>Ga0307375_10001947_pt1 | contig 21726 bp, 21 predicted proteins | sample TR1MG_FD_202531 | JGI IMG/M metagenome (GOLD analysis project Ga0307375, IMG submission 202531) | Soil microbial communities from Risofladan, Vaasa, Finland - TR-1 | ecosystem: Environmental > Terrestrial > Soil > Coastal area > Acid sulfate soil | place: Finland: Risofladan, Vaasa | collected...
GGCGAACGACAGCGGCAACGGCCGCTTCATCGCCGTGATGTCCGGCTTCGTGGAACCGCTCGATTACCCGGCCGGCGCGCTGATGACGATAAGCGGCAGGCTCAACGGCAGCCGCGCCGGCAAGGTGGGCGAGGCCAACTACGTGTTTCCGCTGGTCAGCGTGGCGCAGGCACACGTATGGAGTGCCGACGAGATGAGTCGCGGCCGCAGCAACATTCACTTCGGCGTGGGCGTGGGTATCGGCATCCACTAGCAGCCCGCGCTGCCGCTAGACTGCGGCTTACCCTCGCAAGGATCGACACCGCATGTCCGGTCACGCCAATTCGCTGAAGGCGATTTTCCTCGCGCTCGGTGCGAACTTCGCGATCTTCGTCGCCAAGCTGTTCGCCGCCTTCGTCACCGGCTCCGGCGCAATGCTGGCCGAAGCGGTGCACTCGCTCGCCGACAGCGGCAACCAGGGCCTGCTGTTGCTCGGCATGCGTCAGTCGAAGCGGCCCGCCTCCGACGAATACCCGCTGGGCTGGGGCCGCGCGCTGTACTTCTGGTCGTTCCTCGTCGCCATCCTGCTGTTCAGCATCGGCGGTATGTTCTCGGTCTACGAGGGCGTGCACAAACTGACCCAGCCCGAACCGCTGAAGTGGCCGTGGCTGGCGCTTGGCGTGCTGGCATTCGGCATCGTCGCCGAGAGCGTGTCGATGCACGGCTGCATGGTGGAAGTGAACAAGGCGCGCCATCGGCAGAACCTGTGGACGTGGTTTCGCGAGACGCGTTCCAGCGAACTGCTGGTGATCTTCGGCGAAGACCTGGCCGCCCTGCTCGGCCTGTCGCTGGCCGCGCTGGCGGTCGGCGCCACCATGCTCACCGGCAACTTGATCTACGACGCCGTCGGCACCGTGACGATCGGCGTGCTGCTGCTGGTGATGTCGGTCCTGCTGGCGATCGAGGTGAAAGCGCTGCTGATCGGCCAGGGCGTGGAGCCGCGCCGCCGCGCCGAGTTGCTGAGCTTTCTCGAAGGCCGCTCCGAAGTGGCCGAAGTGCTCAACCTGATCACCCTACAGATGGGCCCCGACGTGATGGTTGCGATCAAGGCACGCATGCAGCCGGCAGCCAGCGACCGTGGCTTGATCGATGCGATCAACGACGTCGAAGCAGCGATGAAGGACCGCTTCGCCGACGTGCGCTGGAGCTTTTTCGAGCCCGACGTCAACGATTGAGTGCGGCCGTAGCCGGCTCTCGGAAGTCATCCGGCACAAGCTCCGGTGAGCGGGTTGACGCGTCGGCCAGGCATGCTGCAGGCTGCCACTGCAGGCGCGCAATGTACGGCCGACCGTCGGCACGGGAAATACGAAACCCCATCCCTGCAGTCACCGGAACGGCTTGCACAGCCATAGTGCACACGCTCCCCAAGCTTGAAGATCAGCGCATGAATGACTCGTCCTCCTACACGCCACCGCGGATCTGGTCATGGAAGAACGCCAACGGCGGCCGCTTCGCGAACATCAACCGCCCGATCGCAGGCCCGACCCACGACAAGGAACTGCCGGTGGGACGCCATCCGCTGCAGCTCTATTCCCTGGCCACGCCCAACGGCGTCAAGATCACGGTGATGCTGGAGGAACTGCTGGCGCTGGGTCACGGCGGCGCCGAGTACGACGCATGGATGATCCGCATCGACGAGGGCGACCAGTTCGGCAGCGGCTTCGTCGCCATCAACCCGAACTCCAAGATCCCGGCCCTGCTGGATCGCGGCGGGCCGGCGCCGATCCGGGTATTCGAATCCGGCACGATCCTGCTGTATCTGGCCGAGAAGTTCGGCGCCTTTGTTCCGATCGACACAGCCTCGCGTACCGAATGCCTTTCCTGGCTGTTCTGGCAGATGGGCAGCGCGCCTTACCTCGGCGGCGGCTTCGGCCACTTCTACGCCTATGCGCCGGGCAAGATCGAATACGCCATCGACCGCTACGCGATGGAGGTCAAGCGCCAGCTCGACGTGCTCGACCGGCACCTCGCCGATAACACATACCTGGCCGGAGACGACTACTCGATCGCCGACATGGCGACATGGCCCTGGTACGGCGCTCTGGTCAAGGGCCTGCTCTACGATGCGGGCGAGTTTCTGCAGGTTCACAGCTACACCCACGTCGTGCGCTGGGCCGACCTGATCGCCCAGCGTCCGGCAGTGCAACGCGGCCGGATGGTCAACCGCGCCCGGGGCGAGCCGTCCAGCCAACTTCACGAGCGGCACGACGCCACCGACTTCGACACCAAGACGCAGGACAAACTGGCTGCGCCGCGCTGACGCCCACCACGAGGACCTCCGCCATGATCACACTCTACGATTGCGCGACAGCCCCGAGCCCACGCCGCGCCCGGATCCTTCTCGCCGAGAAGGGCGTCGCCCATGCAACGGTCGAGATCGACCTCAGGCATGGGGAACAACTGGGCGCGGCCTTCCGGCAGCTGAACCCGCAATGCACCGTACCCGCGCTGCGCACCGACGAGGGGCTGCTGCTGACCGACAACGCCGCGATCACGACCTGGCTGGAAGCCCGCTTCCCGCAGCCGCCGCTGCTCGGCAGCACGCCGCAGGAAAAAGCCGAGATCGCGAGCTGGAACTGGCGCATCGAGTTCGAGGGGCTACTCGCCATCGCCGAGGCGCTGCGCAACAGCGCGCCGGCCTTGGCCAACCGGGCGCTGCCCGGGCCGGTGGACTATGCGCAGATTCCCGAACTGGCACAGCGCGGTCTGGCCAGGACGCAGCAGTTCTTCGCCCTGCTGGACGAACGTCTGGCCGATCACGACTTCATCGCCGCCGACCGATTCAGCATCGCCGACATCACGGCCGTCGTGGCCGTGGACTTCGCGCGCGTGGTCAATCTCAAGCCCGACGAGCAACACCCGCACTTGCAGCGCTGGCGGGCGACCATGGCGCAGCGACCGTCGATGTCGCTTTAGGGAACGTCTGAATAAGCCGTCATCCCAGCGAAAGCTGGGATCCAGTGACTCGATAACCCCATGAGGGCACTGGATTCCGGCTTTCGCCGGAATGACGAACGGAAGCTTGTTCTGAAATTCCCTAACGGCGAATGCTCGACTCCGCATGCCTCACCTGCCGGTCCCCGCGCAGCACGAAACACTCGATCGTCGGCGCTTCGGCGCCCATCTGGCCGTACGCGTGCAGGCGGGTGGTGGAGGTGCCTATTTGATGCGAAAAGGGACCAAAAAGGAAACGGAGGTAGTTAAATGGATGGATGCGTTCAACTTCCTCCATCACGGTTTTTGACGCATCAATCGCGAGACTTGGCCACCACGCTGCCATCGTCCGGATCGACCAACAGGTTGACGTCGTCGCCACGCGCGGTTTTAGCCGCAGCGCTCCACAGACCTTCGTCGAACTCTACGTCCTTTACGTTCTGGTAGCCGGCCGCAGCCAGCTTGGCCTTGACCTCGTCCGCGTTGAGTTTGGACGGCGCATCGGCCGGATATACCTTGCCGTTGACCGGCCCGACCGCAAGCTTGGACCACTTCTTGTTGCCGCCGCGGGCCTTGCTGCGCCACACGCCGTCCTTGAACTTCAGGCCCTCGACTTCCTTGTAGCCGGCATTGGCGATCGCGCTCTCGATGGCGTCCTGGCTCAACGCGCCAGCGGGCGGTTGGGCCGTCCACGTGGTAATCGTAGTGGTGGTGGTCTGGGTGGCACTGGTCGTCGACTGTGCGGTAGCGGGCACATCCTGCGCCAGGGCAACATTGCAAACCGACAGTCCAATCAATAGGGGAAGCATGCGCTTGATCATGGTGGGGTCCTTCTGGTGTTGGCGCGAGATAGTGTCGCCAGCTTGCGCAGGCGTCGTTCAAACCGGTATGAATCGGCGGCTGACACTCAGCGCCGACTCATACAGTCGCGATGGAACCACTATGTCCGGAACGGTGGCGTGAAAACGCCCGTGACCCCGTAGCGCCGCCTGGACGTGTGCCTGCAAAGCTGCACGTAAGATCCGGAAGTTACTGAACGGTGCTGGTGAGCATGCTCACGTTGTCCTCACCCTGTCGTTAGTCCTTGCGGGGACTGCATTACACGGCAAGGGAAACGCCTCTGGCAGGCAAGACCACAGCTGTTGAAGTGCACGATTCAACTCGCCGCGACCGTCCGCTCCTGGCCGTTGCAGAACTCTGCATAATGGTCGGCAACAGCCACTCAACCCCTCAAACCCGGCTCTCCGCATGCCTCACCTGCCCGTCCCCACGCAGCACGAACCGCTCGATCGTCAGCGCTTCGGCGCCCATCGGGCCGTACGCGTGCAGGCGGGTGGTGGAGATGCCGATTTCGGCGCCGAGGCCCAGTTCGCCGCCGTCGCTGAAGCGCGATGAGGTGTTGACCATGACCACGGCGGCGCGTAGCGCGTGCACGAAGCGTTCGGCGACGGCGGTGTCTTCGGTGGCGATGACTTCGGTATGGTCTGAGCCGAAGCGGCGGATGTGCGCGATCGCCTCGTCCGCGCTGTCGACCACGCGAACGGCCAGGATCAGGCTGAGGAATTCGGCCGCGTAGTCGTCGTCGGTGGCCGGCAGCATGTCCGCATGCAGCGCCCGCGAACGCGCGTCGCCGCGCAACTCGACGCCACGCTCGGCCAGCGCCTTCGCCGCACGCGGCAGGAAGTCCGGCGCGATGCCTGCGTGGACCAGCAGCGTCTCGATGGCATTGCACGCGGACGGACGGCTGGTCTTGCCGTCGATGATCAGGTCCACCGCCTTGCCGACATCCGCGGCGGCGTCCACGTACAGATGGCACACGCCCTTGTAATGCTTGATCACCGGCACGCGCGCATGCTCGGTGACGAAACGGATCAGGCCCTCGCCGCCACGCGGGATGATCAGGTCCACGATGTCCGACAGCTGCATCAGCTCCAGCATCGCCTCGCGGCTGAGGTCGTCCAGCAGCATCAGCGCGTGTTCGGACAGGCCGGCGTCGCGCAGCGCGCCGCGCAGGCAGGCGGCGATCGCCTGGTTGGAACGCAGGGCTTCCGAACCGCCGCGCAGGATCACGCCGTTGCCCGCCTTGATGCACAGCGCGGCGGCATCGGCGGTAACGTTCGGGCGCGCCTCGTAGATCATCGCGATCACGCCCAGCGGAATGCGCACGCGCTCGAAGGTGAAGCCCTTGCCGGATGTTTCGCTGCGGGTCACCTGGCCGACCGGATCGGGCATCGCGGCGATCTGGCGCAGCGCGTCGGCGATGCCGCGCACGCGCCCCTCGTCCAGCGCAAGGCGGTCGAGCATGGCTGCACCGATGCCCTTTTCGCGTGCGGCCTGCATGTCCAGCGCGTTGGCGGCGAGGATCGTCGAGGACTGCGCCTGCAGCGCGTCGGCCATCGCAAGCAGCAGGCTGTTCTTGGCCTCGGTGGAAAGCGCGGCCACCTGCACGGCGGCCTCCTTGCACTGGAGCGCGGCAGCGCGCACGGATGCATTCATGGGATGACTCCGGTGTCGATGGTGGCCAGGTCGTCGCGGTGCACCACTTCCGCACCATAGCTGTAGCCGAGCACGATTTCGATCTCGCGACTATGCCGACCGGCGAGCCGGCGTACCTCGGCGACGGCATACTGGCTCAGGCCACGTGCCACCGGACGCTCCGCGGCGTCCACGATCTCCACCAGATCGCCACGCTGGAACTCGCCTTCCGCGCCAAGGATGCCGCCCGGCAGCAGCGAGGCGCGACCGCCGGCCAGTGCCTGTGCCGCACCGTGGTCGACGCGGATGCGACCGGTCGCGGGCGGCGCATGACGCAACCAGTATTTGCGTGCCTGCATGCGACCGCCGGGCGCGCAGATCAGCGTACCGTGCAGATGGCCGGATGCCAGCGCCTGCACCGTCGCCAGATGACGCCCGCTGAAAAGCACGGTGGGGATGCCTGCCGCGGCGGCTTTGGTCGCCGCCTCCAGCTTGGTGCGCATGCCGCCGGTGCCGACGTTGCTGCCGCTGCCGCCGGCCGTCGCCATCACTTCGGGCGAGATCGCCTCCACCCGCTCGACCGGCCGGGCCAGCGGGTCGCGACGCGGGTCGGCGCTGTACAACGCCTCGACATCGGAGGCGATCAGCAGCAGATCGGCATCGACCAGCGCGGCCACGATGGCGGCCAGATTGTCGTTGTCGCCCAGCTTCAACTCGTCCACCGCCACGGTGTCGTTTTCATTGACCACCGGCAGCACATCCAGCGCCAGCAGGCCGCGCAGGGTGGCGCGGGCATTGAGATAGCGACGGCGGTTGCGCAGGTCGTCGTGGGTGAGCAGCACCTGCGCCACCGGTTGCGCCGTCAACGATTGCCACAGCGCGATCATCGGCGTCTGGCCCAGCGCCGCCAGCGCCTGGCGCGCTGCGATGTCGCGGCCAACGGTCGAGCGCTCGCGCAGCAGCGCGCGGCCTGCCGCCACCGCGCCGGAGGACACCAGCACCACCTGCCGCCCCTCGGCGTGACTGGCGGCGATGAAGGCGGCCAGCGCCTCGGCATAACGCGGCGTGAGGCCGCCGCCGTCCGCCGCCAGCAGGTTGCTGCCGACCTTGAGCACGGCACGCCGCCATGGCGGCAGCGCCTGCGCGGGCAGCTCGTTGAATGCGGACATCATGCCGGCTCCATTCAGACGTCCAGATGATCGAGGCGACGGCGCAGCTCGTCCAGCCGCAGGTCGTGGCCGGCGCCGGGCGACACGCGCGCCGCCAGGCTGCCCTCCGGCGTGCGCCCGTCGCCCGCCGATGCCGCGGTTTCCGCCGCGGCGCGATAGGCATCGCGGAACGGCACGCCGGCGGCGGCCTGCTCGATCGCCACGTCGGTGGCATACATCGCCGGTTCGATCGCCGCGCGCATGGCCGCTTCGTTCCACTGCATCCGCGTCAGCAGATCCGGCACCAGCGCCAGCGCGCCCAGGCCATGCCGGCAACCGTGGAACAGCGAGCCCTTGGAAAACTGCAGGTCGCGCTGGTAGCCCGAGGGCAGCGACAGCAGCTGCTCGATCTCGGTGCGCGCCGCGGCGACGCTGGCATAGCTGGCACGCAGCAACTCGACCACGTCCGGGTTGCGCTTGTTCGGCATGATCGAGCTGCCGGTGGTGTATTCGGACGGCAGCTTCACGAAATCGAATTCGGCCGTGGTGAACAGCGACAGATCCCACGCCAGCCGGCGCAGATCGAGCAACGCGCTGGCGATCGCCTCCAGCACCGCCATCTCGAACTTGCCGCGCGACAGCTGCGCGTAGATCGGCGAGATCTGCATGCGCGCAAAGCCGAGTGCGCGGGTGGTGTGTTCGCGGTCCAGCCTGAGGTTGACGCCGTAACCGGCGGCGGTGCCCAGCGGGTTGGCGTCGATCCATGCCGACGTCTGCCGCGCCCGCAGCGCATTGTCGATGAACCCCTCGGCGAAGCCGGCAAACCACATCGCGGTGGAGGACACCACGGCGCGCTGCAGATGGGTATAGCCGGGCAGCGGCAGCGCCGACTGCGCCGCACGATCGAGACACACCTCGGCGATCGCCCGGCAATGCGTCTCGAGCGTGGCCAGCTGTTCCTTCAGCCACAGCCGCGTGGCGACCAGGATCTGGTCGTTGCGGCTGCGCCCGGTATGCACGCGGCGCCCGGCATCGCCGAGCCGCTCGGTGAGGCGTGCCTCGATCGCCGAATGGCCGTCCTCGTAACGCTCGTCCAGCACGAACACGCCGCTCGTGAAATCCTCCGCCAGCGCATCCAGCTCGCGCTTCAGCGCCACCGCCTCGTCGGCACTGACCACGCCGATGTTGGCCAGCCCGTCGACGTGCGCCTTGCTGGCGGCGATGTCGTGCAGGAAGAACTCGCGATCCAGCAGCACGTCGTCGCCGGCGAGAAACTGCATGATCTTCGCGTCGATCTTGATGTCGGATTTCTGCCACAGCGGCTGGGTCATGGTGATGTCCTCAAGACGTGTGTAGGAGCGCACCTTGTGCGCGAAAGCTCTTTGCACAGGCCCACCCAAAAGCATCGCGCACAGGGTGCGCTCCTACAACAACGGAATGGCGGTGGTTTCGGCGACGCCGATGGCGCGGTTGATGTTCTGCATCGCCTGCGTCGCGGCGCCCTTCAGCAGGTTGTCCAGCGTTGCCACGATCACCACGCGCCTGCCGTCGGCGGCGACGGCAAAGCCGCCGATCTCGGCGTGATGCCGGTTGGCGATGCGGCTGACCCACGGCGCCTCGTCCTGCACCTTCACCAGCGGCTCGCGGTCGTAGGCGCCATGGAAGCGCTGCATGACCTCCTCATGAGTCATCTTGCGCGCCAAGTAGAGACTGCTGGTAACGGTGAGGCCGCGGAAATGCGGCGCCACATGCGGCATGAACTCCACCGGCACGCCGAGATGCCGGCTGGTCTCCTTCTCGTGCAGGTGCCCGGTGAGCGCATACGGCATCAGGTTGTCGCGCAGTTTTTCCGGATCGTTCTTGTCCGACGGCGTGGTGCCGGCACCGGAATAGCCCGACACGCCGAAACACACCGGCGGCGCCGCCAGCAGATCCTTCAGCGGTGCGATCGACAGCTGCATCGCGGTGGCGTAGCAGCCCGGGTTGCTGATCCGCCGCTCGCCGCGCCACGTGTCGCGGGTCAGTTCCGGCAAGCCGTAGTACCAGCGTTCGTCGAAGCGGTAATCGGCCGACAGGTCGACGATCACGGGATCGACGCCAGCCTTGTCGAAAGCCTCCACGCAGGCTGCCGCCTTGCCGTTGGGTAGCGCCAGCACCACCACGTCGGCGCCCAGTTGCGGCAGCGCCTCGTGTGCCGGCGCGCTGTAGCGCAGTTCGCCGCGGTACTCGGCGACGTGTGCGTCCACGCGCTGCCCGTCCAGCTCGCGCGAGGAGACGAAGGCCAGTTCCAGCGCCGGATGCGCCGCGATCAACCGGATCAGTTCGGTGCCGGTATGGCCACGGGCGCCGACGATGCCGATGCGTTTGCTGTTCACGTTCATGCCCGTCAGTCCTCAAGGGTCGGCTCGCGCACGGCGCAGTGCGCGACGCAGCGGGCGATCGTGGCGAAGTCGTCCAGGCCGTACCAGAACACCTTCCAGCGTGGCTGCTTGAGGCAGCCGTCGGACTCGGCGTAATAGAACGGGTTGACCGGGTTGCCGTGGCGCGAGCGCCAGAACAGCTGCGGATTTTCCTCCCGCATCAGCTGCCACACCGCGCGTCCCAGGCCTTCGCCCTGGGCGTCGTCGAGCACGGCGAACTTGTCCAGGTAGATCAGCCCCTCGGCCTCGACCAGGATCATCGCGGCGCGGTAGTTCTCGCTGACATAGATGCGGTACGGCCGGGTACGCTCGAAGTAATCGGCGACCAGGATGCGGCCGAAGCTCGACTCGATCAAGGCGCGCATGCGCTCGCGGTCCACGCCGTCCCACGAGGTGAAGGTGAAGACCTTTTCGCCACGGCGCACCAGGGTGCCCGAGCCCTTGTGGGTGAAAAGTTCCTTGGCCAGCTCCGACGGCCGCGTGATCGACACCGACGAGGTCAGCGGCAGGTCGGCCAGCAGGTCGGCGATCTGCTCGATCTTCAATCGCATGCCGCCGTTGATCCACGGCTGCGCCATCAGGTGTTCGTACTCGGTGCTGAGGTTGATCGAGTCGATCAGCTTGCCCTGGTCGTCGAGCAACCCGCCGGTGCCGGTGAGGAACACGATCTTGTACGGCTGCAGCACGCGCACCAGCTCGTTGGCGGCGAAGTCGGCGTTGATGTTGAGGATCTGCCCCTCCTCGGTTTCGCCGAGGCTGGCGATCACCGGGATCGAGCCGGCGCGCAGGCTGGCCTCGATCGGCGCCAGGCTGATGCTCTCGACCTTGCCGACCAGTCCGTAGACGTCGCGGTCCAGGTAACTGGAGGTGAACACGCCCGATGGCACCGAGGTGGCGCGGGTGTCCATCGACTGCAGCGCCTCGACCAGCCGCAGGTTCTGCTGCTGGAACACCTTGCGCACGATCGCCAGCGCGCGGGGCGAGGTCACGCGCAGGCCGTTGACGGTCTGCTTGGCGATGCCGGCCGCGGCCAGCTCCTCGTCCAGCTGCGGGCCGGCGCCATGCAGCACGATCGGCGTGAGGCCCACCTGCTGCAGGAACGTCAGCGACGAGGTGAGGTCGGCCAGCTCGTCACGCAGCACCGCGCCACCCACCTTGACCACGGCGAAACGCTTGGCGTCGATCTGCGAGAAACGCTTGAGGTACTGCTGGATTTCCTTGGCGCTGCCCATGCTGGATAGCAGTCGCACAATGGTCTGGCGGGTATTTTTATGCTTTTCCACGTTCATATTCCTTTGCGTTCATTCTTGAACGCGAGAGTCAAAAAGCGGCCGTCCCTGGCCGCACTTCTCAACAAGGCGATAGATACTTTCTGCGTAATGCTGCAGTTGATCGAGCGACACCCACTCGTCGGCGGCGTGCGCCTGCGCGATGTCGCCCGGGCCGAAAACGAAGGCGGTGTAACCGGCCGCGGAGAACAGCGCCGCCTCGGTCCAGAAGTCCACCGCGTTGCCGATCGGGATATCCAGCTCGTCGGCGAGATCGCGCGCAACCAGCCGACGCGCCTCGGCGGTGGCGGTGTCGCCGGCGGGCAGCGAGGCGCCGCGAAAGGTCTCGCTGAATTCGCACGGCTGCGGTTCGACCAGGGTGCGGAAGCTTTCCAGCAAGCGGTCCGGATCCATCGTGGGCAGCGGCCGGCAACCAAAGCGCACTTCCGCGCTCGGCGCGATCATGTTCGCCTTGATGCCGCCTTCGATGCGGCCGATGTTGAAGCGCAGGCCGGTCAACCCGCCGAAGCGTTCATGCGACTGCGCCTCGACGAAATCCAGCGCCGCATTGCCCCAGCGCACCGCCTGATGCAGCGCGCTGTCGCTGGGCGTCTGCTCGCCCGAGGCATGGCCGGCCTGCCCGGCAAAACGCAGCAGCACCGACTGGATGCCGCGATGCGCCAGCACCGCCTCGCCCTTGGTCGGCTCGGCCACGATGACCGCTTGATAACCCCTCTCCCTTTGGGAAAGGGGCTGGGGTGAGGGTACGGCCGAAGCGGGAGATCCAGCTCCGTCCGTTCCCCCACCCCGACCCTCTCCCAAAGGGAGAGGGGGAAAATCGCGCAGGAAGCCCGTGATGCAGCGCGCATCGTTCGCCTCCTCGTCGGTGGACAGCAGCAACGCCATGTCGCCATCGCTCACCTTGGCGACCGCCAGCAGCGCCGCTGCCGCGCCCTTGATGTCGCAGGCACCCAGACCGATCGCACGGTCGCCAGTGATGCGCAGCACATGCGGATCGGCGCTCCAGTGCGGCGAGTCGGGCACCGTATCCATGTGCACGTTGAACAGGACCTTCGGCTTGCCGCGCACCGCGTGCAAGGTCACCGCGCCGGCGCCGTAGTCGGTCACCTTGATGTCGAAGCCGGGCAGCTGTTCGCGCAGGTAGTCGAACAACCCGCCGGTGCCGATCGCCCGTGGCGGGTTGCGCGTGTCGTAGCCGACCAGGGCTCGCAGGTGCTGCAGCGTGGCGTTGAGCAGCGCACTCATGCCACGACCTCGCCGTGAAGAGCCCCTCTCCCAATGGGAGAGGGGTGGGGGGAGAAAGGCCAGGCATTCATGCGTCGCCACTCCGGTTCACTTCCGCCCACAGCGTGCTGCTCATGCCGAACAGCTTGATGAAACCCTCGGCCTCGGCCACGCCCCAGTCGGCCGACTGCGCGTAGGTGGCGCCCTTGGCATTGAGGATGTGCTTCGACTCGACCGCCACCGCGCCGACGCTGCCGCCGTGCGTCTCCAGCGTCACCTCGCCATTGACGGTGGACTGGCTCGAGGCCAGGAAGGCTTCCAGGTCGCTCTTCAGCGGATCGTGGAAGAAACCCTCGTAGACCAGCTCCACCCATTTGCGCGCCACCTCGGGCTTGAAGCGGTTCTGCTGCTTGCTCAGCACCGCCTCCTCCAGTGCGCGATGCGCGGTGAGCAGCGCGATCAGGCCCGGCGCCTCGAAGATGATGCGGCCCTTCAGACCGATCGTGGTATCGCCGGTGTAGAGGCCGCGACCCACGCCGTACTGCGCGAACAGTCCGTTGAGCTTCGCCAGCATGGTGTGCCCGGCGATCGTCTCGCCGTCCAGCGTCACCGCTTCGCCGTGGACGAAGCCGATCTTCACCCGCAGCGGTTTGGACGGCCATTCGGCGCGCGGCTTGCACCAGCCCACTGCACCCTCGCCGGGAGCCTGCCAGTGGTCGATCTCGCCGCCGGACATGGTCAGCCCGAGCAGGTTTTCATTGATGGTGTACGCCTGCTGTTTCGCGCGCACGCCGAAGCCACGCTGTTCCAGATACGCCTGCTCGTAGGCGCGCGTCTGGGTATGCTCCTTCTGGATCTCGCGGATCGGCGCCACGATCTCGTAGTCGCCCAGCGACTTCACCGTCAGGTCGAAGCGCACCTGGTCGTTGCCCATGCCGGTACAGCCGTGCGCAATGGCCCTGGTGCCCAACTCGGCGGCGCGCCTGAGCGCGGCCTCGACGATCAGGTAGCGGTCGGACACCAGCAGCGGGTACTGCCCCTGGTAACCCTCGCCCGCCCACACGAACGGCTTGACGAAACCGGTCCAGATCGCCGGGCCGCCGTCGACGGTCACATGCGAGGCCACGCCCAGCTCGGCCGCGCGCTGCTCGATGAAGGCGCGCTCGGCGGCATCAACGCCGCCGGTATCGGCGAACACGGTGTGCACGGCCCAGCCGCGCTCCTTGAGGTAAGGCACGCAGAAGCTGGTGTCGAGGCCGCCGGAGAAGGCGAGGACGATGTCTTTTGGGGCGGGACTCGGGACTCGGGACTCGGGACTCGTAGAAGCGTTGGACATGTTGGCTTACCAGAAGTTATGAAGATTGGACGGATGGTCGATGCGTACGAAGGTGTGCTCTGGCGATTGTCTGAATAAGCCGTCATCCCGGCGGCCAGAAGCTTGTTCAGACGTTCCCTACTCCCCATTGCCGATTCCCGGCCCGACGACGATGCGCGGTTCGCAGCGCACCGGGAAATTCACGGAATTGGCGATGAAGCAGGCGTGGTGCGCATCCTCATGCGCGGCCTGGGCCCTGGCCGGATCGCTGCCGGCACCGATCGTCACCACCGGGCGCAACACCACCTCGACGAAGCGGCCACCGTTGCCGTCGGTGGCCATCGTGCCTTCGGCGGCGTCGGCGTAGGCGGTCACCACCACACCGGCCAGCGTGGCCATGTGCAGATACGACAGCATGTGGCAGGTGGACAGCGCCGTCAGCAGCAGGTCTTCGGGGTTGTGCCGGCCGGCATCGCCGCGGAAGGCGGGGTCGGACGAACCGGCCAGAGTCGGCTTGCCCGCGATGCGGATCTCATGGTCGCGGCTGTAGTTGCGATAGCCGTCCGTGCCGGTACCGAGGTTGCCGGTCCACTCGACGTCGACGCGATAGCGGTGCTGGTGTGTCACGACACGGGCTCCTCTTGTGCGGCCATCAGTCCGGCCAGTTCGGCGTCACCGTCGCCATTGCGCTCGCGCAGGCCGGCGATCACGCCTGCGCGATTGCGCGCGGGGTGGTTCTGGCTCAGTTTGAACTTGCCCTCGATGCGCTCGATCGTGACTTCGAGACCGACGATCCCATGCAGCGATTTCTCGATGTGATCGTCCGGCGCATCCGAAATCTTCCAGGGCTTCGGCTGGCCGGCCTCATGATGATCGGTCAAGGTTTCCAGCAGACGACGCAGCCAGACGGTATCGTCGATCACCCGCAGCCGGCCATGCACATGCGCCACCGCGTAGTTCCAGGTCGGCACCTCGCGCCCGGTCTCGTGCTTGCTCGGATACCAATTCGGGCTGATGTAGCCGTCTGGCCCGCGGAAGACCAGCAGCACCTCGGCGCCGGCCATCCGTGCCAGCTCGTTGCCGCGGGCCACATGGCCATGCAGCGATGCATCACCGGCCAGCTCGAACGGCAGGTGGTTGGCGCTCAGCCCGCTCGCCGCATGGGTCACCACGGTGGCGAACGGATACGCGCGGATCAGCCCATGCAAGGCCTCGACGCGCGCTTCTTCGAAGTGCTTCGGCGTATACATGCTGGCCTGCTCAACCCTGGCCGATCAGCAAAGCCATCACGGCCTTCTGCACATGCAGGCGGTTTTCCGCCTCGTCGATCGCAATGCAGGCGGGCGAATCCATCACCGCGTCGGTGGCCTTGATGTTCCGGCGCAGCGGCAGGCAGTGGCTGAATAGGCCGTGGTTGGTCAGCGCCATCTTGGCCTCGTCGACGATGAAGTGCTTGCTGGCCTCGCGAACGGGCTTCTCCTGTTCCCACTTGCCGAAGAACGGCAGCGCGCCCCAGCTCTTGGCATAGACCACGTCAGCGCCGCTGTAGGCTTCCTCGATATCGTGGCTGACCTTCAGCGAGCCGCCGTTCTGTTCCGCATTCAGACGGCCGAACGCCATGTAGCGCTCGTCCAGCACATAGTCCGGCGTGGGGCACAGCAGGGTCACGTCCATGCCCATCCTGGTGGCGATCAGCAGGGCCGAATTGGCCACGGCGGTATTGAGCGGCTTGGGGTGGTACGTCCAGGTCAGCACGTATTTCCTGTTCTGCAGGTCGCCCAGGTGCTCCTTCAGCGCCAGCGCGTGGGCCAGCTCCTGGCAGGGGTGGGTGATCGTCTCCATGTTGATCACCGGCACCGTGGCGTACCGCGCGAACGCCTTGATCGCGGTGTCCTGGCGATCCACCGCCCAATCCTGGAATTTCGGGAACGCGCGCACCGCAATCAGGTCGACATAGCGGCTGAGCACCCGCGCCACTTCGGCGATGTGCTCCTCGGTGTCGCCGCCCATCACGCTGCCCACCTCGAACTCGATCGGCCACGCGTCCTTGCCCGGCGACAGCACGATGGCGTGCGCCCCCAGCTGGAAGGCGCCCAGCTCGAAGCTGGTGCGCGTGCGCATCGACGGGTTGAAGAACAGCAACGCGATCGACTTGCCGGCGAGCTGAGTCCCCTGCGGCGAGTGCTTGAATTCAGCAGCCTGTGCCAGCAACGCGTCGATCTCGGTGCGGCTGTAATCTTGCGTGGTGATGAAATGCCGTAGAGCCATGATTTACTCCCATCCAAAACACAAAAAACCCGGCACGCAGGCCGGGTTTTATCGTCGATACACATGAAAAGCGTGCGACAGCCTACCCGGCCGAATGTCGATACAACGGTCGGCGCGCACGCGACGTCATGCCAGCAGCCGCGCGGGCGCTGGTAAGGACGGTGGCGGTATAGACGGCTACTGACATGCAGATTCCAGGTGACTGGTGTGCATGATGGCGATAATTCCGCTGCCATGCAACAAAAAAATCACCCCCGAATCACCATCACCGCCTAGGGGCGGCGATGGTGTCAACCCTGACAGGGATGGATCAGTCGGCAGGCTCGACCCGCACGCGTACCCGCAGGCGCTCACCCGGGTCGTAGCTCAGACGCGACATGTAGACATCGCCGCGATAGCGGTATTCCACATCGTAACCGATGATCCGCCGTTGCTCGCTGACCGTGTTGACCTCGTGGCAACGGGTCTGGGTGGTCGCGTAGTCGCCGCCGTGATCCGACACCCGGTTGCCCACCGCGCCGCCAGCCACGGCACCCACGACGGTGGCCGCCGTGCGTCCATCGCCCTTGCCCACGGTATGACCCAGCACACCGCCGATCACCGCGCCAAGCACGGTGCCTGCCGCGCTGTTGCCGCGGTCACGCTGCACCACCTGTTGATCGTAGCATCGCTGCTGCGGCACCTCCGTGCGCGTGACACCTTGCACGGGATCCGCTCGCAGCACATCGGCCCAGCCATAATGCGCACCATCGTCGCTGTTCGGGTAGCGCGCGTCCTGCGCGTGGACGCCGGTCGCCGCCAAGGCCATTACCAGCGCGGAAAGCCATATCTTGGTCATTGCGACCTCCAGTTTCGAAACTTCGGTGCGCTTGCGCGCGATTTGAGTGCATTTCAGCAAATGCACGCTGAATACACGCTTTAATCCACCAGCGTACGCCCTGACACGACCATCCCGCCTGCACCTTGATAAGATGTCAGGCTGGCCGCGCCATGATGCTGCGCGGCCCCACGCTGCGGATCTTCCACCCATGCCGATTTCGCTCTACAACAGCCTGAGTCGACGCACCGAGCCATTCACTCCGCTGGATCCGCACCGGGTCACGGTCTACCTGTGCGGACCGACCGTCTACAACTACGTGCACATCGGCAACGCACGCGGCCCGGTGGTGTTCGATGTGCTGGTCCGGCTGCTACGCCGGCATTACCCGCGGGTGGTCTACGCCCGCAACATCACCGATGTTGACGACAAGATCAACGCCGCCGCGCAGGCCCAGGGCGTGGCCATCGACATCATCACCGACAGATTCGCCCAGGCCTACCGCGAGGATATGGCCGGCCTCGACATCGCCGTACCCGACATCGAGCCGCATGCGACCGCGCATATCGCACCGATCATCGCGATGATCGAAACGCTGATCGCCGGCGGCCATGCCTATGCGGCGGAAGGTCACGTGCTGTTCGACGTCGACTCCTACCCGGCCTACGGCGCACTATCGGGCCGCGACACCGAGGAGCTGATTGCCGGCGCCCGCGTCGAGGTGGCGCCGTACAAAAAGAACCCCGCTGACTTCGTGCTGTGGAAGCCCTCGACGCCCGAGCTGCCGGGCTGGGACAGCCCATGGGGCATCGGTCGCCCGGGCTGGCATATCGAATGCTCGGCGATGAGCGCGGCGCACCTGGGCGAAACCATCGACATCCATGCCGGCGGCATCGACCTGCTGTTTCCGCACCACGAGAACGAGATCGCCCAGTCCACCTGCGCGCACGGCGGCAAGGTGTTCGCGCGCTGGTGGATGCACAACGGCATGCTCACCTTCGATGGCCGCAAGATGTCCAAGTCGCTGGGCAATGTGCTGCTGGTGCACGAGCTGCTGCAACAGCATCCGCCCGAGGCGCTGCGCCTGCGGCTGCTGAGCGGGCATTACCGGCAGCCGCTGGACTGGTCGGACAGCGCCATCGCACAGGCCGTCAGCACGCTGGACGGCTGGTATCGTGTACTGCGCGACCTGGCCGGGATCGAACTGCCCGCCGGTGCGTTGCCGGTCCCCGAACGGGTGGAAGCGGCACTGTGCGACGATCTCAATACGCCGCAGGCGCTGGCTGAGCTGTCGCAGCTGGCCGATCAGGCCAGGCTCGAAGGCAACGCCCGGACCAAGGCCGCGCTGCTCGGCGGCGGCGCGCTGCTCGGGCTGCTGCAACAGGAACCGGAAGCCTGGTTCAAGCGTGGTGAAAATGCGGTCGATGCGGCGCACGTCGAGGACCTGCTGCAGCAGCGCCGGAGCGCCCGCGCCGCCCGCGATTTTGCCCGTGCCGATGCGATCCGCGACGAACTCACCGCACTGGGCATCGTCATCGAAGACGGCACCCAAGGCACCCGCTGGAGCGTGCTGAAACGTTGAAACCGCCGGGACGGAAGATCCGGGCACCTTCACCTCGCGCGAACACACGTTCGTGCATTCAGCTCGATCGCGCGATAATGGGCCCATGAACGACATCGCCATCGCCAGTGCCGGGCAGGCGCAACAGGACATCGCCGAGGAATTCGCGTTCTTCGGCGACTGGACCGAGCGCTACCAGTACCTGATCGACCTCGGCCGGCAGCTGCCGCCGTTTCCCGAGGAGTGGAAGACCGAGGAACACCGCGTGCACGGCTGCCAGTCGATGGTCTGGCTGGTTGCCCACGGCGATGCGGCGAACATGCATTTCGACGCGACCAGCGATTCAGCCATCGTCTCCGGCCTGATTGCGCTCGTGTTGCGGGTGTACTCCGATCGCTCCGCGCGGGAGATCGTCGCCACCGAGCCGCAGTTCATCGCCACGATCGGACTGGCCAGGCATCTCTCGCCGACCCGCTCCAACGGTCTCGTGGCGATGCTGGCCAAGCTGAAGGATCACGCAGCACGCGCACTGGCCTGAACCCGGAAGCCTTCCCGCGACCCAAAATGCGAAAGCCCCGCCTGGCGGCGGGGCTTTCGTTGATGCGTGACGTGGGCTCGCCGGTTCAGTCGCCCATCTGTTTCTGCAGGTGCTCGCGGCGTTCCTGGGCATCCAGCGACAGGGTCGCGATCGGGCGTGCATCGAGCCGGTCGATGCCGATCTCCTCGTCGGTTTCCTCGCAGAATCCGTAACTGCCATCCTCGATCCGGCGCAGTGCCTTGTCGATCTTGGAGATCAGCTTGCGATAGCGATCGCGGGTGCGCAGCTCCAGCGAGTTTTCCGTTTCGCGGGTGGCGCGTTCGGCCTCATCGCCGACGTCACGCACCTCGTCGCGCAGGTTGTCCATGGTCTGGCGGGACTCCTCCACCAACTGATCGCGCCAATCGCGCAACTTGTTGCGGAAGTAGGCCAGATGCTGCGGACACATGTACTCCTCGTCGCTGGAGGGGTGGTAACCCTTGGGCAAGGTGACGGTACTGGTGGATGGCAGCGCATAGCGGCCATCTTCGCGGGTGACGCCGTTATCGAGTTTTTTTGCTGCAGATTTATTCATTGAGGACGACAAATTCTTTGGATTGATGTTGGAGGAAGCATGGTGCGCGGCAGCCGGAGCTGCTCGTGGTGTGACCATGGCGGTAGCGCTCGCCACCTTGCCCTTGTAGAGCGTGGTGGCGGGCGACGGGGATGCGCTTTTGACGGCCACCGCCGGCGTTGCCGCTGGCGCCGGCTTGCTGGCCGGTTTGGCCGCCGTCTTCTTGACGGTGCCGTGCCCGGTTCCGGCGTTCTTGAGTGGAATTTTCTTCGGCGCTGGCTTCTTGACGGCTGCTTTCTTGACCGCCGTTTTCTTGACCACCGTTTTTTTCACTGCCGCTTTGGGTGCGGCGGGCTTGCTGGCTGGCCTGACCTTCTTCGGTTGCGGCTTGGCAGTGGCTTTTCGGGCTGCCGGTTTCGCAGCAGGCTTTTTCGGGGCTGCGGATTTCGCGACGACCTTCTTCACCGCCGCCTTGCTGGCCGGTTTGGCCGCACTACGGCTTGCCTTGACTGGTACCTTGCTGGCGCTCTTCACTGTCCGCCCCTTTGTGGCAGCTGTTTTCGACTTGCCGGCCTTGACGTCCTTCGCCTTGGCCGAAGTCTTTCCCTTCTGCTTCTGCGCCTTGGCGGCGTTTGAACTACGCGTCGTATTCGCCATTTCCCTCACCGTTTTATGGCCGTGGCGGCCGGGTGTTATAGCCCAAGTGTTCTACACCAGCAAGCCCGCTTCTGGAATACTTGCACAACCCTGCTGCCCGAACCGTTCCGCCAGCGTGAATGATCGTGACCCGATTCCTGCTGTTCTTGCTCCGCTTCTACAAGCGCTGGCTCAGCCCGCTGCTGGGTCAGCGTTGTCGCTTTTACCCCAGTTGCTCCGATTATGCACGGATTGCCGTCATCCGCTTCGGTCCGTGGCGCGGCGGCCTGCTGGCCGGATGGCGACTGCTGCGCTGCCAACCCCTGTGCACAGGTGGCCCGGACCCGGTACCCGAGCACTTCCACTATCCCCACTGCCGCTGCCAAGGAAAACCCTCCGATGCCGACTGACTGGCTGATCAAGAACGCCGAACTGGTCAACGAAGGACGCCGATTCCATGCCGATCTGCGCGTGAAGGATGGCCGCATCGAAACGATTGCCGGCGATCTCGATGCCCGTTCCGGCGAGCAGGTGATCGATGCCGGCGGGCTGTGGCTGCTGCCGGGCATGATCGACGACCAGGTGCACTTCCGCGAGCCGGGCCTCACCCACAAGGCCGATACCGCGCACGAATCGCGCGCCTGCGCCGCCGGTGGCATCACCAGCTTCATGGAGATGCCCAACACCAGGCCGCCCGCGCTCGACCGCGACACGCTGGAAGCCAAATACACCCGCGCAGCACAGACCTCGGCGGTGAACTACGCCTATTACTTCGGCGCCAGCAACGACAACCTTGAGGCGATCCGCGCGCTCGACCCGAAGTCCGCGCCCGGCGTGAAGGTGTTCATGGGCGCATCCACCGGCAACATGTTGGTGGACAATCCCGACACCCTCGATGGCATCTTCCGCGACTGCCCCACTCCGATCATCACGCACTGCGAAGACACCCCGATGATCGATGCGCTGCATGCCAGGGCGCGCGAGAAATACGGCGACGACATCCCGGCCCGCGAGCACCCGCTGATCCGCTCGCGCGAGGCCTGCATCAAATCCACCCGGCTGGCGATCTCGCTGGCGCGCAAGCACGGCACCCGCCTGCATGTGCTGCACATCTCCACCGCCGACGAACTGGCGCTGTTCGAGCCGAGCCTGCTGCGGCGCGCGGATGGGGCGCGCAAGCAGATCACTGCCGAGACCTGCGTGCACTTCCTGCATTTCGACGCGCGCGACTACGAGCGGCTCGGTTTCCTGATCAAGTGCAATCCCGCGATCAAGACCGCCGCCGACCGCAAGGCCATCATCCAGGCACTGGCCGACGGCCGCATCGACGTGCTCGCCACCGACCACGCCCCGCACCTGCTGGACGAGAAGGCACAAAAGTACGACCAGGCGCCCTCCGGTCTGCCGTTGGTGCAGTTCGCGCTGCAGGCCGCGCTGCAACGCGTGTTCGAAGGCAAGCTGACGCTGGAGCGCGTGGTGGACGCGGTGTGCCACGCCCCCGCCACGCTGTTCGACGTGCACCAACGCGGCTTCCTGCGCGAAGGCTATGCGGCCGACCTGGTGCTGGTCGATCCGAACAAGCCGCACACCGTCACGCGGGAGGAAGTGCTGTCGAAGTGCGGCTGGTCGCCGTTCGAGGGCGAGACGTTCGCAAGCTCGATCGTCAGCACCTTCGTCAACGGCCAGCGCGTGTGGGACGGCGCGACCATCGACGACAGCGTGCGCGGACAGCGGCTGGCGTTCGATCGCTGAGCGCTGTGAGCAGTCTTTGTAGGAGCGGCTTCAGCCGCGATGCTTTTTCTGCATATCGCAAAAGCATCGCGGCTGAAGCCGCTCCTACAACAGAAGAATCGGTTTGCCGCGAGCACTCACCGCGAGCCTTGCTCCCTCAAGGAAAGGAGCCGGACATCAGATCGGACCGTAGCCCCCCGCCACGCCCTTGCTCGCATACGCCACCGCATCGTGCGGATGCAGACTCTCCTGGTGTTCCAGGCGCACATGGAAATCGGTGATGCGGGGATCCGCGTCGAGCACCTTCTGGATGCGCCGCGCGGCGTCTTCGCAGAACATCAGATTGCTGCCGTTGGCGAGTGCGAAGGCCTGTTCGTCCTCGCGCTTCACTGCCGTCTGCACCGGCGTGCCGAGCGCCTGTTCGACGCGATCGAGCAGGCCGATCAGATCGAGCGGCACGCCCTTGGCGAAACGCACCAGCAGCCGCGCCACGCTGCGCTGCGCATGCGGCGTGGCGACGATGCCCTGCTCGCTGCCGAGCCAGGCCAGCACGGCGGCACGATCCACCGGCTGGCCAGCGCTGAAATCCCGGGCGAACTGATCCTGGATCAGTTGCCGCGACAATGCCGCGGATGCCGGGCAGGTGGAGGCATAGACCACCTCGGTGCCCAGTTCCAGCTGGAAGCCGTCGGCGCACAGGCTGGCCTCGATCGATACCGGATACGCGCGCCAGCCGCTGTTGGCGCTGCGCAATGCGGCGCGGCGGATCAGGTGTTCG
>Ga0307375_10001948_pt1 | contig 21725 bp, 21 predicted proteins | sample TR1MG_FD_202531 | JGI IMG/M metagenome (GOLD analysis project Ga0307375, IMG submission 202531) | Soil microbial communities from Risofladan, Vaasa, Finland - TR-1 | ecosystem: Environmental > Terrestrial > Soil > Coastal area > Acid sulfate soil | place: Finland: Risofladan, Vaasa | collected...
AGACCGACTCCTTTTCAAGGATGCCATGATCCGCATCGGGCTGGACGTGTCCCGTTCGGCGCTGGTGAACAATCTTCGAGACGGTCTGGATTTTGCCAGCAAGCTGGGCTTCCCGGTACTCATCCGACCCAGTTTCACACTCGGCGGCTCGGGCGGCGGCATCGCATACAACCGCGAGGAACTCATGGAAATTCTCGCGCGCGGACTAGACCTTTCTCCCGTGCACGAGTGCCTGGTGGAAGAGAGCGTGCTCGGCTGGAAGGAATTTGAGCTTGAGGTGATGCGCGACCTGGCGGACAACGTCATCATCATCTGCTCCATTGAGAACTTTGATCCGATGGGCGTGCACACCGGCGATTCCATCACCGTGGCTCCGGCGCAGACTTTGACCGACCGCGAGTACCAGAAAATGCGGGATGCCGCCATCGCCGTGATGCGTGAGATTGGCGTGGAAACCGGCGGATCCAACGTGCAGTTTGCCGTCAATCCAGTCGACGGCCGCATGACGGTGATCGAAATGAACCCGCGCGTCTCGCGCTCCTCCGCACTGGCCTCCAAGGCTACGGGCTTTCCCATTGCGAAGATTGCGGCCAAGCTGGCCGTGGGATACACGCTGGACGAGATTCCCAACGACATCACGCGCAAAACGCCCGCCTGCTTTGAGCCCACCATTGACTACGTGGTGGTGAAGATCCCCAAGTGGCAGTTTGAGAAGTTCCCTGGAGCCGATGACACGCTTGGCCCGCAGATGAAATCCGTAGGCGAAGTGATGGCTATGGGCCGCACCTTCAAAGAAGCCATGATGAAGGCGTGGCGCGCGCTGGAGACTGGCAAAAAGACCGGCGCGGAAGTGCTGGAGCCGCGCAGGCTCACGCAGATGCTGGTAACGCCGCGTCCGGAGCGGTTGGGCTACATCCGGTTTGCATTTGAGCGCGGCATGAGCGTGCGGGAAGTGGCCCGGCTCACGGGAATGGACCCGTGGTTCCTGCATCAGTTGCGGGAGATCACGGTCGCCCAGATGGGCATTTCGCGCACTTCGCCGGAGCTGGTCGATGACGAGACTTTGCGGCAGTGGAAGCGCCTTGGGCTGAGCGATGAGCGCATTGCCACAGAGTGGAAGCTGGAAGGCCATGCGGGCGTGCAAAAGGTGAGGAAACTGCGCGAAGGGAAGAACATTCGGCCCGTGTTTAAGCTGGTGGACACCTGCGCTGCCGAATTCGAATCCATGACGCCCTACCTCTACTCCACCTACGACGAGGAGGATGAGGCCCCACCGACAAGCCGGCGGAAGATTATCATCCTCGGCTCCGGCCCCAATCGCATCGGGCAGGGAATTGAGTTCGATTACTGCTGCTGCCACGCCGCGTTTGCGCTGAAAGTAGACGGCTACGAGACGATCATGGTCAACTGCAACCCGGAGACGGTTTCCACCGACTATGACACCAGTGACCGCCTCTACTTTGAACCGCTTACGCTGGAAGACGTGCTGGCGGTCTACAACCATGAAGCCCAATCCGGCGCCGAAATTGGCATGATCGTGCAGTTCGGCGGACAGACTCCGCTGAACCTGGCGCAGCGCCTGCGTGCGGCTGGCGTTCCCATCATCGGAACCTCGCCTGAGTCCATCGATCTTGCCGAGGATCGCAAACAGTTTGGCCGCCTGCTGGAAGAGCTGAAGATTCCGCAGCCAAATGGTGGCACCGCCACAAGTGTTGAGGAAGCACTGGCCGTGGCGGAGCGCGTGGGATACCCGGTCCTGGTGCGGCCCAGCTACGTGCTCGGAGGGCGCGCCATGGTAATTGCCTACGACGCCGAGGCCGTGGCGCAATACATGCGCGAGGCGGTGGAATATTCTCAGGAGCGCCCGGTCCTTATCGATCACTTCCTTGAAAGTGCCGTGGAAGTGGATGTCGACGCGCTCTGCGACTCAGAAGATGTGCTCATCGCCGGGATAATGCAACACATTGAGGAGGCAGGCATCCACTCCGGTGACTCCTCGTGTGTGTTGCCGTCTGTCAGCATTCGCGAGGAGACATTGAGTACCCTTCGTGTTTACACGCGAAAGCTCGCGCTTGCGCTCAAAGTGGTTGGGCTTGTCAATCTCCAATTCGCCATTCAACGCGATCCGCAAGACCGCGACCAGGTGTATGTGATCGAAGTGAATCCACGAGCTTCGCGGACTGTGCCCTATGTCTCAAAGGCGACCGGGATTCCACTCGCAAAGGTTGCCGCTCGCCTGATGACGGGCCGCAAGCTCAGAGACTTACTTCCGGAGCAGTTGCGCACGGGGCGCGACCTGGGGACTGGCTCGCATTTTTACGTCAAGTCGCCCGTATTCCCATGGTCAAAATTCGCCGGGGTGGACACTGTGCTTGGACCGGAAATGAAATCCACCGGCGAGGTGATGGGTGTTGCCACCAGCTTTGGAGAAGCCTTCGCCAAGGCGCAACTTTCCGCAGGACAAGTCCTGCCCACAAGTGGCACGGTTTTCTTCAGTGTGAATGACCATGACAAGCCGGCTGCCGTAGTGTTGGCTCGTCGCTATTTGAACCTGGGCTTCCAACTGGTGGCTACGGAAGGCACGGCGAACGAATTGGAGCGGGCGGGAATGCGTGTCGAACGCGTCTTCAAAGTGAAGGAAGGCCGTCCTAACGTCGTTGACCTGATTAAGGGCGAGCGCATTCAGCTCATCATCAACACGCCTCGCGGTCAGGACACGTTCTTCGATGAAAAGGCGATTCGGCGCGCTGCGGTGGTGGCGAGGATTCCCACCATCACCACAATCGCCGCTGCACAAGCCGCTGCGGAGGGAATTGCCTCTATGCAGGGACACCGAACCAATGTGTACGCCCTGCAGGCCTTGCACCAGACAATGTAGGAAGGGAAGTGGGCTGGGGGCGCTGCAGCGTCAGCACCTCCGCCGCTTTAGTATAGAAGCATGTTGCTTGAAGGTGTTTTTGCAGCCGTAACCACGCCTTTCTACCCCGACGAGCGCGTCTACTACCGCAAGCTCGAAGCTAATATTGCGCGCTATTCGCGCAGCCTACTTGCCGGGATGGTTGTGCTCGGCTCCACGGGAGAGGCGGTCACGCTGAGCGATGAGGAAACCCGCGAAGTGTTGCGTACGGCGGCAGAAGCAGCCGCCCCCGAGAAGGTTCTGATTGCAGGCGTCAGCCGCGAGAGCGTTCATCTCACCGTGGAACTGGCGGAGTCGGCGGCTAAGTTTCAATACGACGCCATTCTGGTCCGCACGCCTTCGTACTACACAAACCAGATGCCGACAGAGGCCGTGCTGACATATTTCCGCAGCATCGCGGATCGGTCGCCCTTGCCGGTGGTGCTCTACAACATTCCGCGCTTCGTTCCTTATCAGATTCCAGTCGAAGTGGTGGCCGAGCTGGCACAGCACCCCAACATCATCGGCATAAAAGAGTCCAGTGGCAAATTGGATCGGGTCAAGAACCTGCTTGCCTCCACGCGCTCGACGCCAAGGCACCGTGTTACGGTGACGCCAATGTTTGAAGCAGTCACCGAGCGGATGCTTCAGGTAAAGGAATCTCCACGAGAGGAATCGGCTTTCGTTCCCGCCTCGGATTTGACCGGCGGAACAGCACTTGTTGCGCTCCCTGTAGCCCCCCCGAAGACGCGCACGAAGGATGTTGGTTTCCAGGTGCTGACGGGCTCGGTCGGTTCCATGCTCGAGTCACTAGAAGCCGGATCCTCGGGAGCAATTCTAGCCTTTGGCGCCTGTGCACCCCAGGCTTGCCAGGAGGTGTATTTGGCCTGGAAGGATCACGACCTGGAGTTGGCGCGGGAGAAGCAGCAGAGAATTGCCGCCTCGGCCCAGCGCATCGTGGCAGAACTGGGAATTACAGGCGTCAAGTTCGCGTGCGATTTCAACGGATACTTTGGCGGACGCGCAAGGCTGCCGCTGCTGCCGCTGGATTCCGGGAAGAAAGCCGAGATCGAGTCTCTGCTCGCAAACATTCGCAATTGAGAGTGGACCGATGAGGGTGGAGAAGCTCACAGGGATGGCTGAGATCTCAAGCCGAGAGGAGCCAGGTGGTTAAGGATAGAACGTCCGATAACAGATATTCTGTACACCATGGTCAAATATGGTAGAAAAGCGAACCTTTGAACGGTTCAGGCCGACTCTTGGCTTCCCTGCTCAGCCCACCTAGCCTTCGGAATCACATCTTGTAACGGCCCATATCCTCATCATTCAAGCCTTCAAGCCAGCCGCGAAGTTGTTCCGCGGTGGGGCCGTCGGCCGCACCTGCGGTGTTCAGCTTTGCGTTTTGCAGCACCTGCTCGGAGACGTAGATTGGGCAATCCGCGCGCAAGGCCAGAGCGATCGCATCCGACGGGCGCGCATCCAGAACCATCGGCTCGTTACCTCGGAGCAGCCATAGGTGCGCAAAGAAGGTGTCGTCCTTAAGTTCAGTGATCACCACACGTTCCAGCACAGCATTCATGTGATAGATGAGATTCCGAATCAGGTCGTGCGTCATGGGCCTCGGAGCAGAGACTTTTTCAATTTCAATGGCAATTGCGTTTGCTTCGAAGATCCCAACCCAGATGGGCATCACCGTTTCCGAGCCGACATCTTTCAAGACCACAATGGGCATGTTTGTGGCAGGATCCATCATCAGCCCGCGAATCCGAACCTCGATATCCATCTTGCCCTCCTCTTCCCGCTGTCTTAGACAGTAACCCCGACCAGACTGTTTGGGAATGTTCCGGTGATTTTGACCTGCAAATAAGTGCCCGGCGCCGGCGCAATCGCCTGGGAGGAGGTGAAGTTGACGGGTTTGTTCTGGCTGCTGCGTCCGCTGATTTGCCCGCGCGCCGGATTCATTCCCTCAACCATCACTTCCAATATTTCTCCTAAATGTCTGCTGTAATTCGACCTCTGAATCTCTCGCTGCCTGTCCAGGAGTGATTGCAGCCGCATTGCCTTTTCCGCTTCGGGTAACGAATCGATCATCACCAGGGCCGGCGTGTTGGGGCGCGCCGAGTACTTGAATCCGAAGACGCAATCGTATTGGACTTCGGCCAACAGGTCCATGGTCTGAATAAAATCATCGGCCGCTTCTCCGGGAAAGCCCACGATGATGTCGGTGGAGAGCGAGATCGGGCGTCTGGCCGCCTTGATCCAGCTGATCCGCTCCAGGTACCAATCCCGGGTATATTCGCGGGACATCATCTTCAGCACGCGGTTGGAGCCGGACTGAACGGGAAGATGCACATGATCACAAAGCGTTGGGACCGCGTCAATCGCCTCCACAATGTCCCGGGTAAAGTCTCGCGGATGGCTGGTGGTAAAGCGTACGCGCCGAATACCTGAGACTTCCCCCACGGCAGCCAGCAATTCCGCGAAGCTCTTCTTCCCTTCCGGATCGCGATAACTGTTTACATTCTGGCCCAGCAGTTGGATTTCCGTATAGCCCAGTTCCGCGATGCGTTTCGCTTCCTCCAGCACAGAGGCGGACCCGCGGCTGCGCTCCTTGCCGCGCGTGTATGGCACCACGCAATAGGCGCAAAATTTGTCGCAGCCCTCGATAATGGTGATGTAGCCGCGGTAGGGATTTTGGCGGGCCGTGAACTCCGTTTCAAACGTCTCTTCGGTCTGCCGGTCGTCCAGGCCGGTGATGCGCGTCTCCCCCGCCTCCAGCCGTACCAGCATCTCCGGCAGCTTGCGATAGGAGGCAGAACCGGAGACCAGCGACACGTAAGGCGCCTTCTCGAAAATCTTCTCGCCTTCCTGCTGTGCCACGCAGCCCAGCACGCCAAAGCGCTTGCCTGCCTTGTGTAACTTCTTGTAGTCGTTCAACCGATTAAAGACTTTTTGCTCGGCCTTGTCGCGAATCGAGCAGGTGTTGTAGAGGATCAAACCGGCCTCGTCCTCCGAGCTCACCTGACGGTAGCCCTGCTGGACAAGCGTGCCGATCACCTTTTCCGAGTCATGGGCGTTCATCTGGCAGCCGAACGTTTCAAGATAGAAGGTTTTTTCGGTTGCCATCACAAATCCAAGTATACCGCCGCCGCCAAATGCACGTGCATTCATTCCTCCCAGGCCGCGGACCTGCTATCGCAGGCCGGTATGCAGGTAGGCGAGCAAAGCGGTCATCTGCTGTTGCGTAAACCGGCCAGCAAAAGAGGGCATCATTCCCTTCCCGGACAGGACGGTCCGCTCCACCTGGAGGTCGGTCGCCGGAGCACCGCTGGGAAGCGTGGACTGGGTGAAGATTGCGTGCAGGTTCGGAGGAACTTTCTTCAGATCGAGGTCGTTGTCCTCGTGGCAGTGGGCACAGCGTACGTCATACAAGTGCTTTCCGGCCAATTGCTGGTCTGTGAGAGGCTTCTCACCACGACATCCGTTCAAAATGGCCACGGAGGAAATCAGCGCGAAGGTCACAACGGCGAGGCCAATCGGCCAGGGAGCGGGGCAGCTTCTCCAAGTCATCGACTCCTATTCTATTCACTCGCGCGGCGAGCCGGGGATACGGGAATCCTCAAGAGCCTGACTGCATGCCACGTCGAGCCCCGAGCGTCTAGGATGGTGGCATGAAGCACAACACTGCGGTGGAAAATCTAAAGCCCTTTGCCCATGCGGCGCAGAATCGCTGCTTTGGCTGCGGACCGGCTAATCCCGGAGGACTGTACCTGGAGTTCTTTGTAGCTCCCGATGGCGCTGTGATTTGTCCGGCCACTGTGCCGGATACATTTGAAGGCCACCCCGGCTATCTGCACGGCGGCATTATCGCCACCCTGCTGGACGAGACCATGAGCAAGTCCGTTCGCGCGCTCGGTCTGATCGCGATGACGCGTCATCTTGAGGTGGACTACCGACTTCCCGTACCCAGTTCCACCGCCATTCAGCTAGAAGGGCAAGTCGTGCGAAGCGAAGGACGCAAGCACTGGTCCGAGGCCAGGATTCGAGATTCCGAGGGAAAGATTCTCGCCCGCTCGAAGGGTTTGTTTGTGGAAGTGCAACCGAAAAAGCAAAGCTGAGGTCGCCCATTTCTTGCCGAGCCCAGCCTGATGTCCGCATTTAAGTGAGGCGCATCTCTTCAATGTGCTTCGTCACCCGCGCGCCGTCGGAATGGGGAAACGGCAGTAGGTTGACACCGCCGAAGATGAGATTGGCCAACGCGAAGGAGGGCATCAGCCCCAAGGAAGCCGCAGCGAGCAACAGGTTAAAGAAGGGACCAGCCAGGGTCACCATCAGATTCACTGCCGGCTTGCCCCGCTGTGCTCTCACGTAAAATCCCGTGGAGAAATCCAGGCCCACGGCCTTGACGCGCAGGCCAAAGAACTCGGCGGCCATGGCATGCGCCGCCTCGTGAAATAGGGCCGCTACCATTCCCGCGATGCAGTCGTTCAAAGAACTCCTCAAAATCCAGAGCGGGCTAATGGATCATGTTGATGGTGTCTTGCGTGACCGTGTCAAAGGTGGTGACTGCCTTGGAATTGGCCTCGAAAGCGCGCTGGGCAATGATGAGCCGCGAAAACTCCGCGGAGATGTTTACGTTGGACTGTTCCAGCGCGCCATCCTGCAGCGTGCCCAGTCCCGCTGAGCCCGACGTGCCGAGCGACGCCTCTCCGCTGGCCAGCGTCGTCGTGTAGTCGCCATCCCCCAGCATCCTCAACCCCTGCAGGTTGGTCACGTTGGCCAGCGCAACCTGGCCAACTGCCAGCTGCTGTCCGTTTGAAAACGTGGCCGACACCACCCCGTTGGCGTTGATGGTGAAGCTCTGGTACTGACCGCTTGCATAGCCATCCTGCTCCGTTGCGCTAACCGCGGAAGGCGCCGCAACCTGACTGATGGTCGGTGATCCGCTGGCTCCCAGCAGGTTCCACTGCATATTCAGATTCGCCGCGCCATCGGCGAGACCAGTAAAGCTTACGGAGATTGAGGAAACGTCCCCGGCAGCAGTGCCCACCGTCTGAGGTCCCCCCGCGCCAGCCGGAGTCACGCTGGTCAGGTTGCCGCTCGAGTCGAATGTCAATGAGCCGGTCACCGGGGTCGACGTTCCCGAAGCAAACTCCGATGCCGGCAAAGCGGCCGAATAGCTCCAGGTGTTGGTGCCGGTTTGCGTATACGTCACCGTGGCCACGTGGCTCACGCCAAGCGAGTCATACAGCGTAATCTGCGATGGGAACGATGCACCCGTGGTGGAAGTGGCATCCAGATTCGCCGTCATGTTCATCGTGGTGCTCGCCTGAGGCTGTTCCACCTGGCCCACCGGGATATTGATCTGCGTCAGCGGAGCATTGGTATTCACCACCCCGTTCACCGCCGGGTAACCCATCACATTCCAGCCATTCTGGGCAATCAGGTTTCCGCTTGAATCCAGTGAGAAGTTCCCTGCCCGCGTGTACTCGCGCAGACTTCCGTCGCCGACAACGAACATGCCATTGCCGTTGAGCGCTACGTCCGTCGCGTTGCCGGTCGAGTTGATGGAGCCCTGAGTGAAATCTACCGAGTTCGACGCCACTTTCGTGCCCGCTCCGGACTGAATGGGATCGCCAGGACCCGAAGAGCCAATCTGCTGATAAAAGAGATCAGAAAAGTTGGTCGTCTGGTCCTTGAACGCCGTAGTGTTCATGTTGGCCAGGTTGTTGGCAATCGTGTTCAGCTCCGTGGAGTCGGCCTGAAGTCCAGTGAGTGGAATGAAAAAGCTAGCCATGGTGAATCTCCTCGTGGTTCTGTCAAAAGTGTGAAGCGGGCCCGATCGGCCAGCGGTTCCAATGAATGCGTTCCTCAGCTGCAGGAAACCCTAAGCGCCAGATGTTTAGCCGCCGAGGGACTGCGCCACGCGCTGGGCCGCCGGAATTGCGGCCGGGACACTCAGGTTGCCGGAGGCCGGCTGAGAGCTTGCACCGGCGAGTGACGACGAAACCCCATGGATCGCAGACGCCGATCCGTTCCCAGACGCGGCGGTTCCGGAACTGCCGACACTTGACGCCGTTGCGGTTGGGCTTGCTGCGCCGCCGGTGGGTGTAACTCCCAAAGCCGTCGACAGATTTTGGTTGATCGAAATCAATTGCTCCAGACTGTTCACGTTGACCAGCTGATTGATGTACTGGTTTGGATCCGTGGTCGCCGTTGGATCCTGGTTCTGCATCTCGGTCACCAGCAAGGTCAAAAAGTCATTGGCCGAAATACTTGCCGAGCTGCTCGATGCGCCGCTCGTCGAGCTGGTTCCGGAAGTGCTGCTTGTACCACTTGCGGCGCTCGATTTCGGCCTGGCTGCATCCAGACCTTGCGCTGCAGCGTTCAGGCCGCCCAAAAGTGATGCTGTCGCCATTTCTCCCCCTGTCGTATTCCTTCCCGTGTTCTTCCCGCTTCTCAAATTTCTGTGCAGCATTGCCGCACTCTGGCCGCGCCAATGGCCGAACCTTCAGGCCCGCACCGAGATGTACTCCCCGCCGGAGAATCCTCTTGCCCGGGAAGGAGCGACCGCAGCGCTAGCCGCAGCCCGCACCTGTCCCGCCGTTCCCGTGCTGAAATCACCCACTCCCCAACTTTGGCCCGCTCTGCCATCGGCGTAGGCCGACCCGCCCTGAGGGTTTCCCTGCCCTGGCGTCTGGCCGCTTCCCGCCCCCGGGCCGGAACCGGTCCCCTGCCCCATGGTCTGTCCGCCGCCGGACCACCGGGACTCCGGTTGCGCCAGGGTCACCGTCCCCACCGCCGCGTGGTGGTCGGCAAGGTAGGCATTTAGCCCGGCCAGATGTCCGTTGAGTGACTGTGCAGCGTCGGCGGAACTGGGAACCAGCGAGGCATGCACCACGCCACTGGTCACCTCGGCACGCACGCCGACCCAACCCAGCGTCGGATCCTGGTATCCCGCTTCCGCCGCATGGGTTCCAACATGCGTCCATCCCTCGGGCGAAAATCCCCCTCCTCGATCCATCGCGGAGAAGGCATCCTTTCCGTGCGTGTCCACTCCGTCGACCCGCGCTCCAGCTGAATCTCCCTGATTCGCCGCTGGAAGTGGGCCCGCCGCAGAGGTGGAACCAATGCCCTGGCCCGCCAGAATGCCCTGCGGAGAATTGCTGCTTCCTCCAATGGCGGCATCGCCCAAGCGCACCGTCGAGCGGGATCCAGACGGATGAGAAGTAGAGGTGACTGCCCCCGGACGCCCCACCGGCGCAACCTGCGCGGAAGGCACGGGCTTTCCGGCAATCGTGGAGGCAGATAGAGAAGGCTGCGAACCGTCGCCTTGCTTCGCGGCAACCACGGCGTTCATTGCCTGCAAATCCAGATGCGATGGTGCGGCCGATGCCGCTGCAACCGCCGGTTTCGACGATAGGATACTGCCTCGCGGATCACTCAAGAGCGGCTTCGCTGTCTTTTGACCCACCGCGCCGGCGTCGGAGTGTGAACCTTGCACCACCTCGTCCTGGAATTGCAGAGCCGCCTCCTCGCCCTGTCCGGGAGAAAGGATGCCTGCGGCGTTTGACAAGGTGGAGGGGGCAGCCTGCACGGTCGAGCCATGCGGCCCATCGCCTGCGTGAGCATCTGTCAAAACTCTGGCACCGGCAGTACCGCCGAGTCGAACAACCGGCGAAGGAGTCACCGGGCCCCAGACAGGCGCGGCGATTGTAGCGACCATCCCATTCGCACCCGATTCCGTCGGCGGATCGGCCGCCTTCTTGTCCTTCACCGCTTTCATTCCATCACCGGCTGCCGACTTGTCCTGGCCGAGTTTGCCGCTGAGCGACCCACCGGAATCCCGCATCTCGCCCGGCGCCAAAGGCGTGGCCTTCGAAGCCAAGGCAGAGGTGCCAAAATCCATTGTCGCTGTTTCGGGATAGGCAGATTTCGGCGATAGGAGCAACGCCTTCAAAGGATCTGCCACTGCAAGCTGCTGGGAAACTTCGGGACTCCCACTCCCTGCGGTGCTGGCTGGACCTTCTGCAGCCGGCTCCTGATTCGCGGGCTCCAGATTTGCGGGTTCCCGATTCGCCGGCACATGCCAGCCCGCAGAGGCCAGCGAAAGCTGCCACTGCGGATCCGCGGAACGCACGCCGTCCCCTTTCGATAAGAGCATGCCGGTTGCAGATCCCGCCTGCGGCGCGGAGCCGGGCGTTGGACCAGGGATTACGCTGTTCGGCGTCCCCGACCCTCCGCCTCCGATTGCGATTGGTGCACCGGTCATGCCGGGAAATAGAGCAGACGGAATGCCAAAGTGAGCAACGGCGGGTTAGAGGGTTGTCAGGAATGTAAGACCTGCTTGGGATTTGGAAGCTGGCGACTCTGCTTTCGATTTGCTAAGGCTAATCCGGATGGCCTTGGGAGATTGCCGTCTCACGTAGCCGTATCGTCGGGGTCTTCTGGACCTTCCGTCGGGAGTCCTTCGCACTGCGTTGCTCGCACATTCCAGTTGCGGGCGCGAAGCCAGTCATCCAGACCTTGCTGTTCGCGTCGCAGCGCTTCAGTCGCGGCCTCGGCCCTGGCCTCTTCCACCAGCGACTCGGCCTGCCTTCGCTCCACCCGCTTGCGCAATAGGTCCTCCCGCATGGATGCTGCCGCCTTCTCTGCGGACTCGAGCAGCGGAACCAGCAAGAGTGAGCGGCGCCGTGCCGCGTGCGACTCTTCGATTCCGGCCAGGCGGTCCGGCAGCTCTCCGTCCTTCGCGCTGCGCGTCACCAGGATGCGGCCCTGGCGGTCGCGCTCGGCCGCACCGGCGAGTGCCTGTTCCAGCCGGGCCACCTCTCCCAGCGCCGACTCCAGCGCCACTCGGCTCTGCTCTTCTTCCAGTTCCCGGATCCGCAGCAACCGCAGCAGCGCCCACGAAACTCCCATCTGCTACACCTCCGCCGCAAGTTCGTTCAGACGCCGGATGCTCTCGGCAAACAAGCAGCGTTCTGCCGCATCCTGGGCAAGGAAACCGCGCAGCGATTGCCTCGCCCGCAAGGCCCGATCGAGATCAGGATCCGCTCCCGGCTTGTAGGCCCCAATGCGCACCAGGTCCTCTGACCGCGCATAGACGGCCATCAACCGTCGCAGCAGAGCCGCCTGCTCCCGATGCCGCGGTTCGGTCACCGACGGCATCAGACGGCTGATCGAGTCCAGCAACGCAATCGGCGGATACCAGCCTTCCGCGGCCAGCGCGCGCGAAAGCACCACATGGCCGTCCAGCAGCGAGCGAACCGCATCAACCAAAGGATCTTGCTGGTCGTCTCCCTCCATCAGTACGGTGTAGAAAGCGGTAATCGATCCCGTTCGGAACTGCCCAGTGCGCTCGACCAGCCGCGCGAGGCGCGTGAACACCGAAGGCGTATATCCCTTGGCCGTCGGCGGCTCGCCGGCCGCCAGTCCAATCTCGCGTGCGGCCATCGCAAAGCGAGTCAGCGAGTCGAGCACCAGCAGGACATGCTTTCCCTGGGCGGCAAAGAATTCGGCAATCGTGGTGGCCGCAAGCGCCGCACGCATGCGCAAAAGCGGCGACTGGTCGGAGGTGGAGACCAGAACCACCGAGCGCTTGCGCCCTTCCTCGCCCAGCGAGTCCTCCAGAAACTCTCCCACTTCACGCCCGCGCTCCCCCACCAGGCCAACCACCGTCACATCCGCCTCGGTGTTGCGCGTCATCATGCCGATGAGCGTGCTCTTGCCCACGCCCGAACCGCCGAAGATGCCGACACGCTGTCCGCGCCCCACCGTCAACAGACCGTCCAGTGCGCGAATCCCGGTACCAAGCGGCGTGCGAATGGGAACCCGGTCAAATGGCGAGCGCACCGCGCCATCCATCGGAAAAGTCTGGGCGGCACTAAGCCGCCGTCTGCCGTCGATCGGTTCTCCCAGGGCATCCAGCACCCGGCCCATCAGGCCCGGGCCCACCTCCAGCTCCGGGTGCACCCCGAGGGCCGCGACCGTGTCGCCGAAGCGAATCCCTTCCGTTCCCTCGACCGGCATCGACAGCACATTGGTCCCGCGAAATCCGATAACCTCGGCGGAGTGAACTTCGCCGGATTGATCGACAATCTCGCAGCACTCGCCCACCGAGGCCAGCGGTCCGGCCGATTCAATGGTCTGTCCAACGGATTCGATGACCTGACCACTCCATCTCCATGGCTGGGCACGATGCAGCCGCGAGAGATACCGCTCCAGCAAAGGGCTCACGCGCCCCCTTTGTGCGCGGCGGCCCTGCCCTCGACGCTGCCAGCGGGCTCAGCCTTGCGCGCGCGCGTACGGTCAAAGAAGCCGCGCTCAATCTCGCCGAGCTGCGCACGAATCCCAAGGTCCACGGTGCCCAGTTCGGTTTCGATGGCGCAGTCTCCCGCCTCCATCTGCTCCCCCGCCACCACCTCCGGCTTGAGCGAGAGGTTGGGAAGATGCGCAATTGTCTCCGTCCACAACTCCAGGTCCTCTGTCGGCACCCGCAACCGCACCTGGGTAGTCCTGGACAACTGTCCCAGCGCCACGCGCACCGCGCCGGTCAACAACAGTGGGTCCATCTGCGCCTCGCGGCGCAGAATACGCGCCGCAACCGCCAGGGCCAGTTCCACCACCTCGTGCTCCACGGCGTGCAGATAGCGATTCCGCTCCTGCGCGAACTGCTCCAGCAGTTCGGCAGCTTGAACGGTTCGCTTCCGGTCGGCTTCAGATTGGACCGCCGAGTGGGCTTCCCGCTCCGCGAACCGTCCTTCGTCGATTCCCTGCTTCCGGCCGGCTTCGTAACTCTGTCGGGACGCCTCGGCGGCAGCCTGCTCCACTCGCGCACGCAGGGCCTCCTCGCGCTCCGCCGTCCGATGCGGCGATTCTCCACCCCAGGAAACACCGTTTTCGCCAAGTCCGGCGTCCACATATCCGTCCCAGCCGGGCAGACCACTGTCGGCTCCCGCCGGATATTCAAACACTTCAATGGTTGGTGCACTTGCCGCTCGCATAGTCTTCTCCCCGTATCTCTCAGGCCAGCATCTCGTCGCCTGCCTCCAGCTTCAGCACCACTTTGCCTTCGGCCTCCAGCCGCCGCGCCAGATTCAGGATCTCCTGCTGCGCCTGTGCCACCTCCCGCGACCGCACCGGCCCGAGCACTTCCATGTCTTCCTTCAGCATCTCCACGGCACGCGAGCTCATGGCCTTGAAAATCTGCGCCCGCACTTCCTCATTGGCTCCGCGCAGCGCCATGGCCAGTTGCCGCTTGTCCACGCCGGAAACAATCTCGCGGATGGTCGCCGGAGGCACCGTAACCAGATCTTCAAAGGTGAACATGAGGTTGCGGATGTTCAGGGCCAGCTCCGGCTGATTCTCTTCGATCGCTTCCAGTATCTTTTTTGACTCCTCGGCATTGATCCGGTTCAGCAGCTCTGCCACGGCCCTGAAGCCGGAGTAGCTCTTGCGCGCCGTATCCCCCACGCTCTCCAGCCGGCGGTGCAGGATATGCGCCACCTTCTGTGCCATCTCCGGCGAGAACTGCCGCATCTCCGCCAGACGCTGGATGGAAACCACTTTGTGGTCATCGCTCAAATTGTCAAGAACCTGGGAGGCGCGCTTAGGGTCCAGGTGCGCCAGCACCAGGGCAATGGTCTGCGGATGCTCGGACTCGAGCAGCTTGCCTAACTGCTGCGGGTCGGTTCGCTGCAGCTTGGCCAGGTTGCCCTGGGCCTCTTCCTGCGAGCGGCGCACCAGAAGCATCAGGTCTTCCGCGCGTTCCTTGCCGAAAGTCTCTACCAGCAGGCGCTGGGCGTAGTCGATCCCGCCGTGCAGCATGAAGTTCTGCGTCTCAAGAAGTTCCCAAAACTCCTCCAGAACTCCGGCGGTCTGCTCCGGAGTCACCCCGCGCAGGTCGGCCAGTTCCTCGGTCAGCCGATGCACATCGGACTCCGGCAGGGCACGCAGAATCTCCTTGGCCAGATCTTCGCCCACAGCAACCAGAAGAATCGCTGCCTTGCGCGTGCCGTTCAGATTCGCGCGCGACCGGTGCGGTCCAGATTCCATCGGACTTTCCTGCTCTGCCAAGATCGTGACCCCCTACGTGTTCTCTTATTTCCGAATTTCCGCCTGTGTGCGTTCAGCTCACGATTGGTCGGAATGAATCCAGCTCTGCAGAAGTCGCGAACTCTGTGTTGGCTCACGCTGCAGGTGTCCCGTGACCTGCTCAAAGATCTCTTGCGCCCGTGCGCGCTCTGGCGTGGGCACTCCCCCCTCCGGCTGACCGAGCGCGGGCGGTGAGGAGGCTGCGCCCGGCAACTGGGCGGACGCGCCCTTGGGCGCAATTGCCGATCCCGAGAGGGCCATGCGCAGCGCCGGACGCAGGCCAAAGGCGAGCACCACAAGCAAGGCGATCAGCATCGACACATATTTCAAAAGATCCGGAGAATCCTGCACGGCGCGCAACATTCGGACAGGCGCCGAAACCGCCGCCTGGGGACGATTGCTGTCAAAAGGCAGATCCTGCACCGTCACCACGTCGCCGCGCGAGGCGTCAAATCCAACCGCGGCCTGGGCCAGCGCTGTCAGATTCTTCAACTCCTGAGCCGAGCGCGGTTGCCATTGCGCGGGTTTGCCCTTGGCGGCGACCTGCACCAGCCGGTCATTCACCACGATGGCTGCGGTCATGCGCTGCAAGCGGCCGGAACCTACAACCGTGTGGCGCACCGTCTTTGATACGGCATAGGTCGAAGACTCCGTGGTCGCGCTTTGCGGCGAGGTGGTCTGCTTGGGATAGACGGGCAGCGCCTGCGAGTTAGGCGCGTTGGACGCGGTGCCGGGCACCCCGGCGGCCACCGGCTGGCTGCCCGTGGTCTGCTGCGAGCGCTGCATGGAGAGCGTGACGGTCTGGCTGGGGTCGTAGGTCTCCTTGGTCTCGTCGGTCGCGTCCGGGTCGTACGCGAGGGTGACCGAGGCACGAACGTTGCCCGCGCCGGTGACCGGTTCGAGGGTGGAGATGAGCTTTTCCTCAAGCGCCTGCTCGGCGGTGAGCCGCAGCGCCTCCGGTGTCTTGGGACCCAGAGGGAGGTGACCGTCGGCATCGACCAGCACCACGCGGTCCGGCGTGAGTCCATCGACGGCTGAAGCCACAAGGTTGCGGATGGCCTCCGCTTCCCCATCGGCCAGGGAGCCGTGCCGCAGCTTCAGCACCACGGAGGCCTTGGCTGGCCGCTCTTCCTCGCGAAACAACGAGTCGTGCGGCAGCACCAGGTTCACGTGGGCCGATTCGACATCGTTCAAGGTGCTGACCGTGTGCTCAAGCTCACCTTCCAAGGCCCGCTGGTAGTTGACTCGCTCGTCGAACTCCGATCCCACCCAATTTGGCTTGTCGAAGAGCTCAAAGCCCATGCGACCGCTCTTGAGGCTCCCCTTGGCGGCTGTGGCCAGTCGCGCCTTGTCCAGTTGCGGCTCCGGAACCAGAATCGCCGTGCCGCCGGCATCCACCTCAAAAGGAATCTGGGCCTGGGTCAGCACGATGCCCATCTGACGCGCATCGTCCGGGTCCATGCCCGCATACAGGGTGCGCCAGTCCGTACGCAGGCCAAACCAGAGAATGCCGCCCAGAAGCGCCACCAGAAGCGCCGCCGCTCCGGCCGTCCAGACGCGCTGGCTCGACGTCTTTGCCGCCCAGTGCGCTCTCCCTTTCGTCAAGGCTTCGAACGCGGCCCGCCCGAAGGCTCCGCCCGCGCCCGCCTCCGGAGCGCTTTTTTCAATCTGGGTTCCCGTGGTGGCCATGGCGTCTCAGTCCCGTGTCCCGGTTTAAAACTGCAATCCCATCACCTGCTGGTAGGCCTGTACCGCCTTGTTGCGGACCGCAAGCGTAAGCTCAAAGGCCATGTCCGCCTTCTGAGTGGCAATCATGGCCTGGTGGACATCGACGCCAGTTCCCTGCATCAGGCCGTCCACGGCGGAGCGGGCTTGGCCTTCGAGCGAGTTCACCTGACCCACGGCATCGGTCAACAGGCTGGCAAACGGCGTGGGAGCCGGACCGGAGGATGCTGCTCCCGAATTCAGTGCTCCGGAAAAAGCGCCGGCGGCTCCGTTCACACTGGTTGCGGACGAGGCCGCTGCAGTCATCGCGGTCATCGCGCTCATTGCGGTCTGCATGGATGGTTCCCTCCTGCTACGTTCTGGTTGTCACCGCTGCGGCAAGTCGCAAATGGTTCTCCTGCGTCCGGCTCAGGCCTTGGCGATGTCCAGGGCCGAAGTGATCATGCTCTTCTCTGCCTGCACCGCGGACCCATTCAGTCCATATGCACGCGTTGCCCCCATCAGGTCCACCATCTCTGTGAGAGGGTTAATGTTTGGATATTCCACATATCCGTCCGGTCCGGCGTCCGGGTGGCCGGGATCATATCGCTTTAATGGGGCCGAGGGATCCTGTACCACCTGCGCGATGTGCACCCCGGGTGCGACGGCGTCTCCCATTTGCGCTCCCGGCATCTGCGTTCCCGGCAACGGCGGGAGCGGCGGCAGGGCCGCAGCCGCAGCGTTGCCCGCCTCCTGCATCGAGTTCAGAAAGTTGGGATCGCCGCGGTCGGCGGCAAAGACCACCATCTGGCGGCGGTAAGGGCCGCCGGTTGCGGTCCGGGTGGTCTCCGCATTGGCCATGTTGGCCGCCACCACCTCGGCCCGCATCCGTTCAGCCTCCATGGCTGAGCCGGAGGTTTCCATTACCCCAAAGAGATTCATCGCTTTTCCTCCTCCTGCCGTCCGCGCTATTTGTCTGCGTGGATGGCATCCATCACTTTTTGATACTCGATTCTGAGCATCGCCACGCCGGTGCGGAACTTCAACTGCGCATCGGCGAGGTTCAGGCTCTCGCGGTCCATGGAGACGTCGTTCCCGTCAGGCCGCGCCACCAGGCCGCCCACCGTCTCCACCTGCACCGGCTCGGGCGCAGCACCGCGATTCACATCCTGGATCGCCCTTTGCATCTCGACGCCGAAGTTCATCCCCACGGCGCTGTAGCCCGGGGTGTCGATATTGGCCATGTTGGCTGCTGTCAGCTTGGCCTCGCTGGCGGCCAGATCCATATAACGCGCGATCTGGTCGCTCAGCCGGGTTTCAATCTCCATTCCCATTTCGTCTCCCCGCCCGGGTACTGCCCGAGAGTTTGTCCTGTCGGCTTCCGCCTCGCTCGTGTGAACAGGCTACTAATTCACCACAATGCCAAAGTCAATCTCGCGGGAGGTGAGCACCGGCGCATCTCCCGCCAGAATGGCAGCCCGCTCCAGCACGTGTTCGAGCTCCCGAACATTGCCCAGCCACGAGTGCGCGGTCAGCCGAGCCATGGCCGCCTCATCCATCTGCTTGATTGGAGTCTCGCGGCCCATCCGCTCCAGAAAGTGGTCCACCAGCAGAGGCAGATCCTCCTTGTGGTCGGCCAGTGCGGGCGTGCGAATGAGAAACACGGCCAGCCGGTAGTAGAGATCCGGGCGGAACGAGTTGGTCTGCGCATGCTGCGCCAGATGCCGGTGCGTTGCCGCCACAATCCGGACATCCACCTTCACCGTCTCGTTGTCCCCCACCCGCTGCAGCTCTCCGCTCTCCACAAAGCGGAGCAGCTTCGCCTGCAGCGACAGCGGCATTTCGCCAATCTCGTCCAAAAAGAGCGTGCCACCTTCAGCGGCCTCAATACGGCCCACTCGGCCCTGCACCGCTCCAGTAAACGCCCCCCGCGTGTGGCCGAAGAGTTCAGCCTCCAGTAACGCTTCAGGAATGGCCGCGCAATTCAAGGCAACAAAAGGCTTACGGCTGCGGTTCGACAGCCGGTGCAACGCCAAGGCCACCAGTTCCTTGCCCGAGCCAGTCGGTCCCTCAATCAGGACCGGAGTGGATCGCGAAGCCACAAGCCGTACGCGCCGGCTGACTTCGAGCATGCAGGGCGCTTCCCCTATTAGTTCAGGCAGCCGCTCACTGGCGAGCGTCCCCATTTCGGCGACTTTCCGCGTCACCAATTTCGGCGTTCCGGGCAGCAGACCGCCCGTCGGTTTGGCAATCGCCTCCGTAAGGCCGGACGGCAGGTTCAACGCGACAGGGGTGCGTCCCCGGTCATTGTCCACCAACCTCGGAATGGGATTCCATTCCGCAGTCTCGGTCAGCGCTTCCACATCCTGGCTGCGGCGCAACGCATAGAGCAGCTCCTGGCGATGCGGACCGCGGGGCCCCTCGTGTGGGGAGATGCCGTCGGCAGTTACCAGGTCGACATCCGGAAAGAGAGACCGAAATTCCTTCATGAATTCGCCCTGGTCCAGATCGGGAAGCCAGGAATCCACAATCACGGCCTCAGGAGTGGCAAGGTCAGCTGCTGCCCAGGCCTCTGCGCCCCCGGCGGCTTCCCGCACCTGCCAGCGCAGGCCTGTCAAAATTTCGTTCAACCGTTGCCGAAAGCTGCTGTCGGCACTGGCAACCAAAGCGGTACGCGGACGAAAGCGCGGAGCGGAAGGTACAACAGGGATAGGAAACGGCTGCATGGGACAGTTCTCCTTGAGGATGTTTAGGAATTTTCGAATGCGTCGGCTCTGGTTCTCAGGCCTGCGAACTTTGGTTGGCTGGCGGGTGGTCTCCGGCGGGTAGAGCCGGAACCAGGCTCAGCGCCACTTCACTCTCCGTGGGGACCATGTAGCCCTGGCCTCGCACGGTTCGGATAAGTTTTCCCGGTGGAGGATCCTTGAGCTTGCGGCGCAGGTAGTTCACATAGACGTCGACAATATTGGTGGTCTGGGCCGGCTCCATCTTCCAGACCGAGTCCAGCAGTTCCACCCGGGAGACAGAATGCCCGCGGTGCAACAACAGATGCTCAAGCAAGGCAAACTCTTTATTGGTGAGTTCAATCGGAAATCCTCCGCGGCTGGTGGTGTGGTCCAGCCGGTTCACCTCCAGGTCGCCGGCACGGAGCAGCAGGCGGACCTCGCGCTTGCGGCGCAGCAGCGCCCGGCACCGGGCGCGCAGTTCAAAAAGGCTGAAGGGCTTCAGCATCAGGTCGTCGGCCCCGCGGTCCAGGCAGCGCACCCTTGCGTCCACATCCTGCCGGGCGGTAAGCACCAGGATGGGCAGATCCGCGTCCATCTGGCGCAACTCCACCAGCACCTGCTCGCCGTCTTTGATGGGCAGATTCAAATCCAGAATGGTGAGATCGGGCAAATCCTCGCGAAAGGCGTTCACGGCAGCCGCACCGTCCACGGCCACGCGGACCCTGTGACCTTCCGCCTCAAAGCCCCGCCTGAGAAAAAGGCCCAGCGCGTTGTCGTCCTCCGCAATCAACAGCCTCATGGCATCCCTTTCCGGCAGCATCGCTGCCTTTCCAACCCCGAGCAGGATTTCGCTTAGGAAGCGCTAACCGCGGGTCCCCTCCACCATGCGTCGCGGGAGAAATGAACTCAAGGAACTTTCGTAGAGAAAGTTGCGGCTACTTCCGAATGTGGAAGATGCGCTGGCTGTTTCCCAAAATGGAGCAATCGGGGGTACGTTTCGATGTACTCTGGCCTAAAGTCTCCGCCTCGCTGGGCGGCCACCGGTTGGCCATGGAGCCGCGGAAGCTCCAGCCTCGCCGCCCCTGCCCGACCGTTCCTTCCATGGCACCAGCGAAAGAAAAATGCGAAAAAGTCTCACCTTGGTTCGCTTTTTATTCGCTATAATGCGCCCATGGCAGTCACTCGAAGACAAAAAGAGATCCTCGATTTTCTCGAGTCCTTCGTGACCCGAAACGGCTATTCCCCTTCCTTTGAGGAGATTGCGCGAGGGATGGGCCTCAAGAGTCTGGCCACGGTCCACAAGCACATAAGCAACCTGGAAAAGAAGGGTCTGCTGGATCGCGTACACAACCGCAGTCGCTCGATTGACGTGGTGCCGCCGGGGACGCGTACACGGGCCAGTGACCGTGTGCCCCTTGCCGGGCGCATCGCCGCCGGCCTTCCAGTTGAAGCGGTTGAGAATCCAGAGAGCATCTCACTGCACGACGTCGTCGGAAATCGAGATGTGTTTGCTCTGGAGGTGCGCGGAGATTCGATGCGCGACGAGCACATCATCAACGGTGACTACGTTTTGGTGGAGCGCACCCGCACGGCGCGCCAGGGAGAGATTGTGGTGGCCTTGGTCCATGGAGCGGAAACCACGCTCAAGCGGTTTTATTCCGAGGGCAGCAGGATTCGCCTGCAGCCTTCGAATGCCGAGATGGACCCTATCTATGTGCCCGCAGCACAGGTGGCGATTCAGGGGCGCGTACTGGGCGTGCTGCGCAAATACCGCTGAGCTTCGGGGCTGCTGGCCCACATGGAAAAGCCCGGCCAGATGGCCGGGCTTTTCTGCTCTTCTACCCACCGCATAATGCGGAAGGCCTGGATTTTAGAACAAAATTAAGCGAGTAGACGCTCAACCTTGCCTTCAATGACATCCTGCGGTACGTAGCCGACGATCTGATCGGCCACTTTGCCACCCTTGAACAGCAGCAGAGTGGGAATGCCGCGAATGCCATAGCGGGACGGAATCGCGCCATTCTCGTCCACGTTGACTTTGGCCACTTTCAGTTTGCCGGCATAGGTTGCCGCCAAGCCTTCCACGATGGGCGCAATTGCCCGGCACGGACCGCACCAGACGGCCCAAAAATCTACCAGGACAGGCTGCTCGCTTTGCAGCACTTCCTGTTCGAACGTTGCATCGCTTACTTCCAGCACTCCCGACCCTGCCATGTTCCTCCTCGCGGCTTCCGCCTGCTCTTTTAGTGTAAAGGCAATTGCCACACTTGTTAGATGTCTATTGCTACGAGAAAGTCGCATAGGAG
>Ga0307375_10001949_pt1 | contig 21717 bp, 25 predicted proteins | sample TR1MG_FD_202531 | JGI IMG/M metagenome (GOLD analysis project Ga0307375, IMG submission 202531) | Soil microbial communities from Risofladan, Vaasa, Finland - TR-1 | ecosystem: Environmental > Terrestrial > Soil > Coastal area > Acid sulfate soil | place: Finland: Risofladan, Vaasa | collected...
CCTGTTGCCATTAAAACCTCACTGATTCAGCCAAGGGATACCCGGCGCGCGTGGCGGCGGCGCAATCCGTTGCTGTGGATTTTTCGGGGCCGGTGCAGCAGGCGATTGTGTTGCGCCCGAAGATACCGCCGCGTAAGCGCCGTTTTCCCGGTCGTAAAAATGATTGATTGCCGCCGCCAGTTTAGAGCTTAAAAACGTCGCTGCGGGAGCAAGATTCTGGTACCCGCCCACGTTTGCCAAAGACGGAGCCGTCCTTTGGTATGCGCTAGCCAAGGCCGTGTACCGTTCGGCATTGTTATAGGTGCGCGCCATTGTGGCGATCAGTTCGCGGGGGTTTGTGTTCATCGTCGGCAAGTCAGCGGTTCCTACATCCGCCATAGGCCGGGTGTTACCACCGCCCACGGTGCGCATTTTGGCCTCCAACAGATTGTTCTGCGCAAGCGCCAGAACAGTCTCGTTAAACGCCCCTGCGTTGCTTGGATCGATACCGTACTTAGAAGCCAGTTGTTGGGGGTCAACGTGAACTCCTTTCGCAACCGCGCCCTGAATACTGCGCACAAGACCTTGAAGGCCACCGGGGATATTGTTGACCGCGCCCACAACTTGCTTAACCTGCGCCGCAAAAGCCGGATTCGCGGCGTCCTTCAAAAAGGCCGTCAGGTTTGGTGTGACCGCTGCAAGACCCCCTTGTTGATTGAAGGTGTTGTAGGCTGCGAGAGTGCCTGCCGCGTTCGCTTGCGATAGGGTCGCGGCCCCTTTATCAACCCCGATTTTGTACGGAAACACCGAACCCGATTGCGCCAGTGTATCAAGCGTGGCCGGTGGAATCTGCGCCAGATTCAGGGTGGAAGTGAACGGCGTCGTGTAGTCATGCGGGAGGGCTTGGGCTAAGACTCCTGGATCGGCGGTAGGACTTTGTGCGAGTTGCACCAAACTTGTTTGCGGTTGCGCCGGAGCGTTTGGAGAATTTGTGTCTACAGGAGGGGCACCAGTAGACCCCGCGTTAGTGGCGAGCGGATTGGGTTGTCCTTGCAGTATAGCCTGCTCGACAGGCACCGCCACACCTGGGGCGAGTGCGCCCCTTTGCGCCATGTCGCGCACGATACGCGCCCCTTGCTGCGGCGACATGATGCTATCCGACAGTTGCTGATAGATGCTGCCGATGACACTTGTCGCGGCAGAAATATCCCCCGGTGCCGCACCCGGGATGTGGAACGCCCCTGGTGCGTGCGGCAGATCTGGTGTACCCTGCGTCACACCCATCGGCCCCTGTGGCGCACCAGCAGCCCCTGGCGTCAAAGCGGCACCAGTAGCATCCGTAGATGGCGTCGGCGTCTGTGGGGTCATCGGCGCAGGCGCCTGCACCCCCGCAACGGTGCTTGCGCCGTGCAGCAGTGCTTGCGCTACGGGGCCGTGTCCTTGTGCAGCGGCAGCATTAGCCGCGCCAAGGCTCGTACCGACTGTATGTGCAATTGCGCCCGGCAACGCCGCAGCCGTAGTAGCACCACTTTGAGCGGCGTTTTGGACTTCAGTCGGTGTTGCGAACTTAGAACCCATTTGCGACAAATAGGCGTCCATGTTGGCCGCAAAAACAGGGTCTTGTTGCATCCGTTGCGCAACGATTGGGTTGCCCAAAACGGCTTGGGCACCCTGCGCCTTGTCCTGTGCCAGCTGGTTGACGGCCATCTGAATTTTCAGGTTAGCGATTGGGATTTGCATTTGGCGCCGCTGTTCTTGCCACTGACCAAGGGCTTGGTTCGCGCCCCCTAATTCACGGAAGAAACAACTCCCCGCTGGCGCGCTGGCGAATCCAGCGGCTACCGCACCCCAATTCGGAGACGCAGCGCGCTGCTCAAGCGCCGTGAGCGCGCTTTGCAAACCTGCTTGATACTGCTGCGCGGCGCTGTCGCTCGCGCCCAGCGGGTTCACCCCGGTGACATTCGGAAGCGCCCCCGCTGGCACCGGGTCTTGATTCAATTGCACGCCCGCAAGTCCACCTGCGTTTCCCATTCTGTTCTCCTGTTACCGGCGCGCAGGGAGTGCCCCGCGATGAACGGCAGATGCGCACCCTGCAGCCCCGCATACCAAGCCGCCTCGTGCGTAGCCGCCCGACGTACAAGGGATGATATAGCCGCCCCCCGACGTACAAGGGATGCACCCCGGCGTACAAGGGAGGATATAGCCGCCCCCCGACGTACAAGGGATGGAAGATCCGCACCCTACTCCTGTGCTGCCATTATCGAAGTAGGACTTCACGGCACCGTACCCATTCTCAACCAGACTCGCTAGGCTCGAAGCCGCCGATGTGCCATTCTGGCTGCTGAACAGGCTCGCCAGCGTACTTCCTACCGCTCCAGCAGCCCCGAGTCCAGACATGGTGCTGGTCTGCCTGCACGTCAGCGGGATTGTCTTGCCGTTCAGCAACCCGGATGCTTTCGTGAGTTCACTCAGCGGGAAGCACTGCTGGTTCTGCAGAATGGTCTGCTGGTTCGCGCCCATCTTGTTGAGCGCGCAGACACCCTGCAGTCCGAGTTGCTGCGTGGTGGAAGCAATGCACGCACCGACCTTGGCGAGATTGCCAAGGTTTTGCGCGCCTTGGCTGGCCGCGCCTGCGGCAGTTGCACCTGCCTGCTGGCAGATCGCACCCTGCTTGAGCGCACCGCACAACGCCGTTTTGTAGCCGCACATCAGCGCGTTTGCCTGCTGACTAAGGATCTGCTGGTTCGCGTTGGCGACGGTCTGCCCAAGCACCTGCGCTCCGCGCTGCGAACCGAACTGGCCGGAGCCGACGGCCCCGGCTGTGGCTTGGGGCGCCAAGTTCTGCTGGATATTCTGCTGGCCCAGCGTGTTGATCTGGTTCACTACGCAATGCACATAGGGGTTCATCAGCTTCGTGGTGCGCGCCCCGAGACACGCCGTCGCGCCCTGCAAGTAGGGCTGCGCGGAGGCCAACGGAGACTGGCCGGTCGCCATCGTGTTTGCGGCGTTAAGGGTGCCTTCCGCACTCTGCAGCCCCGGCTTGTAGGAACATGCCGCGCCCGCTACGGTACCAAATGCTTGCTGCTGGAGCGGTGTTGCGCCGACGAACTTCGCGCCTTGTGCCGCGCCAACACCGCATGTTGCCAGTGTGTTCAGGTACTGGTTGTAGTAGCTCGGTGCTTGCTGCTGTTTCTGGACGCAACCCTGTAGTAGATTCGCCATTTTTATCCTCGCGCCATTCTCAGGTATTCCATCGGGGGTTTCGCCTTCGGCGGGATTTTATCATCCGGGGCCGATCGTTTGTGGGCGCGCAGTTCCTCGCGCATTTTGTTCAACAATTCCGCGCCGCGCTTGTTGTCCCCACCGCCCAACCGGGTCACGAAGGCCGCAGGCAACACATACTCCCCATCTGCGATTTTTGCAGGGAGCGCGGTGCCACCTTCGGCCTTGCGCACCGGGAGCGACTGGCGGAACTGTTCGAGCCGATCCGCTCCGGCTTTGCTTGATCCATCGCCAAAGGCGGACACCGTATCGGCGTCCATCACGAAATCGCCCTGGTGGAGCATGGCCGGGATGTCATCGCTTTGGCCGGTGCCTTTGCCCCGGGCGTAGAAGCCGGTCTTGCCGGTGATGAATTCCGGGTGATGGCCTTCTGGCGCATCAGGGTGATGCTGGGAAGGCAAACCCCCGTGCGCAAGGCCACCCATGCCGGTAATCACGCCGCCATCAGCCATATGGGCCATATGGACGCCCTGTGACCCCGTGATAGGAGCGTAAGGCGAGCACGGCGGTACCGCAGTCGCGGGGGTATTGGGCGGCGTGTAGATCGCCTGCAGGGGGGCGAGGCTGCTCGACGGATGGCAACCCCCAACAACGGATAGTCCTGCCGTCTGTGGCGTCATTCCCGCGGTGCTACCGGCGTAAACGGACTGCGGCAGCGTATTGAGTTGCGCCATGGGATTCAGCGGCTGGCACCCGATGTAGCCGCCAGAAGGGATTGTGGACTGGTAGGGCGACTGCGCGGCTTGGGTGGGCTTACCCACCAGATCTTGGCCGACTTGCGAGCCGAGATAGCTGCCAGCTTTCGACCCCAAGGTGCCCACGAGGCGAGAGCCGGTGCTCGAACCCAGCGCACCCCCAGCACCCCCAAGCCCCCCGGACAAACCCCCGACTACGGCGCCTTTCAGCGCGGAGCAGAGATTGCCGCCGTTGATGCCACCTTCAACGCCACCGATCGTCGCACCGGTAAGAGCCCCCGCAGCGAGTGCGGAGCCGCCGACCATAGGGAGAAAGAAGCCGGACAATTCCGGCGCGACGACCATCGCCGCAGCGGCGAGCAGCAGTTTTGGGTTGTGCCTGACGGCACAGTAAGTGTCAGAAATACCTTGCGCCCCGCATTTGAGGGTTCCGATACTGCCGTTGTATGCGTCCTTCACGGTGCATATAACGCGCCCATGGATCGCATCGCAGACGCCGCTACTCAGGGAGTGCCCGACTTTGCTGATCGCGTTTTTCGCATCACAGATTGCGTGGCCCATTATCAAGATCCCGAAGGTGCAAGGAGGAAAAGTGTATCGTGCGGCTTGCCGTGGATGCGCAGCGACTGCAGATGCAGCCCCGGCATCCCGGAGCGATCCACCATCATCCTCGCCAGCGTGTGGATAGCAGGATTGTCGTAGCTGAAAGTGAGTTCGTGTAGGCCCAAAGTGCGAAACACCCAATGCGTGGCCGCGATGCAGTTCTGCACCAGATTGTGGTGCGTGTCGGCGTTATACATGGACAGGACACCTTTACCAGGGGCCGGTTCCAGCACCAGAAACACCGAATTGCCGAATTGGTGCAGGTGCACATTCGGTTCGTGAAGGATCGCGCCAATGGTGCGGATGTCATCTTCAGGAGGACGGGGATTGCGAGTCTCGTGAAGCGACTGCAGCATCACATCGTAGGTTCGCAGCTGGTGCTGGCGGCTGTCGATCATCATCGTCCTTGCATTATTCCGGTATACCGCTGCGCCCACTCTTGCCACGAACCAAATCCGCGAGAATCGGGCACGCCTGCCGATACAAAGTTTCCGACTGAAACCATTCCATCAACAAAATCGCGCCACTGATTTTCGGGAACTTGCGTGAGCTGTTGCTTCGCAAACTGTTCCACAAGCAGGGCGTTGTACTGCGCCCATGTCATCCCTCGCGGATCATAGATCATCATGGGTTGCCCGTCGAGCGAACGTCGCCCATATTCAGTGTCAGCAGGATACGGCCCATGTAATAGTCTCCGCCTTGTGCGTTGGAATCGAATCGCAGGCGAAGCTCCCGACGCTGCTCGCGCATGTTGACTTTCAGGGTAGTGGGGCCGAAAGAATACAGAGGGCCGTCTACGCTGACATCGTTCGCATAGCCGCGCCCGCGCACTTGCACCGTCATGGCGCCCACCTGCTGGAAATCCGGCTCCATCTGGTCAATGGTTGTCCAGGTGTTGCCGTCTGGTGGCATGATCTGCATCCACGGCTCTTGAAGCTGCTGTGTCGAACCGATCATCCCCATCAGATTGCCAATGCCGGGTGTCTCGAAATAGGACTGGATGGCGTTGACCGTGGGGCCGTAGATCGCGTCCTTGCCGATCTCATGCTGCCACAGCGAATACTTGCCGTCCGTATTGACTTCGTTTCCGCCCCATACGGGAAAGCGGAATACTTCGGAGAAAGTACCCGCCGAACGTGCGGCACCAGGGGCCGATCCTGCGTCGTACCAAATCTGCTCGCGCACGTTGTAGATGATCGCATCGGTGCATTCTGTTGCGTTCCCGCGCGGATAGAAGAACCAGATTTCACCCCAGCGGGGAACTTTGGAGGCCCATACCTTTTGACGCTGCTCGTAGTTCAGGTTGTCGAAAAACCAATTCAGGTTCATTGAATTTGGAACTTCTTGAACCACGCCGTTGTACATCAGGAAACGATCTACCCCGCACCAGTAGATGATGCCGTCATACTCAATCACACAAGAAGAAGACAGGATGGACGACTGGCTGGCGATGATGTCGTAAGTCCAGTAATACGTCAATCCGCCTACGGTCGTCGGGGTATACGTCACCCGGATGACCGAATCGAGCGAGAAGAACAAGCCCGCAGGCGAAGTCGAACCGCCGCGCAGCGCCATCCCTTTGACGATCTTCGTACTGGCAACATTGTTCGCGTTTGAATCCGAGGACACCCAATCGTTGAAGTTGCCTGCGGAACTGTTCTGGATCAGGCCGTAGTTGCCGTACACGAACAGGTATGGGTAGAGCATCACCGCGCCGCCCGATACCGAGATATTGGCGTCAAAGGTCAGGGATTGCGTGCCACTGGCTGTCGTGTTGGCCGATAGCGTTGCGGTGTAGACCCCCGAAATATTCGCCACCGAGAGGACGGTGGTGCCCGCAGGAATTCCTGTACCGGAAACAGAAACACCGGCCCCTACCGCAGCAACCGTCGTAGCGAAGGTGATCGTATCCGTTCCGCTTGTCAGCGTCGCAGTTTCCGTGAAAACGCCTACTGCAGTCACATCGGTACCCGTGAAGGGGCCGACCAAGGGCCGCGTGTTGACGAGGCTGGAAATGTCGGCCAGATTTTGCCCCGGGTGTGCAATGATCTGATAGTTGCCCGACCCATAGGGGTCATAGGCAGTATCCATCTGCCACAAGGTATTGGCATTGGCTGCGAAGTACGCGGTCTGTGTGACCGTTACCGCCAGCCCGGTTCCGGTTCCGCCGATGCTGGCAGCCGCCGCACTCAGAATGTCACCCGTGGTGTAGCCCACGCCCGGGGTTGATAACACGAACCCCGCAACATTCCCGCTGGAGTCCACAGAGACGGTCGCCAACGCACCCGTCCCGCTGCCCCCTGTCACGGGCACACTGGTATATGTGCCGGTCGCGTACGCCGTCCCTGCATCTGTGATCACGGTTTGTGTGATCGGGCCGACGAAATTGATCGTGAAAGGCCCGGTTCCCACTCCCGCATCTGCATTGGTGCGCCATTGCTGCAGCCCTGCGGCATAGCCGGAGATGATGTAATTTAACCCCCCTGTGGTGGTCATCAACATCCCGCGTGAAACACCAGCTGCATTCAGAAAAATCGCGCGGTACCCGCCGATCTTGCGCGGGCGCCCGGTCTGAAATCTGCACCACTCACTGTCGATGTAGTAGGGCGAACGAAACGAAGTTCCGTCGCGCTGGATACCCCCGCGTACCTGGAGATGGACGACCTTTGTAGCCACCTCAGAACGTCCCCGAAGCGATACCCACAGGCACTTTAAGGCCCGTAGGTGTCAGAAGCGCGGCCAACACACCGCCAGCGACAAAGCCAAGTTGCCCGGATGCGGCTAGAAACAAGCCGGTGGCGGCATCCCCCTGAAAATTAAGCGACAAGGCCGCCTGCGACCCATTCGCTAAAGAGATCGTTGAAGGGGTAACAAAAGACGCGCTACTGGCGTTGTAGAGGTTAGTGCCGTCGGACACGATCATTGCCGTTTGGCCGCTAGGAATCGTCACCGTCGCGCCGCCTACCGCACCGGTTTCAAAAGCAAGAGTAAATGCGCCCGTTGTGTTGTTTGTGATTCCGTAAAGCTGTACCGTCTGGGGGAGCGTGACCGTGGCGTTGCTCGTGAGCACACCTTGGTATTCCTGCAGCACATTCGCAGCTTCCGCCGAGGTCAAAACGATTGCACCCCCGGTAATGCTCTTGACAAGTTGCGTGAAAAAGAAGGTGTTGGAGCGCCCGTAACCGAAGGTGTTGAAGCCGCTCCCGTTTGCCACCAGCACCAGGGATTCGGTGATCTGTAGTTGCGCACTGGCCGCGCCGTCGATCGTGTCGGTACCCTGCGGCGTCAGCGTCAGGATGCCGCTGCCGTTGTTGCGGATCATCACAAACCAGTTGTTTGGCGTGCCAGATGACGACGGCAGCGTGAGCGTCCCGGCTCCGCTTTCCCATACAAAGAACGTCGAACGATCAGTGAGCACGAACGCATAGTCGCTGAACAGACCGGTCACTGGATAGGCTTGGTTCAATGCCGATCCGAGGGCGATAAGACCTTCCCCGGCCAGATCCGCAGCATTCGCCGCCGAGGTGCCAGCCCCAAGCGTCACCGAGGCCCATACACCCTGAATCGTGGTGTTGTCTGTCAGGAAGATGTACTGCGCAACGCCGGGCGAGAGCGCCACGATCACATCGCCGATGTTGTCCGTGACGTTGAAGATGATGGAGCCGATATTGCGCACCAGCGCCGTTTGACCCGGCGATACCTGAATCGCGGGCGGGAGCGCCAGGGACAACGACGCAAGTGTCGCTGTGACATCGATGATGCTGGCTGCAGGCGTGGAGTCATTGCCGTTGATCGGCCATTCCAGCACGGTATTCGCCGCGATTGACAGGTTCTCGTAGCTGACGCTGGAAGGCTGGATCGTTTGACCCGTGAACGGATTTGTGTAGGCCATTTCAGGAATCCACAGCGACGGCGGAGCGATCGCCGACGCGCAAAGTATCTTCGGTCTTGAGCGTTGACATCGCCTCGTCAAACATGCCCTTGAACACAGCCAGCCGTTGATCGTCTTTCAGGAACAACATCATCTGCTTGAGCGCGCCAAATAGCATCGCGTTGGGTGCGTTCTGAGTCAACCAGTTGGTCTGGTTGCTCGATGACAGGGGTTCCAGCCGCGTGTACACCAGCGCCTCAACCGCATACGCGATATCGGGAGTGGGGGCGAACATCCAATGGTCGTAGTCGTAGTCCGCGTAGAACAGCGGCGTACCCGGCGCAGAAACGCTTTGCGCGTAGGCGCTCAGGTATTCCAATTTACGCAGCAGCACCGGCTGCTTCAAGCCGTTTGCTACGAGGGTCATGGACACCGTTTTGCGCCAGCGCGCGGGTTTGGCGAGGATCGGGTTTGAAGGAGAGAGCGTTGTGTCCGCGACTTCAAGCTGCCCGAGCGTCTTGATCTGCTGGGCAATCTCGAATTCCGCCATGGTGATCGCCGTCGGCACGTAGTTCTGTGTAGCTGTGTCGCTGCGTTCCAAGTTCTGCAACACGGCTTGCGTCAGCGAGTCATAGGTCATCGCCCAAGACGGGATGGCTGTGCTCATCAAAACTCCCGAGAAACCCCGGACTTCAGACCGGGGAGGTAGAGGGCAGCGCCGCAGGCGCTGGAAATACCCGATGTACCAAGCAGAATAGACAGCGCGGCAAACCCCGCCGTTCAGGCTCCTTAATCAAAGCCACGAAGGGTTTTCGCCAGCCGTGCACGCTTGCCTTCGACGCCGGGTTTCTTGGCCGCAGCATCGAGTTTCTTTGCCGGGATCTTCTTGTCTGCAGGGATGCCCAACTCTTTGTGAAGCGCGCCCTTGTGTTTGATCGCACCCGCGATCCAGTTCTTCTTACCTTCTGCCATGATCTTCTCCTTCAGGACTTCAAGCTGCTGGTGATCTTCTCACCGGAACGCCCCACAATGTAGCCACCCACACCGATCTTGAGCAACGCCCACATATCGGGAGGAAGAACAAGGGGGACAAGATGCGGCCCGAACCAACTCACCACCGGAAGGATAAGCCAGTTCATCGCCACAATGGCGGTAAAAGTGAGCATCAGGACGGGGCGCCAGTTCGAGGCCATCCATGAATCGGACTTCGCCTCGGCCTGAATCACATCGCTGCGCTGGGTATCGAGGTTGGTCTGGTAGTCCGTCTGCATCTTTACGAGCGCCTCTTGGTGCTCGGTCTGCACCTGAAGGATCTTGGCCGCGCTCGCCGGATCAGCGGCGATGGCCGCGTTCACAGCATCGGGGGATGACGAGGTGCCGAGAGCAGACGCCACCAGGGAACCAACAACCGCGCCCGCAGGCCCACCCAGGGCCGTTCCGAGAACCGGGGCAATGCCCGCGATGGCTTTGCCGACATCCGACCATGAAAGACTCATGCTGCTCTCCTTAGGGAGTGTCCTGCGCACCGTAGCGCAGATCCGTGGCGATGCGTCGTGCCCAGCCTTTACCGAAGGGGGACCAGTTGGAGAGGCCCGACATGAACATCAACCGTTCGGCCAAGAACCGCATGATTGTATCCGCAGCGTCCTGAGCCTTCAGAGCGGCCAGCGACACCGGCCCGAACACACCGTCGTCCGCGACGCCGACAGCCCGCTGGAGCGCCCGCAGCGCGGTGCCAACGCCACTGTTGACCGCAAAGTCAAGACACTGATAGCCGACACCCGGCGGCAACGCATCGCCATCAATCTTGCTCCAGAAGTCGCGCTCGTAGATCGCAATGGCGTCATCCCGCGTCAGACTGGCGATGTCGAGGTTGGGGTAGCTGCGTTTGCTGATCCCCCAATTCGTTTCGCCGCCCGGGTCATCGGGGTTGTTGACGTAGCCCCCTTCAATCCCGAGGACGCGGTTGATGGCTGTCAGGAAAGCGGTACTCACACCACAGCCCCGGTACCGACCTTGGGCGCCACAACCGGCACGACAGGATCAGGGGCAACGACGGGCACCTCGGGCGCGGGGGGCGGTTCAACCGGTTTGACCGGATCGGCGGCAACGGGCGCTTCGGGCGCGGGGGTTACAGCCGACGGAACCGGCGCACCGGGTTCAACGAACTTGCTCTTGAGGTGTTCGATGAACCGTGCGATTTCCTCGCGGAAATCCGTCTCGAAATTCGACAGATGGTGCTCGATTTGAGTCAGAAAATGCATTTTGTTTCCTTTCAGTTGGCACGGCCAACTACGACACGACGAATCAGCATTTGAAGCCCTGAAGTGCCAAGACTCGCCATCACCGCTGCCAGGGCGAATTCAGCGGTACGCGGCATCGCCGGGAGCCACAAGAGCGCTACCGGGGCCATGGAGGCCAGCCCCGCAGACACCAACGCCCGCCCGACGATGACGCGCCATGATAACGTTTCAGCGGAGTCGAGAATCTGTCCGAGGCCGATAAGTGCGCCGAGTACCGTAGACCAGCCAAAGAAGGAAATGTCAACGCCGTTGTTGTGATCCATACTTGCGAAAGAGTTTTTTGACACACAGTTCCGCACACACGGCAATCGCTGCGATGCTTAGAACAAGGAAGGCACTATGGAGCATTGTACCTGTCCTCTTCGACCTTAGAGCAGCATTTCCGGGTGATCGGTATCGTCAACCACGGGAGCCTGCGCCGCCACAATTTGCTGCCGCGCTTCCTGCGCGATGCGGTCGATCAGCGCCCGCACCTGATTGTGCGGAAGCGCGCCGAGGGCTTGGAGCACGAGGTTTGCATCGTCGATGCTCAGGGGGATTTGAAGGTTTTTGTTCACGGATAAATCTCCTGTTGGAAAATCAGTATTCAAACCAATAAAAAGAAGTAGAGGTATTGTTCAATATGACCGGATTCACATGAGCCATATAAAGACCACCGGGGGGAACAATGAATGTAGCCGATCCCGCGTAGCTATAGTACCCGCCACCAGCAGGAGGTTAGGTGTTCCCTGCAACTGACGCCGACGCATACGCACCGGAAACTGCGCCGCCGTTGGACACGTTTCAGCACTCAACCTCCAAAGGTCAGACGAATACATTGCGTGAACATCGTGCTAAGTTTTTTACGTATGCGCCGCGCTCAGTTTAGTGCCAGAACGTCTAGTCTAACCAACAGCGAGGCGGTAACGTAAGTACCCGCAGAGTTGCGCGTCCCAACAGTGAAAGATTGTGGTGTCAAGCCCGTGATGTACGCCTGCGCGTCGAACCCTGGATCGAGCACCTGAACAAATGGGAGTGTGTAATTGGAGTTTAGGTTGTGTGTAAATGTTATGCTGCCAGCGCCATTAAAAGTCGCCGTCCAATTAGCCGGTAAAAGCGAACCGCCTGAAGCGTTATAGTTCGCCCAATAGCTGCTGAGTAAATTCTGTTTGGGCGCGGGGCCTGACTCCGTTGCGTTATCAAAATAGCATCCGGGGCCGATAATGAACTGCGTGTTGCTGTCCCCCGACAGATACGGTCTGGCAGAGCTAGCGGTATACCCATTGAACCCCTTAAACGTGCAGCCGGTTAGGACAATGATGTTCGGGCCGGTGCTAACAATGTTGTGTGTGGTGTAAGTTGACCCAGACACACGATTAAAATTACAACCATTTATGGTGTGGACGACTTTGTTAGTCCCTGTATTGGTTATTTTTATATCTGCGTCCCCGGCATTGCCCTCAAAATACACGCCATCAATGTTTACGCCGTTACTGCCTTCGGCCCCTGTAACACTTATATTTAGCCCAGCCGTCCCGCTTACCCCCATGACCCCGTTATTGGACACTTGACCACCGATAAAATTTGTTGTCGCGCAGTTGTCGGTGATAAGCACGCCGTTTGCGGTGTTCCGATCAAAAATGCAATCTTTGAATGTGCTTGCATTTAGATGTGTGAACCCCCCAGTTCCAAGCGAGGAACTCAACCCGTTGGTGTTCCCTTCAAAAAAACACTTAGTGGCCGTCAGATACTCGACGGAATTACAGATAACCCCGGTAGATAGCTGCTCAAACCGAAGGTTATCCAGTGTCATCATCTCAACGACATTAAGGTTGAGGCCGCTTACATTGTTTATATTGTTTCTGCCAGAAATGCAAAAATCTCTATACCGCGCCTCCATAATGGAAGCAGACGCCGTGCTATTTGCGGATATGGCGGACTGCCCAGTCGTAGACGGGCACATAATTGAGCTTTGCGGCCCGACACCATAAACCGCCGCAGGCATCGGTGCACCATCGAAAGCGTAAGTACCGCCGTTTGCATAGCTAATCGACGCAGTGGCAGTAGTTTTGAACTTCCCTGATGGTATTAGATAGTTCACGCCCAATACGGCAAACAAATTCCCAAAGGCAGTAGTATTGTCGTAAACATTATCACCTACCCCACCAAAATTAACCACGCTTTCTGCGTCGGAACCCAACGCACTTGCAAGGACGACGTTCCCGGTTCCCACAGGCGCAGACGCCAGCGACGCCGCCAGCACGCTGTTCAGCTTCGCACCGATGATTTGCACCGCCCCGTTGTTGTCCTTGTAATACAGGCGACCATCGGTGATGTTGATGGCGATTTCCGAACCCCCCGTTCCGTTCGTCAGGTTCGCGGCAGCGGGCACCGCACTGGCGGTTGAACTTCCGTACAGCAGAATCGGGGTGTAACCAGTAGCGGGCATTTTACTTTTCCAAGTTCTGATCGGTGGCCGTCATGGCCCGGTCGCAGTGTCCGGGGTCTAGTTTATCAAGAAGTTTGCAGAGTAGGCACGCCCATTTCTGCGGGCGATCATGTGCGGCCCGGCTGGAGATGGACTCTCCAAGGTATCCGTTCGTCGCCACGTTGCCGAGGTCATCGAATGCCAGAGCAATGCACCACGCGCGCTCGGGGTTCGTCAGGATCGCCCACGCCATGCGCAGGAGTGCAAGCGGGGCGACAAGCCAAAGGGCAAGCCAGATCAGGATGAGAGGGTAGCGTTTCATATAAATAGACTGAATCACAAGGGGACTTATTAAAGTTGACTGCCAATATGATAGTGCTGAGCTAGCCTAGAGGCTGTTAGCGCATAGTTATATACAGCGACATTGCTTATATACCCTGGAAAGTACTCAGTGTAGGCGGCAGCGTTGCCTATTTGATTTGCTACTGCTCCACTTATCGCGGGGGACATGGCCATGGACGCCCCTGTCGCGGCTCCATTCATATAGAGTTGAGCTGACCCGGCTGTAAACACTACTGCAACATGCGTCCATGCCGCCACAGGAACTGTAGTTGCGGCAACAGGCCCTACATTAAGGCTCAAATCGCACGTAAGTGTATTCGCAGAGTTTACATACAGAAATACTCCCTCATTTGCGATGTTTGCAGTCCCTTGATTAACTATGTCGCTTCTGGCAGATGGAGGTACGGGCAAATAAATCCAACCCTCAAGTGTAAAACTGGTACCTGTAATTGTAGTGGCGGGGTATGACGCAAATCCTGTCGTTCCGTCAAAAAGAACAGACTTTCCACCCGTGTCCCCTGGGATTCCTTGCCGCAGAAGGGTATACCCCCCTGTATATGTCCCACTATCAGAATTATTCAGGCTGACGTAATCCCGCATTCCTGTGCCGGAAACGTCATCCATGCGCCAGAATTGCGAAGGAGAATCTACGAGTACCGTATCACGATACGCGCTGGAGAACAGGGAGCCATAGCTCCTGCTGGAAAGCGCTCCTCGGGCGGCAGTAATAGGCATCAGAATCTCGTTTGCGATGCAAGCACAGTGAACGTCGCAGTTCCCGTCTTGATGATAGTGTAGGAATATGCGTCGATTCCACTTGCGTAGCCGGAAATAGGAGCAGCACCGCCCTGCCAGTATGGAGTAACAGTGACACCATCAATCTGCAATGTAGCGCTGAAATACGCTTGCGCGCCCTGTGCGGTAAGTACCGCCAATGTAACAGATTGACCGACAGCCATCGCGGTATCAAGCGACGTTCCGCTTGACATAGCAATGTTAAGCGCCCAATTGTTCACTGCTGCGCCGGTGAAGTACGCTACCGCGCCGTTGGACAGATAAATGGTCTGCGCGGCTGTAGGGGGCGTTGCGCTGATCTGTGCGTCTTCTGCCGCATTCGGCAGCGATGTCGCAATATCGGCGGAAGTACCCGACAGAGTAAGATGCGTGGCCGCACCATTCAACACCGAAACAAGGCCACTTGTACTGTTTATCGCCTGTCCGAGTGCGGTTTGCACCCCCGTGCCGAGGGCCGTTGAAAGGCCACTGAGTACTTGCACGCCGGTTGCCACGGTCAGCGGGGATGTGCTGTTGCTGTACAGAAGGCCGGTGAGCGCGGTCAGCGTGATATTGCTAAAGGCTTCACTGCTGGAGCCATTGACCTTCTCCCACGCGGTGCCGTCGAATACCGCCCAATCACCGACAGACCACAGATTGACGCCGTTCAGGGTCGTCGTGCCCGCCGTTGTGACGATGTAGTAGTATCCTTTCGTCCCGACGCCCGAGGACAGTGTAGGCGCGTTCGTGCTGGCGTTCCAGCCGCCCTGATACGCCACGGCACCCGCGATCGAGGCCGGGAGCTGCGCAATAGGCACCACGCCGGTCGCGTCGAGCGATGCCACACCATTCGCCGCGCCCTTGTCGGTGATCTGCTGCGAGAGGATGGCAATCGGCGTGGAGGCCGCAGCGGTGAGCCTGCCTTGTGCGTCCGCCGTGAAGGTAGTCGCGTCCGCTGCACTCCCATAGCTTCCTGCCGTCACCGCAGTATTCGCAAGCGCGAAGGTTACGGCGCTCGCGCCGGTGAAACTGCCCCCTGAAAAGCCCGTTCCTGCCGTGAGAGCGTTCGGCGTCGCCGCCGTTACCGTCGTTGAGCTGCCGAGATTCACCAGCGCCCCGTTGATCGTCAACGAAGGGTTAACGAGTTGCGCGTTCGCGATCTGGCCGGAAAGGGCCGTCGTCGGAATCGTTGTGCTGGCAGTCGCGGGGGACGCGCCGTTACCAAACAGGTAGCCAGTCGGTGATACCGCACCGGTTCCTCCGCTTGCGGTGTTCAGGACACCCCCCAAGGTGATGACACCCGTGCTCGCCGTGTTCGGAGTCAAGCCGGTGCCATTCGCGCTGAACGATGTCACCGCTGCGCCGCCGATGGAGAACGGGCGCCAAAAGACCCCGTCATAGCCCTCAAATTGGCTTAACGTGCTGCTGAAACGGAACATCCCCGCCGCAGGAACCGCAGCGCGCTGCGCATTCGTGCCAGTGGGCACCGTGATGCTAGCGGTTCCTGGCACCACAGGATTGTCGGCCAAGCCCACTGCGGGCGCGCCAGCCACCGCAGAAGGGTCATACACAGCCGTCTGATTGGCGACCGGCTGCAGGCTTACAGGCGTAACTGTTCCGCTGTTCACCGCGAGGAAGCCGGTTCCGGTTGTCGCCGCGAGGTTGGACATAATCCCTGTCGCCAAGGAAATCGTGGGGTTGCCTGTCGTGCCGTTAGCGTTTGCAACGCTCAGACCCGCACCTACGGCGATCTGCACCGCGCCCACGGTATTCGGGCCGGTCTTGACCTGCAAACCGTTTGGCGAGGTCAGGAGCGATAGCCCCGCGCCCGTCAGGGCGATTTGGTAGGTCGATTGTGCGCCGCCGTCGGTCAGCCCAAGGCCACTACCCACACTCAGATACCGGCTGTTTGGTAGCGTGGGTTCCTGATTTAACGTCAAGAACGTCTGCGACTGCACAGGGGCGCCCGCGAGCGCGCCCGTAGTTGTCTGAACGGTCACCCCGTTTTGCACCACAGGTACCAGTTCGGTGCCCGTAATCGGCCCCGCTGCAGGGAGTTGAGTGATGGTGACATTCGCCATTTATGATCCTGTTGCGGTACTCAAATCGTCAAGATTGCCGTTGTTCTCCGGCGTCGCGGTGTTCTGTTCGGGTGATAGCGTCCACTGATCTTGCCCCGTGGTCTGAATCCCGTTCGGATTCGTGTCGATGTTCGCGTCGGGACGCGGAAACCGCAGGGTGATGCGCTCGGTTTGCCGGGCCGGGAGCCGGTATGGATCGAGTTCGTCGGCGCAGCCGTGCGTGCATACCTTCAGGCCCGGGAAGTTATGATCCGGGATCTGTTCGGTGATCGGGCGCTTCATCTTGCAACGCGCACAGATGAAAATCGCCAGCGACGCATTCCCGGTTGTGTTAAGGAATCGCGGCATGGTTATGCGGTGTAGACACCGATTCCGGGTACAAGGTAGATCGGGCTGCGGTCGCGTTCTTCCAGTTCGGCCATCGCGAAGTATTTTTCGGCCTGTTGTTCAAGATACATGACACGCTTCATATCAACCCCGGGCATTGTTTGGGACATCTGGTGCGCGAGCATGTTCTGGATCGCCATCAACCAACGATCCGGCACTGCGAGTTGGCCGCTCAAGGCGCCCACGTCCTCTACCTGAGCGGAATACCACACGGTCATTTGATAGAACGCGCTGTCCGGGGTGGGCCACAGCACCATCGTGGGCTGTGGTGCGGTCCGGTTGAACCAGAACTGGAACGGCTGATTCGCGGTGAAGTTCTTATTCGGGAGATTCGTATAGTCATCCCGGTTGAGCCGCGCCATCGTGATTTCGGTTGAGTTTGTGCCGAAATACAGTTCGCGCAGTGCCAGCGTGGTGCCCCCCGACGCAACCATCCGGTAAAACTCGGTGTTCGCGCTCGGGTCAATGTCCTGCCACACCCATTGCCCATCGGTAACGGCCTGATTCACCGCAGTGTGGAGGGTCGTCCAGTTCACACCATCACTGGAGGACTGGAAGCTGTAGTTCCACACTGCCGAACCTCCACCCACGATGTACGGCATGATGCCGATGGAACCGATGTACTGCGGATTCGTGGGGCCATAATCGACCGTGAAAGAACCGTTAGGCGCCGTCTGCGCGCAGTACGTCGAAGTATCGTGATCGGTCAAGTTTGCGACGGTGCCACCGTTCGATGAGGTGTACGCCCCTGACGGCTGTGTCATCCAGCGATACAGGGCGTTGAGTACATCGTTTGCGCCCACAGGGAGCGCGTATTCCAGTTGATTCGGCTGCAGGCCGATGACCTGTTTCTTGATGGCGAAATACTGGATACCCTGATTGATGAGGTTGCTCAGGAGCAGAAACAGCGATTGCCGGGCCGACGCGACCTGTTCGACCGTCAATTCTTCGGCCAGTTTCCCTGCGCGGCGTGCGCCGTCATCAATGAGGTTCTGAACCGTGATGACGGTTTGCCCGACAGTGCCCGAAGTCGCCATTTAGATGCCCGCTTGCACCACGGTCAAAGCGACAGAGCCGGTGCCCGCAGTGACGGCAACGCGCACCCCGGTTACGGGAAACAAGCAACTATCGAATGCCGAAGCGGTTTTGCCGGTTAGCGTCGTGCTGGTAAACCAGTTCACAAACCCCGCGCCCGGATCGTCAAAGCAATACTGAACGGAATACGTCACTGTGCCAGTGGCGTACGCCCCAAGCCCAAGGGCAACGGGCGAAATACGGGTATCAACGACAACGGGGCTGCTGTTTCCTACCCCGGTGACTGAAACAACTTGCGACTTCATGGCCGGTGTCCTTTGTGAAAGCGGGGGCCGAAACCCCCGCCGTTTACTGCCCGCCCATCAAGGCGTTCTTGATTCGCTGCAAAAGGCCCGGATTAGCCTCAAGAGCCTGCGCCGCTTGCTGCACTTGGGGTGACTGCGTAGCGGCTGCATACCCGGCGTTGTTCGCCATGTCCTGCTGGTGGGCAAGCATGTCGTAGTACGTCGCCAGATCCGCTTGGCCTTGGGGGGCGGGGACGTTCCCGACAGCCGGGGGCAAGCCCCCTGCGGCCAGCTTCGGCACTTTGCCGCCTTTGCGGAACGCCCCAGACTGCATGGTGTTTGCCACAGGTTGCGAGAGGAAATGATGCGGCATCTTGACGGCTTTGCCGTCATCAACCACGTTGCCCCCCGTGGCATAGGCTTTTTTTGCCTTACCACCCTTCTTGTAGCCACCTGCACCCAGCTTCACCTCACCGGTTCCGCGTGCGGAATCGTAACGGTCGCCGTCGGTCACGTTGCCATTGGTGAACTTGTCCTCGTTGCCTTCGATGGCTTTTCCGACACCCGGCTCCTTGGCACTCCCGCCTTTGGCATACTTCTTGGCCCGACCACCGCGCTTGTAGCCGCCGTCACCCAGGGTGACACCGCCTGTTCCGCGCGCCGGGTCGTGGCGGTCGCCATCGACGATCTTGTTCACGAACTTGTCAGCATCGCCCTCAATCGTGCCGCCGTCGGCCTTCTTGTGGATCTTGCCGCCGCGCCGGTAGCCGCCCGGCTTGCCCATGTCAACATCGCCGGTTCCCTTGGCGGGGTCGTGGCGATCTGCCGACACGACTTTGCCTTTGACGAACTCGTCAATGCGTCCGCCTTCGGCTTTCTTGTGCACTTTGCCGCCTTTTTTCAGGCCGTCATGTGCGGCAGAAGCCGGTTTGCCCGCGTGGCGCTTGAGGTCAACTTCCACCTCGATTGCAGTGGGTTTGGCCTTCCCGCCACCTTTGTACTGGTTCGGGTTCATGGCCTTGCGTCGCTCCGCCATGGACGGCTTCTTCGGGCCGCAACCTTCTTCCGCACCCATGAAATCGGACGTAGGACGCGTTTCCAAGCCGGACATCGGCTTGTGGCCGTGCTCGGCTTTGGCGTCCTTCTCGGACGCAACGCGCCCACCCTTTTTCAGCTTCAAGATCACGGACGGTTCATCCGTCATCATCTTGACCATTGGTTTGAACTGTCCCATGATCTGGCCTCCTTAGCCTGCAGCGCTGATGAACGTCACGCCCACGCGCGCACTGCCCGACGTGCTGGTCGTCGTGCTCGGGGTCACGTAGATCGGGGTGTCGGCGTTCGGATTGGGTGTTGACCACGAGGCATTCCAGGGAGGCGAAATGCGGCCCACGGAGGTCACGGCAACGCCCGAGGCGATAGAACCGGAGGCTGCGGACGTCCCGACAGCGATCGCGGTGCCCGAAGTGGAGAACGCTGTCAGCGTGGAGACGTTCATCGTGTGGATGATCGCACCAGCGGGCAGCGTGCCCACCAAAACCGGGGACGGGCTATTGAAGTTAACGGTGGCGTTAATCTCCGACAGCATCCCCGCAATACTTGTTGCACTTGACATAGCTGCTCCTTACGCGGGGTTAGGCCGCGCGATTAAAGGATTGTAAATACCGCTTTGCTTTTTCCAGTCTATCCTCGTCGTCTGCAAAAAGTCCAAGTCCACGATTGCATTTACTGCACAAAAGGCCCCTTGCTTCCCCTGATGTGTGGTCGTGATCCACCGCCAAACCCACCACTTTACCCTTGATTTGCATTGCCTCGGGAACGCTGCAAATAGCGCAACTGTGGTTCTGTTTAGCAAGCGTTTCCCGATACCACGCAAGGGATACGCCGTAGTTTCGGCGCAAATCGGAGTCCGCGTAATACTCGGGATTTGCTTCCCGAACTCGCTTTCGCCACTGCCGCACATACTCTTTGGTGCCATCGGAAGACTTAATGCTTTCCTTCCAGTAAAAATTGTCTTTAGACCAAGGTTTACTGACATCTTTCCGGCAAGCATTAACGCGGCCCCCAAGAGAACTTTTTTCGGGGCGCGGCGGTACATCATTGGTAAACGCCCAAAAATCAGCTTCCCAATTTTCCGGTATGTCTCGGCGATGGTACCGAAGCAAATTGCACCACGTTTTGTAAGCCGGGTGTGAAGTTCGCGAACCCCAATCGCCCGGACGCGTGTCGGCAACATCGCCATGCCGAAGAACGCGCATGTAATGTTTTTGACACAGACCTTTTGCGATGACAGGAGCATGACAGTTATGGACTAGACATTTAAGCGGCATTTGGTATCTCCGAAGGGCTGAAAATTTACCCTTCGGATTTTACCGGACTTGGCGTCTAAACTCCAGGCGTGCCGAACATCGAGCGCCAGTCGGTGAATCCGGTCTCGTAACGCTCGGTCGCCTTGTAGCGCATGGAGTCAGTCTCGAAGTCACCCTCCATCGTCTTCTCGAGCCGACGACGCATCATCAGCTTCAGCCCTTCGGGGGCGTCAGTCTGTACCCACCACGCAGTGGAACTGGTCAAACGGGAGAGAATGGCCGCGCCTTCGTCCAGCAAACCGATCGATTTCACCGGGTTGATGTCGTTGTTGGCGTTGCCAGTCCGCAGTACCGACTTGAGCAGAACCTCGGCCTGGAAGATGTTGCCGGGAGCCACGACAAGCTGACGCGGAACCAAGCGGATGCGCTTGCCGTTGTTGTCCGCCGACTGACGTACTTGGATCAGCATCTGTTCCAGAGAGGTCTGAGAGAGGACAGCAGCGGTGCCAAGCTGGTTGCTCTGCGTGCCGTTGACGATCGGGTGCGACGTGCTGATGAGCGCCACGCCATCGCCGCCCGGATAGGCGGAGTTGAACGCGGTGTTCAGCACGTTCGCGGCCTTCAGTTCCTTGGTTTCCACCAGTGACTGTGCCAAGTGGCGGGCGTAGACTTGGCCCAGGCGGATGTGGTCGCCGTCTTCAACCAGAACCTTCGTCAGTGCGAAGGCGAGGCCGTAGACCTTGTACACATACCGCTTGAGGAACAGCACGCCGCCTTCTTGGTACGTCACCGGAGTGCCTTCGGGCAACTGCGGGGCCGCGCCGAAGCCGTACAGGACGGGTTCTTCGTGGTAGTTACGGGGAATGCCGTCTTCTTCGCGGAACACTCGGCTCCACTCGTCGGCGCGTTGGTCATAGACTCCATCAAACGATTCGTTGAGAATCGGCTCGACGATCGATCGAAAATCAGTACTGCGCATTGGTGCGGCCATTTATCGCTCCCTTGTGTTAGGCAATTGCGGTTTCAGCACCGAAGAATTGCGAGTTGGCGATCACGACGCGCACGATGGTGTATGCGTCCCCCCAGGCATTGTCCACATACGGGGCGATGTCCACCACCCGCAGTTGACCCTGCACACCGTTGCCCACTGCAGTTGCCGCGCCCAGCGTGGCTTGTGACAGCCCGGTGGTCGTCGAACCTGCGGTGACGTTGGTGAAGTTGTACTCGTTGCCCACGGTGGTCTGCGCCATGGTGCCATCGGCCTGAATCTCGTAAACGATTTGCTTGTCGTTGTAGAAATAGGCGATGCACGAACCGGCTTGGTACGCGGTGTTCGCGGGCCAATAGTTCGAGATGCGTTCGCGG
>Ga0307375_10001950_pt1 | contig 21714 bp, 43 predicted proteins | sample TR1MG_FD_202531 | JGI IMG/M metagenome (GOLD analysis project Ga0307375, IMG submission 202531) | Soil microbial communities from Risofladan, Vaasa, Finland - TR-1 | ecosystem: Environmental > Terrestrial > Soil > Coastal area > Acid sulfate soil | place: Finland: Risofladan, Vaasa | collected...
GCGCCAGCTGTCGCCATGGTGCCGAGGAATTTCATGAACCGGACGATTCCTTGCGCCGTCTCCCATGCCTCGACCAGTCCGCGTACCTGCTGATTGAGGTCGCGTACCTCGACGCGTAGCGCATGCATCTCGCGCTGCCATTCCGGGGAATCGGGGCTGATTGGGTCGGGTGTCATCGCTACCTCCGCGTGCAAATACCCCGCACGCGGCGGGTGTTGATAGGTTCCAGCCCGGTCAGCGAGCGGTCGGGGGTATCGACCTCGGCGTTGGGGGCTTGTAGACCGCAGCGCAGCGAGCCTCGCGGCTGGCGGGAGTGCGCATGTAGCGGCCGGACTGGGGTGGTGCTGGCCCCGCATAGCGAGGCCGTAGCTGTGTCGCCGCGTGGGCGATCAGCTGGGATTTGCCGCGCCGGGATGGCCGCAGTAGCGCTTCCCCGGATATCCCCTAGGGCCAACGCGGCAAAAGGGTTACTCGGCATCTAGTTCGCGCAGTACAAGCTCCTGACCTTCCCAGATGACGCATTCATGCGCGCTGATGGTGTCCTCAGCGACTTCCTTCAGGATCGTTTCGTTGCCGCTGGCAATCATGCGGTGCAGGATGACGGCCTTCTTGCCTGGCATGACGTGCGGGAAAACAACTCGAACTGTGGTTGCCATTGCGAACTCCGGACGTAAAAAGCCCCGCTGGTTAGGCGAGGCTTCGGGGTGCATTTGCTCCGGTGGTGGCGAGCGTCAAGGTCATTGTAGAAATTAAATGGTAGGCAAACAACTACCGTTTTACGAGGCAGCAGCCGACATTTGCCGCTTTGCGTCCGTTAGTTCGTCATTGCACCGGCTGAACATCCATTCGTAAGGTTGCTCCCACAACTGCCTGTAGCTCTGGTGCTTCATCCGTAGCTGTGCGGCACGCCAGACCACGCCGCGAATCGTGTGGCCGGTTCCGGCACAGCGCATGCAGCCTTTGGTCGGGTTGGCCGGATCGATCCCGCGCCCTTTGCAGTCAGGGCATATCCGCAGGTCGGTCAGCTCGTTCACGACGGCCTTCCGGATGAGGCTGTAGGTATCGTCGATGCGCGGCCACATGCGCCTTTGTGCGCGATGCAGTTCGGCACTAGCGAGCTGCCGCTGGCGCGTCGTGTCGGCAGTCTGCTCGTGGATCTGAGCGGTCACCAGCGTGTCCATCCGATCGCGCCATTCGCCGAACTGCAGATCTACAAGGCATTTGTCCAGATCCGCAGCCGTCAACTTGGCGCCGTCAGGCCACCATACCCGACAGAGCAATTCTCGGCCGATGCCCGCCGGAACGAAGGCGATCGACGCGGCAATGTCCTGCTGCGTCAACTCCTGAATTCCTCCTGAGCCGATATCGAACCGGGCGTTCTTGGCGTTCAGCCGTGCGAGCAGGTAAGCGGGGTGCGTCATAGCGAAGCCCTCAGCGATTGCAGAATGGTGCGAATTCGGATGTTGTCGGCCCATTTCAGCCCCATGACGGGCTTCGGCGGGGTGGTGGCTGCCACACGTAGCGGTACGCGGTCGGCGGCGCGCTCCGTGGGCGTCAGAACGTCGGCGCTATGGCACGCACTGTCTGGGCGTGGCTGGCGGCCGGGGCGGATCATGCGGCTACCTTCCCAGCCATCTTTTTTCGAGTCTCGGCGAGAATCTGAGCGTAAACGTCGGGGTGCTGCTCATCGAAACGCGGTGCTTTTCCGGTAGTCCACTTCCCGCGCTCTAGTGGCTTCAGCCAGCCATCGCCAGCGCACCAGCGGCGCGGATCATTTCGGCAAAGTCTGACATCTTTGCGAGTAACGAAGCCCTGCACCTCGATCATTGCCAGCACGCGAAGCGCGCCGACTTTCCACGGGGATAGCGTGCGTGGTGACGGCACGCCGCAAGGCACGTCCGGAACGTAATCCGGCAGCTCGCAACGCTGCTTTGGGTTCCAGTCATGCAGTTCATGGTGATACGCATGCTGGCGCTCAAACTCCCATTTCGTCGTCGCGGAACGGCTCCAAGCTTTTCTCGCGACAAATACCTCGATGCCGAGGTGTGCGCAGATGTCATCAACACCTTCGTGCGATTCCGGGACAAGGATGGCGCGATAGTCGGGCCCACGTTCGGCGGAATAAGTGCAACCCTTCAACGCCTGCGCCAGCACCTTGATGTTCAGCGATAGCTTCGCCTCAATGCCGAGCTGATGCCCATCCTCTGCAACCAGCAACATGTCCCATCCCGCAGTTTCCGGGTATACCGTGAAACCTTCGGCGACAGCCCATGCGGAAAAGGCTGCGCACAACTCTTCCTCGGTAGCAAATTTCTTCTCTCGCATCACGCCCTCGCCTTGCGCTTGGCCCGCTTCTCTGCACGCTTCATCTCAGCCACAAGCCCTTGCAGCTTGCGCACGTAGGGATCAGCGACCGCCAGCGGCAGCATCTTGTAATCAGCGCCGATGAAGATCGCCAGCTTGTTGTCGGCTATGCAGGCTTCGGGTTTGTATTTCATGGCAACTCCACCCGCTTGTGGCACCGGCGGCACTGGCAGGCTATCTGGATCACGCCGTATTCAGACCATGGCTGTCGGGCGTGGATAGGCTTCCACGAATGCAGGCCGAGGCGGCAGAGTAGGTTCATTAGTAGCCCGACCATTCGCGGCGCTCTTCGTTGATGATCGCCCAGTACGCAGTGCATTCGGCCTTGTAGTCGTAGAACTCTTCGCTTTCATAAGGATCGAACGCAGGCGAATTGCGGTGCTGCACCACAGTTGCCAGCATGCAAGCCGGACACCCTACAGCGGCCTCACGAAGCGGCTGAAGCCTGCATCCGTTCTCGCGGTAAAGAGCGATCATTTCAGGCATTGGCGTCGGGTTATTTCCTCCCGCCTCACACATGCGGCATTCGCGCACTGGATTGCGAATGCAATGAAGCTCGTGCTTTATCATCGCGGCTTTACCGCAGCCCCCTTTCTTGCAGTGGTCGCAGTAGTAGCGCCATACCTTTTTCTGTCTCATGCCTCTGGCCCTCCCGTAATTCGCACCCGAACCTCGCCACTCTTACGCACCTCGTCCTTGACGTAGGGGTGCGAGACGAATCGGTTGTCATCGATGCCAAGCGCGTCCGCGATGCCGTCGCGATAGGGCTTGAAGCTGGCCAGCAGACCGTCGTCGTCACGCCTACGCTTGTCAGGCGGGTAGAAGTCAATCCACAGATGCAGCCGGCCTTCCGGGAGCGTGAAGCGGTGCCAGCCAGACGCTAGAGCAATCACCATGCCCTCTTGTCTTGCCGCCTTGGCAGCCTTGGCCTTGCGGTGGTAATGCACTCGGGCGTTCGGGTGCAGGTCGCGCGATGGCCAGAGCAGCATCAGTTCATTCATCGGCACATCCTCGCAATCGTCTCGTCCAGTACGTCCATTTCAGTGAGCTTGTGGATCTTCCACATTGCCCGGTCGCCGTGGATGCCATGCGGCCCTTGATGACAGGATTTGCAGAGCGGCACGACGCAGTAGTTCCCTGCTCGCTGGCTCATGCCCTGGCCGGTGCGGACGTGGTGCGCGTCGCTGGGGCCTGCTTGCTCGCATACGCCGCACGGGAGTTCCTTGACGCGGAGCATGTAGGCGCGTTCGGCGTTGGTGCTCATTGGCGGGAAAACTCCCCAAAAATGGTTGATGCCTTTGCTGTATATGCTGCAGATGCTTCCTCGGGCGTCTCAAAAAGGCCAATGTATAAATTACGTCCATTCACCTGTATTTGGGCTACCCACTTGCGATAGTGCTTCGTCACGCCCTTGAAACCTGACGTGTTGTTTGCTTGCTTGCCTCTATTCGCACCATTTTTGCTTTTGGTTGCTTCGCGCAAATTGGATATGGCGTTGTTCGACGGATTGCCGTCAATATGGTCAATTAGATCAACCATTACTCCGAACTCAAAAAACCATGCAATCCGGTGCGCATAGAAATCACACCCGCCAATCCTTATGACTCGATATCCTGATGAGTTGACGCTCCCAGCCAAAGAACCTTCGCGAGCTCTTGACCCGCCATTCGTTCGCCAAGTGAAAATACCTGTTTGACGGTCGTAATTAAGCCTTTCCGTGAAAGTCATGCCGCGTGCGGCTTTGCGGAGCTTCGTTTTACTCATAGCCCCATTTGATCGCGCGAGATCACGCCCCATTTGCCACAGCTCATCATCCGTACTGCGTCCGTCGCTCATGCAAACATCTCCGTCTGCCGGATATTGCGTATGGCCGCAGCCTCACGGCGCGCGCGCTGCGCCGACGCGAACAGATGCCAGTAGAAATCCCGGTTGACGCTTCCATGACGACGACGCGCGCACTCGGCGAGCAGCACGCGGGCATGCATGATGGCGTAGGTTCGTGGATTCATGCCGCCACCCAAACTTCGGCCATGCTTGCGATCTGATCCGCCGACAGGCTCGGCCAGTACGTGCGCGAGACGTGGCCGCATAGCCCGGTGATGACCGCCTTGAACTCGTCCTCGCCCATCGACTCAAACGACAGGCTGCGCGGAATGCGGTAGCTGCAAGGCCCGATGCCGGGGAACACCACGGCCATCTCATCGCAGCCCACGTTCGCCTCGATCTGCAGGCGCTTGATGACCTGATGGGCGGTCGCATGCTCGAAAGCTTCGATGTTCTCCGCGATCAGGCCGCCCAGTGCATGCGCCAGCCGGTGAAAGCCTGGATTCCTAGGTTTGCTGAACTCGGCGAACACCAGATCGCCCACGCGGTGCGAGATGCGCAGGGCTGATGCTGCGGAGCTATCGGCAGGGGCGTAGCCGCCACGGATCACGCGCAGGGCATAGCGAGGCTTTCGGTGGGTGGCTGGCTTCACGCGCTCACCCTCGCCTTCCGCCACTCGTCATCGAATGGCAGACCCTCGGCAACAAGTTCCTTGATGATTTCTCGGCCGATAGATACTGCGGAATCTCTGGGCAGGCGAAAAGTGAGCACCGACCCAGACCGATCGGTTTGCTGCGTTATCACGCCACACTTGGAGAGGATGCGAAGATGGGCGCGGGCAGCGGCCATGCTGCACCCCGCCTGTTTGGCGTAATCCCGTGAGTGGACACTGGTCAGATATACGGTGTGGTCCGTTGGCTCATGCACGGAAATGGTCTGTTCCCCGGTGACGTAGTTGTTTCGATACGCCCAGCACGACGACTTCTTCGCAGCCTCGCGCGCGTGCTTGATCTTGTCGGTGAACTTCACGCCCCACCCCCTTTCGCCTTCCGCCACTTCGCCGACTTCGCCCCAGCCTCGCTGGACTTGATCTTGACGATCTCGCCATGCAGGTGCATCGCCCGTAACGCAGACGCGACGCCGATCCACGATTCGTGGCCGATCAGGTTGGTGATCTGGTTCGTGCTCAGCGTCTGGTCGCCAAGCACCGCATCAATCTTGACGTGCGTGTCGTTGCGCGGCTTGGACTTCGACGCCGATACGCGGCGAGGGCTTGGTTTTGCCGTTTCCGGGTCGCGCGCGGGTGCGATCTGGGCATTCATGCGGCGCCTCCGTAAATGTCGTCAAAGCGTTGATCGAGGTCACCGAAAGTCATCGTTGCGCCGTTCCAGTGCACGTCGATGTACCCGGTCGGTCCGTGGCGGTTCTTTTCCACGATCACGCGGGCGGTGTTCTGGTTGGCGTTCTGGTCGTAGTAGCCCTCCCGGTACAGCATCAGCACCTGGTCGGCCTCCTTCTCGATCTCGCTGGAATCGGACAGGTCGCCCATTTTCGGGACCGGGCTGCTGCGGTTCTCGACGGCGCGAGCCACTTGGGCCAGGACGATCACCGGGATATCCAGATCGCGCGCCAGGTTCTTCAACGCTCGCGCCACGAAGCTCACCTGCTCGTACTTGCGCTCACCCTCACCTGTGATGCGCTGCAGGTAGTCCACATACAGCCCCTTGATGCCGTGCTTGTGCACCCAGCGGCGAGCCACGCGGGCAACCTCGGCCATCGTCGGGGCGGAGCGGTCGAGGAACCACATGGGCAGCTCAGCATTCGTCGCCACGACCCCGTAGAGCTTGCCCCACTCGAAATCCTCAAACTGGGCGCTGCGAAACTTCTTCGACTCGATGCCCGAGCCGGAGGACATCATGCGCAGCGCGATCTGCTCGACCGGCTGCTCGCCGGAGATGATGCCAACCGGGTTACCCTCCTTCGCCGCTGACCTCGCCATGTTCATCAGGAACGAGGTCTTGCCCATCGCTGCACGGCCACCGATGACGATCATGTCGCCGCGATGCAGGCCGCCCAGCTTGTCGTCAATATCCTTCAAGCCGGTAGTGACGCCGGGGAGCTTGCCGCCACTCTCGTGGATCACGGTCAATTCTTGAAACGCGGCGTTCGTTGCCTGCTTGGCGTCCCATTCGTGGTTCTGCTCGACCGCATGCAGGCTCATCAGCGCGTTGATCGCGGCATCCACTGACTTTTCATCGGTCGATGCGATCAGCGTGGCGCCGATCTCTTTCGCCTTGCGCTGTCGCCATGCCGTCGTGATGCGGTGGGCGAAGGCTTGCGGTACAGCGGTAACCATTCCCTCGTTGCCGATCGTCAGCGCGAGATTGGCCAGCGACTTGTGCCCGGCCTGCTCGAAGTAATCCAGCAGGGATACCGGGTCATGCGGCTTAGCTTCGGCGCTCAGTGATCGGATGGCTGAGAAGATCTCCGCATGCGGCTCGCTGACGAAGTAATCGGCGCTCACCTCGACACGGTGGCAATCGCCGGGGCGAAGCATGAGAGTCGCCAGCAGGGCGCGCTCGATTTCAAGGATGGTGCTGTCTTTTTGGTTGCTCATGACATGGGCCTCGATGCGGCCACGGAGTTACCGGAAGCCACGGTGGATTGCGGTGGATTTCCGAGCTTTGCCCAGTCGCCCCGTACTGCCTCCATGAACGCGGCATCCCAGTCGGCATAGGCGTAGGACTTGGCTTTGCACTTGAGCTTGAATGCCTCCAGGTGCTCAGGTAATCGGGTATGACCTTTCTCGATTGACCATGCCTTCACGGCATCGGATATACCGAAGTCATCGGGAAGTGGGTGCGTCTCAGGCTTCTTCCGCTTGGGTGAGCGCGGCTTTACGCCTTCGCCTTCGACTACGTCTTCGACTACGACTAGACGGGGATTAACCGTGTCTTCCGGTTCTTCACCGTGATTCACGGTGGATTCCAGCAGGTCACTGCAAGGCTCGGGAAACTTCGATTTCGATTGAACGCGCTGACCGAAGTCCAGGATCTGGATGTATCGCTTCCCGTCCGGTGCCGGGTACACACTTACAAGGGCCGCTTTCTCGGCGCACCGAGTCCACTTCCCAATGTCCGCGTCGGATACTTTGTCCAGTTGGAGCGGATAGCACGCCGCACGAAGCAGCATCGGTGTTGCGTAATACCGTCCATGGTCATCAGCCACCGACATCAATCGGCGGTAGAACACTTCAGCAGCCCAGTCCAGCTTCGCCATACGCTCGCTGGTGAGGATGCCGTCACGGATAATTCTGGTCGGCATCAGATGCCGTCCTGTCGAACACGGTGCTTCTCGAAAACTCGGCGGGATGTTTCATCCATGCCGCGAACAAGCCTTTCATCCATCCTTCGGATCTGAGCTGGTGATCGCGATAGCACGGCGGACTTCAGAAGGCCCCAGTACATCTTGACCATGGCGCGATCACTGGAGGCTATGGCGGCATGGGTGCGATCGCGCATACGACGGATATACCGCTCGTGCCGCCAGTCGATGAATCGTTGGATCATGCCGTGACTCCGGCGAAGATGAGAGAGCGGTACCGAGGACACACGGACGTATGTCGATGCGGGTTACGCCCGATGCCATCCATGACGATCACCTCAGTGTTCAGCGCGCGCTTGTAGATCGCTCCCCAAGCCCTGTCATCGGCCGGCGAGCCGAAGCCCATGGCGTTGGCAAGGTCGGTGCACTGCCAGCCCTCGAAGAATTCGTGACTGCGCGCATACCGGCACAGGAAGGCATAGGCCAGATCCGGCCATTCCTGGTCGATGTACTCGGCGTGATCGAGCGCCTGCTGCATGCCGCGATCAGCGGCGGCGCGTGCGGCTGAAAAGTCGATGGCAAGCTGATTCATGACTCCCTCACTACGCGACCCCAGTCGCCGGCAAACTCGCGTGCTTCGGCGCGGGTGGCGAACCACATACAGCGCTCGCCGGTCTGCGGGTCAACGATCAGCCAGCCGGGGATGTCGGTTTTCATGCGGCCACCGATATGAATCCGGTCATCTTTTCCTGCACCTCAGACCGGCATGCGCGGCATTTGCCAAGGCGCAGCTTCCGGAACTGAACGGGCCAGAACTCCTCAGTTACGGGATGCCATGCATCGTTCCCGTAACCCGCGCGATCGCATGACCGGCATAGGAAATACTCGCCATCCGGGCGCGACTGGAACTTGTGCTTCACAGCAAGTCACCGAACAGCGATGACTGGTCTGCGGATGCGCGAAGGTTGCGCACGGCCTGCTCGTAGTAGCTGGTTTTCAGCTCCACGCCCACGCCACGTCTGCCAAGCTCGGCAGCGATGAACACTTCCGACCCGATGCCAGCGAATGGCGTCAGCACCACATCGCCAGGTTTCGTCCAGAGCCTCACGCCGCGCCGGATCACTTCAAGCTGCAACGGACAGATGTGCCGCTCATCGTCGTGCTCACGCGCGCTGCGGTACTGCAGGGTTTCGTTCGGGTTGATGTCCATCCAGACGGGGCTGGCCAGCTTCTGCCATTCGTCCACGGGGATGTCGCTGCCGTGGTCTACCTTGTCCACTACGTCGCCAGGTGCGCGCATGGTCACCAGGTAATCGGCGATGCCTTGCCGGCTCATGGTGGCGTTCGTGCGGATCGTCTTGTGCAGCAGGCCGAGTGCCTTGGTGCGCTGCATGGCCGTCACAGGGTCTTTCCAGATGCAGACCTCGCTTGCGTAGATGAAGCCTTGCGCCTCAAACGCACGGATCAGGTCGCCGCGGAAGTCGCGCAGTCCGATCACACCATCCCTCACCTTGGATGTCGGCAGTTGCATGCAGTGGAAGCTGACGTTGTGGCCCGGCTTGATGACCCGGCGAAGCTCTCGCACAAGATGGGAAAAATGCTCGAAGAATTCATCCGTATTGCGGCAGTTGCCCATGTCGCGCGGGCTGTTGCTGTACGTGTACAGGCTGGCGAAGGGTGGCGAAAAGATCGAATAATCCACACTCGCTTCCGGCAAGCCTTGCAGCACATCGACGCAATCGCCGTTGTACAGCGCCCAGTTGCCTTCGATGGTTGACGCGATGCACTTCATGCGTTCTTCTCCGATGTGAGCCAGTCCGGGGCAGCAATGGGCTTGTTCGGCTGGTAGTTGTTGGATTGGCGCGCCTGACCGAACACTTCGGATCGGACGGCATCGCGGGTTTCTGCCGAGAGCGATTCGGACATATCCATCGCATCGGCTTCTTTACGTTTTAGGTTGGCGACCACTGCGCCTTCGAGCTCACTGGCGAAGACGTGAACCATAACCTCGCGCTTTTGCCCGAAGCGCCAGCAGCGTCGAACCGCTTGGTAATACGCCTCGAATGAATCGGTTACGCCAACGAAGGCCATCCGCGCGCAGTGCTGCCAGTTGAGACCCCATCCAGCAATGGACGGCTTGGTGATCAGGACGCGGATGCGGCCGGCTGCGAAGTCGGCGAGGCGACGCTCTTTCGTGTCCGCATTGTCCGGCCCGCGAATCTCAATGGCGTCAGGGATGGCGGCTTTCAGCGCGTCCGCTTCCGCGTTCAGATCGCACCAGACGATCCACAGTTCGCGGTCGGCATTAACCATCTCGGCGCACTTGGCGACACGGGCCGCGAGGCTGTCCTTGCGCGCATCGCGGCGCTCGCTCAGGGTCTGCGCTTCAAAGGCAAAGAGCTGGCCGGCCGTCTGCATGGTGGATCGAACCGTATGCTCGCTGACTGTCATGTCCGGCAGGTTGTAGGCACGGTCGTCATGGCCCAGGTCGGACGGTTTGCGCACCATCGCGCCCCATCCAGAGACCCACTTCCAGAACTGCGCCCGCGCATGGCCTTTCAGTCGCCAGACTTGCGTCTCAGCGCCGTCATGCACGAAGTACTCCGAAAGCATTTCGACGCGGGAACAGACCCCCAGAAACTCCGCATGCGTGCCCAGCTCTGTCCAATCGTTCGGGGCTGGTGTTGCGGTGGCGCAGAGCTTGAACGGCGTGGCTTTGAACGCTTCCAACAGAACGGCGAGCGTCTTGGTGTCGTGATGCTTGATACAACTTGATTCGTCCAGCACCACCGCGCCGAACCGGCTGGCGTCGAACTTGTGCAGCCGGTCATAGTTCGTGATGTTGACGCCATGCGCCACATCAGCCAGTTCACGGCAGTGCGTAACCGTGACGCCAATCTCCGCACCCTCTTTGACGGTCTGCGCAGCCACCGCGAGCGGCGCCAGGATCAGTATGTCGCGCCCGGTGACTTTGTGGATCACGTCAGCCCATGCGAGCTGCATCCGCGTCTTGCCCAGCCCGGTATCCGCGAAGATGGCGCACCGGCCGCGACGCAACGCCCATGCGGTCAGGTCGGACTGATGCGGCATAAGCGAGTAGCCAGACAGGTCATGCGACCCATCAAGGCCAGTCGCCACATGCGACGCGAGCTTGGACGCCACAAAGGATCGGTAATCGTTCATGACTGCCCATCCAGCGTGCGGTTATGTGCGAAGTAGTCCCTTTCCGCTTGCTCATAGGCATCACGGGCGGCGTTTTCGCGCTTGAGCTGGGCGATGCCGTAGCGCGCCCACTTGACCAGCTCGGGGTCGGGGTTGAAGTCCAGCGGTGCGAGGGAGTGATCGGAGATGGCGCAGTTCATGCTGTTTTCTCCTTGGATGCGGGACTCACCTTTCGCGGCGGCCGCATTCGGCGGGAAGCCGCAAGAACAAGCTTGCGTCCAGCGTCATAATTCGGCTGTGTGTCATCAACGACGATGCGCGAGATGTTTGCTGGCGTCATGGAAACATGGGCTGCGATCTGAACCTGAGTCCATCCTGCGGCCTTGAGTGATTCGATAGCTTCTTTGGGCGTCATGGCATCAGAGTCTATGCCCATCATTTGCCGGATGCAACAACTATTTTAGCGCAACGAGGCGAAGATAATTTAAAATAGTTGTTGACAAGCGTTTTTGGATCGCCTAATCTAACCCAATCGACCACGGCACGGGAGCAGGATATGGCAAGCATCACCTCACACATATACGACCGGCCGGCCACGGTTCGGCTCTGCTATTCGCAAGAGGCGCCCCACGCGTGGCAGGCCGTGAAAGTTGAACTTCTCGATTTCACGCTGAGCCTCTCCCGCGAAGAAGCCGCCCAGCTCGCTGTCGATCTGCTCAATGCGGTGGAAGCGACGCCGGTTGATGCGGACAAGGCGGAGGGTTTGGCATGAGCTTCAACAACGGAGTCATTACAACGGAGACGGACGGCGGAAAATTTATCGGGACAATCCTCGATCGCGACACGCGGGAGTGCTACTGCCGAACTGAGCGTTCGTATGGCTCGGCTGACGAGGCAAAGCTCCGCGTTTCAAACATTTGGCGCGCGTGGCTGTCGGACCGTGGCTATGCCCCGGTGATGTCATGAACCGCCCGATCGACCTCTATGCCACCGCGCAGCTCGAAGCCGACCGCGCCAAGGTCGCCGCCCTGCTCGCCAGCATCGTCCGCGCCGAGCTGGACAGCATTGCGCAGGCTTGCGATTCCGAGCGTGACCAGTGGCCGCCGCTGAAGTTCTGGGCCTTATGGCTCGGTGTCGGCCTGCCGTTTTCGCTGGCTTGCAGCTATGGCGTGTGGAAGTTCGCCGCGTGGCTTCTGCCGGTGGTTTGGGGTGCGCTGTGAGCGGGCCGGTTGATGTGCTTGCGATCGGTATCAGCGCTGCTTTGCGTAACTGCGCCGACTACCTGCGTGATGAGCAGGGACTCACGGAAGCTGCCAAACAGATCGAAGCAGTGGATGCAGCCATCGCCGAGCTGATCGAGGCGGCGAAGCGAGTCATCGCATCGGATGACGCTCATGAATCGCTGCATGCGCCAGATGGCGACGACATTGCACGCATGGTCGAGTACGCGGATGCATACAACGGACTTCGCGAAGCCCTCGCCGCCATCGGCCACACGCCATGACCTGCCGCCTGAAACTCGTCCGCTACATCGGCGCAGCGCTGCAAACGCTGGATTACATCGGCCCATTCGACCGGATTCCGGCTGGGTGGAGTTACAAGATGCGGGTTGTTAGGAGGGTATCTGCATGAGCGGGAACACACGTCTTAATCCGGTAATGGCGCAGATGCTCAAGCCATTCGCGCCAAAGCCTGTTGACGACACCAAGCGTATCGAATTGCAGGCCAAGGAAATCGAGCGTCTGCGAAAGGAGATTGAGGACATTTTTCGGCTTCCGTTTCCCGTCGATCTGAGCACCAGTAACCGGCTTGAGGATGAGCGCGAGGTGACGGCTGATCCGTCCATCGTTCGGCAGGTGATTGACCAGGTCATCGAGGACAACTTGGGCCTGATCGAGGGTCGGGTGATCGAGATGATTCGCCGGAGTAATCCGTGATGAGCGAGCTGATCATCGACGCCGAGCTGCAATCCCTGCTTGACGCCAGCCGCGCCGAACGTGAACGCCGCAATGCGCCTTATCCAAACCTGCGCCGCTACACAACAGACATTTCACCGCCGACCGCATCCGCTGCGATCACGAACCCTCCCGCGTGTACCTATGCGGATGGGGTCGGCGACCTATTACGCAACACCAATCAAACAACGAGGATTTGAACATGGCGAATCCGCGTGACGGTTCCGGCGCCACTTTCCACACGCGAGCCGGCGCTTACCGGCGACTAGCAGCGGTGTGCTGTCCCCACCAGCCGTGAGCGTAGGCCAACTGGCGGCGCAAGCAACAGCGGCGAATTAGGACAGAGGAAAGGTGCTGATCCGTTATGAGGTTTTCGTGGAGCCAGGCGAACGAAACGCACCACTGGCCAACTATTCCAACAACGCGCCGGCCGATGCCGGCAAGGAATAAATCATGCAACTCAACGAACTGATCATCCAGCGCAACAAGTACGCCTTTGACCATCAAGGCATCGAAGCGGGGGGTATTGGCGGCCGCGTTGCGTTCTCCGATCCGAATAAGCACGAGGTGACGCTGCAGCTTACTCGGACGCAGATCGACAGCATCCTCGCCATCGTCGCGGAAAGCATGGTCCAGACAACGCGGGCGCTTGCCAAGGACCTGACGGCGAACATCATCCAGCACGCGACGAAGATCCCCGCGCTGACGCTTGACGCCTAAACCCTTTCCAACAACGCGCCCGGCGAACCGGGCAAGGATCATGAAGCATGAACGCTCAACTTGAAATGAAGGACGCCGGCAGCAACCTGACCGCCGTGGCTGAATACACGCAGACGGCTGCCGCCCTGGCCGAGCTGCGCCAGAAGTTCGGCGGCCTGGTCGTGGACGTCAGCACGCCCAAGGGCCTGAAGGAAGCGAAGGCCTGCACCTACGAGCTGCGCATGCTGCGCACGGCGCTGGAAAAGAAGCGCGCCGAGCTGAAGGCGCCGATCTTGGCGCGCGGCAAGCTGCTGGACGACGAGGCCAAGCGCATCACCGCCGAGATCCGCGCGATGGAGGAACCGATCGACGTGCAGATCAAGGCCGAGGAGTCGCGCATCGAATCGGAGCGGCTGGAAAAGCTCGAAGCCGAGCGCCTGCGCGCCGAGGCGATCCAGCGGAAGATTCAGGCCATCCGTGACGTGCCGGCTTCACTGGTCGGCAAGCCTTCCGTGATCATCGCCGGACAGCTGGCCAAGCTGCGCGAGACCGTGCTCGATGAGGCTGATCTGGGCGAATATCACATTGCCGCCGATGACGCGCTGCTGGCGGCGATCGCGCGCACGGCCGAGCTGTTGGACGCGCAGAAGGATATCGAAGCCGAGCAGGCTCGCGTCCGGGCCGAGCGCGAGGAACTGGAGCGCATGCGGGCCGAGAATGCCCGGCTGCAGCGCGAGGCCGAGGAACGCGCCGAGGCTGATCGCCGCGAGCAGGATCGGCTGGCGCAGGTCGAGCGCGACCGTCTGGCGGCCATCGAGCGTGGCAAGGCGATGGAGGCGGCAGCAGCGGAGCGTGACAGGCTTGCTGCCGAGCGTGCCGAGCAGGAAGCCGCGATGCAGGCCGAACGCGAGCGCCAGGCTGCCGAGCAGCGGAAGCTGGACGAGCAGGCCGACAAGCTCAAGCGCGAACAGCGGGCGGCTAAGGAGGAGGCGGAGCGGGTGCGATTGGCTGGGTTGGGGCTGCGGGAGGCTGCGCAGGCGGTCGTTTCTGCACGGGACAATGGCGGCAACATCGACGCTGCGATTGATGACCTTGAGGCAGCCCTCGCCAACGACGCAGCCCCTGCCAAGCCGGCGCGTGCGAAGAGGGCGAAGTGATGAATGAGCAGACTGTCCGAGCGCTCGGCTTCATTCTCGCCTGCAATGCGCGCGTCGAAGGCATGAAGGCCGAAAACATGGCAAAAGCCCGTGTCAGTGAGCCTATGGCTTATGACGATGACGACTTCAATAATCAGGCTTTCCAGATGGAACGCATTGCTCATGAGCTGCAGGGATGAACGCCCAACTCCACCCCACCCGAGGCTACATCGGCGGCGGCAACATCGCCAGCATCCTCGGTCTATCGCCTTTCCGCACGCCGCTGGATGAGTACCTGCTAATCGTCAACGAGAGGCAGGACGAGCTGACGCCGGAGAAGGCGGAATTTTTCGAGGATCGCCGCGACCTGGAGCCGTGGGCGGCCAAGAAGTTCACCCGCAAGACCGGGCTTCCGGTGTGTCGCACGAATCAGCGCTACACCGACGCCGAGTTCCCGCACTTCCGGGCCGAGATTGACTTCGAGGTCTACACGACGCCAAACCTTGATGAGGAGGCCAACGGCGAGACGAAATCCGTCCATCCGAACGCGGTCGGCGCATGGGGAAAGCCCGACGAAGGCGACGAGCCGCCGCTGTACGTCACCGCACAGGCGATGTGGGGACTCGGCATCACGGGTCGCGCGCGCTGCTACGTGCAGGCCCTGATCGGCTTCGATGACTACCGCGTCTATGTGGTCGAGCGCGACGACGATCTGATCGCCACCATCCGGCAGAAAGCCCACGACTTCTGGCGCTTCCATGTCATCCCGCGCCGGCCGCCACCGCCAGCCAATGCCGACGACGTGGCACGCCTGTACTCACGCGACAGCGGCCGGGCGGTCGAGGCTGATGCCGATATCCGCGACGCGCTGGCCAACCTCACCACCGAGCGCCAGGTGATCAAGCTGCACGAAGCGCGCAAGGCGACACACGAGTTCCAGATCAAGGCATTCATGCGCGACGCGACAACCCTGCTGGTCAATGGCCAGCCAGCACTCACATGGAAGGCGCGGACTGATGGTGTCCGGGTCTTTCGCATCCGATAACTGAAGGAGCACTGCAATGAACGCAACAGCGATTGCTACGACTGCACCCACCAAGCAGAGTCTGGTATCCAAGTTCGCTCAGCGCTTTGGCGTGGATGCGAACAAGATCATGCCGATCCTGAAGGCAACTGCATTCCGGCAGCGCAAGGCCGAGACAGTCATCACTGATGAGCAGATGGCGGCCTTGATGATCGTGGCAGATCAGTACGGGCTCAACCCGTTCACGAAAGAGATTTTCGCCTACGAGGACAAGGGCGCCATCGTGCCGGTTGTTTCGGTGGATGGCTGGATTCGCATCATCAACGATCACCCGGCAATGGACGGCATCGAGTATCGCTACTCCGACGTGATGGACACGCCAGCGAAAGGCAAGAAGTGTCCGCAGTGGTGCGAGTCTGTCATCACACGCAAGGATCGCAGCAAGCCCATTGTGGTGCGCGAATACCTGGACGAAGTGTACGTGGCTGAACGGAACAACTACTCCGGCCCGTGGCAGTCACACACCAAGCGGATGCTGCGCCACAAGACGACGATCCAGGGCGGCCGCCTTGCGTTCGGATTCTCCGGAATCTACGACGAGGACGAGGCGCAGCGGATCATCCAGGCGCAGGAATTGCCGCCGGAGCGGATCGGCAACGAAAGGCCAAAAACACTCGCCGCCGCGCTGCATGTTCATGACGAGCCGCATGATGCCGAGTTCACCGAGCCCCAGCGCGTCGCCACCGGCCCCGACATCACCGCGCAGGAAATCCACGACGCGATCGCCGGCGCCAAGGATCGCGATTCGCTGGACGCAGCGTGCGACCTGATCAGGCTGCTGCCGGCATCGGAACAGGGCGCGCTGCATGCGCTTTACCAGACGCGCGCGCTTGATGTTGCGGGCGGCTGATGGACGCGCCCGACTTCTGGCCGTCCGGCATTTTCGATAACACCGCGACCAATCGGCGCGAGGTGCGACTGGACGGCAAGCTGACGCGCTTCGTTGAACGCAAGTGCTGCGGCGATACGGAGACAAGCTGGGCAATCGTGCGCAAGCCCTGGGGCGCGTTTCCGGATTACCCAGCCAACCAAGTGAGGATGCAGGCATGACCACGAAAATCCCCGAGGCGCTGGCGGTGTTGGATCGAATCATCGGAACATATTTCGATGATGACAATGTCGGGCAAGATGATCGTGATATGCGGAAAGCCCGCGCCGCGTTCTCTGCTCAGCATGATGCGTTGAAGTGGTTTGTAGAAAATGACGACACGAATTTGGATCAGGAAGGCAATGAGTATCTTGCACAAGGATTTTACCGAGGGGAGGCAGCCCTCGCCGCCGTGGAGCACCTGAAATGACAAACGACGAACTGCGGGCTTTTGCTGATCGACTCGACGTACTGGCGCATGCCGTTACCGAGGCCAACTGGTCAGAGTTTTCAATGCGTGTACCAGTCGAGCCGGAACGGGATGCCGACTGTGTGCTGTCATCGGCTGCGCGTGAATTGCGCGCCTACGCCGCCCTTCTGGAACGGCAGGCACAGTGGCCGAGTGTCAAGCGTTTGCCTGACAAGTATTGGGTGAAGGGCGCCATATTCAAGGACACGGTTCTTGATGTTGACGTCGCTTGCGAAGCATACGCAAACTGCGGAGAACATTATGTCCTGCCTGATATAGACCGCATGCGCGCCGCCCTGCAAGCCGTCGTGCATGTACATGCTGTTGATGAACCGACAGACGAAATGGTTAATGCTGCATTGGCGCTGCAAGGTGAGGACGCGCTTTTGGCGAAAGCCCCCGCGCTTACATCGGCAATCGTGAAAATCTACAAGGCCATGCGCGCTGTCGCGCCTGTGCAGGCGAGTTCGGTGCCGGATGTAAAGGAAATGGTGAATCGTTTCCTTAGCTGGCGGTTACCAGCTGACTTCTACCCAGATGGTGGCATCAGCTTTGTGCATGTGACTGACCCTGCATGGACGCACAATAACTGGCCGACCGGAACGAACCTATTTCACGCCGGACAAGCCGAGCAGATGGTTCGATACATGCTCGACGCCCCACAGTCGAAGGTGCAGCCATGACCGACATGCACCGGGAGGCTTTTGAAAAGTGGGCAATTGATCGGGGATGGCGAGTATTGAGAATAAATCAAGACATTCCCGGCGCAGTTGAATATGACGAAACGTATGTTTCGTGCGCTTGGCTAGGTTTCCAAGCAGCCATGCGCTACCGCGACGAACAGGAGAAAGGTGATGAATGATGTAACTGTGCTGCCTGATGGAAGTGCTTTCTTTACTGCCTCATTTCCACTCCCAAAAGATCACTGGCTATATGCGCCAGCGTGTACCGAATGGGATTCATCGCGCGAGGAATGTGCAGATTGTCCATATCCGATAATTGGAAACACGGAAAGGGAAAAGGTAAAAGCCGCCCTTAAGTGGGCCATACGTGGAGCAACTATGCGAGGACAGGATATGGACTTCGATCCTGACGCATTAGTTCTCAACGCAGCCTACGCATTATGTGGCCCACTTCCCCTGTCAGTTATACGCGACGAACAGGAGAAGCATGCATGAAAGATTTGATCAATTCAACAAGCACAGGCATGCCTTATCGCTGGGATGACGGCAAGCACGTCCATAGCGTTGAAGGCGCGGAGGTGCATCCTGGAATCACACTTCTGTGGACGAAATGCTCGCGCGATGTTCCGGCAAACCAGGCTGTGGCAGCATGGGACATGCCGGTTACTTGCATGGTCTGTCAGGAGAAGCAGGCATGAAAGACAAGCTGAGTCACTTGGTGGAGCACTGGGAACGCCATTATCTCTATGGCGGAGCTATGGAATACATGCAGTGCGCAAATGAACTCCGAGCCACCCTCGACGCCGATGGCGATAGCGGGGCGGATGAGATGGCGGTGCAATCAGCACGGGAGCGCGTGGAAATGGCTCTGCGTGAGCCAAATTCAGCCAAAGCGGCGCAAGTCGCTTCCGAACTTGGCGCGGCTCACAGGGTGACCAACCCGCCAGCCCAGCCCACCAAGCTGGAGGATGCGGTGCGGGATGTCGTTGCCGATGTTCTGGCGGAACTTAGTCGCGCCATGTTGAAGTTTCCGACATGGCCGACCGATCCGCTGCACGCGCTCGGTGTCGTGAATGAGGAAGTCGGAGAAATGGCCAAGGCTGTCCTGCAGCAAGTCTACGAGCCTCACAAAAACAAACCTGACGACGTTCGCAAAGAGGCTATTCAGGCTGCGGCTATGACCCTGCGGTTTATCGCCAGCCTACCAACCTACCAATTCACGCCGGGCATACAGCACGACCAGCCTATGCTCACCGCCGCCATACAGGAGAACGCGAAATGACTTATGGGCAATTCCTGGTTACCGCTGTCTTCTGCTTTTTGCTACTCGCCATGCTAATTCACCTTTCGAGGTATATGAAATGACCAAGATGCCGGAGGATTTGGCGCAGCGGATTGTGCCGGAGGATCAGCACAAACATATTCCGGCAGCTGAGTGGTCAGATTTATGGGAATACCACTTAGCTGTATTGGGAAAGGGCAGTCTTGCCCACACATGGAAGGATAAATCACACCGCTTAGTCTACAACCTGACGCGTATCATCGCTGATATGCGCAAAACCCACCACGCCACCATAACCGACATGGCGAAGCGGCTGGAGGCGGCGGAGAGGGATGCAAAGCGGCTGGCTGCGTTGGAGCAGGCGATGGAGGAAGAAGTCAGGTGCATTGATCGCATGCGTGTAGAAGAGCGAGCCGACGAAATCATGCGGGGAGGTGAGTGATGGAATGGTTGCCGATTGATAGTGCGCCAAGTGGAAAGGCGGTCCTTGCGTATTGGCGTCCAGCATTCGGGGGTGAATATTGCATTGCGGTCGCCGCGTGTTCTCACGGCATGTGGCATGACCCGCAGGACTTTGAGGACGACTTCAAAGAACCAGATGCTTGGATGCCACTCCCCGCACCGCCAACCGACCGACGCACACCGGAGGGTGAGTGATGCGTTACATAGATCATGGTCACTATGCAGAGTGGTACCCAGAAACAGAAAAGGACGTGCAATACCTGCGCGGTGAGTATGCGCACCTATGGCCATTCCAAAGCGTTTGTGTTTTTCACCCAACAGAAGTATCCAGAGGTGCGAGGAATTGGTTTCCAAGATTTCATGCATACCGACGCACAACGGAGAGGCCAGAGTGAATATCGAACTAGGCCCCGAGATTTTCCGCTTCACCAGTTTTCTGGACTGGGTGAACCATGCGCAGTCGCGATTCAAGAGAGCTGGCGTTGGCGCTTCGCAGTATGTCTGCATCGACGCTACGGGCCGCATCTGCGGCATGGGAAAGCAGTTCATGTCGGCGCGTGATCGCGGAGCCTTCCCTGTCGTCGTCTATCACATTGAGCCAAAGGAGAATGCAGAGTGATTACGCTGTTGACGACGAAGGCTGCCGGACTTACCGGCGCGTGGCAAGTAGAAACCAGCGGCAACACGATGCTTGTCGTGCGTCGGCATCTGCGCAAAGAGCAAGAGATCGTCCGCCTGCCAAACGGCCGCATCTGGTGGTTTGAGTCACGCGATTTGGCGCAGATCGTTGCGGATCAGTTGAACGCGAAAAGCGAATTGGAGAAGGCAGAGTGAGCGAATACCTACTTACCCGCGGCGCACCCTGATGCAGGCATGGGCGGATTACTGCTTGGCCACGTAGCAATGCGGGCTGCCGAGGGGGATTTACACGTTACTTGATGGCCATCACGCACCAGCGATGAAGCGCACCACACCTAAGTCGCAAGTCGTGTCAGCCGCGCGGTAGACGATCACGTTTCCGTTGACATCGACCACGATATGCGCCACGCCAGCGGCAGATCCTACTGCCCCAAACAGCATGCTTGCCGATGGCCGGTAGCCTGCGGGGAGGACAAACGCGGCGCCGTCCGCCGCTGCTTGAACCATGCCGTGAACGCTCACCATTCCGTCGCTGCTCTTGGTGTATCCGGCAAGTTCCCATGGTGTCCCCGTATTCGTGAAGCCATTCGTAAAGGCAGGCGACGTCCAGGCACGATAAATGGGCGCACTTGTTCCGGCGTAGGCATTGTTCCCTATCTCAAAATCTTGGCAGCTTGGATCAACAGCTTGCGCCTGGTTGTAGAAGATGTTGTTGGTGAGCTGTCCGCCAGTGATGTTGTACCAAGTCTGTGAGGTCGTGTTGTAGCCTATCCAGTTTCCGTCGATACAAATTGCGCTGGAAGCTGCGCCAAAATAAATGGGTAGGTTTGCCTTAGACTCGACGTAATTCCCGCGAAACTGAAGAGCATTCACTCCCGCATTGAATATGATAGCCTGATTTCCGCCTTCCATGTCGTTGTTCAGGATGTTGACGTTATTTGCAGCAGCGGCAAGATAGATGTCCGATCCGGGTCCTGATGCACCAATCGAACTGAACTGGCACGCATCCACGGTCAGACTGTTAATTGCCGTCGAACAAATGATTCCGTATTGGCTCTGATAAGTGAATTTGCATCGAGTGAAAACTGCCGCATAGACCGAGGCCAGACCAACTGCGGACGTTCCAGAGGCAAAAGAGCAATCGACGAAGTTGATTCCGTTTGAGTTTTGCACGGAAACAAGCGCAAACACGGTCGGCGTGAGATAGGGGCCGAAAAATTGAATACCCTTTACCAACACAGGAGGTGCAGAAACTGCGTTAGTGGCTTGACCTATGTAAAACAAGCTTCCGGTAAATGAGCCATGCCGGCCGACGGATGCGCCATACCCGTCGATGATCTGACGCGTATTGGCCGTTGTAGGCCAATTCACGGTTGCCCCGGCCAAGTAAGTCTTGCCAGTCGTAAACTTGATTTTTGCGCCATAGGTAAGGGATGTGATGTAGTTGACTGCGAGCTGGATAGCTGCTGCATCGTCCGCAGTACCGTCACCCAGCGCGCCAAAGTCATCGACGCTGATGCTTTCGGCCAGCTTGTCCTCGACCCATCGTGCTACAGCCCCGGTGACGCGGCGAATCCATGCAACGAGCCTGGAACCCTTCCCGGTCGCGGTGCTGGCGAGGTCTGCCTGCGCGGTATAGGTGGATGCAGCGCTGGCTATGGTTTCATACGTAGCCGTAGCATTAGCCTGAGTCTCGTAGGTGGATGCAGCGCTGGTTTGGGTTTCGTAGGTACTTGCTGCCGTTGCCGACGTGAGTAGTGGCG
>Ga0307375_10001951_pt1 | contig 21713 bp, 20 predicted proteins | sample TR1MG_FD_202531 | JGI IMG/M metagenome (GOLD analysis project Ga0307375, IMG submission 202531) | Soil microbial communities from Risofladan, Vaasa, Finland - TR-1 | ecosystem: Environmental > Terrestrial > Soil > Coastal area > Acid sulfate soil | place: Finland: Risofladan, Vaasa | collected...
TCGCATAGATGTCCGAAATGATCAAATCGGCCTGGCCGCTCTGCATCGTCGGAATTAAGGCCGCGAAAGCAACCGGTTTATAGGTAACGCTGAACCCGAGGCACCCCCCTAACTCCTCTGCCAGATCGATATCGAAACCGATATATTTGCTGGGATCCTTGGGATCGAGCGACTCGTAACCTGGTGTATGTGGATTTATCGCATCGACAAGTGTCTTACCCTTCAGCTGCGGAAACTTCGCCTGCAATGCCAGACAGGCCTTTGAATGCGCAGCTGCCCCAGTTGCTGCATATCCCGGGCTGGCGACGACTGCCGCAAAGAGCGTTCCGAGCAAAGCCTTTGACAACCAACTGCCGATTAGCGAAATACGTTTGTTGCCGCTTACTTGCTCCGACACGTTGAGCGTTTTCCGATTGCTAAGCATTGCACTTTCTCCTGGTTAAAAATGGTTGAACTCAGGGTCATGTAAAGCAAAGCACGTGCCATGCGTAAAAAGGGAGCATTCGCGTACGATCCAGAGGGAAGAATGACAACTCCGCTCCCTTTGGCCGCACTCCATGGGTGCAAAATGCATCTGGACGCACTGTTATAGTTCTGCGCGCGATGTGACCGCGACAGCGGCGCCGAGCATCAAACTGCGATCAGGGCGAAATTCTGCGTTTCATGGGAACGACTGCGGCGTCGGCGGGGCTGCAGTGCCGGCGGCACCACGCTATTATCGTGCCTGTCCGGCAACGACAAGCAGACCAACGCAATGACGGCGATACAAGGGCAACTGGTTCGCGGCCTCGGAAAGGCCGCCGATTTCACGCGGATCGACTGGGTACGGCGCCAGTTGATCGAATACGCAGGAATCGATCCGCATCCCGGCACCGTCAATCTGACGCTGGGTGACCATGCCAACCGGGCACGCTGGCGCAGCTGGCGCGAACTGCCCGGTCATGCGATGGTCCCGGCGGACGATGCATTCTGCAGGGCGCGCTGCTATCCGGTGCGGGTCGACGGTCGCATCCCGGCTGCGCTGGTGCTGCCTGAAATCGCCGGCTATCCCGAGGACAAGCTGGAGCTGGTCGCTGCGCTGCCCCTGCGCCAGCATCTTTCGCTCGAAGAAGGCGCACTGCTCAAAGTGGAGCTGTGCCGGCCCTTGGTCGCGAAGGCGGTGCTGTTCGATCTGGACGGCACGCTGATCGATTCGGTGGGTGCGTACCTGGAGGTCGCGCGCATCGCCGCCCAAGCGCAGGGACTGGAAGTGACGGAGCAACAGGTGCGCCACGCGCTCGCCACCGGAAGCAACTTCTGGAAAGGCGTGGTTCCCGGGGATCGACACGACGCGGATGCGATTATGCAAGCGCTGTCCGCGCATGCCATGCGCGAGTGGCCCCGCGTGCTGCGCGAGCACGGCAAGGTATTCGCAGGAATTGCCCAAACACTGGATGCAATAAAGCGCTTGGGCATCCGGCTTGGCATCGTGAGCGGCGCCCGGCCCGAGGTGCTTGAGCTGCTGCGCAAGGACGGCGTCCTGGACCGCTTCGACTCGATCGTCCTCGGTACGGACGTATCCAGGCGCAAGCCGGATCCCGAAGGCATCATGAAGTGCCTGAGCGAACTCGGCGTTGCGGCCGATGCAGCGGTCTACGTGGGCGACACGCCGGTGGACATTCAGGCCAGCCGCGCCGCCGGCGTGCACGCAGTGGCGGTGCTCAGCGGGGCGGGGGACAGCGCCATGCTGTCGGCGCACTCGCCGGACCGACTGCTTTCCTCGCACGCCCGGCTGGCAGAAATCGTGGAGCCGGGATCGGCCTGAACTTGTCCGACGCCGAGGCTCAGGCCGCGGGACTGGGATAGCGCCGGTGGATGGCGTCGATGCCCTCCAGCGTCGCGGCATCGAGCTCGACCTTGACGCTGTCGATGTTCTGCTTGAGTTGCGCCAGGTCGGTCGCGCCGACGATGGTCGAGGCGACGAACCAGCGCGTGCGCACGAAGGCGAGCGCCATTTCGACCGGGCTCAGGCCGCGGCTTTGTGCGAGCCGGCAATATTCGTCGGCTGCCGCGCCTACCTGCTCGCGCTTGTAGCGTTCGCCGAAATCGGCGTACTGGGTCAGGCGCGCGCGCGGCGGCTTTGTGCCGCCGGCGAATTTGCCGCTGAGCATGCCCATCGCGAGCGGACTGTAGGCGAGCAGCGGCACGCTCTCGCGGAAACTCGCCTCGGCCAGTTCGCCGTCGAACATGCGGTTCACCAGGCTGTAGGCATTCTGTATCGTCAGCGGCGGCGGCAGGCCGTGTGCGCGCGCAACGCGCAGGAACTCGCACACGCCCCAGGTGGTTTCGTTCGACAGTCCGTAGTGGCGGATCTTGCCCGCCTGGATCAATCCGGCCATGGTGTCGATCTGCTCGAGGATGGGAACGGCCGGCGCTTCCTTGGACGGATCGAAGCGGGTCACGCCGAACATCGGCACGTTGCGCCCCGGCCAGTGGATCTGGTACAGGTCGATGTAATCCGTCTTCAGCCGCGCCAGGCTGTCGTTCACCGCTTCTGTGATGTTCTCGCGCGTGAGTTCGGTGCGCCCGCCGCGCACCCAGTCGCGCCGGGTCGGGCCCACCACTTTGCTCGCAATCACCAATTGCTCGCGTCTTTGCCCGGCCAGCCACGATCCCAGATAGGTCTCGGTGCGCGCGTAAGTGCGCGCGCTCGGCGGCACCGGATACATTTCCGCGGTGTCGATGAAGTTGATGCCGTGGGCCAGCGCGAAATCCAGCTGCAGGTGCGCGTCGCGCTCGCTGTTCTGCTCGCCCCAGGTCATGCTGCCCAGGCCGATTTCCGACACGCGCAGCTCGCTTTCGCCGAGCTGCTTCAGCTTCATGCCTGGCTCCCGGACATCGGTTTCAAGCGCTCAGGCCTTGCGCGGCATCATGCCCAGGTGCATGCCGCTGTCGACCAGGATCGCCTCGCCGGTGACGAGGTCCGCGCCCTCGATCAGCCAGGCGATGACCGCGGCAACTTCCTCGGGTGTGCCCGGGCGGCCGAGCGGCGTGCCCTGCCGGTAGCGCGCCTCGATCGCGGCGTAGCGCTCGCCGTAGCCCTCGCGCAACCACCTGGTGTCCACCATGCCCGGGCAGACGGCGTTGACGCGTATCTCCGGGCCGAGCGCGCGCGCGAGCGACATGGTCATGGTATTGAGCGCGCCCTTAGATGCGGCATAGGCGATGCTCGAACCCATGCCGTTCTTGCCCGCGATCGAGGACACGTTGACCACGGCGCCGCGCCCGCCCTGTTTCATCGCCGGCGCGCAGGCGCGCACCATCTGGTAGGCGCCGACGACGTTGACCGCGTAGATGCGCTGGAAATCCTCGGCCGAGAGCGCTTCGAGGTCGGCGTGGCCGGCGAACTTGGTCGCGCCGGCGTTGTTGACCAGCGCATCGATGCGGCCCCATTTGTCCAGCGCGGACGCAGCCAGGTAGCGGCAGTCGTCGTCCTGCGCCACGTCGGCCTGCACCAGCAGCGCTTCGCCCCCGAACTTCGCGCCCGCCGCCTTGCAGGCATCCAGCGTCGCGCGCGCGGCGGTTTCGCTCTTGCTGTAATTCACCACCACGCGCGCGCCCTTGCCGGCGAGCATCACGGCGCTGGCCGCGCCGATGCCGCTGGCGGAGCCGGTGACGATGCAAACTGCGTTTTTCAATTCCATAGCCTGGCTCCGATAAAGACCCGAATGTATCCCTTCAAACCGTCGCCACCGGCGTCGCCGGCGAGCCGACCGCGCCCGGCAGCCTGAGCGGCGGCGCGGTGAGCAGGAAGCGGCTGCGTCCATGCGCGCGCAGCCATTTTGCCAGCTCGGCCAGATACCAGATTTCGCCCAGGTGCACGCCGAGCTTGAACAGGCAGTGCTCGTGCAGCGGCATCGCCGGCTGCCGCCCCTGCGCCTCGCGCGCGGGCAGCAGTTCCACTGCGTAATTGTCCGCGACCAGCGCCGCCACGCCGCTGTCGCTGACCCATTGCAACAGCTTGTCGTCGCGGCCGTCCAGTCCCAGGTAGGCGGCGTCCAGTCTGTTCATGTCGACCTCGCGCTTCATCTCCAGGATCACGTCGCTCCAGCCGGTATAGAAGCAGGCCATGTCGCCGGCCTCCACTTCCACCTTGTCCGCTTCCATCACCCGCATCAGCTCGTCGTAGCCGACCGCCTTGCGGCAGCGGCCGAAATGCGCATGGAGGTCGATCATCACCGCGCGCCCCTGCACACAGCTTTCGGCCATGTTCTCGATGCCGAGGCGCCTGGCCTCGCTGCCCTCATAGCAGCCCCAGGGCGAGAGCTCGCCATGCTGCGGCGCGAGCACATGTTCGCCCGCGCGCCAGCCGTTGTAGAACACGGTTTCGGCGACGCCGTCGCCGTCGGCGTCGAACTGCGCGCCCACATGGGCGAAGCTGTCCCACTGGGTCGAGTACTGCAGCCACAGCAGCACGCCGTCGTCGCAGACCACGTCGGTATGCCTGGCGTCTACCCCCGAGAACAGGAAATTGAAGTTCGGGCCGCCGGACCGCGCCGTAGCGAAGCGCCGCGGCGGCATCCGGCGCGGGCTGACCGCGTTGCCGCCGGGATAATCGAGCGGCAGCGACAGGCAGAAGCGCAATCCCGTTTTCACTTCGGCCACGCCCTGCAGTACTTTCTCCGGCGTGACCAGGTTCATGCGGCCGCGCTGGTCGTCGGGGCCGAACTCGCCCCAGTTCGAGCCGGTCGGACGCCGCTTCCATCTGGGCGACACGCGCTTATCCACGAATATTCACCAAGGGATTTCCCCGCGGATCACGCCTTCGGCGACCCAGCCGCGGATTCCTGCTCCTGCAGCGCGCGCCACATGACTTTGCCGGTGGCAGATTTGGGCAGCACGTCGACGAATTCGACCATGCGCGGACACTTGTATGCGGCCATATGGCCCTTGCACCATTCGACAATATCCTCGGCGCGTGCCGTGCCCTTGCTCGCTGCCTTGAGCACCACTACCGCCTTCACGGTTTCGCCGCGGTAGGCGTCGCGCGCGCCGATGACGCAGGCCTCCTGGATGTCCGGATGCGCATACATCATCGCCTCAACCTCTGCCGGCCAGACCTTGAAGCCGGAGGCGTTGATCATGCGCTTCAGGCGGTCGACGATGAAAAAATAGCCGTCCTCGTCGTAGCGCCCGAGGTCGCCGGTGCGGAAGAAGCGCTTGCCGTCGCGCTCGATGAACGCGTCCCGGGTCGCGTCGGGATTGTTCCAGTATCCGGTGAACACCTGCGGACCGGCGGAGATGATTTCGCCGGTTTCCCCGGGGCCCAGTTCCTTCAGCGTGTCCGGGTCGATGACGCGCGACTCGGTGTTGCACAGGGGGATGCCCAGGCACTGGCGCTTGGGCCGGCTGGGGTGGTTGCTGTGGGTGGGCGCGGCAGTTTCGGTGAGCCCGTAGCCTTCGCAGAATTCAAGTCCCGTCAGTTCATACAGGCGCTTGGCCACCGCTTCGGGCATGGCCGCGCCGCCGCCGGAAATGCCGCGCAAACTCGCCAGGCTGTCGGATTTGAAATTCGGGCTGGCGAACAGATCGATCACCATGGTCGGAATATTGATCCAGCTCGTCACCTGATGGCGCTCGATCAGCTTCAGCGCGAGTTCCCGATCCCAGCGCGTCATCACCACCATTGCCGCGCCAAGATAAATGTTGCCGTTCATGAGCATCTGCATGCCGGTGACGTGGAAGAACGGCACCACGGCGAGCGAAACGTCGTCGGCCGAGCCGCGCGACCAGACGCCGGCGATCGCAATCGTGCCCATGAGCGAGCGATGCGTGTGCATGCATCCCTTGGGCTGGCCGGTCGTGCCCGAGGTGTAAGGCAAGGCTGCGAGGTCGTCGGGCCCGGCCAGGTGCTCAGCCGGCGTGCGCGCGGCTGCCAGCGCCTCGCCCCAGCCGGCGATGCCGGACGCCGACGCCGGCGCCGGCGCCGGCAGCTTGAAGAAATCCGGCAGCGGCAGGTCGGTGGCGGGGTCGAGGTAATCGGCGTAATTGGCCCAGATGATGCGCTCTAATCGTTCTGCGCCCCGCCCGGCGAGCAGCGGCGCGATGCGCGGCAGCAGTTCGTGGCCGCAGATCGCCAGCTTCGCCCCGGCGTCAGAGACATAGTGCGCGAGTTCCGCGGTGAGGTTCATCGGATTGATCGGCACCACCACCGCGTCGGCGCGCAGGATGGCGTAATAGGCGACGACGAACTGCGGGCTGTTCTGCATGTAGAGCATGACCCGGTCGCCGCGGCGCACACCGCAGTCCTGCTGCAGATATCCGGCGAGCGCGTCCACCTGCGCCTTGAGTTCGGCGAATGTCAGCTGCCCGCCGTAGAAGAACATCGCGGTCTTGCGCGGGTAGCGCGTGGCCGCGACTTCGAGGTTGTAATAAAGGCTGGTCTCGGGCAACGGGAACTGCTTGGGCACGCCCATGGGCCAATGCGCGTAGTGCCTGTCCTGCACGTTTGTCCTCCTGCGATCTCGTCCCGCGCGCGGCGGGACCGTTTCTTCTTTTGCGGCTCAGTCGTACTGCCGCGTCACCCATTCGGCGACGCAGGCCGGCCTGTCCGCCCCTTCGCGCTCCACGGTCACGCCCCAGGTCAGCTGCGTTCCGCCCTTGATGGGTTCGAATTTGTTGAGCACGAAACGCCCGCGGATGCGCGCGCCCGCCGGGACCGCATCGGTGAAGCGCACCCGGTTCAATCCATAGTTGACCCCCATCTTCATGCGGCTCACGTCGACCGTGCTCTCCAGCAGGTGCGACAGCAGCGACAGCGTGAGAAAGCCGTGCGCGATGGTGCCGCCGTAAGGCGATTCGCGCCGGGCGCGCTCCGGGTCGATATGGATCCACTGCGGATCGACGATGGCGCTGGCGAACTGGTCGATGCGCTCCTGGGCCACCTCGAACCAGGGCGAAACCCCGACCTCCTGGCCGACATGCAAATGCAGTTGGGTAATGTCGTTCATGGGCGGGTATTCTGCCATGAAACGCGCGATCGGACGCCGTTGCGATTGCGCGACAGGCCGAAGCGCAGCAGAATGCATCGGCGGAAGGGCGCGTGTCCCCGCCGCTGCGGTACACTTTCCGTCCATCAGAAACCAGCGCATAGGCCCCGACCATGCCCGCCACCGCGAAGCTGTTCCTCGTACTCGGCTGCATCGCCGCCCTGCTGGCGATCGTATTCGGCGCGTTCGGCGCGCACGCACTGCGCACGCGCATCGCGCCGGAACTGATGCCGGTGTACAGGACCGGCGTCGAATATCACTTCTACCATGCACTGGGCCTGATACTCGTCGGCCTGGCCGCGTTTCACCTGCCCGAGTCCGCTTACCTGCGCGGCGCAGGCTGGCTCATGCTGGCCGGCATCGTATTGTTCTCCGGCAGCCTCTACCTGCTCGCGCTCACCGGCCTGCGCTGGCTGGGCATCATCACCCCGTTTGGAGGCACCGCCTTCATCGTCGCCTGGGCGCTGTTCGCGACGGCGGTCATCAAGGCCTAGACAAGGAATCCACATGGAACGCAAGCGCGTCGGCATCGTCCTGTTCAACGACATCGAGGTATTGGATTTCTGCGGTCCGTTCGAGGTGCTTTCGGCGACGCGGCTCGACGAAGCGCGCCGCCGCGAGCAGCCTTCGCCGTTCGAAGTATTGCTGGTCGCGCAAAGCGCAGCGGCGGTGACCACGACCGGCGGCATGCAGGTCCTGCCGCACACGAGCTTCGACGACTGCCCGCCGCTGGATATTCTGCTCGTGCCGGGCGGCTGGGGCACGCGCGCCGAAATGAAAAACGAAGCCATGCTCGCCTTCGTCAAAACGCGCGCGGCCCAGGTCGAAACGCTGACATCGGTCTGCACCGGATCGCTGATCCTCGGCAATGCCGGCCTGCTCGACGGATTGCGCGCGACCACGCATTGGCGTTCGCTCGGCCTGATGCAGGATTTGTTTCCGCGGGTAACGGTCGATACCGAATCGCATGTGGTCGAGGACGGCAGGGTGCTGACCTCGGCCGGCATCTCCGCCGGCATCGACATGGCGCTGCGCCTGGTCGTGCGTTTTTGCGGCGTGGCGGTCGCGCGCGCGACCGCGCGCCATATGGAGTACCCCTTCCCCGAGTCCAACGAACGCCGCGTGCCGGTGCCGCCGCTATAGCCCGCGGCTGCCCGCGCGCTCCTCAGGCCGCACGCAAGAACTCCTCAACTTCCGCGCGCGTCGGGCTGCCGTTGCGGCCGCCCGGCCGGGTGCATTTGATCGCCGCGGCCGCGGCGGAAAAGCGCAGCGCCTCCGCGCTCGTTTTGCCCTGGGCCAGCTCGAGCGCGAAGGCGCCGTGGAATACGTCGCCCGCGGCGAGCGTGTCGACCACGGGCACGGCGAACGCGGGAAGACGGCGCAAGCCGCCGGCCTGGCCGGACTCGATCCAGGACAGGCCGCGCTCTCCCTGGGTCACAGCCGCGAAGCGTGCGCCCAGCGCAAGCACCCGGCGCAGTCCGCCTTCGACGTCGCCGGCGCCGGCAAGGCAATTCAGCCCCGGCTCGGAAAACAGCGCGTACTCTGCCTCTGCCGCGAGCGTCTGCAATGTCGCCGGTTCCGCCGTATCGGCGTCGAGCACGCCCGGGATACCGCGGCGGCGCGCGGCCCGCAGCGCGGCGACGGCGCCCTGCGGCCAGCGCACGTCCGCGAGCAGAGCACCGGCCGAGCGCAGCTGCTGCAGCGGCAGCCAGTCGGCCGGCGCCTCGAGCGCGCTGCCGCGATAGCCGACGATCAGGCGCTCGCCGCGCGCATCCACCAGGATCGCCGATGTGGACGAAGTCAGTCCGGCGAAGCGGCGCAGGCCGCGCACGTCCACGCCCGCCGCCCGCAGTTGCGCGCGCATGACCCCGGCGACGCTGTCTTTGCCGACCGGACCCCAGAAATGCGCCTCGCCGCCCAGCCGCGCGATCGCCACGGCGGCGTTCGCCGCCATGCCGCCGCCGACCTCCGCGTAGGCGTGCGCCTTCAGCTTGGCGCTCGCCTGCGGCCAGGCGTCGACAGTAAACACGCGGTCGAGCGCGCTGTGCCCGACGCAGATTACCCTGGTCATGCCGCTGCGCCTCGCGTGAGCGGGCGTCTCAGTCGCGGTAGGACGAATCGATGCGGTCAAGCCGACGCAGCAGAGCGGGCCAGGCGAGCATGCCGCCCAGACCCTGGGTCACCGCCTTGGCCTGAGCCTGGGCGCCGGCGATGATTTGCGGATGAATCGGAATCAACTCCCCGCCGCCGGCCTGCGCGCGCACTTGTATCGTGCACGCCGCCTCGAATACGTACATCGAGACGAACGCATCGGCAATGGTCTCGCCGACCGTCAGCAGACCGTGGTTGCGCAGCATCAGAAACGTGCTGTCGCCGAGGTCGGACGTGAGGCGCGGCTTTTCCTCGTCGCGCAATGCCACGCCCTCGTAGTCGTGGTAGCCGAGGCTGGCGAGGATGAATATCGACTGCTGCGACAGCGGCAGCAGGCCCCCCTTCTGCGCCGACACCGCCACCCCGTTCAGGCTGTGGGTGTGCAATACGCAGGCGATGTCGTGGCGCGCGCCATGGACCGCGCTGTGGATGGTGAAGCCGGCAGGGTTCACCGGAAACGGCGACCCCGAGAGCTTATTCCCCTGGCCATCGACCTTGATCAGGCTGGAGGCGGTGATTTCCTCGAACATCATGCCGTAGGGATTGATGAGGAACTCGTCGGCGCCGCCGGGCACGCGCGCGCTGATGTGAGTGAACACGAGATCGTCCCAGCCGAAATCCGCCACCAGGCGGTAACACGCGGCAAGGTCCACTCGGACCGCCCATTCCTCGGGCGAAACTTTGGATTGCATCGACGGAATTTCAAGCTGGCTGCGCGCGTTCATCTTCCCCTCCTTCAAAGCCGCATCCCGTGGATGCGTATGGGCTGCGATCGAATACCGGCTCTCGCCGATCGACCGGCGCAGTCCAGCGCGCCGGACACGGGTATCGACGATAACATAGTCGCCCAGGCCTCCACCGGGGCGGGTTTCGGCAGATCGTGCGCTCGCGAGCGGCCTCAGGGTCTGTTGACATTCACCGCATGAGACGCGATGCCTTCAAATGCGGAGACTGCGAGGCGCGCGAGGCAGCCGATGTCCATGCATGCATGGTTCCGGAGTCCGCGCGAGATGGCCCGCGCAGGCCGGAACGTCGTAAGCACTGCCGTCGAACGCCCGCACAGACATGCGCCGAGGCAGGGACGATCGGCACAACTGGCACAGGGACTCGCGCGGCGATCGGGCGGTGGCAGCGCGATCGCCGCGGCGGCGCACCGTCGCCTGGAGTCGGATGAAACGCTCCGCGCGGGCTGAGTCCCGCTTCCCGCATCGACCGCTCGATTTCGTCCAAATCCACGCGATCCTCCGCGACTTCCGGCTGCCGCTTCCGCCTTCGCCGGTCTCCTTGAGGCGCCGCCGCAAGCGGCATACACTTGCCCCATGGCGTATTGCAGTTGGCCAGCTGCATTCGTCCAGGGAGAATAGACAAAATGACAAGCAATGATCCCCAAGCCGCAGCGGGATCGCAAGCGGAACATTCCCATGACCCGGGACGCAAGGTCGCGGCTGGGCGCGGCTGGGACTGGATCGTCGAGGGCTTCGCGCTGTTTCGCAAACAGCCCGGCATGTGGATCCTGACGGTCGTGTTGCTGGGCGTCATATCCATCGTCGTCGGCACCGTTCCGTTTCTGGGACCGCTTGCGAACGCGCTGCTGTTTCCGATTTTTGTAGGCGGCCTGATGCTCGCATGCAAGGACCTGGACAAGGGCGGCACGCTGGAGCTCAGCCGGCTGTTCGCCGGTTTCAAGCAGAAGACCGGGGATCTGGTGCTGGTAGGCGCTTTTAATTTGGTCGGCTGGGTAATCATCACCATCGCCGTCCTCGCGGTAGTCGGCGGCGGCGTGTTCATGGGCATCATGCGCGGGGGCATGCCCGGCGCCGGCATATCGATCGCGTCCGTGCTGATCGCCCTGCTGCTGATCGCGGGCCTGTCGCTGCCGCTGTACATGGCGACCTGGTTTGCGCCCGCGCTGATCGTGCTGCACGGCCTCGCGCCGGTGGCCGCGCTCAAGGCGAGTTTCTACGCCTGCCTCAGGAACTGGATACCGTTCCTGGTCTACGGCGTGGTGCTCCTGGTCGCGTGCCTGATCGCCGCCATACCGGCATTCCTCGGGTTCCTGGTCCTGATCCCGGTGCTGGTTGCGTCCGTATATACCTCCTACCGCGATATTTTCTGCGCGGGCAAAAAAGTCGAACTGGTGGAAATTCCGTGAAGCGGAGCGGCGCTCGCGCCGCCGCAGGCGCAGGTTTGCGGTAAGCTATGCGCCGCAACGCAATCACCCGCCCCAAATCCCCGCATAAGGCAAAAGACAAGTGAGCACGAATTCGCAGCGGCTGCGCCTGGGCATACCCAAAGGCAGCCTGCAGGAAACCACGCAGAAACTTTTCATCCGCGCCGGCTACGACCTGCGCATTTCCGGGCGCTCCTACTACCCCGACATCGACGACCCCGAGATCGAGTGCATCCTGATCCGGCCGCAGGAAATGTCCCGCTACGTCGGCCAGGGGATACTCGACTGCGCCATCACAGGTCTCGACTGGATTCAGGAGAACGGCGTCGATGTCGCGGAGATCGCCGACCTGCGCGCGCCCTGGCCGAATTACGGCCCGGTGCGCTGGGTGATGGCGTCCAAGGAAGACTCGCCGTTTCACGGCGTGAAGGATCTCGAGGGCCGCCGCATCGCCACCGAGGCGGTGGGCATGACCAAACGCTTCCTCGCGCAGCACGGCGTGCAGGCGAACGTGGAATTCTCCTGGGGCGCGACCGAGGTCAAGCCGCCGATACTGGCCGACGCGATCGTGGACGTGTCCGAGACCGGCGCCTCGCTGCGCGCGAACAACCTCAAGATCATGCACGTGGTGCTGGAGAGCACGCCGCGCTTCATCGCCTGCCACGATTCGCTCAAGGATGGCTGGAAGACCGCCAAAATCGACTGCGTGCTGATGCTGCTCAAGGGCGCGATAGCGGCCGCGACGCGCGTGCTGCTGTCGATGAACCTGCCGCGCGAGCAAGTCGACGCGGTGCTGAAGCTCCTGCCGGCGCTGGCGACGCCAACGGTATCTACGCTGGCCGACCCGCACTGGATCGACCTGTCCACCGTGGTCGAGGAAAAGATGGTGCGCGAGCTGATTCCGCGGCTCTACGCCGCGGGTGCGCGCGGCATCATCGAACTGCCGCTGAACAAGATCGTCGACTGAGCGCTGTTGCGCGCAGCGTTGCCGCGGCCTCATGCGAGGCTGAGTTCGTAGCGCTGCTCAAGTACGCGCTTGCCCCACTGCTCGCCTTCGAACTGTTCCACGAGTCGAAAGCCGGCTCCCTCGTACAAATGCCGCGCGGCTTCCAGGCCCTGAAAGGTCCATAAGAAAACGCGCCGGTACCCCTGCCGCCGGCAAAAGCCCGCCGCTTCCTGCATCAGTCGCTTGCCCAGCCCCGAGCCGCGCAGCGCATCCGACACTATGAACCAGCGCAGATGCGCGCCTTCGGTCTCCACCTTGGCCGCATCGATTGCGATCGATCCCTCAACCCGGCCGTCCCGGACCACAGTCCAGAAGCCGTCCCGCGCGGGATCGAAGCGGCGCAGGAATTCGGATAACTCGGCGGCCACCCTGGCTTCAAAGTACAGGCCGAAATCCCAGGCCCTGCTGTAGTAGCCTGCATGCAGTTCCGCCACCCGGCCGATGGCGCCTGGTAGATAGCCGGCAATGGCAATTTCGCTCATTCCATTTGCCTCCGGACCGTGCGCGGAGTCGGTCACGGCGGCGCCCCGCTATTCGGGCTGCGCGCCGGCGCGCTTGCCGCCTGCCACCGCAAACACGGCGCTTGCCCGAACAATCCGCTCTCCCGCGACGACGATATAGCAGTTCGCGAACGACAGGCGGCTGCCTTGTTTCTGGATATCGACACAGGCTTCCAGCCAGTCCCCGACCTTGGCCGTGCCGGCATAGTCCACGGACAGATTTGCGGTTACCAGCCTCCCGGGCGGGTCCGATGAAAACGCCATTGCATAGCCCAGCGCCACATCGGCCAGCGTAGCAAGGATGCCGCCATGCACGCTGCCGCGCGAATTGCAATGCTTCTTCTGCACCCTCAGCCCAAGCACGCGCTGCCCGCCTTCTCCGCGCGAGTACACTGGGCCGATCAGCTCCAACACCGGGCTGCTGCGGAACAAAGGCTGGAAATCTGCGGGCACGTCCATATCGTCTGGTATCCCTGCGATTGCGGCGATTGAAAATAATTAGGAGGCTGTTGAAAAACGCTTCCCGGACCGGAAAATGCATTTCATCGCAATACCCTCCCCAAGGGAAGCGCTTTTCAATAGCCCTAATTTGGGGGATCTAGAAGGGGCGCCGCCCCCTGTTTCAATACCCTGGTAGGGCCAAAGCTGCCGCCATTGTACTTGCCGCAGTTTTGCCGGCAGCACTCTGCCGGACCAAAGCGGCCACGGCTTGCGGCCAGTATAGGTGTAATTACACGTATATGCTAAGATCGCGCCATGGCTGCGCTTCCGAACTTCGGCTGCACCTGCGCGCGCATGCGCAAACTCACGCGCCGGCTGACGCGCATTTACGACGCCCACCTCGCGGCGCAGGCGATCAAAGTCACCCAGTATTCGCTCCTCGCCAACACTGCACGCGGCGAACGCACGCTGACGGAGTTCGCCGCAGAATTGGAAATGGACCGCAGCACGCTCAGCCGCAATCTGGCGCCGCTCGCCGCGCAGGGCTGGATCGAAATCTCGGTCGGCGCCGATCCACGCAGCCGCAGCATCCGCATCACCGCCAACGGCAGGCGTAAACTCAAGGCCACGCTGCCGCTGTGGCGCGAGGCACAGTGCGAAATCGAATCCGCGCTCGGCGCGAAGAACGTAGGCGAGCTGCACCAGGAGATAGAGCGCGCGCTCGCCGTCCTCCCCACCCGTTCAGGAAAACGCGCATGAGCGCCAAACGCCAATACTGGATGCTGGTCATTTCCGCGGCGCTGATACTCGCGGTCACCATGGGCATCCGCAACGCGCTGGGCCTGTTCGTGTCGCCGCTCAACAGCTCCACCGGCCTCGGCATCGTCACGGTGAGCTTCGCGCTCGCCGTGGGCCAGCTCGTGTGGGGCGCGGCCCAGCCGATCTTAGGCGCGCTGTCCGACCGGGCCGGCCCAGTCAGGATCATCGCGCTGGGCGCGGTGCTGCTGGCGCTGGGTCTGGCGTTCACCCCGTTCATGCAATCCAGCCTCGGCCTGACGCTGCTGCTCGGCGTAGTGGCTGCGGCCGGAGCGGGCGGCGGCAGTTTTTCAATCCTTATGGGTGCAGCGGCGCAGCGCCTGCCGCCGGAACGCCGCGCGTTCGCCTCCGGCTTCATCAACGCCGGCGGATCCTTCGGCCAGTTCATTTTCGCGCCGCTGGCGCAGGCCCTGATCGCCGCGTTCGGCTGGGTCACGGCGCTGATCTCCCTGGGCGCCTCCGCCCTGCTCACCATTCCGCTGGCGCTGCCGCTGCGCGACAAACACAGCGGCAGCCCTGCCGTGCACACGGGTGGTATCAGCCTGTCGGAACAGACGCTGGCCGCGTTCAGGGACAAGAGCTATCTGTGCCTGCATGCGGGCTTTTTCACCTGCGGCTTCCACATCGCCTTCCTCGTGACCCACCTGCCGGGCGAGGTGGCCTTGTGCGGGCTCCCGGCCTCGGTATCGGCGGCATCGCTCGCGATCATCGGCCTCGCCAACATCGTCGGCAGCCTCGGCGTAGGCTGGCTGGCGCAAACCCACCGCATGAAATACCTGCTGGTCTGCGTCTACGGCATACGCGTGGTGGCGATCAGCTTCTACCTGATGGTGCCGCACACCGCGCTCACGTTCTATGTATTCGCGGGCGTGCTCGGCCTGAGCTGGCTCGCCACCGTGCCGCCGACGGCGGGCCTGGTAGGCAAACTGTTCGGCGCGCGCTATCTCGCCACCCTGTTCGGGCTGACGCTGCTGTCGCATCAGATCGGCGGCTTCTTCGGCGCCTGGCTCGGCGGGCTGGCGGTGGCCGCAAGCGGCAATTACAACTGGATGTGGTATGCGGACATCGCGCTCGCGACTTTTGCCGCATTGATCAACCTGCCGATACGCGAAGCGCGCGTGCGGCTGGCCACCGCGGCGGCATGAGCACCGGGGCCGGCGCACGAGCGCTATTTCGATCGGAGGCAGCAGCATGAGCGACAAGAAAGCGGTTCTGGTAATGGGCGCGGGCGATGCGACCGGCGGCGCGATCGCGCGCCGCTTCGCGCGCGAGGGCTTAATCGCCTGCGTGAGCCGGCGGCACGCGGACCAGCTCGCGCCGCTGGTGGCGCAGATCGAGGCCGACGGCGGCAGCGCGCACGCCTTCGGCTCCGACGCGCGCAAGGAAGACGAGGTGATCGCGCTGTTCGCGCGGATCGAAAAAGACATCGCGCCGATCGAGGTCGCGGTGTTCAACATAGGCGCCAACGTCCGCTTCCCGATCGCCGAAACCAGTGCGCGGGTGTATTACAAGGTGTGGGAAATGGGCTGCTTCGCCGGCTTTCTCGTCGGGCGCGAAGCGGCGCGGGTCATGCTGCCGCGGGGCCACGGATCGATCTTCTTCACCGGCGCCACGGCCAGCATGCGCGGGGGCAAGAATTTTGCCGCATTCGCCGGCGCCAAGCACGCGCTGCGCGCGCTGGCGCAGAGCATGGCGCGCGAACTGGGCCCCAAGGGCATACACGTGGCGCAGATCATCGTCGATGCCGCCATCGACACCGAGTTCATCCGCGAGAATTTTCCGCAGCGCTACGCGCTCAAGGAGCAGGACGGCATAGTGGATCCGGAGGCCATCGCCGAGAGCTACTGGCAATTGTACCGGCAGCCGCGCAATGCCTGGACGCATGAAATGGACCTGCGGCCGTGGATCGAACCCTGGTGAGGCGCACGCATTGAAGAGGAAATTGCGATGACGAAAACAGTCGAGTTCTACTTCGATTTCGGCAGTCCGTACTCCTACCTCGCGCACAAGGCGCTGCCCGCGATCGCTGCCGCGCGCGGCGCGCAGATCGTCTGGCGGCCGATGCTGCTCGGCGGCGTATTCAAAGCAACGGGCAACCACAGTCCCGCCGAGATTCCGGCGAAGAGCAAGTGGATGGACGACGACATGCAGCGCTGGGCAGCGCGCTACGGCGCGCCGTTCCAGCGCAATCCGCATTTCCCGATCAATACGCTGGTGCTGATGCGCGGCGCCGTCGGCATGCAGCTGCGCGCAGGCGACTTCGCGCGCTACGTCGATTCGGTGTTCCACGCGATGTGGGCCGAGCCGCGCAATCTCGGCGACCCGGAGGAATTCGCCGCGGTGCTGCGCGCCGCCGGCTTTGATGCGGAAGCCTTCCTCGCACTGGTGAGCGACGCCGCGGTGAAGGAAGCGCTCAAGAATCAGACCGAGGCCGCGGTGGCGCGCGGGGTGTTCGGCGCACCGACCTTCTTCGTCGGCAAGGACATGTTCTGGGGCCAGGACCGGCTCGATTTCGTCGCCGAGGCACTTGCCGGATAAGCAGCCTGCCCCCGGAAAGCGAGGGCTACGCCTCGCTCACCTCTGCGCCGACCGGCGGCAGCTGAGCGGGGTGCGCGGCCGTCTCGAGTCGCTCGGCGACTCACTCGTCGAACAGGAAGGTCGACTCATGGTAGTAACGAACCGCCTTGGAGGCCATCTTCTGCTTCAGCCAGTCCACCAGCCGAGCGTTCTTTTCGGACAGGCTCGCGCCGTTGCTAAGCGCCGTCAGGGGCAAGTTGATGCCCAGCGCGCGCCTTGGGATCAGGTGGCGCGTGATGCCGGCGGGAAGACGCGCGCCCACGCGTGCCAGGTCGATGATCTCCGCCGGCGCAAAACGCGGAAACACAACCAGCGCGGCAACATTATCGTAATACGGCAGCAGCGACGGCAGGTGATCGGAGTTGGCGCGAAAAATCAGGCCCTGCACTTTGTAGAGATCCACGATCTCGTTGAGCTGTTGCGTGCGCTGATGCAGGTCCCCCGAGGCCTGCACGGTCCAGGATTCGCCGTTCGGGTACTCCACCAGGACCAGAACCTCGCGGCGGGCAAGCTGCGCGCGCGCATGAGCCGCATCTGCCAGTTCGATCTTGATACCTTGCATGGCATGCAGCATGCCGTGGAAGTGCCCGGCGCCGATCCCGCTGACCAGGTGATGCCATGTATCGAGGATCAGATCCGCGTCTTCGTAGTCCACCACCTGCACGGCGATGTGAGCGATTCCCAGCGCCTGCATGGCGGTCACGCGGTTGGCGCCGTCGAGCACCACGTAGCGCTGCTCGCCGTCGATCGGGGCGACGATCGGCGGGTTCTTCAACACCCCATCGGTTTGCAGACGTTGCAGCAGCGGCTTGCTGCGCTGCGCGTCATGCTGCTCGTGCAGCAACAGTTCGGCCACCGGCACCACACGCAGGTCGGGCATTTCGGGTTGGCGTTGATGCGCGGTCATGCGAACTCCCTAAACCGGACTAGCCGGAACCAAGCAAAGTGCCTTCGGCGGGGGAAAAGCCCTTATCCCACGAACAAGGGGGGATGCATCCCCCCTTGTTGATCCCCCCGCGCACGCTTCCTCGCCATTTATCAAAATCTTTGCCATTTCCGTCAACTCTTGACTGATAAAAGACTAAGACGTCGATCATTCCTTAACCATCGATGCCCCGGGCGTGCCCGGGCACAATACCCCGCAGCGCTCCTTCAGAGCGCACGGCCCCGTTTTAGCGCGTCCAGATTGACACCCCGACTTGCCGCCCCGCTTAAAGCCTCGGTGGCTGCGCAGACTTCATCGTAGGTGAAGGGAAAGTGTTCGCGGCTCGATCCGAAACCGAGCAGCACGAGGTTGGCCACTAAGGGGCGGTCCATCTGCAGCGCCACGGCGTCCGCATCGCAGATATGGACGCTCACCCCCATTTCGATCAACAAGTCAGCCACGCGACGATCCGGAAACGCCCGCGCATCCCGGGCGTTGACCACGCATGTGGCACCGCTGCCGTTCCGCTTTTCGCGGAGGTAGGGCAGAGTGCGATGCGCCTCCATGCAATCGAGCCCGAGCAGCAGGTCGGCGTCACCTTCGCATACCAACGGGCCGTTGAACTCGCCGATCTTCAGATGGGTCATGACGGAACCGCCACGCTGGGACATGCCGAAGGTCTGGGAACCGAATACCGGCTGCTGCCTGCGACGGGCTACTTCGGTAAGGACCTTCGCGGCGAACAGCACGCCCTGCCCGCCGACCCCGGCGATGATCGCCTGGCAGCTCATATGCGGACCTCCACTTGCCGGGTTTGCCGAGGCCGTATGGCTCCCTGCGCGCATACCTGGACGCACAGGCCGCAATCGATGCAGGTAAGCCTGTCGATATCGACCAGACCGTCCGTTCCGCGCTTTAGCGAGGGGCACTCGAACCAGGTGGTGCAGTAGCCGCAAGCGATGCAGACGCCCGTCTGCGGCATGCTGATGGCGCCGCGCGGACATTCGGCCGCACAGACGCGGCAGGCCGTGCACTTGCTGTCGTCGATCCGGTAGACGCCATCGATTTGCCCGATCGCGGCGCTCGGGCAGACATTGAGACATATGTCGCAGTGGGTGCAAACGCCGCAATGGAAGCAGCGCTCCCGGGCCTCTGCCGCGGCCTCTTCGGAGCCGAGGCCGAAATTGACTTCGTCGAAGTTCCAGATCGAATCGTTCGGCGCGCGCCGCCGGGGTTCCGCGCGCGGCGTCTTGCGAAAGAACTGGAACTTGATGGCCTCCGGACCCGCTGCCGGCGTTATCTGGCCGATGCGCGCGGATGGACGGACTGTGGCGTGCCTCTGGGCGACGGCGGCGGCGATGCCGGGACCTGCACCGAGGAGCATCCGCGCGTCGGGCGCTTCGCCGCCAAGCCGTTCATCGATTGCCAGGGCGGCACGCTTGCCGGCATTGATCGCGCCGACCACCGTGCCCGTGCCCACGCTGGAAGCATCGCCGCCGGCGAAAATGCGCGGCTGGCGCGTTCGCCCCCACGCGTCGACCGCCAGCCTGCCATTGTCGCTCAGCTTCTGCTGGCCGAGGTAAGTCAGGTCTGCGTCGCCGCCAATACAAACAAGGACGCTATCGGCCTCATTGGTTTCGGTGCAGAAGACCGGCGCATCCCCGCTCGCGTCCGGTTTGGCCACGGCGAGATCGCGCAGCAGCAGTTTCACCTTGCCCGCTTCGCCGTCCTCGAACATGACCGGAACCACTTGGTGATGGAAAACGATGCCCTCGCCGCGTGCGGCGCTCACTTCCGCCGGAATTGCCAGCAGCACGTCATAGTAAACATCGACCGCGGCACCCTCGCGCCTGGCCGTGCGGGCGGCGTCTATGGCCGTGTTGCCGCCGCCGATCACGGCGACGCGCTTACCGAGCGCGGGCGCTACACCGGCGCGCGCCTGGCACAAATAATCGAGCCCGCTCAGAACGCCTGCGCGTTCTTCACCGTCGATGTTCAGACGCCTTTGCTTCCAGGCGCCGGTGGCCAGATACACCGCGTCAAAGCGGTCCAGTTCCGACCAAGCCATGTCCCTGCCGAGGCGAACCCCGGTGTGCACAATGACGCCGAGCGACTTGAATACCTCGAGCTCTCGCTGCAGGACGCCGGCGGGCAGGCGATATTCGGTGATTGCCCAGCGCAGCATGCCGCCGATCTCCGGCCGCGATTCGTAGATCTCGACACCGTAGCCCAGGCGGGCCAGATGGTAAGCAGCCGTCAGTCCCGACGGGCCGCCGCCGACTACGGCCACGCTCTTGCCGAGCACCCGCGTCCTGCTGGCAAAATTGGCGGCCGAATGGCCGCGGTCGCCGGCCATGCGTTCGATGGCGTTGATCGACAGCTCGCCGTCATAGGCACCCCGATTGCACTTGCTCTCGCATGGGTGCGGACAAACGCGGCCCAGGGTCGACGGGAAGGGATGCTCCTCGTATAGAATCCTGGCGGCTTCGGTCCAGTTGTCCTGGGCCACCAGAGTCATCAAGCGCTCGATGTCGTTGCCGGCCGGGCAGGCCTCGGAGCAGGGGGACAGGCGGTCCTGATAGCGCGGCATCCATTGCGGATCGAGTGCCGCAAGGGTTTGCGCCGAATGCGGGCGCGGTCCGTGGTGTACCTCTACCGGCAGGGCTGCCTTGTCCGGACCCAGTCCTTTCATCTGCGTCACGCAGACATAGCGCGCGATGACCGCTGCGACGCCTCCATCGACGGCACGGCTGTGATCCAGCGCGTCCAGCAGCGTGCGCTGAAAACCGGCCAGGTCGTAGGGATCGGCGTGCGCCACATGGTTGACGCCGCAGCCCCTGATCAGGGTTTCGAGATGAACCATGCCTCCGCTATGGCCATCGGCCGTCTCGCCGAATTCTGGCGTCGGCTGCATGCCGGTCATGCCGGTAGTACCGTTATCCAGAACCAGAAGCACGAAGCGCGCGCCGTTGTACACCGCGTTCTCCAGCCCCGACGCACCGGAATGAAAAAACGTACCGTCGCCGATAGTGGCGAAGATCGGCGGCGATTTCCCGTCCTGGGCATAGGCATGGTAGAAACCCGATGCCATGGAGATCGAAGCGCCCATATCGTGCACGGTGTCGACCGCGCCCTGATTCAAACCCAGCGTGTAACAGCCTATGTCGCCGGGGAAAATGGCATCGGGAAACGCGCGCCGCAGCGAGTAGAAAGCGGCGCGATGCCCGCAACCGGGGCAAAAGGTCGGTCGGCGGACGGGCAGCTCGAGCCCCGCCACCGCCTCCTGCAGTCGATTGGGGGCGCGCGCATTCGCCGCCAAGCCGGCCTCGCCGGCAGCCGCCAACAGCAGCTTTTCGATGACCCCGGGTGTCAACTCGCCATCGGAGGGAACATGCGCCGTGAGCCGTCCCCACACCGGTATCGACAACCTGATCTGCAGTTCGATCGTCGCGTCGGTTTCTTCGAACACGATAAGACGCTCGCAGCGGCGGGCGAAATCGGCGACCAGGGTGCGCGGCAGCGGGTAAGCCGTGACAATCTTCAGCAGCGGTAACTGATGCTCCAGCCCGAGGGAGTGCAGCATGTCCTTCAGGTAGGCGTAGCTGACCCCTGCCGCGACAATGCCCAGCGGCGCGCGCTGCTGCGGCGAGCCCCCAGGAAAAAAAGCCTGATTGCCGCGCCAGGTCTCGAACTCGCTTTCGATCGCCGTCAGCTTCCGGTTCAGCTGCTGGTGCAGCTGCCGTCTGGCGCCCGGCGTCGCCGCCCAGCGCCGGGGGTCTTTCTCGAATCCGGCCGTTCGGGATGGCGCGTTTACCGGCCCGCATTCGATCGATTGTTCCGAATGGCACACGCGCACCGTGGGCCTTAGCATTACGGGTGTCTGATGGCGCTCGGAAAGTTCGAAGGCCAGCGGCACCATGTCCTTGGCTTCCTGCGGACTGGAGGGGTCGAGCACGGGAATTTTCGAGAACAAGGCGAACAGGCGCGAGTCCTGCTCCGTCTGCGACGAGTGCAAGCCCGGATCATCGGCCACGATAAGTATCAGACCGCCCACCACGCCGACATAAGCCGAGGAAAGCGCCGGGTCGGCCGCGACGTT
>Ga0307375_10001954_pt1 | contig 21710 bp, 13 predicted proteins | sample TR1MG_FD_202531 | JGI IMG/M metagenome (GOLD analysis project Ga0307375, IMG submission 202531) | Soil microbial communities from Risofladan, Vaasa, Finland - TR-1 | ecosystem: Environmental > Terrestrial > Soil > Coastal area > Acid sulfate soil | place: Finland: Risofladan, Vaasa | collected...
CATATATTCCCTACACCAAGCGCCTGCCACTGGTGGAAGAATTCACCCCGGAAGAAAGCGAGGATCGGCTTTATAACCTTGTCTCGGAATACCTGCAACGCGACAACCTGCAAGCGCTCCCAGCTAGCCAGCGTACCCTGATGACCTTGGTGTTGCGCAAGTTGCTGGCCTCATCTACTTTTGCCATCGCGGGTGCGCTGACTTCGATTTCAAAACGGCTCAAACTGAAGTTACGCAAACAGGAGCTCGCAGAATCGCTTGAAGATGAACTGGATCAGGACTATGAAGCACTCGACGAAACCGCCGAGGAATGGACAGACGACGAACCTGTTGAGCTACTCACCGAGGATGACCGCAAGGCCATCGAACAGGAAATTGCTGAGCTTGATGCCTTCGCCGCTCTCGCAACTTCAATAGACCACAACGCCAAGGGCAAAGCGCTGCTAAAGGCGCTGGGCGTTGCATTTGCCAAGGCGACGGAACTTGGTGCGGTTGAAAAGGCTATCATCTTCACCGAATCGCGCCGCACCCAGAGCTATTTGCTGCGCCTGCTGGCAGACAGCCCTTTTGCCGAAGGCATTGTGCTGTTCAATGGCTCCAATACCGATGACCGTTCCAAGCTGATCTACAGCCAGTGGCTCGAACGTCACCAAGGCACTGACCGGATCAGCGGCTCTCGCACCGCAGACATGCGCTCCGCACTGGTGGATTATTTCCGCGAAGAGGGGCGCATCATGATCGCCACCGAGGCTGGGGCCGAGGGTATCAACCTCCAGTTCTGTTCGCTGGTAGTGAATTACGACCTGCCATGGAACCCACAGCGCATCGAACAGCGCATCGGTCGCTGCCATCGATACGGACAAAAGCACGACGTGGTGGTCGTGAACTTCCTCAACCGCAAAAACGCTGCGGACAAGCGCGTCTTCGAGTTGCTGGCCGAAAAATTCCAGTTATTCGAAGGCGTCTTCGGTGCCAGCGACGAAGTGCTGGGAGCCATCGAGTCCGGCGTGGATTTCGAAAAGCGCATCGCCGCCATCTACCAGCGCTGCCGCAAACAGGATGAAATCCAGACCGCCTTCAACCAACTCCAGCTCGAACTGAGCCTGGAAATTAATGAATCCATGACGCGCACACGCCAGCAGTTATTGGAAAACTTCGACGACGAAGTGCGCGAAAAACTCAAGGTGCAAGATGAAGCCTCTAAGGCCTATCTCAATCGCTACGAACGCCTGCTCATGCAACTTACCCGGCACGAACTCAACGGACGCGCTGAATTTTTGAATGACGCTTCGTTTCAACTGAAGGCGCAACCCTTTCCGGAGCAAGCGGCTGCAATCCCGCTGGGTTTATATGAACTGCCGCGCCGTTCTGGCGAGGCTCATCTTTACCGCCTCAACCATCCGCTCGCCGAGGCTCTGATCGCGCAGGCAAAGAAGCGCGATCTGCCAGCGGCGGAGATTCATTTTGATTACGACCAGCACGACGGCAAGGTTACGCTGCTGGAAGAGCTCATCGGTAAGTCAGGCTGGCTGACCCTCTCGCTCTTTAGTGTCGAATCCCTCGATCAGGCGGAAGACCATCTCATCTTTGCGGCAGAAACCGACGACGGCCAAATGTTGGATGAGGAAGTCGCAGCACGGCTACTGACACTGCCCGGAAGTGTGACCGGCCAAGCTCAACCTAGTTTGGCAACCACACCTCTGGAGGTTCAAACCCAGCAGCGCCAAGCAGCCATTCAGCGTAATATCTCGGAGCGTAATGCCCGCTTCTTCGAGGAGGAAGCTGACAAGCTGGATGGATGGGCAGATGACCTGAAGGTTGGCTTGGAGCGCGAGATCAAGGAATTCGACCGCCAGATCAAGGAAGCTCGCCGTGCCACCACGACCGCATTGACGCTGGAAGAAAAACTCGCCGGACAGAAACAGATTAAGACACTTGAAGGTCTGCGCAACCAGAAGCGGCGAACGCTGTTTGATGCGCAAGATCAAGTGGACACGCAGCGTGAAGAATTGATTGCAGCGATAGAAGGCAAGATGAACCAGAGCACGCGGGCTGAGCAATTGTTTTCGATACGCTGGACTATTGCATAACGGTAGACGCATGTAATGAGCCTGCCAGTAAGGTAAAATTACGACAACGGGGGAATCATGGCGAATGGAAAACTATTAAGAAGTTTGATTAAATCCGGATTGCAGGGCGACCAGCAAGGTTTTCGCGCCGCGTCTGAGGCTGTAATTGCGGAGGAGCGCGAAAAGAAACACCATTTGCTTGCAAGCGATCTTGAAAAATTGCTCTATGGTACGCGCGCTGATACTCCGGCATCTCTCGGTCATCTAAAGCTCGTCTCAAATACTCCAACAAGTAAGGATAGCGGGCTTGCACTTCTGGAGATTCGTTCGGTTGTCCGGGAGCAGCAAGACATAGTTCTGTCCAATGCGGCACAGTCGGCTTTGGAAGAAATTATTCTGGAGCACAATCGGGCGGACATCCTGCATTCTTATGGATTGAAGCCAGCGCAAAAGTTGATTTTTTTTGGCCCCCCGGGGTGCGGAAAGACGCTTGCTGCAGAAGTTCTTGCGAGTGAACTTTCCCTGCCGCTTGTAGTAGTGAGGCTCGATTCGGTGATTTCATCATTCCTTGGTGAAACAGCCTCGAATTTGCGTAAGGTTTTTGATTACGTTGCTGAACACCCAAGTGTCGCACTCTTTGATGAGTTTGATGCCATCACCAAAGATCGTGGCGACAGCGCGGATCATGGTGAGTTAAAACGGTCAGTCAATGCGGTGCTGCAAATGATGGATAGTTATCATGGGCAAAGCATCTTGATTGCCACAACCAACTATGAGTCTTTACTGGACAAGGCGGTTTGGCGGCGCTTTGACGAAACTATCTGGTTTGATATGCCTAATCTGGAGCAGATCAAGCGGCTGCTGAGTATCAAGCTATCGGGTGTGCGCCGTAACTTTGAACCTTCCGATACCAAAATTGCTTCGCTATTTAAGGGTATGTCCCATGCCGATATTGAGCGTGTCTTGCGCCGAGCCGTAAAGGAAATGGTGCTTGGCGGCAAGGAGTTTCTTGAGAAACAGCACCTCGCGGCAGGTCTTGCTAGAGAACACAAGATGCAAGGCTAATTTCAGCACACTATGGCCTACGAGCACATCAGGATTACCAGAGACGAGCCAGTTCGTGAACGACACCGTCGTCCTGGATTCCCCGGCAATCTTCGTCCCGATGATGCCCGTTCATTCGGACAGCAATTAAGCACTAGCCTTGCAGCTGCCAAGGAACAGATACAGGGGGCGGACATCGGGGGATTCGATTCGCGGCTACTACTTAAAGTGAATCTGCGCGAAGGTGCTCCGTTACCAGAGCTGGAGGCCATTGGGGGCATATCCATCGTCAGCCAGGAAGACAAGGCTGTGGTATTGGCGTTCGCAACCACTGCTGGGCTGGCTGAATTTGAAGCGCGCTTGACTACGTTAAGTCAATCAGGCCGTGCAACACGCTCGGACATTCTGTTTTCCATCGAGCAGTTCGAACGCTGGACACCCGACAGCAGGACAGGCAATGCGCTTCGTGCGCAAGGTTTCCCGAACCGCACAACGTTCGTGCTAGACGTTGAACTGTGGCCTTTGGAAAACCAGCAACATCGGGCGCAAAGCCTGGAATCTTTCCGGCAGTGGGCACGGCAACAGAACCTTGAAGTGTTGGACACGTTGAATCAGCCATCCCTCATTCTGTTGCGGGTTCGCTCAACCCAAGCTCAAGCAGAACTACTCCTCAATCACCGGGACATTCGCACCGTTGATCTTCCGCCAAGCGTGGGGATTAACCTCCAGTTATTGCTGGCCGATGTAAACCAGTTTCCAGAAGTTCCACAGCCTCCAGAAAATGCGCCGCGCTTGGCCGTGCTCGATAGCGGCATTACGCAAGGACATCCCTTGCTATCTCCAGCGATCGGGGATGCACAGGGTTTTGTTGCCCCTCATCGCAACGCATCCGACAATGCAACTACTGGGCACGGCACTTTTGTTGCAGGTCTTGCGTTGTATGGAGATGTCGCGGAGCAAATCCGACAAGGCCAGTTCATTCCGCAGCTTCAGTTATTTTCTGGCCGTGTGTTCAATGATGATGACATAGACCAGACCGAATTCGTTGAAAAGTGTGTGGATGAAGCGGTTCGCTATTTTAAAGACAGCTATGGTTGCCGCGTATTCAACCTCAGCTACGGGGACTTCAATAAAGTCTATGACGGGCGGCACGTTCGCGGATTGGCTTACACGCTAGACAGGTTAACCCGCGAACTCGGTGTGTTGTTTGTTGTACCAACGGGCAACTTGAAAGCAGATCAATTGCCCGCTGATCCACATGTTCGATATCCTTACTATTTGCTTGAGCCACACGCACGCATGCTCGAACCCGCTCCCGCATTGAATGCAATTACAGTAGGCGGGTTAGCAGCTGTTGATATGTCCACTCAAGCACAACGCCATGAGCACACCATTGAAGATGTGCGCATTGCTGCTCCGTTGCAACCGTCACCTTTCACACGTGCAGGTTTTTCGGTAGGCGGTGCTATTAAACCCGATTTTGTCGAAGAGGCGGGCAATCTTGCGGTGGCACGGAACGGCGGAAATACACGCCATCAGGGACTAGGCATCGTTTCCATGAACTCGGGCTTTGCCAGTGGGCGACCATTCCGCGAGGATCACGGTACAAGTTTTGCTGCACCCAAGGTTGCACATATAGCTGCAAAATTGGCTGGCCGTTTCCCGGAAAACTCAGTGAATCTTGTCCGGGCTATTCTCGCTTGTCACGCCTCATGGCCGGAACAGACCATTCAACTACTAAATCCAAATGGGGATGTGGCAGGCCATAAATCATTGCTCAAACTGGTGGGCTATGGGCTAATCGCGAAAGACACATTGATCGAGTCGGATGAGCAAGTGGTGACGCTTTATGCGGAAGACCGCATCGGAAATAACCACAACCAGTTTTACGAACTGCCCTTGCCGGATGAGCTTTGGAGTGCAGGAAGACGGCAACGCAAAATCTCCATTGCACTTGCCTATAGCCCCGAGGTGAGAACAACACGTTTGGACTACAAACAAACAAAACTCAGTTTTTCGCTGGTAGAGGCGGATTCTCTGAATCAGGTGGCGGATGCTTTTACCCGTAACCGTGAGCAAGGCATGCCTGAGCGATCTGGAGGAAGATCAATCAGCGGAGAGATGAGAAAACCGGGAACCCTTCAAGCCTCGACCTGGACATTTCAAATGGCGCCCCGAAACGGTATGCGGAAACTGTACATCGTGATTACGCGACAAGACGCAAACTGGTCAAGCCAGCAAGATTCAGATGAGTCCTATGCCTTGTCTGTGGTCATTCAAGACCGTGAGAATGCCAACGTTAATCTTCACGAACGAATTTCCGCCATCGTGCAGGCTCGTATACAAGAACGCGCACGAGTACGCACGTAAGAAACAAGAACCACATGACAAAGAAACAAAAACTCGAACTCATCTGGATCGTAAAACCAGATTCCCCGATTCTCTCCAGGAGCGAGGCATGACAGAACCAACCATCATTTGCCCCAACTGCAATACCGAGATCAAGCTCAACGAATCGCTGGCCGCACCGCTGATCGCAGCGACACGCAAGCAATTCGAGCAACAACTCGCGCAGAAAGACAGTGACATTGCCAAGCGCGAACAGGCCATGCGCGACAAGGAAAAGCAGCTTGTAGAAGACAAGCGTAAGCTCGACGACCAAGTGGCCGATCAGGTTACGGCACAATTGAAAGCCGAGCGTGCTCGCGTTGTTGCGGAGGAATCCAAAAAAGCAAAACTTGCCAGCGCCGCCGAGTTAGACAACAAGGCGCGCGAACTGGCCGAATTACAGGAAGTGCTTCAAGCAAACAATGAAAAGCTGGCCGAGGCACAGAAGGCGCAAGCCGACCTTATAAAGAAACAGCGTGCACTCGATGATGAAAAGCGCGAATTGGAACTCACGGTAGAAAAGCGGGTGCAGGGCGGTTTGACAGAAGTCCGCACACTTGCAAAAAAAGAAGCCGAGGACGAACAGAAGCTCAAGGTAATGGAAAAGGAGCAGACCATTGCCGCGATGCAGAAACAGATTGAAGACCTCAAGCGCAGAGCCGAGCAGGGGTCACAACAATTGCAGGGAGAAGTCCAGGAACTGGAGCTTGAAAACCTGTTGCGCACAAAATTTCCTTTTGATGCCATCGAACCCGTACCCAAGGGGGAGTTTGGCGGGGACGTATTGCACCGTGTTGTCGGCGCAGGCGGCCAGTCTGGCGGCACCATTTTGTGGGAATTCAAGCGCACCAAAAACTGGAGTGATGGGTGGCTGGCAAAACTACGCGATGACCAGCGGACAGCCAAGGCGGAAATCGCCGTGATCGTGAGTCAGATATTACCGAAAGGTGTTGAAACCTTCGAAATGGTAGAGGGCGTCTGGGTAACTCACCCACGCGCTGCCTTGCCGGTAGCCATGATATTGCGCCAGTCATTGCTGGAGCTTGCATTAGCGCGGCAATCCACAGAAGGCCAGCAAACCAAGACAGAAATGGTCTACCAGTACCTTACCGGCCCGCGTTTCCGACAGCGTGTGGAAGCTATTGTCGAAGCGTTTTCCACCATGCAGGAAGACCTCGACAAGGAGCGTAAGGCCATCATGAAGCAGTGGGCGAAGCGAGAAGAGCAGATAGAGCGGGTGATGGGGGCAACGGTGGGCATGTATGGGGATTTGCAGGGGATTGCGGGGAAATCGTTGCAAGAGATTGAAGGGTTAGACCTATTACAGCTTGATGCGGATGCCGGTACAAAGCAGTCAATTCAAATTCAAGGATCAACAAAATGAGGCTGGTCGAGGTAAAGCTGACGAATTTTCGGGGCTATGGAAATGAAACTTCGATAAAAATTGACCAACTGACAGTGCTGGTAGGTCGAAATGACGCTGGAAAATCATCAATCTTTGATGCGCTGGATATCTTCTTTAACGACGCGACTATCGAGAAAGAGGATAGTTGCGTTAGGACTGAGTCCACGGATGTCCGCATCGCGTGCGTGTTTGACGATCTTCCAGCCACGATCATTATTGACGAACAATTCCAAACAACTCTTCAGGCTGAATACCTACTGAGAACAGATGGCAAGCTGGAAATCATTAAGACATACGATTGCAGTGCTGCAAAGGGAAAGCTTGCTGGGGCATATGCTAAATCATTTCATCCGACTGCGGTGGGAGTTGATGACTTGCTATCGCTAAAGCTTACCGAGTTAAGAACAAAGGCGACACAACGTGGTGTTGATCTCACTAACGTTAATCAAGCAGCTAAGGCCCCAATGCGGCAGGCTATTTGGAACAATGAAGCCGACCTACAATTCCAAGAGCGCGAAGTTAGTCTTAAGAAGGAATCTGCAAAAGATGCGTTTGACCAGATTCAGAAACATATGCCCCTTTTTGCTTTGTTTAAGTCTGACCGCGCCAGTACAGATCAAGATGCGGAAGCACAGGATCCTCTAAAATCCGCGATAAAGGAAGCAATCAGGCGTCGTGAAAATGAGCTGAATACTGTAATCGCAGATATTCGAACAGAATTGGAAAGTGTCGCTGCTCGAACGGTCGATAAGATTCGTGAAATGAGTCCTGACTTGGCTAACCATCTTCATCCTACCGTGAAGAACAAATCGTGGGACAGTTTGTTCAATGTCACACTTACTGGGGAAGATGATATTCCCATCAATAAGCGTGGTAGCGGAACTCGACGTCTTATTCTCTTGAATTTCTTCCGGGCTAAAGCAGAAGATACTGCCACGGGCAGAGATACCGGTGTTATTTACGCTATCGAGGAACCGGAAACCAGCCAACACCCGAATCACCAGTTAATGTTGTTAGAGGCTTTTGAGCAGATCGTAGAACAAGGTCGCTGCCAAGTCCTCCTTACTACACATACCCCGACACTCGCTCGAAGAGTGAATCAATCTTCATTGCGACTCATTACCAGAGTAAACGGCGAGCCAATAATTGAAGATGGCGCAAATGATGCAACACTCCCAAAGATAGTTGATACGTTGGGTGTATTGGCTGATCATGACGTCAAGGTCTTTTTGGGTGTAGAAGGGAAGCATGACATTAGCTTTCTTAGACACATCTCGTCAATGCTGGCGGCGGTTGAACCAGACATACCAGACTTGGTTGCAAAAGAAACTTCGGGACATCTCGTATTTATTCCATTAGGCGGCAGCAGTCTGGAGCTTTGGGTAACGCGACTTCAAGGGTTTAATAGACCTGAGTTCTATCTAACTGATCGAGATAACCCCCCACCTCAACAACCTAAATATCAGCAACACATTGACTCATGGACGGCGCGTGGTTGTACTGCTTGGGTTACATCAAAACGTGAGCTTGAGAATTACATACATTTAAGCTTATTGACCGCAACGGCGCCAGGGTACTCAGGTACCGGGGCCGATTTCGATGATGTCCCGGTGTTGTTTGCTGAGGCAGTACACTCTGCCGTGCCTGGTACAGCTCCATGGGCCAATGTTCCTGACGAGTCAAAAAAAGAGAAATCGTCCCGTGCGAAAAAGAGACTGAATAACGAGGTTGCGCTACAAATGACTCCAGCTCTTCTAAGTGCCATTGATCCTACAAATGAACTGCGTCAGTGGCTACGTGAAATCGGTGTTGCACTTAACGCTTAATTGAAAATGAAGAAAAACACTAAATTAGAACTCACCTGGATCGGTAAGGAGAACCGGCCTAAGTTGGAGCCGCGCATTTTGCTGGAAGACCCGGCGAAGAGTTATCACGCGAAGCATCGGGTGACGGATAACGACATCTTCGACAATCAGTTGATCTTTGGCGACAATCTGCTGGCGTTGAAGGCTTTGGAGGCGGAGTTTGCGGGGAAGGTGAAGTGCGTGTTTATTGATCCGCCGTATAACACCGGCAGCGCATTTACCCATTACGACGACGGGGTGGAGCATTCCATTTGGCTCTCGCTCATGCGCGACCGGTTGGAGATTCTACGTCGGTTGTTATCGGATGACGGCTCAATATGGATTTCGATTGACGATAATGAGGCGCATTACCTAAAGGTGCTTTGTGATGAAGTGTTTGGAAGACAGAACTTCATAAATACAGTGATCTGGCAAAAAGGTTTCACTATAAAAAGCACATCAAAATTTTTTTCTACTGATCACGACTACATTTCAATTTATGCTAAAAATGCGACTATTTGGAGACTAAACCCACTGCCAAGAACTGAAAAGCAGGATGCTGATTACAAAAATCCAGACAACGATCCTCGTGGCCCTTGGCAATCTGTTGCGATATCTGCAAGAAATTATTACAGCAAGGGGACTTATTCAATAACCTGTCCCAGTGGCAGAATTGTTGAAGGGCCTCCTAAAGGTCTTTACTGGTCTACATCTTATGAAAAACTCAAAGCATTAGATGCTGAAGGTAAAATATGGTGGGGAAAAGATGGAAACGGAACTCCTCGGCACAAAAGGTTTTTGTCAGATGTAACTCAGTTTAGGGTCCCACAAACAATCTGGAATTACGACGACGTTGGGCATACTCAAGAAGCAAAAAAAGAAGCTATAACATTTAATTCGGATGAGGTTTTTGCAACACCTAAACCAGAAAGACTGATTCAAAGAGTAATACATATAGCTACCAACCCCGGCGATCTCGTTCTTGATTCCTTTGCCGGTTCCGGTACCACTGGCGCAGTCGCGCACAAGATGGGTCGCCGCTGGATCATGATTGAACTGGGCGAGCATTGCCACACGCACATCATCCCGCGTCTGCAAAAGTTGATAGACGGCGAGGATAAGGGCGGCATTTCCGAGGCAGTGAACTGGCAAGGGGGCGGCGGTTTCCGCTATTACAAACTCGCGCCCAGCCTGTTGCGGCAGGACGCTTACGGGCAGTGGGTCATCAACAAGGAATACAACGCGGAGATGCTGGCGCAAGCCTTGTGCAAGCTGGAGGGCTTTACCTATGCGCCAAGCGATGCGCATTACTGGATGCACGGGCATTCCACCGAGCGGGATTTTATCTACGTCACCACGGCGAACCTGAACCACGAGCAGTTGCAGCAACTTTCCGATGAGGCGGGGATGGAGCGCAGCCTGCTGGTGTTGTGTACCGCTTTCCGTGGACGGGGCGATTACCCGAATCTCACCGTGAAGAAAATCCCCAAGCAGGTGCTGTCGCGCTGCGAGTGGGGGCATGATGATTATTCGTTGCAGGTGGAGAATTTGCCGAAAGCTCCACCCAGCCCTTCGACAGGCTCAGGGCGAACGGTTGGGGGAGCTAAGGGGCGGGTGGTGAATGCGGCGCAGGGCGGGTTGTTCGAGGAGGGGGAGGCGTGAGCAAGAAACGCGAAGTTTCCTTTGTCCGCTCATCGGCTGCGGAATATCTGACCTTTGTGGCGGCCACCGGCAAGGGGGGCGTGGAGGCCGTGTATGCGGACGAAAATGTCTGGCTGACGCAGAAGATGATGGGGCAGCTTTACGACGTGGCAACCCACACCATCAACTACCATTTGAAGAATGTATTTGCCGACAGCGAGTTGCAGGAGGGTGCAGTTATTCGAAATTTTCGAATAACTGCCGCTGACGGCAAAAGCTACGATACCCGGCACTACAGCCTGGCTGCAATCATTGCCGTGGGCTACAAGGTCAACTCTGAACGCGCGGTCCAGTTCCGCAAATGGGCCACCGGCATAGTCGAGGAGTTCGCCGTCAAGGGTTTTGCGATGGACGATGAGCGTCTGAAAAGCGGCGGTTCTGTTCTGACGGAAAAATACTTCGAGGAACAGATCCAGCGCGTCCGCGAGATACGCCTGTCCGAGCGCAAGTTCTACCAGAAGATCACCGACATCTACGCCACCTCCATCGACTACGACGTGACGGCGCAGGCCACCCAACGCTTTTTCGCCACGGTGCAGAACAAGCTGCATTGGGCCATACATGGGCAGACCGCCGCCGAACTCATCCAGGCGCGAGCCGATGCCGAAAAATCCAACATGGGGCTGACGACATGGAAAGATGCACCCGGTGGGAAAATCCAGAAATTCGATGTGGTGGTCGCCAAGAACTATCTGACCGAACATGAAATGGCGCAGCTCACCCGGCTGGTGTCCGCCTATCTGGACGTGGCTGAAGACATGGCGCTGCGCAAGATTCCCATGACCATGCAGGATTGGGAAACGCGCCTGAACCGCTTTCTCGCCGCGACTGACCGCGAAATCTTGCAGGACGCGGGCAAGGTGATGGCGGAAATCGCTCACGCCCACGCCGAAAGCGAGTTCGAAAAATATCGCATCGTGCAAGACAGGTTGTTCGAGAGTGATTTCGACCGCCTGGTGAAGCAGTTGGAGCAGGATGGGAAGAAGAACAAAGGGGGCTCCAAATGAACCGCCATGTGAATGCCATCGCCGGGCGCTTGAGTTTGCGTGCGCCGCAGCGCCGCTCGTTGGAGATTTTGGATCGCATCACCGAGATTGCGCCACCCGGCAAGAATGTTGACCTCGCATCCGTGCTGGAGATTATCCGCAGCGAGTTTCCATCGGTGTCCGACTTCGAGCGCGAGTTTCCCTCCTTGTGTTTTGCGCTGGCGACGGGGGTGGGCAAGACGCGGCTGATGGGGGCGTTCATCAGCTATCTGCATCTGGCGCACGGCATCAACAATTTCTTTGTGCTGGCACCGAACCTGACCATTTACAACAAGCTGATCGCGGATTTCAGCGACCGTACGCATCCGAAGTATGTGTTCAAGGGCATCTCGGAATTTGCCATTGACGCGCCTTCCATCATTACTGGTGACAACTACGACCAGCACGATCCGGCCAGTGGCACGCTGTTCGGCGGGGTGCGGATCAACATTTTCAACATTTCGAAAATCAATTCCGAGGTGCGCGGCGGCAAGTCACCGCGCATCAAGCGGCTGTCGGAATATATCGGCGAGAGTTACTTCGATTATTTGGCCGGTTTGCCTGACCTGGTTATGTTGATGGATGAATCGCACCGTTACCGCGCGAGTGCCGGTATCAAAGCGATCAATGAACTGAAGCCGATTCTTGGACTGGAGCTAACGGCGACGCCGTTCGTGGAAAGTACCAGAGGACCAGTGCAGTTCAAGAACGTCATTCTGGATTATCCGCTGGGCAAGGCGATGGAAGATGGCTTTGTGAAAGAGCCTGCCGTGGTGACACGCAAGAATTTCAATCCGGCGGGGATGTCGCAGGAAGAGATCGAGCGCATGAAGTTGGAAGACGGCGTGCGCCTGCATGAGAGCGTGAAGGTGGAGCTGGAAACTTACGCCCGAGAAACCGATAACAAAATCGTCAAACCTTTCCTGCTGGTGATCGCGCGGGACACGACCCATGCAGGTTCACTGTTGGCGTTGATCCAGTCGGATGGTTTTTTCGAGGGGCGCTACAAGGACAAGGTCATTCAGGTGGATTCGAGCCGGAGTGGCGCGGAAGAGGAGGAGATGATCGAGCGGCTGCTGAAGGTAGAGCATACCGATGAGCCAACGGAGATCGTCATTCACGTCAACATGCTGAAGGAAGGCTGGGACGTAACCAACCTCTACACCATCGTGCCGTTGCGCGCCGCCAATGCGCGCACCCTGATCGAGCAGTCCATCGGACGCGGCCTGCGCCTGCCGTATGGCAAGCGTACAGGCGTGACGGCGGTGGACAGGCTGAACATCGTCGCGCACGACAAATTCCAGGAAATCATTGATGAGGCGAACCGGCCTGATTCCGCTATCCACCTGAAGGCGGTAGTGCTGGATGACGATGACTTTGGCCAGAAGACGATGACGATGGTTTCGCAATCGCAGCTTGCTTCCATGTTGGGGTTGAAACCAGCCGATGCGACTGGCAGCACGAAGGTGGCAGGGCAGGATGTGCAGCCCGCCTTCACCAAGCCGGAAGAGCAGAGGGTGGCACAGATCGCCTACGAGGTGATCCGCAAGCTGGAGGATCAGCCTGCGACCGTACCGACACTGGCGCACCTGAAAAACCCCGAGGTTCAGGCGGCCATCGTCAAGGCTGTGCAAGAACAGCATCGCCCGACCCAGATGGAGTTGGAGGGCGTGACCGAGCAGCCTGACTTCGCCGCCGTCGTGGCGAAGACGGTCGAATTGGTGACGCAGCAGACGATAGAAATCCCACGTATTCAGGTCGTGCCGAAGGGCGAGGTGAAAGCCGGGTTCAAGCCGTTTACCCTGAAGCTGGATGCCCTCAACTATCCGGCAGTGTCGGAGGATCTATGGATCCAACACCTGCGCACCAATCAGCTTGATGTGGTGACGATGGGAAACGGCGGCATTGTGGAGAAGCGACTGGAGGATTATGTCGTCAGCGGCCTGGTAGACATCAACGATATTTCTTACGACGATCAGGCTGATCTGCTGTATGACCTGGCCGCGCAAACCGTTAAGCATTTTTGCACTTACTTATCTGCGGATGAAACAGGGAAGGTGTTGCGCTGCTACCAGCGCCCGATTGCAAAGTTCATCTTTGCACAAATGCAGGAGCATAGCTGGGAAGATGCGGTGGATTATGATGTGGTGGTGCGCAAAGGTTACACGGAACTCAAGCGGAGCGCCTACTCCGTCAATGAGCCGCCCGCTGATTATCGCGTGTCTCCTGAAGACAAGAGCAATATGTCGAAGTATGTGTTTGGCGGTTTCAAGCGCTGCTTGTATACGGAACAAAAATTCGGTTCGGAGGCGGAGCGCGTGCTGGCAGTTATTCTTGAGCGTGATGCAGAGAAGTGGTTCAAGCCCGCCAAGGGGCAATTCCAGATTTTCTACAAACAAGGCTCTGATCACCCTGAGTATCAGCCTGACTTTGTTGCTGAATCGAATGACGCGATCTACATGCTGGAGCCCAAGGCCAGCAACCAGATGGATGATGCGATTGTCCTAGCCAAGAAGGAAGCGGCAATCAAGTGGTGCAGGAATGCTTCCGACTATACCGCCACCAATGGCGGCAAGCCTTGGCGCTATGTACTGATCCCGCATAACGTGATTGCGGTGAATATGACGCTGGATGGATTGGCAAGGCAATTCGGAATGGATGAATAGTGGGTCGTCTTTGAAAGATTGTAGAAGGGAGAAGCGAAGTGGATACATGACTTCGCACCCTATAAAAGACTTGGCTTCGGAAGCGAGGGAAGTCTAATTACACTTATGTTTTAAGCCTAACCGGTCGTTTAAGAGGACATATATACATTGCTATGCAAACAAATCTCGACAAGACGATAAGCTATCTCACCACCTTCTTTCACTCAAGGCAAGCTGACTATGAAGAGATGATGCGTGACGTGGGGCGTAGCAACTCCCCGCCAGCATTTAATGGTGAATCAGAAGTTATTCAGTCGATCAGAAATATTGTCCACAACATTGCTGATAACTATTGGAATTTGTCGATACCTGAAGGCTATGCATCTCCAAATCTTCTGTTGCAGTCGTTAACAGGACTAAGAGCCCTTGCTGATCGCCAACTCGTAGAGATCGAACAAATTAACACGAATCTGGGTGGGACTTGGCTTGATTGCATAACATACGCCCACAAGATCAATCTTGAAGTGCGAGAAGCGATAGATCACGCATTAACGCTCTCTTGCAGCAACCTGACTTCAGAGCCGCAGCATAACCTGTCGTCAGGAAAGCTCTCTGATAGGGATCTCATGCTCAGGGCCATCGAACTCGCGCGAAAGTGTAAAAGCGAAGCAGGCAAGGTGTCGCCAAAGGTTGGGGCAGTCATCGCGCGTGATGGTCTAGTAATTGGTGAGGCTTATCGAGGGGAAATTGAGCAAGGTGAACACGCAGAGTTTACGCTCCTAGAACGAAAGCTTGCCGACGAAACACTGGCAGGGGCTACGCTCTATGTCACGCTAGAGCCCTGTACATCTCGAAATAATCCTAAGATCGCGTGTGCGGAGAGAGTAATTGAAAGGCGAATTGCAAAGGTATTTATCGGCGTTTTGGATCCGAATCAAACAATACTTGGTACAGGTGAATTGCGTCTGCGCGACGCTGGAATACAAATTGGCCGGTTCGACCCAGATCTCATGCCGGTTATCGAAGAACTAAATCGTGAATTTTCACGACAGCATAGTTCTTCGCATAGAAAGCAGCGTACAGAGGCGGAGACTGCCGACCCGGTCGAGCCTGGACAAGTAGGACCAAATGGCCACCGAATTGGGTACACAAAGGCAGGTGACAAGGTAGAGTGGCTTCCTGACGAAGATGAGCCAGGAAAAGAGTGGCCGCTAATTCTTCGACGAAACGATAAAGCCATATTGGAAACTTACAATGAGTTCTGGGATAAGGTTTGGTGGAACAGACACCAAGTTTGGCTTCAAAAAATCGAGTGCGGGGAGGCACCATTAACCAACGAACAGAAACCTGTGCTGAAGCAAGCTAAGAAGGAGGCCAAACGGATAGAGAAGAAATACGGGGAAAAGAACCTCGGGTGGAACGACTTTGAATGGGGTCTTCTCAGCGGTCGGATGTCGGCACTTTCGTGGGTCATGGGGGCAGAGTGGGACGAATCTCTAGACACTTAATTCGATTAAGCGGAATTTAATATCGGTTATTGATATGACTCCAGCTAAATCACTATCCGTTGCCTCTGCATTCTGGCCGATATTAGAACGCATGGCCGATAGGCTATCTTTGGTATCAGTCAACGAAATGCGTGATCTGCTGGTTAAGTATTTGCCGAAAGAAGAGCGTTCTCCGCAGATAGTTCTCACGCTGCTGGAGGAATGTGGAATATTAGAAAGAACGGCAGAATCAGATTCGGAATGGGAAATTGTTCATGCCTTTGGTGATTTTTTCCGCCATCTTTCCAGTCGGCAGCGGCTTTCTTCTCCGGGAATTCTGGTTTCCATTCTGGAGGATATTTCCTACCAAACTGAAGAGTTGCATAAAGCCATAACGAGCAAATCATCTGATGTGGTGCGCGCGCGATGCAGTGTGGTCAAAGATCGTTTGGACGAGGTTCGCCACGTCAGTGAACGTCTCCACGCTGCCGTCATTCATGAAGTAATGAAAATCAAGGCGCGCACGGATAAACGCTCTGTGCATGAACGCTATGCATTCATCAGCGATATGTACGAGCATCACATAGAACCATTGCGCTCAATTATTGATCCGGGTGGTGAGATGGATAAACGCCTGAATGACCTGCTATTGGTGATAAGGCAGGGCTTGGCTGATTTATCGAGTGATCCGCACGCGCCAGAAATGCTGGCCAGATTGAGGGCAACCGTGATTCGGCTTGAAAGAGAAACGCTTTCACATTTCTCTGCCGCGTTCAAAGAAGTGCTTCCCCTGTATAACCAACTTCGCCGTGATGCACACCTTGCGCGTGCTGTGAGCAAGCAGCTCGACGCACTTTCGAGAGATGGCTGTTCTCCATTGGCGACGCTGTTACAAGAGCAGATGCCGATTTCCAGGTGGAGGGCTGAAAGCTTGTTTTCATCGGGTGCGATGGAAGATTACCTGTCCAGAGTCTCGGAGTGCGTCCAATCTGCACCTGAGCCTCTAGTCACAACGGCAGCATCCGGCGCGTCGGCAAATCGTTACATAGACCCGTTTGAGTTGCTGGAGAGAGTGAATGAATCCAAGCCTATCAAAGATACGCTTCGTTGGCTATTTGACACCTTCCCGGACAAGACAGAGCACTCTGTCTTGGCTGCGTACCAAGAGATTCTGCAAAATGATATTGAGTATTCGTTTGATAGCGCGATGACCAGCCATGCCGTCGGTGTTGCCACGTATCATTATTTTCCTTTGAGAATCGAGGTCTAAATGCAACTGCCCGAAAAACTAGACTTGGCTTTCCAGTCATTATCTCTTGGGAGGCACATCACCATAGAGGATGGCGAAGTGTGGCAATTGCTCAACAAATCAATTTCTGAATATCAGACAGTCTTTAGTGCGCTGGGGTTTGAGCTGGTAAGCGATTCGCGCGGATTTTTTTATTTTCACGGATCAAGCCGTGGGTTGAGCGATGGCACGGAGAAACTGGCACTGTTCATCTATGTGCTTGTAGATTGGTTGGCGGACAACGGAAACAACGTCATTGAATCTTTGTTCGGCAACGAATATGACGCAGAAGCGCTTCCCCACCTGACCAATGACCGGTACAAGGGCTACATGGCTCAAGTTTCGGTAAGCGACCAGAAGGAATTAAATGGCATCATCAAGAAGATGAACAATCTCGGCTTTGCCAAAATAACAGATCTGGAGCCGATGAAATTCCGCCTGCTTTCGCCAATCTGGCGGATGCTGGAAACTTGCTTGAATAACAATTTAGATGCGAGCGGGCAAGCTGCAATTGGTGGAGGAAATGATGCTGACTCCCGGAGTTAAACGAATCATCTTCATCCGCGCAGGCCGATACGACTATGCGGAACTGGAACTCGGAAAGTCCGCCCATCTTGTTGGCGACAACAATGTCGGCAAGACCTCGCTGATTGAAGCGTTGCAGTTTCTCTATATTGGCAACTTCAATGAGATGAAATTCGGCAATTACAAATGGGATGAAACCCAGCGTTACTATTTCAATTCAGACCAGAGCTACATCCTGTTTGAGTGCATGACAAATAAAGGCAAGTACGTCACTGTTGGGTTGCATGGTCGCGGGGTATTGCAAAGCTATAACATCGAGCGGTTCACTTTTTCCGGTGTGTATCAGAAAGACATGTTTGTCATGGACGATATGCATGTGCGCGCATTCGATGACGTGAAGATGAAGCTGGATGAAGATGCGCGCCATTTTCGCATTCTTGAGGCGAAGGATATTCGAGCATCCGTGCTGGGCACTATTGAGGACACGCAAATTTCGCTCGGCATCGTGCCGCTGCGCGATGAAGGCAAGTATGGAAAGTTCTCTCATCTATTCAGGAATCTTTTGCGCCTGAATAACATGACCCAGCAAGACATCAAGGAAACCCTGCTGGAAGTGCATGACCAGTTCCGCAAGAAGGAGATCAATCTTGCAGTCGAGTATGGCACCGAGTTCGCGCGCGCCAAGCTGGAGAGAAACAAACTCAACGAGTTGAAAAGAATTTTGCCGGATGCCAATAAGCTAAAAGAACAATGGGGAATGCACACATCAACACGCAAGGATATTCCCGCTTTTTATCAGCATTTGGAGCGCATCAAGACTGAGACAGCCCTGCGCCTGAGGGCGGACGGAAAGCGGTTTGGTGATGCCGCACGCCAATCCGAGGAAGAAATAAAACACTTAAAAAAACGACTGGTAGACATCGGCGACGAAATCAAGAGGTTTGCTGAAAATCGCGGTGAAATGCAGGGTAACTTAAACAGACTCACTGCAAATGGAAAAGAGCTGCAAGGGTTTGTCGCCAGTCTGGAGCAAGAATCTTTACGCAATTTGAAACACCAAATCGCCGCGCTTCAAGGCAAGCTGCACGCCAATACCGATCCAGTTGAAGTCATTGAGCAAGATATTCAATCTCGTAACCGCAAGCTGCAAGGCTTGTTGAGAAGCCATGATAATTTTTCCTTGCTTGTTGGAACGGCATTGAAGGCGCATTTCTCCGAGGCAGAGATTCGGGATGTATTTCTGGTGCTAAACCCGGCATTGCTATCTGCGCCGTTGCAGCAGGGTTCCATCGAATTGTCGAATGAAGCCAGTGCATTGAAGTATTTACATGCAATCAGGGATGCCATACGTGATGGCGTATTCGAATCGAATGGCACGAAGATTTACCTGGCCTCGTTGCCCGAAACGAATGCAGTATTGCATGATCTTGAATCCATTAGAGCCGAGATTCTGGCAACCGAGAAGCATATCGAAAAAAGGAAATCCGAGTTGGCTGTGGCTAAGGATGCCGCCTCGATAAATACGCAAATAAAATCATTGTCAGGGCAGGCAGAGAAAATCCAGAAGTTGTTAAACAAATGGGAAGCCTATCAAGAGGAGTTGAAAAGTCAGCCAGAGTGGGAATCTCAGATTAAATCCTTATCGGACAAAATTGGGTTAAATGAGGCAGAAGCTGAGCAGGTTGACGGAAACAAAACTGCTCTTTCCGGGCAAGTGGATCGCCAGAAAAACTCTGCTACCCAAGCCGGGCTTGATGTAGATAAAGTTTACAAGGAAAGATATGCGCTACCGGATGCGTCGTGGCCCATCGGGTTGATTGATCCTTCGTGGACGGACGACTTTCATCAGGCGGCATCTGTTTATCGCGAAATGCACGACACCAACATCAACACCGGAAAAGAAGTTGAAAGCATTCTTGAAGGTATTCGTCGCAGTGCGCCATCTGCGGGCGACCATTTTGTTGGAACATCTCTTGAAGAGCAGATTGAGGCGGTCATCGCCACGCTGGATGGTATTCAAAAGATCGAGGAAAGCTGCAAGGAAATATGGGAAGGGTGTGTGGTGGGACTGCGAACCTCCTTCAGTCATATCTTGAAAGATTTGGACACCCTGCGCGAGAAGATGCGCTCGTTCAACCAGCATCTGGCTGGAGTGTCCATATCCAACCTTAAGCGCATCTCGTTGGAGATTGAGGAACGGAAAGATCATACGAAAAAATACCGCGACATGATTAGCAATGACGGCACGTTGTTTGCCGGATTGGCGGAATCGGCCAAAGCCATCGAAGAGATTAGCAAGATGATTGAAGGGGATCCAATCATTCGGCTGGCAGACTTGTTCGGCGTGCGATTCATTATCGAATTTGAAGATGGCAGCAAAAAAACTTTCTCCGACCTGTCGAGCATCGAATCGAATGGTACGACCATCATGATTAAGGCGCTCATCAACATGATTTTGATTCGGGACATGATGCGCCCATCGGTCATCAAGTCTGGTGAGATGTCGATCCCGTTCTATTTGGATGAAGCCAACCAGATAGACCCGAAGAACCTCAAGCAAATCGTGGATACCGCAACCCGACTTGGATTCTGCCCGGTGCTGGCCAGTACTATTCCTGTCGCCGTCGCGGAAAACCTATATTTCGTGCAATGGGCGGATAAGGGCAAGGCTGTTCTTGACAGTCACCAGCGCATTCGCCGCGAGGTGAAGCCAGAAGTGATTGAAGATGCAGCCGCTTAATCCACTCGCCAGCCTGCTGAACCAGTTGTTGACAAATGGCGAGGTGGTGCGCAGCAAAATATCTGAACGAGCCCAAAAAGATTTGGCAAAGCTGTTTGACCTTGGGGCATTAAGGGAGGAGAGGCGCGGCGGCGGTTGGGTTGTCGTGGTTGCCAATCAGGAGTCGGTACAGCGTTTTGCAGGCAGAGAATTCCCTAGCGGATTGTTCGGGGAAAATGACACATCAGAGGGGCGCAGGACTCAATCCTTGAATCGTTATGGCGATACCAAGTCCATGCCAGGGCTGGATTTCGAGTTCGTGCTGCTGCGTGCATTTGGCAATGCCCAAGTCACCACTAAAATGTTCAACCGCACGATCAATGTTGATGCGCCAGAGATTACCCGGCAGACCGGCTGCGTTGCACTAACGCTGCAAGACACGGGTGACATCACCGAGTTGCCGTTTATCCGTGGAAATGTCGCCACCGTGGAAGGGCCAGAGTTGTTCTACCGCTTCGACTGGGCCTCCGTTGGTGTCTCTGTCGCCATTCTCACCACTGGCCGGATGTCAGAGCGAATGCTGAATTGGGTGGCATCCCCCATGATAGAAGGCCAACTGACTCATTTCGGCGACTATGACCCGGTTGGGTTGGACGAATATCGCAAATTGAAAGAGCGTGCGCCGCGCACATCGTTTTATCTTCCGCCAAATTTGGAAAGTCATTTCAAGGAAAACAGATTTCTCAAACCTGCACTGATGGATAAGAGTAGTGCGTTATTGCCACGCTTGGCCGAAACAAAGGATACGAGCATCTTGACGGTGATTGATTTGATGCAACGCTACGGTGGCGGAGTGGAGCAGGAGGTTTTGCTTTTGGGGGGCGCCGGACTGATCGAACCTCTGGCAGAAAATCGTTATTCGATTGACTGTTGAGGCTCTCGGTGGGGGTGGAAGCCGCAGCGGTCCCCGCTTTGTTTCGCCCATCCCTCAATGTAAAATCGTCGGTGGCTCGTCGCCTTCCTTCTCGGGTAGCAGGTGTGCAAATCGGCCTTCAGCTTCCGTGAAATAGCGGAACTCAACTACCCCAATTGTCCGTTTCTTCTTGGAAATTCCCTTGGGCTTGATCTGCGGTTGTGCGGCCCACACCCCATGCCTCGTTTCAAGCATAAGCGAGCACGTATCTATCGCATAGGGCGAGGCGCTTAACTTACCGTGCCATTCTTGATTGACGTGGCTACTGGATTAAGCGAGGCATTTCCTAAACGTGTAATGGATAACCACTAACCACTTACTGCTTACTGCGTGTGATCCCCTGTGTCCCGAACAACAAGCCGCCAGCTCCACCGGATTTCAGGAAACGGACTGGACAGCTTCATCGTCCAGCCCAGTTTCCTGAACACCGGAGACAAGCGGAGCGCGTCAGTCAAAAACAGGCATAGGACAAGTGTGCCCAGTCTGCCAACCGGTTCTGGTTTTGACGTGGATTTTGATTCTGGCAACCGCAGGGCGCAGGGGCACCGATTTGCACAGTCTCATCGTGCGAATCGGGGATGAGCGACAAGCGAAATC
>Ga0307375_10001955_pt1 | contig 21710 bp, 19 predicted proteins | sample TR1MG_FD_202531 | JGI IMG/M metagenome (GOLD analysis project Ga0307375, IMG submission 202531) | Soil microbial communities from Risofladan, Vaasa, Finland - TR-1 | ecosystem: Environmental > Terrestrial > Soil > Coastal area > Acid sulfate soil | place: Finland: Risofladan, Vaasa | collected...
TTTCTGTGACGGTTGTTATCGCGATTACAAAAAAGCCTGTAAATAAATGAAAGGGAGTTACATTCTCTTCATCTTTCTTCCGAAAGAGACGAGAATTAGAATAGGATCATTAGGCTTGCTGACCTTCCCTAAGGGATATTACTTATATGTTGGCTCTGCCATGGGAAGTAATAGCTCTACATCTTTAGAAAATAGAGTTAAAAGGCATATATCGGAATCCCACGATAAGAAATTGTTCTGGCATATAGATTACTTCTTAGCAAGTGATAGATCCGTGTTAATTAAAATATATTTAATTCCATCTTTGATTCGGTTGGAGTGTGTCTTAGCTGGAGAGATCTTATTGGTTTGTGATAATTACATCAAAAGTTTTGGATCCTCAGATTGTTTCTGTTCTAGTCATCTATTGCACTTCAAAGATTTTCAGGGAATAAAGCGAATTTTTAGTTGATAAACAATGTAACATTTAACATACCTAAGAGTATGATAAAAACAATTATGATGAAAATTTCAATCAATATTCCTGATTTTTTATAAGCCCGTTTAGGAAGCCAATTAAACAGTTTTAATCTTACCCAATCGACAATTTGATGCATATAATATTTATCACCCCATTTAGAATCAGGGTTTTTGCTTTTAATTTTTTTTTGTATAGGTCGTAAGATAAACCAGTCCCACAAATCCACAATGTTAGCGAATAGGAGACTTAACCAATAGGGTATAATAAAAATAACAAACGAAAACAACGAAAGAGCGTAGATTATATAATGCCATATGAGCCAAAATTTATCATCTTTCATAGGATCAGGAGTGTGGTAAGTAATAAACGATAAATCGTCCACAATTATATGAGATATAAAAGCAAATATAATTGTAAAGATCACATTCCACGGAAAAATAAAATACATAAAGCAGAGGATTTGAATAAAAACTGCAATCAGATTGTGAGTTATAGTTTCCATAAGACTCTTCTTCACTTTATTTTAGTTAGACACAAATTTAAAGTACTAAATTTTCTCAAATTCTTAAAATTTTTTAACTTTGTAATTGATTTTAACATATTAAAATTCAAACTTAAAATTTTTAAAGAAGTGAAAAAATTATGGGAATGTTAGATGGAAAAGTTGCTATTATTACTGGCGCTGGTCGAGGTTTAGGTAGAGAAGAAGCTTTAGCAATGGCAAAAGAAGGCTGTAATTTAGTTATTAATGATTTAGGTGCAGGATTTGATGGGAGTGGAGCAGGAACTAATGTAGCTGACATCGTTGCCGAGGAATGTAGAAAATTGGGTGTTAAAGCAGTCGGAAACTACGATTCTGTTACTGATTTTAATAAGGCAAAAGCAATGATCGATCAGGCAGTATCCGAATTTGGAAAATTAGACATTGTCGTGAACAATGCTGGAATCCTAAGAGATCGTATGCTGTTTAATATGTCTGAAGATGAATTTGATGGTGTAGTTGCAGTACACCTGAAAGGTACATTTAATATGACTCGTCACACAGCTAATTATTTTAGAGAAACGGGAAAAACTAATCCTAGTTTAAAGAATTTTGGCAGAATAATCAATACCGCTTCTGATGCTGGATTATTAGGAAACATGGGCCAAACTAATTATGGAGCTGCAAAAGCAGGTATCGCTGCTTTTACAGTGATCGCCGCGATGGAACTTAAAAAATATGCTACAGTTAATTGTATAGTTCCTGTAGCTAGAACACGACTTACTACTGATGCAACTCCTACAATGATTGAAATTATGAATAAGTTGGATGAAACAGGATTTGATGTTTTTGATCCTGCGAATGTAGCTCCTATGGTTGTATACCTTGCTTCAGATAATGCTAAAAAAATAACAGGCGAAGTATTTCGAGTAGTAGCAGATAGAGTATTTGCTTTTCAGGGTTGGCATACTTATAACCAAATTGATAATGGGGGTAAGCCTTTCACGCCTCAAATTTTGGCTGAAAGAGTTAAATCCGATTTAATGAAGGGGGCTCCAAAGAAAGAAACATTAATGGAAGCAATTGGTTCATTAATCAAAATGTAATTTAAGCTTTCATTATTTCTTATTTTTTTTTACTTAGCGTTCCAATTGTTTAATAATTTCTTGGAATATTTGATAAATAATTAAAATAACCTTGTCAAAATCGCTCTCTGTTAAATCTGTATCGATTTTTTTTAATGTGTTTAAAAGGTATTCTAATTTATCTAAAGCGATTTCAATACAACCTCTTTTTTCAGTTATACTTAGTTTCTTCATGTGACTTTTTAGAAATATTATCTCGCTAAGTAGAATGTTTACCAATTTTTCTCTTCTTAGTTCAAAGAAATCAGAATATTGCCATTTAATAACTTTACTCATGATAACTATTATTTTCTTGATTTTTCTTAATTTAAGAAGTAGATTGGAATATTTAACTCTTAAAGAGACCAGTTATTGTTTACTTTTACCTGATAAATAGAATAGGAAAAATATTTTAAATAAAATATTATAAAATTTTATCTTTTAAGCCTACGGAATGGCGGTTTTAATCCTTCAGGAAGCGGTGATTTGTAAGGCTTATCCTTATGTGCTATGTTGTGTTCCTTAAGCGCATTTTCAACTAAATTTGGATTTTGCATGAATTCAAGGGCGGATACAGCTAATATTTTCGCTGCTGTTAACATCCCTTTATGACCGATACTCATCCCCGAAGTGGCTACATTTTGCCAAGAATGCCCGGGAGATCCCGTGATCTCACAAGCGGTCCCAAATTCTCCAAGAGGTACCTTCCAAGAAACATCTGCTACATCAGTAGATCCTGGCATAACTTTATCTTTTCCCATTGGAGGAATTATGATTTTATTCAAAGGTTGACTTAAAATAGCTTTAGCAAATTCCATCATATCGGGGGGTATGAGTCTATAGTATCCCTCAAGTGAATTTGTTGGAATCGACTTATTTAGCTCATTAGCAAAAGCGATATCATCTTTATTAAATCTAGGGGCACCAACTTTTTTCATGGAGTTTGAAATAACATCGTCAACTACTTTCGTATACATTGTATTATACATGCCACTTAAAAAATCGATTTCCATTGTAGTTTCTGTCATTAAAGTCGCACCTTTTGCTATGTTTACTAACCTAGCGTACAAATCTTCAACTTGATGGCGTTCTGGAGCGCGTACAAAATAATGCACTTCTGCTTCAGCAGGCACTACATTTGGAACATCGCCCCCATGGGTTATAACATAATGTAATCTTGCATCAGAAATCATATGTTCTCGCATAAAATTAGCTCCTACATTCATTAACTCAACAGCGTCTAAAGCACTCCTCCCATTTTGAGGGTCTCCCGCAGCATGTGCTGTACGTCCGTGAAATTTAAAAACTGCTGAATTCATTGCTAAAGAACTCATCAGATTCAACATATTGAAGTTTCCTGGATGCCATGTCAGAGCAATGTCAACATCATCAAATAGTCCTTCCTTAACCATATAACCTTTTGCGTTGAAAGTTTCCTCAGCAGGACAACCGTAATAGCGTATAGTTCCCGTTATATTACCTAAATCAATAGCGTCTTTAACTGCTAATACTGCCCCTAACGAACCTACTCCCAAAAGATTATGTCCGCATCCATGACCTGGAGCGCCTTCTGTAAACACCTCTCTAAAAGGTGTTGCTTTTTGGTTCAGCCTTGGGAGTGCATCGTATTCCCCTAATATGCCTATAACTGGTTTACCTTTACCATAATCTGCGTAAAAAGCAGTTGGCATGTCAGCAACATTAGATGATACAGAAAAACCCGCCTCATTAAGAGTTTTTATTAAAAGACTAGACGATTTAAACTCTTCCAATCCTAATTCTGCAAATTGCCAAATCTGATCGCTAACATCAATTAATAAATCCTGGTTTGCCTTAACGCTTTTAATTGTTTGTCTAAACATGATTTACCCAAATGTAAGCTTGTTAATATTTTTTATTTTGAGATTTTTTCATAATTATGAATTTAAAAGAAGCGAAATTAAAGGATTTCTCCTTCTTTTATTAAAATTTTTGATGAGCTATCCTTGAAAGTAACTTTCATTGTTGGTTTATTGAATAAGAAATCTCTATGGGTTTTTGATCTATTCTGCCCTCCTTCCATATCTTCATTGTTCCCAAAAGCAATATGAGCAGTCTTAAGGGCTTTTTCATCCTCGAGCAAATTACCCGTTAATTTAGCACCTGGGTTAAGACCTATTCCTAATTCTCCAAGAATTTTAGCTTCTTCATCTATGTTGATTAGTTTTTCAATAGCTTCTACTAATTTTTGATCTTCACTTTCAATTTTGATAATTTTACCTTTTTCAAGAAAAATTTTCAATGGTTTACTTACATTACCTATATCACCAATGGAACCATCACATACTATTAAACCATCACCCATGGTTTCTACGGGACCACACCATACTTCGCCACATGGTAAATTAGCGATGTGCGATTCATCAATAAGTTGAGTATCAGTTGAAAATCCTCGATCTTCGATACACAGTATAATATCAGTTCCTCCCGGCGCTGTGATGTGTACTTGTTTAGCGTTTTTAAAACTATTAATCAACTTGTTTGCTGCAATTACTAATTCACTATAATCAATATTCATTGGACCTTCAATCATCATCGATTTAGTAATCCCGGGACAATGACCAACTCGAACTGATTTAGTAGTAAGAATGCTATCAATCAATTTAACCCGAAAAGGAGTTTCCTCAGCCATTCCTTTAAAAACATTAAGAACTATAGTTTTTCCTTCAAATAAGGAGCATAATTCGGAGGGTATTTCTAATAGTGGACGGTTATTTTCAGGTAAAAAATATAAATACGCTGTGCTTCCATACTCGATGGCTGCTGTGTAAAAAGCTTCACCTTCTCTTTTGGTATGTTCATCAGTTATAATTAATACATCATCTTCTTTATCCAATTTTAATACATGAATCATTGCTTTTTGGGCAGAAATCGTCATTTTTTCGAAATCATTCATTTTTCAATATCCTCAAGTATCAATACTACATAAGTTATAAATATGAATTACCTAAATGAATGTTTATTAATATTTTTTGTTTTAAAAAAAGAAATTTCATCCTCCAAGTATAGTTAAAATTTTTACACTTAAATAAAATAAAACCATAAATATCAATTAAAATACTTTATAATATCATATTTTATACAATTAGATGAAAAAAGTTGATTAAACATGAGTGAAGAGGAACTAACCGTTGATAAAACTCAAGTGGATCGAAGGAGGTATTATTGGATCGACCACGCAAGAGGTTTCATAATGTTATTGCTTGTTATCACGGAATTTCTTCCTAACGCTATTAGGGAAGGATCTGAGATTGGGAAATTCTTTCTGGCACATCCCCCAGATGAAAAGATTGTGGAATATATGAATTTTTTTGATATCGGCGCTCCTGCTTTTATTTTTATAATGGGTTTACTTATGCCGTTGTCTTTTTTACATAGAAAAGAAAGAGACGGAGTTAGTAAAGCAGTTAGACACATGATCATTCGATACGGGATAATACTAATTCTTGGTTTTATTGTGATTTTCATTGATCAAGGTGAAATTATAAAGATGGAAGGAGACGTTCTTATAATTTATTGGGATGTTCTACCTTCTTTGGGATTGGTTGGGTTAATTGCTTTACCATTACTGTGGCTGAAACCTAAACCCCGAGCAATTGTAGCTACAGCTATGCTGGTCTTCTATCAATTCATGCTTCTATTTGGAGGTTGGCGAAAATATGCGATTTTCTCTATCCATGGTGGCATTTTCGGAACCATCTTTGGCTTCTCCGCTATAATGATCTACGCGACATGCTTAGGTGAAGTAATGCTGCTAAACAAGGAATATACAGATAAAAAAAAATATCAAATTTACGCAATTGTTGGTGCTGTAGCTTTATTAGGAGGTTTGTTACTTTGGTTGGTTCCTGGATGGTATCCAAATAAGCGTCAGGTAACCTTAACATATATATTAATAAGTTTAGGAACATCGATTCTGTTGTCTTTTATCTTCATAGGCATTGATAAAAAAGTTCAGAAACCGATATTCATTCTAGATAGTTATGGAAAATCTCCTTTCATAATTTATGCAATAGCGATCGTATTAGAATTCTTATTAAGCGATATTATTGGACTAGAGATGGATATTCTAATTTTCATAATAATGGTAATCGTTATGTCTGTTATCGCGATTCTTCTTGATAATTGGGGCAAAATAATAAAATTATAAATTCTAAATCATATTTAGTTAACCTTTTTTTTTTCTAATTCTAAAATTTGAATACTTAAATAATATTAAATCTTAAATATCACTAACAAGATTATTCTATTAATTCTAAATATACATATTAAAATGGTTTAAATGAGTGAAGAGAGGATTAAAGAGGTACTGGAAAGTCTAAAATCAATAAAGGGAGTTCATGGTGCAGCCATTATTGAGAAATTTGGCTTGATTAAAGGGAGCGCTTTACCTGGATGGGTCGATCCAGAAGCCGTTGCGGCCATGGTCACTCTTATTCTAAAAGCTTCTCAAAGAGCAACAAAAGAATTGGAACAAGGCCAATTTTTCAATGCAATAATTGAAAGTGCAAAAGGAAAAATACTCTTTTCTGAAATTGAGGGAAATATTTTAACGATTATTGCTACAACTGATGCTAAACTCGGTATTATTAATCTAAAGTTAGGAGCTGCAGCAGACGCTCTGAAAGGTCTTATATAGCTAACTTTTTATTTTTCCTGTTTTTAATTATTTTTTATTAGGTTAGACATAATCTCTCTCGTAATATTAGGATCAGCTTGACCTTTAGTTTTTGCCATAACTCGACCGATTAAGGCTTCTAATGCTTTTGGATTTTTAAAAAAATCTTTAACTATAAGAGTATTTTCCTCAATTACATCTTTACATATTTTTTTAATGATATTTTCGTCAGAAAGTCGAGTTCGACCTCTTTCTTTGATAATTTGAGAAACTGAAGTCCCTTGCATGATATCTTCAATAAAACTTTTAGCAATTTTAGATGTTATTTTCCCTTCTCTTATGTATTTGATTATATCCCCTATGTGTTTAGGAGTAAGTTTGGTTTTATCAATAGTTGAATTATTTTCGTTTAGCCAACCAGATATATTGTTCATTAACCAATTACAATACTGTTTGTATTCTTTAGATCCAAATGTTGGATCGGCATTTGCTCCAGCTTCATAAAAATCCGCAATGCGTTTATCTAAAACTAAATTTTCAGAATCAAACTCAGATAACATATATTCTCTTCGAAGCCTTAACGCTCTTTCTGTTGGCATTTCTGGAAGATACTCTTTTACTCCCTGAATAAATTTGTCACTAATTTCAATTTGTCCCAAATCTTGTTCAGGAAAATATCGGTAATCTTCTTCAAATTCTTTTGATCGTAGTGATATTGTAATTTTTCTTTTATCGTCCCAATGTCTCGTTTCTTGGATTAATACCTTCCCCCGTTTAATTGCGTTTTTCTGCCTTATAATTTCGTGCCTTAATGCTCGTTCAACTTCTCTAAAACTATTAATATTTTTTACTTCACTACGATCATGACCTTTTATTGATATATTAGCATCAACTCTAACTGAACCCTCCAGTTCCAGATTTGAAATCCCAGTATATTGAACAATAGATTTTAATTGTTTTAAAAATTCTCTCGCCTCTTCTGGTGAGCTGATTACTGGCTCAGTAACAATTTCAATAAGGCAAACACCTGAACGATTATAGTCTACTAAAGTAAATGGCGAAGAAGCTATACTTCCCTTATGAACTAGCCGAGCAGGATCCTCTTCGAGATGAATTCTGTTTAACTTGATGTCTTTTTTATGATTATTTAACCTAACCGTAATTTTACCACCATCAGCAAAAGCTTTCCCACCCGCTTTATTGTATTGACTAATCTGAAACCCTTTAGGTAAGTCTGGATAGTGATAATTCTTTCTAAAAAACCAGAATTGGTGGTTAATATCACACTCTAAAGCTAAAGCTAATCTAGTAGCAAAATCGATGGTTTTTTCATTTAATACTGGAAGGGAGCCAGGTAAACCTAAACAAATAGGACATACATAAGTATTAGGTTCTGAATTGCGATAATCGTTGCTACAACTACAAAACAGCTTTGTTTTTAGATTAGTCAATTGAATGTGGACTTCTAATCCAATAATCACTTTATTGTCTTGGTCACTCAGATTACTTACCTCCACTCGTCAATGGGGTTTTTTTTCGAAAAATACCTAACTCTTGTTCAAGCTGATAGCCAATATTGAGAATTCCTTTTTCATCAAAATAGTCTCCAATAATCTGAAAACCTATGGGTAAATTATTGCTATCAAAACCACATGGAATTGAAAGTGCTGGGATTCCCGCTAAATTAACAGAACAGGTTAAGATATCTTGAGTATACATTTCCAGTGGATCTTCAATTAATGATCCAACCTCAAATGCTGTTGAAGGCATTGTTGGGCAGACGAGCGAATCACATTTCTTAAACACTTCAACAAAATCTCTTCTAATTAGAGATCTAACTTTCAAGGCTTTAACATAGAACATATCATAATATCCTGCCGATAAAGCGTAAGTTCCTAGATAAATTCTTCTTCTTACTTCTGGACCAAAATTTTCTCCTCGCGTTTTACTAAACGCGCTATATACATCGCTTGAAGGATCGTCGCTTACTTTTCCATACCTTAATCCGTCGTATCTAGCTAAATTCGAGCTTGCTTCGCACATGCACAATAAATAATATGTAGCAATAGTGTATTCTAGATGGGGGATTGAAACCTCAACTGTAGTGGCTCCTAAACTTTCTAGTTTCTCGATCGTTTTATATATAGAACTTTTTACTTCCTTCTCGATTCCTTCTCCAAAAAATTCTTTTGGAATTCCGAGTACTTTTTTTTCTATAGGTTTTTTTATTTCTGCCGTATACTTATCAACAGCATTATCTACTGAAGTAGAATCTAAAGGGTCCTTACCTGATATAATCTCAAGGATTAACGCTGCATCGTAGACACATTTTGTAATTGGACCAATTTGATCTAGTGAATTAGCAAATGCCACCAACCCATATCTCGATACTCGACCATAAGTTGGTTTCAATCCCACAACTCCACAAAAAGCTGCGGGACATCTAATACTACCCCCAGTATCGCTACCTAAAGCAAAAATAGATTGACCTGAGGCAACTGAGGCAGCAGATCCTCCACTTGATCCTCCAGGAACTCTTGCCAAATCCCATGGATTATAAGTAGGTCCATAACAACTATTTTCTGTGGATCCTCCCATCGCAAATTCATCCATATTTGTATTTCCAATATGAATCGCATTTTCAATCTCTAATAATCTTTCAATCACTGATGCGTTAAAAGGAGGGCGATAATTCTGTAATATTTTTGAGCAACAAGTAGTAGGGAAATCTTTAATACAAATAAGGTCCTTATTTGCTAAGGGTAAACCAAAGAGATTTCCTATTTTTATTCCTTTCTTTAAATTTTCATCATATTTTTTTGCTTTTTTCGAACTCTTTTCTTTATCGAGATTAACAAATGAGTGTAGTCGAGACTCAACTTCATCAATTCTCCTGGAACATGATTCAAGAATATCTTGTATCTTAATGTCTCTATCCTTAATCTTTTCGATTAATTCATGTCCCATGTGTTCATAGAGCTTCATTGACGCCAAACCACAAAAAGAGAATCAATTAAAAACAGTTAATCCTTATTTTTCAAACTTATAAATTCTGGAAAACTAAAAACTTTACTCATTTTTAATTCAATTCATTTTACTATTTCCATGCTTAAAATTTAAATCCAAATCAAACTATTTTCTATATTAATCTAGAAGAAAAAAAATAACAGAAAATTAGAAGGTGATCTAAATAGCTATAATAAATTCTGAAGGTAAATTTAGTGATAATTATTATCTTATAGATGGAATGCCAATGGGATTACCCAAATTTCTTTCAATTTATATAATTGAAAACAACGGTATGCGATTAATGATTGATGTTGGAGACACATTAAAAGTCCGGACAGTCATAAAAAAACTCAAAGATTTTGGCTTATACCCTATTCATAAAATTGTTTTAACTCATTCCCATTGGGATCACGCTCAAGGACTTTCAAAATTTCATCAATCCATGAAAGATTTGGATGTAGAAATATTAGCTTCAGAAAATGCGATTGAAAATCTAAGACATCCGGAAAAAATGATTGATGGATTTGAGGGAATTAACTTTTATCCTTTTGAAGATGAGGTTACTCCTTTGAAAGAAGGTGATATAATTGATTTGAATGGATTAGAATTAGAGATTATGAATTTTTTTGGACATACTATGGATTCTATTGCACTATTTGATAAATCGAATAGAAATATATTTATTGGAGACGCAGTTAGTATGAGATTAGATCAAGATGCTTTTTTTGTACCTCTCATGCCTCCTAACTTTCATGAAGAGGATCTTCTTAAATCTTTTAATAAATTACGAAATATGAAGGATAAGTTGAGTTCAATCTCTTTAGCCCATTTTGGAGTATGGAAAGATACCCATTTTGAACAAATATTAAATGAAATGGAAGATTTATATTTTAAAGTAAAGAACTCCTTAATTGAATGGTATAATGAAAATCCTTCAATTGATATTATTACAAGTAAATATTGCACAACCTTAATGCCAAATTCAAAATTTTGGAATGAGAAAGTTTTTACATTTATAGTTGGTATGATGATAAACGGTTTAAAAATAAGTGGATTTATCGAAGGAAAATCAATATAGCATTAATCAATAATATTTTTTTTTTCTAAAGAAAATTTCTATCAAATAAGTTTTTATTCTTTTAAACAGTGTTTTCTGTCATAAGATTTATAATTATTAGATTAAGGTGATTTTCTTAGCATAGTTCTTGGAAAAGGTATAGCGTCTTTAATATTATCCAGACCGCACATCCATTGGACGACACGTTCCACACCTAAACCGTAACCCGAGTGAGGAACGCTGCCATAACTTCTCAACGCAAAATACCAGCTATAATTCTCAGGGTCTTCACCATCGGCTTCCAATCTTCTTTTCATATCTTCGACCAATAAACTTCTTTCCGATCCCCCAATAATTTCACAATAGCCTTCTGGAGCTAGCATGTCAAAACATAATGCTTCTCTGGGATTGTCCTCACTTGGTGGTTTATAAAATCCCATTATCTCCGTAGGATAATGAGTGACTATTACTGGGACTTTAAAATGTTCAGCAATTTTGGCTTCCTCCATCGTTCTTAGGTCTTTACCCCATGGAACATTCATCTGGTATTTATTATTAAGGATTTCTAATGCTTCGGAATATTTAATGGTAGGATATTCAGCTTCAGCGTAATGTTCCAGTAATTTAATGTCTCTCTCTAGAATTTCGAGTTCTTTCTTGTTGTGTTTTAAAACCTCTTGTACAATAAATCTAATTTCATCCTTAGCTACTTCAGTAAGTTCATCGAGTTTCATCCAAGCGGCTTCCATCTCTGCCATCCAAAATTCCGCCAAGTGCCTTGAAGTTTTTGACTTCTCAGCTCGAAAGGTTGGTCCCATGTTATAAATCTTTCCCAGCGAGAAAATCCCTGCTTCAGCGTATAACTGCCAAGTTTGACTAAGATACATAATATCGTCAAAATATTTAACTTCAAAAAGTGTAGCGCCTCCTTCAGATTGGCTTGGTTGGAAAATTGGTGCGTCAAATTCGTAATAACCTCGACTTCTAAAAAAATCGTGAATTGCTCCAACTACTGTATGTCGAATTTTCAAAATAGCGTTTAATTTTCTTGATCTTATCCATAGATGCCTATTATCATATAAAAGCTCTGGAGATTGGTGTTCAGTAATTGGGAAAGGATCAGCAATTTGTACAATTTCCATCTCCGATACTGATACTTCATATCCGTTGGGCGCTCTTTCATCTTTTTTTAATTCACCCGAAATCTTTACTGAGGATTCAATTGTCAATTTTTCAGCCTTTTCAAAGAGTTCAGCATTTTTGCTTTTAGAAATCACGCACTGGATGATGTCCGACTCGTCTCTAAGCACAATGAATACAAACTTATTACTTTTACGTTCTCGATAAACCCATCCTCTCAAATTTACAGTATGAGGTTTGTTATTTATAGCTTCTTCAATCGTTATGTATTTTAATTCCGTCATAATACCTAATTTAATAAATATTGATGAAAATATATAGTTAATTTCTACTTAGAAAAGTAACTTTTCAAAAGAAAATACATTATTACTAGTAGCTTTTAAAACTGAAAACAGGTGAAAAAAGCAAATTGAGAATTCATTATTCTAAACAATGAATATAGCGGCCGCTAAAGTACATGCCCATTCATCCTCTTCTCTAACTATAGCGTGGGTAGTTATGCTTTTAGTTTCTACAATTTTACCACCCATTTTATATACTTCTTTTTTTTCATCATAATTTAGATCAGGATCAAATGGCACCCCAAGGGTTGATGCAAGCATTTCTGCTGCTAAATCCTCAGCAATGTCAGCTACCTTTTCAGGTTTTTTTCCAAAATCGTGATATTCACTTAAATAGCCATAGTGCCCTTTATCTGCGGGTTTTGCCACTCCGATTGATGAAGCGATAATCCGATTATACTCATTCGATTCTTCTCTAGCAAGTACACAATGCACAATTTGACCGGCACGTAATTGTTTTAACCCATCTTCTTTCTGAATTTCAATACAATAGGGTGGTAGTATTGAAGACACGCTCACTAAGTTATATTTCTCAATACCTGCATCTCTAAGTGCTTGTTCAAATGCTGCTAATTTGATTTTATGAAATCCTTTACCAGATACGAAAAATACCTTCTTGGGAACAAGTGACATCTTATAATGATAAATCTATTATATTAATCAATTAATTATAAAATAAATCATAATAATATTTAAATTTATTTTAACATCAACATAGAGTTGCAAAAGAAAAAAGGTTAAATCATACTAATTAATCAATACTTCAAAATACAAGAACAAAATTCATAGAATGTCTAAGATCTTAGAGGATTAGAAAGTCATTCACTTTTGAATAAGTCTTAAAAAATAATGCAATAATAAGATAAAAGTCTAAGGTGATTAAAATTAAATTAATTATGTTTTATTCGATTTTAAATTGAATAAATATATGCTTAAAAAGCTAGTACGCATTAATATAACTATGACGGATACATCAGATGATGATTTCTTAGTTAAGAAAATTACACCGTATAATGTTTATCAAACCAAAACTATAGAAGATTTACTTAGATCTTTAAAGAATTGCGGATTTCAAGGAAGAAATCTCGGTAAAGCTTTAGATATCTTGTATAAAATGGTTTCATCTCAAGATGTTATGACAGTGCTTACTTTATCTGGAGCAATGGTTCCTGCTGGAATGGGCGAAATCGTATGTGCCCTAATTGAACAACGCTTAATAGATGTTATAGTAAGTACAGGTGCTAATATTATTCATGATCTTGTTGATGTATTTACGGGTGGTGGCCATTATTTAGGTACAAGTAATGTTGATGATGGAGAATTATTTAATCATCGAATTAATAGAATATACGATGTATTTTTACCAGAAACAAATTATAAGACTACAGCAAATGAAATTTTAATTCTGATAAAAGAGATTTTTGAAAGTAGGAAGATTGATATAACACCTTCGGAATTTTTAAATAAGTTAGGGGATAAAATAGAAAAGCGTTGTATCTTATCACTTGCGGCAAAATACGGGGTCCCAGTTTTTATTCCAGCATTTTCTGATTCTGAATTAGCTTTAGATTTGATTATGTATTCTTTGAAAGAGAATTATGAATTCAAATTTGATATAATCGGTGATGTCATGAAATTTGGTGAACTTATAAAAAAATACAAAGAACATGGTACTCTGATAATCGGTGGCGGCGTACCGCGAAATTGGGCTCAACAGATTTTTCCATTATTGGATCAGATTGAAAAGATGGAATCTATAGGTTATAAATATTCTGTTAGAATACATACTGCAACCGAGTACGATGGAGGATTATCAGGTTGCACAGTATCTGAATCAAAATCATGGGGGAAATATTCTTTAGAATCTAGTTATGTGAGTGTATGGTGTGACGCTACAATTGCTTTACCGATCTTGGTAACTGGACTATTTCAGAAATTACAATTAATTTAATAAGAAAAATTAAAAAGAAGTAAAAAAAAATAATTATTAAAACCTTAGTGGTATCTGATTATGCGTTGTCTAACTATAGAAATTTAAAGTATCTTCGTCTTCATCTTCCCATTCTTCATTATCATCGTCGTCGTCTTCTTCCCAATCTTCTTCATCTTTACCTGTAAGATTTTCTATCATATCATCTACACACATCCTTTAACCTATCTTTTTATTTTTTGATTTAACTGAAATTGAAATTAATAGGAGTTTCTAAGTATCTACAAAGTATTATTAACTATTTAAACATTCTGTTTTAATTATTCATGATCTTAAATGAATGATATATGTATAGATATAATTAACTTTAAAAACGAAGGATTTGATAAATAAGCGTTTATCTCCCGCATACTAAGGGATTTATATTAAGTTTTATTTTCCAATATTTCTTTTCAGTTACTCTTATCATAGATTACTCATATAGAGTTAATCCTGAATTTAGAATTTAAAATTTTTCGAATTTAAAAATAGGCGCTTTCAAAACCATTCAAATTTTTTAAACAAATATATAACAAATTATTTAATGAGTTTTAGAAATTAAAATTACTCTCTTGTTGAAGTTGTCTCTTTTTCAGTTTTTTCCACATGTTTCAGTAAGTACGTAGAAAAAATATTCATATAAAGGCATTCTTCTGGCGCCATTTCTGGAGTTGATACTGGATGTTCTGTAAATTCAACATTACTATCTCTGATGATCACAACAGGAGTTCTTTGATCTGCTTCACTCAGTAAAAATTGTGCGGCGCTAGCTAAATCATCAGCTATAGCCCTCGTTGTGATTTCCATCGGACGATTGAATAAATCAGGATGTCCTATTAAATCTTCGATTGGTTCAAATCCTGCTGTTGCAATAGCAATTCCTATTGTACCCTTCCTTAGAGGTTGAACTCTTGAGTCAGCAATAATTAAACCAAGTTCGTTTAGGTTGTATTTCTTTTTCAGGCTATCGCGATATTCCCAAACTACTTTCTTTAAGTTGTTTGGTAGTAATACAACCTTGTTGGGTCCAGCATTAGATTGATCTATTCCAGCATTAGCGATTAAGAAATCATTGACTTTCGCCAATATAACATGCGTCATTCCACCTAAAATCATTGACGCCTCCCTTATTATTAGTTCTACATATCTTTCATCCATGTCGTAAAGTTCAGATAGTTTTTTTGCCTCTAGAGAGATTTTTTTTACATCGGCTAAACTAACTACTCTTCCTTGAGATGTTGCGACAACTTTTTCGGCTATGACGACAATATCTCCTTCTTTTAACGATTTTCCTTGCTCTTCTATTTCGGATATAATTATCTCAAGGAGTGGGTCTCCTTTTTTAATCAAGGGAAGTTTCAGTGCAAATAACTCCATTATAATAAAAAAAATTAAACTTATTTGATATACTTTTTTTAAAATATCGTTAAGCATGAATGAAATATATGCAAAATTTTTCAAGTTCTTAGAAATTGGCGATAATTGTCCTACTATCATTATAGGAGTGCTAAATTTAAGTCCTGAATCATTCTATAAAGGCTCGGTGTACGATAATGCAAAAAAAATAGAACTTGCGACTAAGAATATGATTAGTAATGGTGCAGCAATACTGGATCTGGGTGCTAGATCAACTGCTCCTTGGTCGGAAAAGATTACTATTGAGGAAGAGATTAATCGAATGGAATCAGCGATGAACACAGTATGTAAAATTATCCCAGATAATATCATTTTATCAATTGACACTCAATATAGAAGAGTAGCTCAGAGAGCGTTAGAAATATCTGCCAAATTTAAGAAAAAAATCATCGTTAACGATGTAAGTTGTTTAAAAACTGATCCTGGTTTAGGTGACTTTGTTGCAGAAAATGATTTACCAATTGTTTTAATGGCTTCAAAGGAAGTTCCAGGAGATTTATTGACAACTGATGAGATAAGACATGAACTTAACAAAACCATTGAAATACTGGAAAGTAAAGGTTACGACGGAAAAAAAATAATTATAGATCCAGGAATTGGGAGATGGGTAGATAAAAAAACACCTGAATTTGATTTGAAAATAATTGGGAATTTAGATAAACTTCGATCTCTTAATAAGCCAATATTAGTAGCAATTTCCAGAAAATCCTTTATAGGAGCTACATTACATATCACAGAACCAGAAAAAAGGTTAAATGGAACTCTGTCAGCGACAGCAATAGCAATTTATAAAGGAGCACATATAATTCGAACTCATGATGTAAATCAGCAATTGACGGAAATCATAAAAATTGCAGAAGAAATTAGAAAAAACGAATAGATCCCTTCATATATTTACATTAGAAAAAGGCGCAAATTCAAGCTCTATTTTTTAAATCTTACGATATTCAGAAAATTTTTGCATGATTCAGATAGAAATAACTAGTTCTCACAATTTTGGTTTATTTACTTCATTAATTTTAGATTTCAAGCGTGAAAAAAATGTGCTAACCTTTATAATTACGCAATACCTTATATTATATGTAAATTGTTAAATTATCACCTTAGTTTCAACCATATTTGATATATTTACTTTTACAACACATATAATCAAGATTAGATTTCTATGCCTGATAACGAACCTAATCACGACTCTTATGATGCAGATGACATTCAGGTTCTGAAAGGCTTGGATGGAGTAAGAAGAAGACCCGCAATGTATATAGGAGATCAGGGTAAAAGAGGACTCCACCATCTCATTTATGAAGTTTTGGATAATGCTGTTGACGAAGCCATCGGTGGATACGCCAACGAAATCAAGGTTTTTCTTTTAAAAGATAATTCTGTTCTAATTCAAGACAACGGGCGAGGGATTCCTATTGACATCCATCCCGAATATAATAAACCTGCCCTTGAAGTAATTATGGAGTATTTACATTCAGGTGGTAAATTCGATAATAAGAGTTACAAAATATCAGGTGGTTTACATGGTGTCGGGCTTTCTGTTGTTAATGCTCTAACAGAATGGATGGATGTTGAAATCTGTAGAGATGGTCAACTCTACAAACAGAGATTTTCCAAAGGAAAAAAAGTAACAGAACCAGAAATAACTGAAATTAAAAATACTAGATCTTATACAAAAATATCTTTTTATCCAGATGACGAGATTTTTGAATTTGATAAAAATGAAGTAATCTATAGTTCTTCGTCAATTGCCAACAGAATGCGAGAACTAGCGTTTCTTACTCCTGAAGCACGGTTTGAGCTTCATAACCAAATTAAAGACGAAACAGAAGAATTTTTTTATGAAGGAGGAATTAAAGAATTTATTTCGTATTTGAATAAAGATAAACAACCTCTCCATAATGATATCATATATATAAGTGAATCATCCGAAGACGAAAATGGTGCAGTTATCTACTGCGATCTAGCAATGCAGTATAATACCACCTATCAAACTAATATTCTTACCTATGCTAACACAATTAATACCCAGGAAGGAGGTGTTCATCTTACAGGATTTAAATCTGCTCTTACAAGAACTTTTAATTCTTATGTTGAAAAGTTCATGGAAAAGAAGTATAAAGAACATGTTCTAAGCGGTGCTGATACTAGAGAAGGGTTATCTGCCATTATTTCTGTTAAATTGCCAGATCCACAATTTGAAAGCCAAACAAAAATCAAACTGGGTAATCCCGAAGTTAGACAAATCGTAAGTCAAATAGTAACTGATAAATTGACTCAATACTTAGAAGAACATCCCCAAGTAGCTAAAAAAATAGTATTAAAAACGATTAATGCAAAATTGGCAAGAGAAGCTGCCCAAAAAGCGAGATTACTGATCCGTAGAAAATCTATATTGGATAGCGCGAGAATGCCTGGCAAACTAGCTGATTGCTCGTCAAATGATCCAAAAGAATGTGAAATTTTTATAGTTGAAGGTAATTCGGCAGGAGGTTCAGCAAAACAAGGTAGAGATAGAGGCTATCAAGCAATACTACCTTTAAGGGGTAAAATATTAAATGTAGAAAAAGCCCGTATCGATAAAATCCTGCAAAATAATGAAATACGCTCAATTATTAAAGCATTAGGAGTAGGAATTCAAGAATTTAATGAAGTTAATGGTTCTGAAAATGAAAATGGAGAAATTGGAGAAAATAGGGAAACTGAGGAACCTGAGGAACCTGAGAAAGATTTTGATTTAAGTAAATTGCGATACCATAAAACCATCATAATGTGCGATGCAGATATTGATGGCTTTCATATAGAAACCTTATTACTCACTTTTTTCTTCAGATACATGCGAGCTTTAATAGATGGAGGTTTTCTATATATTGCCGTTCCTCCTCTCTACAAGGTATCATATAAAAAATCTAAGAAATATGTTTTTTCGGATAGTGAAAAAGATACGTTTATAAAAGAAATTAAAACGATACACAAATTAAACGATTCAAGTTCTATAAAAGTCCAAAGATATAAGGGTTTGGGTGAAATGAACCCTGAAGAATTATATGACACGACAATGAATAAAGAAACTCGGACTTTAAAGAAGGTTACATACGAAAATTATATTGAAAATGATTTAATCTTTACAAAATTGATGGGTAAAGAGGTCATATCCCGTAAAAAATATATCTTCTCCAATTTTGATGAGGTTAATGTTTTAGACATTTAAAATTTGTTCTTTTATCCATTTATTTAAAAATTAGGTTGTGAATATGACTACAGAAAATATTCAAGATATCTCTCTAAAAGATGAAATGAAGAGTAGCTATATAGATTATGCAATGTCAGTCGTTGTCGGACGCGCCATTCCTGACGTACGGGATGGACTCAAACCAGTTCATCGGAGAATAATCTACGCAATGGCAGATAATAATTACTTCTACAATCAACCTCATGTGAAATCTGCGAGGATTGTAGGTGAAACTATGGGAAAATATCATCCTCATGGAGACGCCGCTGTATATAACAGTTTAGTTCGCATGGCACAAGACTTTTCTTTGAGATATCCTTTAATACATCCTCAAGGGAATTTTGGATCGATTGATGGAGACCCTCCCGCTGCTATGCGATATACTGAAGCGAGATTAGCACAAATATCTAACGAACTGATTGAAGATTTAGATAATGAAACAGTAGACTTTCAACCAAACTTTGATGATAGTCTACAAGAGCCAGTATTTTTACCCGCTAAACTTCCAAATATGTTAATCAATGGTACAAAAGGAATCGCAGTAGGCATGGCTACTTCAATGCCACCTCATAATTTAGCAGAAATCTGTAATGGAATTAATGCTACAGTTGATAATCCTGAGATATCGCTTGAAGAACTTATGGAAATTATAAAAGGACCAGACTTTCCAACAGGAGGAAGCATTACTGATACAAATGGTATTTACACTGCGTACGCAACTGGTACGGGAAATCTAACTTTAAGAGGAACGGTTGAGCTTGAAACCAAAGAGAATAAAAACCGCTTGATTATTACTGAGATTCCTTATTTAGTGAATAAGACAGTACTTGTCGAATCTATTGCCAAGCTAATAAAAGATGGAGTAATCAAAGATGTTCGAGATTTGAGAGACGAATCAGATAGAAAGGGAATGCGAGTTGTAATAGAATTATCTAAAAACGCTCAACCAGTTATAATTAAAAATGTTCTATTTAAAAGAACAAGACTTCAAACAACAATTAGCATAAGCAATTTAGTGCTAGTCAATGAAGGTAAACAACCTAAAATCCTTAATTTAAAGGAATTGATCGAAGAATATGTAGAGCACCGTCTTAAGGTTATCTATAAACGGACTCAATTTTACCTTAAGAAAGCTAAAGATAGGCTCCATAAGGTTGAGGGTCTTTTAATTGCGTTAAATAACATAGATGATATCGTCAAAATTATTAAAAGTGCTAAAGACGCGAATGATGCGAAGGAGAAGTTAAAAAAGGCTTATGTATTAAGTGATATTCAAGTCCAAGCTATATTAAGCATGCCTTTATCCCGATTAACTAATTTAGAACAACAGAAATTAGTTGATGAAGAACAATCATTAAATGAAAGTATCAAGGAATTTGAAAAGATTTTGAGCAGCAAAAAAATTCAATTAGATATCATTAAGCAAGAATTAACAGAATTAAGCAAGAAATACGGGGATGAAAGAAAGACAAGAATCGAAATTATAGAACAAGAAGATAGAAGAGAAATTGTAAAGCAAGATCTAGTTAAAAAAGAACCTACAATGGTAATTTTTACTAAAAATCAGTATATAAAAAGAATATCGGTAGAAGATTATCGTTCTCAAGGACGGGGTGGACGCGGAAAAAAAGGAATGACAATTCGCGAAGAGGATATTATAGACGATCTTTTTGTTTGTTCTACCCATGACACAATCCTAATATTTACATCTAAAGGTCGCGTTTATTCGTTAAAATGTTTTGAAATCCTATTGCAGCAACGCACTGCTAGAGGAAAACCTATTATAAATCTGATTTCCCTACAAGAAGGAGAAAGAATATCCGAGATGATTCCTATTCATAACTTTAACACAAACGAAATGCTCATTATGACCACGAAAAATGGAATCATTAAGAAGTGTCCTTTAAGATTATTCGCCAAATTTAAAAGTACAGGTGTTAGAGCTCAGCGTATTCGACCGGATGATGAATTAATAAGCGTGAAAAGACTTTCAAACGATCTCCAAGACATCTTTATCGCAACGAAGTTGGGTTATGCGGTCAGGTTTGACGAATCAGAATTACGAGAATTAGGAAGAACATCAATGGGTGTAAAAGGAGCCGAGTTAAGGGAAGGAGACGAAGTAATTGAAAGTTTACTCGTTACTGACGATAATATAATTTTGACCTTAACTGAAAAGGGTTACGGACAAAGAACATTCCTTAAGGAATATAGAAAAACGGGGCGTGCAGCAAAAGGCGTAATAAATATAACTTTAGATCCTATAAAAAAAGATAAAGTTATTGCGATAAAAATAGCAAAACTTATGGATATTTTGATAGGTACGGAGCAAGGACAAGTCATAAGGGTGCCTGTGGACTCGATAAGAATTACTCATAGAAAAGCTAAAGGTGTTAGAGTAATAAAACTTTATGCTAAAGATTCAGTTGTCGCAATTGGGAAGTGTGCAACACAAATCGAAGACAACGAAGAAGAAGAAAAATAAAGAATTAAAATCCTATTAAAATTCTAATCATTAAGATATGGAACTGAGCATAAAAAAATAAAATCGTTTTTACCAAGATTTGCTATTCCATGCTTCTCATTTGGGGAAATATAAATTACATCTCCATTTTCAACGATTTCTTCTGTTCCAGAATCGTTGTAGAACTTACCCTTGCCACTTAATATATAAATTTCATGGTCTTGGGGGTGACTATGAAGAGGTACCTCAGTTTTAGGCTTAATTTCAAATCGTCTCATAGCAAAATTTTTAGCCCCATCATGCTCATCATCAATTAACCATCTAACGTAAACATCTTTGACTATGGTACCATCGCTT
>Ga0307375_10001956_pt1 | contig 21707 bp, 19 predicted proteins | sample TR1MG_FD_202531 | JGI IMG/M metagenome (GOLD analysis project Ga0307375, IMG submission 202531) | Soil microbial communities from Risofladan, Vaasa, Finland - TR-1 | ecosystem: Environmental > Terrestrial > Soil > Coastal area > Acid sulfate soil | place: Finland: Risofladan, Vaasa | collected...
TTTCGGCCCTCGTGTCCAGGCTCGGGCACTGGCCGACCGTGATCACGGCCTTCTCGGTCATCCTCGGTCTCGTCTCCGCGGCGGGAACGGGGGTGCTGTTCGGCTACTACCCCGCGCGGCGGGCCGCGGCCCTCGACCCGATCGAAGCCCTGCGCTACGAGTGACCGCTCCCTCGCTCCTCTGCGGCCAGGCGTGATTATAGTATATCGCGCACGGCGCCGAGGAGCCGCGTCCGCCGCCCCGGGCGCCGCGCCCGCCGGAATGGCCGCCCCGGGCGCCGCGCCCGAGGACGAGCCGCACCCATAGGAAGGGAGGGCGTTCGGTCTTTCCTTCCTCCTTCCGCCGTTCCGGCCCTTGGCGTTCGGTTCCCGCCTTTATTACCTTTCATCGAGCAGGCGGCACAAGGTTGCGCGATGCCCGAGCCGCCGCATGCCTGGGTCCGAGCCCTCCAAAACAACGTTCCGCGAGGAAGGTTTCAGGAGACTCCGCAGCGCCGGATCGGGAAGCGCTCAGGCGGCGCTCCGGTCTCCGGCCGGCTTCGAAAGTAACCATCCAGGTTCCGAGAGGTTATATTTATGTCGGTGAATCGCACCGCAAGGAGATTTGTATGTCATTCAAAGACAAGCTGAAGTCCAAGTACGCATTGACCGTGGGACTCGTCCTTGTCGGGGTTCTCATGGGCTTCGGTCTGGCCTTCTCCGGTTTCTCCCGTTCCGTGGGCCAGGCCATAGGGCTCGCGGCGCCGACGATCGCCGCGGAGTCGCCCGCTGACAGCGCCCCGCCCGACGTGAAGGCCGCGATCGCCACGGCCGAGGCCGTTCAGACCGCCTTCAGGTACGTGGCGGACACGGTCAAGCCCTCCGTCGTGGAGATCGACGTGACCATCACCAAGACCGAGCAGGCGCCCCAGCAGCAGTTCCCGTGGCCGTTCTTCTTCAACGGTCCGCCCGACCAGGGGCAGCAGGCGAAGCCGCAGCCGCAGAAGTTCCAGGAGAAGGGTCTCGGCTCGGGCGTCATCGTCCGGCGGGACGGGAACACCTACTATGTGCTCACCAACAATCACGTCGCCGGCTCCGCGAGCGAGATCACCGTCATCACCAACGACGGCAAGCAGTATAAGGGCACGTTAGTCGGCAAAGATGCCCGGCGCGATCTCGCGCTCGTCAAGTTCGAGAGCTCCGCGAGCGGCATCACCGTGGCCACGCTCGGCGATTCCTCGGCGCTCCATATCGGCGACTGGACCATCGCCATCGGCAGTCCCCTGGGCCTCGTTTCGTCGGTCACGACCGGCATCGTGAGCGCCCTTCACCGCACCGGCGGCCCCGACGGCAACATCTCCGACTTCATCCAGACCGACGCCGCCATCAACCCCGGCAACTCGGGCGGGGCGCTCGTCAACATCCGCGGAGAGGTCGTGGGCATCAACACCTGGATAGCCTCGGGCAACGGCGGCAACGTGGGCCTCGGTTTCGCCATCCCCATCAACAACGCCAAGCGGGCCATCGACGACTTCATCGCCCACGGCAAGGTCCAGTACGGCTGGCTCGGCGCCTCGCTCGGCCAGATCGACCAGGCCACCGCGAACGAACTCGGAGCCGATCCGCAGAAGGGCGCCTTCGTGGCCGATGTCTTCCGCGACAGCCCCGCGATCAAGGGCGGGCTTGAGCCGGGCGACGTCGTGCTCAAGGTCAACGGCAGGGATGTGACCGGCGTGGACCAGCTCGTGAACATGGTCGGCGATCTGCCGGTGGACAAGCAGGCCCGGTTCGAGGTTCTGCGCCAGGGCAAGACGATGCAGATCGACGTCGTGATCGCCGTGCGCAAGGAGCATGTCGCGGCCAACGGCGGCAGCGAATACCCGGGCGTCGACGTCGTCTCCGTCAAGTCCGATCAGATCGACGCTTCGGCCTTGCCTCCCCATCCGAGAGGCGTGTTCGTGGCGAACGTCGCGGCCAAATCGCCCGCCGACGTCATCGGCCTCAGGCCCGGGGACATCATCACCGCGGTGAACGACAAGACTATTTCCACCGTGGGGGAGTTCTACCGCTACCTGAACGACCCCGCCGCCAGGAAGATCGATTTCACCGTGCTGCGCGACGGCCAGACCCTGACTACGATGAAGTTCGACAAGCCGTAGTTTTCCGCCGCGCCCGCACCTCGGGGCGAGGCGAGAAACGCAAGATGGGCCGTCCGGGATGCAGTTCCCGGGCGGCCCTTTCTTGTGCCGGAGGCGGCAGGGAAACCGGAGCGAGGTCCCGGATCGGAGCCGCGGCCGGGATGAGGCGTCTCCGGCCTAGGCGAAGTATCCCTTCAAGGTCCCTTCGTATCCGCTGAACAGCCGGTACGCCTGATCGTCGAAGGGAAAGTCCCAGCAGCCGCGCTTGTGCAGGTAGCGCCCTCCGAAACCGGTCTTGAACCGATACAGCCCGTACATCCTATGGGCGGGATCCTTGGAGGGCGGCAGGCCGAACAGATCGTACTCGCGGCATCCCTTCCGCCTGGCCAGCCGTATGGCATGCCATTGCAGGGCGTAGGACGGCATGTACTCCTTCTTTTCGCGCGTCGAGGCACCGTACAGGTAGGTGGCCCTATCGCCCCACAGAGCGACGATGATGCCGGAGACGAGCCGGCTCTCGGCCTCGGCAAGCAGCAAGTGGAATTCGGGAGCCTCGCCCTCGGCGGTTTCGCCGAGCCGCAGCAGGGTCTCGAAATAATCCTTCGGATGCAGGGTGAGCCCCTGGCGGCGCGCGGTTTCCTCGTACAGGGAATACCAATCGTCCAGCATCCCGTTCGGCGCCTCGAGTACCCGCACGCCCTTGCGGCGCGCGAGCCCGATGTTGTAGCGGGTCTTGGGCTTCATCGAGGCGAGTATCGCCTGGTCGCTGTCGTCGATATCCAGGATGATCGTATCGGGCGGCTGGATGTCCGTGGCGGACTTCCTGAGCCGCCACTGGAGCGTCCCGAAGTTCATCCGCATCTCGCGCACGCGGGGATCTGGCCGGATGTCCTCCCAGCCGCAGTTCCGCGATCCCTCCGCGAACGGCGTCTTCCATTTGAGGTCGTACCGTATGAACGCGCAGCCGGGCGGAAGGCTGCGCCGCAGCGCGGTGGACAGCTCTTCCAGGAAGGGGCCTTGCTCCTCCGAGGAGAGGCTCAGGTCGGGGCCGTTGGGCACGTAGGCCATGCCGGAGCCGTCCTCGAGATCGCGATAGAGCAGCAGCATGCGGGTGTCCTTGCCCGAGAACCGGAACCTGAACGCGAAGGGCCTCCACTCGTAGTGGGACTTGAAGAGACCCCAATAGGAGCTTTGAAGCAGGTTGTTATAGTTATGTAATTCATCCAATGAGGTTTTGATCACATTCAACGGCATTCCTCGGGGAATTTTTTGCAGTATGGCCTAAATTCCCGGAGAGGACAACCCGGGGCGGTTAACCTAGCACACCCGGTGTCAAGCGCGAGAGCGTTATGGTTTACGCGCTTTTCGATAAGACCGCGCCGAAGTAAGCCGATCCTTCGCAGCAGTTTCCCTCCCCTTCCTCCTCCTGACATCCCTCCTCAGGCGGTGCTATTCCATGTCCCGTCCGTGGTTGATTCCACCCTCCCTCGGGCGTCCGACACTCCTCCCATAACCCCCGATGCAGAGGCATGGGATCACTTATGCAGATGCCAAGCGCTTAGTCAGAAACTCATTGAGTACAAGAAGATAGTCGTCGCGGGGAAGCGACTACGCCTAGCTACGGTCAAAGAACCTGTAGTTCCTTCTCTGCAAGGATGATTCGCTTTCGGTTTTGCGCATGCTCTGGCATTATCGTCCTGGAGCTCGGCGATCTCAGCATGGCTTACCATGGCGGCCTACGACCTTCCGAAAGTATCCTCCTTTTCGTCAAGACTGGTATTGTGCAATACCGAAACATGGAGTATATTGGATGAAAGATGTCGGGGCCGCCCAGGAGTTCCTAGACCGCCTTCAGCCCCTTCTGGAGGCTGGGGCGCTGCGGTTTGAGCCTAGGAACCGAAAGAAGACCTGGGAGTTCATGCTGGCGGAAGGTTTGGGGGAGGAAGACGCCTACGATATCGTGGCCAGGCTTGGCCCTGCGGACTACGAGTGGGGACCGGAGCCGGACGACAACGGCACGGTCGGTGACGTCATGCTCTTCTCCTACCCGTTCACAAGACTGCTGCCTCCAAGCGATCGGATTCGTTTGTACATCAAGCTCAAGATATGGACCGGTATCGATGGCGATACCGGGCTCGTGATGTCCTTTCATGAATGGGGTACTGTATGACTACTCGCTTGCCATGCTCCCGCTGCGCGACGACTCGCGATATCGAGGTCATCGAGCGCGAGGAGAAGGTAACCATCAAGGGCAAGGAGATTACCTTCGTCGCCCATTTCTCTCGCTGTACTGCGTGCGGCGAGGAGTTCGAGGGCCGTGGTCAGCTTGACGCCAATCTTGATGCAGCCCGAGAGGCCTATGCTCGCCTCTACGAGTCACCCTCTCCCGAAGCCCTAGTAGCCCTGCGTTCTCGTTATGGCGCGAGCCAGAAGGCCTTCGGCGCCATTCTCGGTTTCGGCGAGCTTACCATGAACAGCTACGAGAAGGGATCTTCTCCTGATCCGACGAATCGCCTCCTGCTCAAGCTTGCGGCCGATCCCTGCATCTTCAAGGCGATGTATGACATCAATAAAGGCAAGATCGGAGCCATCCAGCGGCGGCGGATCGAGGATTCCGAAGGCTTCCAAGAAGCGCTCTGCTGGTCGGGGCTTGGTGCGCTTTCATCCCACTTGACGCAGCTTCAGCAGGAGAAGGTCGAGGCCTGCGCTGAGCGTAACGACAGGACGATACCGGAGCAGATCGCCGTATACGTCGGGTCCGCCTCTTTCCAGGACTACTCACGTCTTTATACTGAGGCATGTTGGCCCGACGAGGCGCCTGCCGAGCTTCCGAGCGCAATCGTTCAGCCCAGCTCCACCCAGGGGGCGGCATGATGAGCGGCGATATTAACGATCGATTGACGCGCCTCCTCCATGCACTCGCGCTGCAAGACATCAAGCCAATGTTGTTACATTCCGAGGCGCTCGGCCCGATGCCACCACCCGGGAATGAACTCAAACTTGAATGGAAACAGTCCTTTGCGAATGGCGATCCGCTAGCTCCAACGCCTGAATCCCGGGTGTTTCGACCTAAATATGAGTTTACAGTCAGCTTTCAAGATGCTCTTATCTTCAAACAGGTGTCCGTCTTCATCATCGGATTTGGTGTCATCGATCTCCCGACCTACACGGAACTCTGGGTCGACGAAGAGCTCTGCAAGGTTTTTAAGGAGAAGCAGATTCAGAAGACCTTGTGGCCGCTCTTCCGCCAGCACGCACACGATGGGATGAGTCGCCTGGGAATGTCGCCCGTTCCGCTCCCCTGGCTCATGTAATGATTGCTGCGCTTCGTGCCGTACTCGAGAGGTAGTGTCAGCCCAACTTGACCTGGACCGGCGAGGAAGATTCCCACAGAGCCGCATCCCGCGTTCCCTTTCGTCTTCTCGACCCGTATCCTGTCGTAGAGGGTGAAGTCGTCGGCGACCTCAAGGCCCTGCTTCTCTACAACGGCGTACGGGTCGAATGCATCTATACCGATCCGCCCTACAATACCGGCAACGCTTTCGAGCATTACGGCGGCAACCTCGAATATTCAACCTGGCTCTCGATTTTGTATCCAAGGCTAGAGCTACAGAGTCGTCTTCTCATAGTTGAAGTTAGGGGCAAGCGCCGGTTTCCTGGTGGCTCGGCTATTCTCTTACGAGCTAATGCCAGGGACGGGCATCGCCCTCGGCTCGCGTTCGTCCTGAACGCTCGCTTCGGGCCGCCTCGCTCGCTGAATCGCGCGTCCCTGCGCGATTCGCCCATGTCGCGCTCACAGGATCGCGCGCCATGGGCCGCTCGCTCGGTTCGATGCCCGCCCCGGCTCGTTAGACGGAAAGAGCGCCCCTGATCGGAGCGCTCTTTCCGTCTGCCGGGGACGGGCATCGAACCCGCACGCCGCTTGCGCAGCAAGGGATTTTAAGTCCCTGGTGTCTACCGATTCCACCACCCCGGCGCGTAGATTCCTTCGCCGGGGCGAGGCCTCGGCGAAAGTTCGTCGCGAGGATGATAGCGGCGGCGGGGCCTGGGGTCAAGGCTCGACGCTGCGCTGCCCGATAGGGAAACCGACTGCACGCTACAGCGGCTGCGCGGAGAGCCCGGCTTTTCGGAGCTTGGGAGCGATCACCGCCCGGCAGTAGGCCGCGTTGGGATGGAGATCGAAATACTGTTGATGGTAGTCCTCGGCGGGCCAGAAGCGCGACGCCTGCACGAGCTCGGTGACGATGGGGGAGGCGAAATCGTTTTGGGCCGAACGCAGCGAGCCTTCGGCCGTCGATTTCTGCCCCTCGTCGACGAAGAAGATGACCGATCGGTATTGCTCTCCCAGATCCGCGCCCTGTCGGTCGAGGGTGGTGGGGTCGTGCAGCTTCCAGAAGAGTTCGAGGATGTCGGCATAGCCCAGTCGCGAAGGATCGTATCCGACCCGGATTGTCTCGGCATGGCCGGTGCCGCCGCCGCAGACTTCCTCATAGCCGGGGTTCTGCTTCGAGCCGCCCATGTAGCCGTTCACGACCTCGACGACTCCCGGCACGCGCAGGTAGGCGGCTTCCATGCACCAGAAGCATCCGCCGGCCAGGTAGGCGTATTCCAGTTGCTGACTCTCGCTCATTTCGCCCTCCGTTCGAAGGGTTCGGCCTGCCGCCGAGTCCTACGATGAAGATACTCATATTGAGGGTTTTCCTAAAATTGAATGGAATAGGCCGGCGCTGAAGCCTAGCGGGCGAGGTTCCTGAGATCGTCGCCGTCGATGGACGGCAGCCGAAAGACCGCGGCCGCCGCACCCAGGGTGCGGCGGCCGCGGAGTCGATGGCGACCGCAGTGCCGCGGCCGCCCGAGTTCTACTGGGCCTTCTTCTTCGAGAGCACGTCGAAGGCGACGGCCAGGAGCAGGACGAGGCCCTTGACGACCTGCTGGACGTCGGTGCCGACGCCCATGATGGACATGCCGTTGTTGAGCACGCCCATGACGAGGGCGCCGATGATGGAGCCGACTATGGTGCCGACGCCGCCGTAGGCCGAGGCGCCGCCGATGAAGCAGGCCGCGATGGCGTCGAGCTCGAAGCCGAGTCCCGCCTGGGGCGAGGCCGCGTTGAGGCGCGAGGTGAAGGCGATGCCGGCGACCGCCGACAGGACGCCCATGTTGACGTAGGCCGCGAAGAGGATCCGGTTGGTATTGATGCCGGAAAGACGGGCGGCCTTCTCGTTGCCGCCCATCGCGTAGAAGTACCGTCCGGGCACGGTCCTCGTCGTGAAGAAGCTGTAGGCGGCCACCAGCACGAGGATGATGATGAAGATGATGGGCAGCCCCTTGTAGGCTGCGAGCCAGACCGCGATGAGCATGATGACGGCGCTGATGGCCACGATCTGGACCGTGAAAAGCGAGAGAGAGGAATTCTCGAATCCGTTCTTCGTCCTGGAGGCGCGCCGGCGCAGGCTGCTCAAGATGTACAGCACCGTGACCACCACGCCTGCGAGCACGGCCGTGATGTTGAACGACTCGCCCGAGGGCCCGAAGAAATCCCTGACGAAGCCCGAGCTGATCTGCTGGAAGGAATTGGGGAAGGGCGCGATGGTCAGGCCCTGCAGCATGGTCAGGGAAAGCCCTCGAAAGATAAGCATGCCGGCCAAGGTCACGATGAAGGCCGGTATTCTCACATAGGCGATCCAGTAGCCCTGCCAGATGCCCACGAGAAGGCCGGCGATCAGCGAGAGCGCTATGCCCAGGGCGACGTTCATCCTCATCGTCACGATGAGCGCTCCGGCGATGGCGCCGATGAAGGCGACGAGCGAGCCGACCGAAAGGTCGATATTGCCGCCGGCGAGGATGGTGAGGGTCATGCCGATGGCCAGGATGAACACGTAGGCGTTCTGAAGTATCAGGTTGGTCACGTTCATCGGCACGAGCAATATCCCGCCCGTCGTTACCTGGAAGAAGGCCATGATGACGATGAGCGCGATGATCATCGCGTACTGCCGAATGTTGTTCCGGAAAAGGTATTTAATGTTTTCCATCGCCGCCCTCCCCGCTGCTCTGCATAATGCACTTCATGATGCCTTCCTGTGTCGCTTCTTCGCGCATGAACTCGCCGACGATCCTGCCTTCGTTGACGACATAGATGCGATCGGACATTCCTAGTATCTCCGGAAGCTCCGAGGAGATGAAAATGACCGATTTCCCCTCGCTCGCCAGCTGGTTGATGATCGTATAGATTTCGAACTTGGCCCCGACGTCTATGCCGCGGGTGGGCTCGTCGAGGATGAGCACGTCCGGATCGGTGAAGATCCATTTGCTCAAGACGACTTTCTGCTGATTGCCGCCCGAAAGGTTGCCCGCTTTCTGGAGGATGCTGGGCGAGCGGATGTTCAGGCGCTGGCGGTAGGCCTCGGCGACGTTGATCTCCCGGTCGCGGTCTATCACCCATTTCGGCGAGACTTTCTTGAGCCCCGCGATAGTTATATTTTCCTTTATGTCGCCGATGAGGTTGAGTCCGGCGGTCTTGCGGTCTTCCGTAGTGTACGACACGCCGTGATTGATCGCGTGCCGCACGGTGTCCATCTCGATTTTCCTGCCGTCCTTGAAGACCGAACCCGTGATGTGGACCCCGTAGGACTGCCCGAAGACGCTCATGGCCAGCTCCGTGCGCCCCGCGCCCATGAGCCCGGCCAGGCCGACGACCTCGCCCTTGTGGACCTTGAGGTTGACGTTCTTGATGATCTGGCGCTCGGGGTTGATGGGGCTGAAGACATTCCAGTCCCGGATCTCGAAGGCGACCTCGCCGATCTTGTGTTCCCTCTTGGGGAACCGGTCCACGAGCTCGCGCCCGACCATGCCCTTGATTATCCTGTTCTCGTTGATCTCGTCCTTGCCTTTGACGAGCGTCTCGATGGTCGAGCCGTCGCGGATGATCGTGATGGCGTCGGCGACCTCGGTGATCTCGTTGAGCTTGTGCGAGATGAGGATCGAGGTGATGCCCTTCTTCTTGAGTTCGACGAGGAGCTTGAGCAGGTTCTCGGAATCGTCCTCGTTGAGCGAGGCGGTAGGTTCGTCGAGGATGAGGAGCTTGACGTTCTTGGAAAGCGCCTTGGCAATCTCGACGAGCTGCTGCTTGCCTACGCTGATGTCCTTGATGGCGGTGTGCGGATTCTCCTCGAGCCCCACGAGCTTGAAAAGCTTGGTCGCTTCCAGATAGGTCCGGTCCCAGTCGATGATCTGATTCCTCGCCCGTTCGTTGCGGAGGAAGATGTTCTCTCCGATGGATAGATAGGGGATGAGGGCGAGTTCCTGGTGGATGATGACGATCCCTATCCGCTCGCTGTCCCCGATCTCCTTGAACGTGCACTCCTTCCCCTCGAAGACGATCTGGCCCGTGTAGGTGCCGTGGGGGTAGGTTCCGCTCAGTACGTTCATGAGCGTGGATTTGCCCGCGCCGTTCTCCCCGACGAGAGCGTGTATCTCCCCGCGCTGGATCGACAGGTTGACGTCGCTCAGCGCCTTCACGCCCGGGAAGGTTTTTGTTATGTCCCTCATCTCCAGGATGATGCTGTCCACAATCGCATTCTCCCTCCGTATCGGACGGCGGTCTTCCCGATACGGCATTCGCGCCTCGAAAAGGCTCCGCCCGACGCGCGGCAGGATCGGAAAAAAACCGGCCCGCGGTACGGCATGCGTCCGCGGGCCAGAAACCTATCCTACTCCAGAAAATCCGGCGAAACGACTATTTGAGCTGGTCAGCCGTATAGTAGCCGCTGTCGAGGAGCACGGACTTGTAGTTGCTCTTGTCGACGAAGACCGGGGTGCACAGGAAGGAGGGAACCACCTTCACGCCGTTGTTGTAGGTCGTGGTGTCGTTCACGGTGGCGGGCTTGTTGGCCATGATGGAGTCGACCATGTCGACGACCTGGGCCGCCAGGGTGCGGGTGTCCTTGAAGATGGACATGGACTGCTCTCCGGCGATGATGGCCTTCACGTTCGGGATATCGCAGTCCTGGCCGGTGAGCACGGGGAAGGGCTTCCTTGCGGTGCCGTAGCCGTTGTTCTTGAGCGAGGCGACGATGCCGATGGCGAGGCTGTCGTTCGGGGAGAGGATGGCATCGAGCTTCTTACCCTTGGAGTAGAAGGCGGTGATGAGGTTGTCCATGCGGGCCTGGGCCTTGCCGGAGTCCCAGCCGGGGATGGCGATCGTGTTGAAGTCGGTCTGCTTGCTGGGGACCACGAGCTTGCCCGAGTCGATGTAGGGCTGGAGGATGCTCATGGCACCCTGGTTGAACATGGTCGCGTTGTGATCGTCGGGCGAGCCGGCGAAGAGCTCGATATTGAAGGGGCCCTTCGCGGTCTTGAGCTTGAGCGCATTCTCGATGTACTGGCCCTGGATGACGCCGACCTTGAAGTTGTCGAAGGTGGCGTAGTAGTCCACGTTGGGCGTGTTCATGATGAGCCGGTCGTAGGCGATGACCTGGACCTTGCGGGCCTTGGCCGTCTTGAGCACCTCGGTCAGCGAGGAGCCGTCGATCGAGGCGATGACGAGGACCTTGCAGCCCTTCGTGATCATGTTCTCGAGCTGCTGGACCTGGGTGTTCACGTCGTTATTGGCGTACTGGAGAATGACCTGGTAGCCCTTGGCCTCGAGCTGGGTCTTCATGTTCGACCCGTCCTGATTCCAGCGCTGCAGGGACTGCGTCGGCATGGCTACGCCGATCAGTTTGCTGTGGCTGTTGTCCTTGGCGCAGGCGCCGAACGACAGGGCGATCGCCACGCCGAGAACTGCCAACAATGCTTTTCTCATCGTAGATTCCTCCTCGATCTTGCCACGAATGGCGTATAATAATTTTCCCGGGGTCCAGTATAGTACCCTATTCCCCGAACCCACTATGGGAGACATTGATAGTATATATCCCTAATTGATCAGCATGGGAATACCCCTAACCGGTTTAGGGCCGAGGGCCGCGGAAATCGTCCAGGGAACGAGTCTTCTCCCTGCAGGCTGGAGATATGTCATTTATTGAGATTGTCTAATTTTCCCACCGCGATGCGGCCCTCCCCGGGAGCCAGGCACTCGCCGATGACGGCGGCCTCGGGGCAGTCCGCCGCCCGGAGGGCAGCGACGTAGGCTTCGGCGTCCTTCGCCGCGATCGAGACGAGGAGGCCGCCGCTCGTCTGGGCGTCGCAGAGGAGGATGCGCGTCAGGTCCGACAGCCCCGCTTCCCAGTCGACAATGTCTGAGACCAGAGCTTCATTGTCCCGGCTGCCGCCCGGTATCATGCCCGCCGCGGCCAGGGAGCGCGCCTCCTCGAGCATGGGCACCCGGGCGGCGTACACTCGCATGTCGACCCGGGAGCCCCGGCTCATCTCCCGCAGGTGGCCCATGAGGCCGAAGCCGGTGACGTCGGTCACCGCGCCCACGTCGAAGCGGCCCAGGAGCTCGGCCGCGGAGCGGTTGAGCCGCTCCATCACCGCGATGGCCGCGGCCACCGACTCGGCCGAGGCCAGGCCGCGCTTCATCGCCGTGGAGAGCACCCCGAGCCCCAGGCTCTTGGTGAGGACGAGGCGGTCGCCGGGCCGGGCCCGGGCGTTGGTGTAGATTTTCGCCGGATCGATGCGGCCCGTGACGGCCATGCCGAACTTGGGCTCGGTGTCGTCGATGCTGTGGCCGCCCACGATGGGCACGCCCGCCTCGGCGGCCTTGTCCGCCGCCCCGCGGAGTATCTCCTCGAGCACGCCGAGGGGGAGTCGGTTCGTGGGAAAGCCCACGATGTTGAGGGCGAAGAGGGGAGTGCCCCCCATCGCGTAGATGTCGCTCAGGGCGTTGGCGGCCGCTATGGCGCCGAAGTGGTAGGGATCGTCCACGATGGGCGTGAAGAAGTCCACCGTCTGCACGATGCCGAGCTTCTCGTCGATGCGGTATACGGCCGCGTCGTCGGAGGTCTCGGTGCCGACGAGGACACGGGGGTCCGAGACCGGCGGAAGGCTCCGCAGGACGCGCTCGAGGGCCTGCGGCCTGAGCTTGCAGGCGCAGCCGAGGCCGTGGGTGAAGTGGGTGAGCTTGATCTCGCCGCCCCCGGCCGCCGCTTCCGGGACCTCGCCGGCCGCGGGCCTCAGGCGCCTCGCCGCGGCTATGATCTGGGCGGCCGCCTCCTCGACCTCGGCGCGCGAGAGGAAGGCGCCGGTGGAGAAGCGCACGGTGCCCATGGCGTACTCCAGGGGCAGGCCCATGGCCTTGAGCACCGACGAAAGTTCCACCGAGTCGGCGTGGCAGGCGGCTCCCGCCGAGGCCGCCACCCCTTCGAGCTCGGAGAGGAGGGTGTCGGCCTCCAGGCCCGGGAAGGCGACGCTCAGGGTGTTCGGGAGCCGGCGCTCGGGGTGGCCGTTCAGGCGGATCTCGGGGAGGGCCTCGGACAAGAGCCGCCACAGGAGGTCGCGCAGCTCTCGGGCGTGGCGGCTCCGCTCGGGCAGCTCGCGCAGTGCGAGCTCGGCCGCGGCCCCGAGGCCCACGATCTCCAGGACGTTCTCCGTCCCCGCGCGGAGGCCCCGCTCGTGGCCCGCGCCGTGGATGAGCTTGGCGAGCCTGACTCCGGTGCGGATGTAGAGGGCGCCTACGCCCTTGGGCGCGTAGAGCTTGTGTCCCGCGATGGACAGGAGATCGACGCCGAGCGCGTCCACGTCCACCGGAATCTTGCCGACCGACTGGGCGGCGTCGGAGTGCACGAGGACTCCGGCGCGATGCGCGATATCGGCCAGCTCGCGCACCGCCTGGATCGTGCCCACCTCGTTGTTGGCGTGCATCACCGAGAGGAGAATGGTGTCGGAGGCCAGGGCCTTCTCGAACTCGGCGGGGTCGACCAGGCCGTGGGAGTCCACCGGGAGGAGGGTGGTCCGGAAGCCCTGGGTCTCGAGCCAGGCGAGGACCTCGAGCACCGCGGGATGCTCCACGGCCGTGGCCACCACGTGGCGGCCGCGCCCCTGTTCGCGCAGGGCGAAGGCCGCGCCCTTGATGGCGTAGTTGTTGGCCTCGCTGCCGCCGCTCGTGAAGACGATCTCCTCGCTCGCGGCGCCGATGAGTCGGGCTACGCTCGCGCGCGCCTCTTCCACCGCCTTTTTCGCCTGGATGCCGTACCAGTGCGAGGAGGAGGGATTGCCGAAGCCGCCTTCGAGGTAGGGCCGCATGGCGGCCGCGACCGCGGGATGCAGGGGCGTGGTGGCGTTGTAGTCGAGATAGATGGGCTCTTTCACGGCGAAACCTTGGCCGGTCCGGGGCCGGCGACCGAGTCGGCCGCCGAGCCTAAGGCCGGGCCGGCGACCGAGAGCGCGAGTGGCGTGCGATCCATGGGCGAATAGTAGCCCGGGCGCGCCCGGCGGATCAATCTTCCGGCGAGGGCCTTCAGGATCTGCCTTCAGGCCCTGCCTCAGGCTTCGCCTCGCGCCTTCTTCGCCATTGCGCGAATCTCCCATATATGTGAAAATACGCCTCCCGAACCTCGCGCCGCGAGGTCCGGGCCCTGAGCAGGAGCGCGCGATGAACACGACAGATGGAGTCTTCCGCTACGACGCCCGCGCCAAGGTCACGGGCCGCGCCAAGTATGCCGCCGACATCAAGCTGAGCGGCATGGCCCACGCCGTGCCCGTGTATACCCGCTTCGTGCGCGCCCGCGGCCTGCGCGTCGATGTCGCGGCCGCGAAGGCCGCCCCGGGAGTCCTCGCGGTCCTCGTCGCCGAGGATGTGCCCGGCCAGGTGCGCTACGGCCAGATCGAGCCCGACTACCCCGTCCTCGCCCAGGATGTGATCAATTTCGAGGGCGAGGTCATCGCCCTCGTCGTGGCCCGGACCAGGGCCCAGGCCCTCGCCGCCGCCGCCCTCGTCGTGGAGGAGGCCGAGGAGCTCCCGCCCGTGCTCGACCCGGAGACCGCCCGCGGGCCTTCGGCACCCCTCCTGCGAGCGGGCAAGAAGGACAACATCGTCAACCACGGCAAGATGCGCCGCGGCGACGCCGAGACCGCCCTCGCCGGCTGCGACCTCGTGCTCGACGAGCGCTTCTCCACCCAGTTCATCGAGCACGCCTATATGGAGCCCGAGGCCGCCGTCGCCATCCCGCGGCCCGACGGGGTCATGGAGATCCACGGGAGCATGCAGCATCCTTTCTCGACGCGGCGCTTCGTGGCGGCGGCCCTGGGCAGCCTCCTCGCCGGGGTCGAGGTCTTCAATCCTCCCATGGGCGGAGGCTTCGGCGGCAAGGACGACACGGCGGCCCTCGTCTGCGCCCGTGCCGCGCTCGCGGCCCGCGCCGTCAGGCGGCCGGTGAAGCTCGTCTACGACCGCGAGTGGTCCATGCGCGAGAGCTACAAGCGCCATCCCTACAAGCTCCACTACCGCGCGGGCTTCGGCGCGGACGGCCGCTTCCGCGCCGCCTCGATCGACATGCTCTGCGACTCGGGCGCCTACACGAGCGTCACGCCCTGGGTGAACTGGCGGAGCCTCGTGCAGTGCTGCGGCCCCTACTCGGTGGCCGACGTGCGCACCGACGTCTACGCCGCGGCGACCAACAATGTCTTCACGGGCGCCATGCGCGGCTTCGGCTCCCCGCAGGTGAACTTCGCCGTCGAGCAGCTCATGGACATGGCGGCCGAGCGCCTCGGCCTCTCGCCCCTGGAGATCAGGCGCATCAACATGCTCAGGCAGGACGGCGAGACCGTCACGGGGCAGAAGCTCGACGGCCACGTCGTGAGCCTGGGCCAGGTGCTGGACGCGATCGTCCGGGCGACCGACTTCGAAGCGAAACTCGCGGCCTCGACGCGCGGCACGGCGCGCGACGGCACGTTATACGGCATAGGCCTGGCCCTGAGCTACCGGGGAATGAGCCTCGGGGCCGAGGGCGCCGACTTCTGCTCGTCCATCGTGAACTGCCAGGCCGACGGCTCCGTGATCCTCGACGCGGCCATCCACGAGAACGGCCAGGGCGCCGAGTCGGTGCAGATGCTCGTCCTCGCCGAGGAGCTCGGCATCCCCCTGGCTCTCATCCGGCGCCAGCGGTCCTCCACCTCGATGATCCCCGACGGCGGCACGACGGTCGCGACGCGCGGCACCATCATGGGCGGGGGCGCCGTGGCCGTAGCCGCGCGGGAGCTCAAATCCCTCATGGCCCGCACCCTCGCCCCGAAGCTGGGCGTCGAGAGCGGGCGCATCGTCTTCCGCTCGGGCCGCGTGGGAGCCGAGGGCGGCCCGAGCATGAGCTGGGAGGAGGCCGCGGCGGCCATGTTCGCCGAGCGCGTCTATCCCTACGCCTTCGGCACCTTCCGCGCCCCCGATGTCTCCTGGGACGAGGAGACCGGCCAGGGCGACGCCTACTTCACCTACGTCTACTCCTGCCAGGCGGCCGAGGTCGAGGTCGACGCGGCCACGGGGGCCGTGCGACTCCTCTCGATGACCGCGGCCCACGACGTGGGCCGGGCGATCAACCGCGCCCTCACCATGGGCCAGGCCTACGGCGGCATGGTCCAGGCGGCCGGCATGGCTCTCTTCGAAGACCTCGCCGTCAAGGACGGCCGCGTGGGCAACCGCAACCTCGACCGCTACAAGATTCCGCGCGCCCGCGACGTTCCCGACCTGCGCTGCATCCTCGTCGAGAACGCCGACCCGGCCTCGCCCACGGGCGCCAAGGGCATAGGCGAGCCGGCGATCGAGATCATGGCCCCTGCCATAGCCAACGCCGTCTACAACGCCACGGGCATCCGCTGCCGCGACCTGCCCCTGCGCATCGATCCCAAGGAGCTTTCATGAGCGGCGACGACGAGAGGTTCATCATAGTCAACGGCATACGGCGCGAGCTGACGAGCGCTCAGGCGGAGGGCGGCCTCCTCGAGTACCTGCGCGAGGAGCTCGACCTCACCGGGGCCAAGAACGGCTGCGGCGTGGGCGCCTGCGGCGCCTGCACCTGCCTCGTCGACGGCCAGGCGCGGAGAGCCTGCGTCACCAGGATGAGCTCGGCCCTCGGCAAGGAGATTGTCACGATCGAGGCTCTGGAGGGGCCCGGCGGCGAACTCCACCCCCTCCAGCAGGCCTTCATCGACGCGGGCGCCATCCAGTGCGGCTTCTGCACTCCCGGCATGGTCATGAGCGCCCTGGCGCTCCTCCTCAAGGAAAAGCGGCCGAGCCGCGAGCGCATCCGGCAGGCGCTCGCCGGCAACCTCTGCCGCTGCACGGGCTACCAGCAGATCGTCGACGCCGTGGAGCTCGCCGCCGGGCGCATGTACCCCGAGGCCTAGGTCCGCGGGGGCGGGTGGATCGTTTCGAGGCGGGCGCTCGGGCAGTTTCCTGATGTAGTCCGATTCGGCAGCAGTATGCACTTCGGCCCCGCGCCCTCGCTTGACCCCGGTGCGGGCCTGGTCTATCCTGGCATCACTCCGAACCGCGTCGTCCTCCAGCATCCGCCATGGCGCGCGGTCGAGACCCCGGTATTCCATCCGCCGACCGGATCGAGGGTGAGCGCCGCTCGCCCTTCCGCCCGGTGTCGAGGTCGAGGGCCAGGCCGGAAACGGCCGGGCCTCCCATGCTTGGAAAGGAGCCTTCTCATGGAAAGCTTGCGCCTTGTCCACCCGGACGAGGCTATGCGTCTTGTGCTGGAGAACCTTCCCGCCCCGACGGCCGAACGCGTGCCGCTCGCGGCGGCCCTCGGCCGAGCCCTCGCGGAAGATCTGCCCGCCCTCGTCGACCAGCCGCCCTTCGACAAGTCGGCGATGGATGGTTTCGCCTATCGCGCCGCCGACCTGGCCGCGCGGCCGGGCGCCGGGGCCGCCCTCCCCGGGGGGGCGGCCGGGCAGCCCGAGGGGGCGGCCCCGGTGTTCCGCGTGGCCGCCGTCGTGGCCGCGGGCTCGTCTCCGCCCGGCGCCCTCGGCCGGCTCGAGTGCGTCCGCATCATGACGGGCGCCCCGATTCCGGGCGGAGCCGACCGGGTACAGCGCTTCGAATGGGCCGAGGAGCCCGAGCCGGGGCTCGTGCGTTTCACGAAGCAGGAGCAGGTGAGCAACATCATCCTGCGCGGCGAGAACCAGAAGGTCGGCGCCCCGCTGCTCGACCGGCGTTTCCTGTGCGCGCAGGACCTGGGCGTGCTCGCCTCCTCGGGCTACGCCGAGATTCCGGTGGCGCGCCGGCCCCGCGTGGCGGTGATCTCCACCGGAGACGAGCTCGCCGCTCCGGGCGGCCCTCTGGGCGAGGACCGCATCTACGACTCGAACGGAGCCCAGCTCACCGCCCAGGCCCTCGCCGCCGGCTGCGAGGCGCGCTTCCTCGGCATCGTCCGCGACGAGCCGGGCCGCCTCGAGGCCGCGGTGGCGGCGGCGCTGGAAGACTGCGACGTGCTCGTCCTCTCGGGCGGCGTCTCGATGGGCGACTTCGACCACGTGCCGCGGGCCCTCGCCGCCGCGGGCGTCCGGACCGTCTACCACGGGCTGGCCGTCAAGCCCGGCAAGCCTTCGTTCTTCGGCCGCCGGGGCGGGCAGGCCGCCTTCGGCCTCGCGGGCAATCCCGTCTCGACCTTCGTCGGCTTCGAGCTCTTCGTGCGGCCCCACCTCGAGCGCCGCATGGGCCTGGAGCGCCGAGCGCGAATCGTGCGGGCCCGGCTGGCCGCTCCCCTGTCCCGCCGCGAGAGCGACCGAGTGGAGTTCCTCCCCGCGCGCCTGGAGACCGCGGCCGACGGCGCCGCGGCGGTGAGGCCCCTCGGCTACAAGGGCTCCTCGATGCTGAGCGTCCTCGCCGAGGCCGATTGCCTCCTCAGGCTGGAGATCGGGCAGACCCGGGTCGAGGAAGGGAGGCTCGTCGATGCGCGACTCGTTCGGCCGTGAGATCAGCTACCTGCGCGTGTCGGTGACCGACCGCTGCAACCTGCGCTGCGTCTACTGCATGCCCGCCTCGGGCGTCGAGCTGCTCCGCCACGAGGACATCCTGAGCTACGAGAGCATCGCCCTCGTGGTGCGCGCCGCCGCCGAGCTCGGCTTCAAGAAGGTGAGGCTCACGGGCGGCGAACCCCTGGCCCGGAAGGGCCTCGTCGACCTGGTGTCGCTCCTCGCGGAGATCCCCGGCATCCGCACCCTGGCCATGACGACCAACGGCACGATGCTCGCTCCGGTCGCCCAGGAGCTCAGGCGCCGCGGCCTGGCTTCGGTCAACGTGTCGCTCGACACGCTCGATCCCGGGCGCTACCGGCGCCTGACGCGGGGCGGAGATCTGCAGGACGCCCTCGACGGGATCCGGTCGGCGGTCGCGGCAGGCTTCCCCGTCAAGCTCAACGTGGTCATGCTCGAGGACACGACGGACGAGGAGTTCCGGGAACTCGCGAACTTCGCCGCGAGCCTGGGCGCCCGCGTCCAGACCATAGCGCGCTACAGCCTGGCCGAGGAGAAGATGGACGGCGGCGAGTACGACCGGCCCCCGCCCTGCTCGGCCTGCAACCGGCTGCGGCTCCTCGCGAACGGCACGCTGCGTCCCTGCCTGCACGGCTCGACCGGCGTCCCCGTCGACTTCTCCGACCTCCGGGGCAGCATCGAGCGGGCCATACTCGCCAAGCCCGAGCGGGGACTCGTATGCGAGGATCTCGAAGTGGGACAGATAGGAGGATGAGCATGGGAGAGGGCTTCAGCCACGTCGACGAATCGGGCCGCGCGCGCATGGTGGACGTCTCCGCCAAGCCGCGGTCGAAGAGGCGGGCGCGAGCCGCCGGCCGCATCGACCTTGCGCCCGCGACCGTCGCGCTGGTGCGCGCCAACGCCCTGGCCAAGGGCGACGTCCTGGCCGTGGCGCGCGTGGCGGGCATCATGGCCGCCAAGCGCACGGCCGAGCTCGTGCCCCTGTGCCACAACATCGAGATCGAGCAGGTGACGGTGGAGCTCACCGTGGTCGACGACGGCATCGAGATCGAGGCCGCGGCCCTGTGCAGCGACAAGACGGGCATCGAGATGGAGGCGCTCACCGCCGTGTCCGTCGCCGCCCTCACCGTCTACGACATGTGCAAGGCGGTCGACAAGTCGATGCGCATCGGAGGCATCCGCCTCCTGGAAAAGACGAAGGAGGAAATAGCGTGAACGAGCGCAAGAACGCTGAGGCGCCCCGCGAGGGCTGGTTCGATATAGTGTCGCTCAACGTATCCCCGGCCACCGGGACGCGCAAGAAGCCGGTGCCGGCCTTCCGCCTGGAGGCGGGCCGCGGTGTGGCCGGCGACGCCCACGAGGGCCTCATCGAGAACCGGCAGGTCTCCTTCCTGGCGGCCGAGGAGATCGAGGAGGCCTCGGCCGCGCTCGCGGCCGCCCTGGCCGGGCGCGGCGCGGCGCCCGGCGCCGCCGGCCGGGACGCGGCTGCCGGTGAAGCGGCGGCGCCCGGAGAAGCGGGCGTGCGGCTCACTTCGCTCGTGCCGGGCGACTTCGCCGAGAACGTGACCACGCGGGGCGTGCGGCTCCACGAGCTGCCGCTCGGCACGGTGATCGAAATGGGGACGGCGGTGCTCGAGCTGTCGAAGATCGGCAAGGAGTGCCACACTTCCTGCGAGATCAGGAACCTCGTCGGCGACTGCATCATGCCCCGCCGCGGGATTTTCGCGCGGGTCGTCAAGGGCGGAGAGGTGAAAAATGAAGATCGCGGTCATTACCGTATCGGATAGGGCCTCGGCGGGCGTCTACGCCGACCGCTCGGGACCGGCCATCGAGGAAGTCCTCAGGAAGGCCCTGCCCGGCGCCGAGATCGAGCGTCGCATCGTGAGCGACGACCGGGAGCGCATAGCCGAGGCCCTGGCCGCCTCGGGCTCGGCCGACTGGATCATCACGACGGGCGGCACGGGCCCCGCGCCCCGCGACGTCACGCCCGAGGCGACGCGCGAATGGTGCGACCGCGACATGCCCGGCATCGCCGACTATCTCCGCGCCAAGTCGCTCGAGGAGACGCCCAACGCCGTCTTCTCGCGCGGCTACGCCGGCATGCGCGGGGCGCAGTACGCGGTCAACTTCCCGGGCAGCGAAAAGGCGGCGCGTTTCTGCGCCGCCGTCCTCGCTCCCCTGCTCGAGCACGGGCTCGCGATGGCCCGCGGCGAGGGACACTGATCTATCCGGCGACCTTTCGGAATACTTCGCAGGGCGGGTCCTGACCGGGTACGGAAGGGGGCGGCTCGCTGCGCTCGGCCCTCTTCCGTACCCGGCCACCCGCCGCACTGCGGCACAGCGCGAAAGTGAAACCGGGTTCGATCCCGAAAGCATTCGCTTCTGAGCGGTTGCTTCCATTCCGCATGAAATCGAGGCTGCCTTTTAACCGGCAAGGTTATCAGGCAGCCTCGATCGAATTTGCACTCGAGAAAACTGTATCGGTTTCCTGCTTCTCTGCTATCTTAAAGAGAATCGCGAATTGACAGCAACCGAATTACCAGCCGCCGCCCTGCTGACCGTAACCGCCCATCATTCCGCCGCGAGGACCGTAGCCGCCCATGCCGTAACCCGGGCCGCCGCGTGAGCCTTCCCTGCCGCCGAAGCAGCCGCCCCTGGGGCCGAAGGCGGAGAAGTCGTAGGTCTTGGAGCCGATGGTCGCCGAGCGCACCATGACGAAGGGCTTGTCCTGGCCGGGGAAGGTGGGCAGCACGAAGCCCTGGACCTTCATCTGCGCGCCCTCGCGGATGTTGTCGGTGTAGGCGTAGTAGTAGAAGCGCGGCATCCGCAGCATGTAGGTCGCGTCCTTGGTCTGCAGGGCGGGATACTGGTCGATGAAGACGAGCTTGCCTTCGAGGGTCACGGGGGTCGCCGCATAGCCCGAGCCGCCGGCGAAGCCTCCCATCATGCGGCCGTAGCCGGGGCCGCCGAAGGGCGGCTGGGCGTTTTGCGTGCCGCCGTTCTGCTGCGCGAAGGCCATGCCCGCCGTAGCCAAAGCTATGGCGAGAACGATAATTGTTCTTTTCATCTTGAACTCCTCAGGGTCTATTTCTTCCGGCTCCAGGAGCCGGTGTACCGTACCGGTGCACTATCTATTAAGCAATAATCGTGCCAAATATCGGCAATCCGAAGAATAAAAACCATTCTGCTTTCACAAGGGAATCGGGCGATAGAGTTTGCTTGCGTCCGGCGGAAGGCGATCGGGAAGTATAGTTTTATCTTATATAGAATTGAGATTGGCCCGCGATCCGATTGGCCGCCCGATTGGCCGCCCGGCTGGACCCCGAGTCACGACTCTGCCCGCATAGGCGAGGCTTCCCACGCAGGCGCTCACCGAAGACCGAGAGGCCGGGAATGAGGCGATGGTGTCGGGCTCGGGGGTAATTCTTTCGCTTGATGGGCAATTATTGCCCAGGTTCAGTGGGCGGGGAGGTCGGCGTACAGCGCCTTGTCGCGGCAGACCTGGGCCTCGTCGGGCTCAGGGGCGAAGATCATGAAGATCCGGTCCACGAGACTGCCCGGCCTGAAGCTGATCGACCGTGCGAGGTTCCTGCACATCACCATGCCGATCCCGCGCCAGCGCCGGTGGAGGGGGTCGAAAATGGGCAGCGGCGCGCCGCCGTTCGAAGCGAAGGAAGCGAAGCCGTGGGAGCGGAAATAGAAGCTGAGGGCAATGCTGTCC
>Ga0307375_10001959_pt1 | contig 21687 bp, 16 predicted proteins | sample TR1MG_FD_202531 | JGI IMG/M metagenome (GOLD analysis project Ga0307375, IMG submission 202531) | Soil microbial communities from Risofladan, Vaasa, Finland - TR-1 | ecosystem: Environmental > Terrestrial > Soil > Coastal area > Acid sulfate soil | place: Finland: Risofladan, Vaasa | collected...
CGCCATGCCGTACAACGGCTCGAATACCCACTCGATCAGCCGTCGGCGATCCATCAGGATATCGGCGTCCAGCGCCATACCCGGCTTCACCGGCTCCTGCCTGCCGTAAGCCAGCACATGCTGGCTATCGAGCGCCACTTGAACGCGGTACAGCGGTTCCTGCTGCTGCAACGATTGCCCCACCAGCGCCACGATGTCGGCGGGGCTGAGCGCGCTGCGCGAAATGTCCGTCACCCGACCGTACTGCTGACCAAACTTCTGATAGGGAAACGCCTGATAGCGCAGCACCACGCGACTGCCCGGCTCGATGAAGCCGATCGCGCGGCTGGGCACCAGCAGTTGCGCCTGCAAGGTGGAGCCCGCCGGCAGGATCGACAGCAGCGGTTGGCCGGCGCTGACCATCTGCCCTTCCTTCAGCAGCACGGTGGAAATCACCCCGTCGCGCGGCGCGCGCAGCACTACGGCGCGCTGCATTTCGTTCTGCGCCATCGACTGCGCAATCGACGAGAGCTGCCGCTCGGTGTCGTTGCGCTTGCTGGCGTCGTCCAGCGGCAATTGGGCCAGTTGCTGCTGCGCAGCGTCGAGTTGCTGGCGGGCATCCAGTTGCTGGCGCACCAGGGCCTTGTACTGCGTCTGCGCATCGAGCACGGCGGTGCGCTGCTGCTGGATCTGCATTCCCGAGACATAACCTTTGGCAGCCAAGGGCTCGAAGCGCGCCAGCATGTGCTGGTTGCTGCTCACCTGCTGCCGCTGGATCGCCAGCTGCCCGGCGATCTGGGTCAGTTGCGAACGCAGCAGCGCTGCCTTGGCCCGCAACGCCTCGGCCTGCTGTTGGGATAGTTGCTGCTGATTGAGCAGGTCCACCTGCAGTCGAGCGCGCTGGGCATCCAACTGTTGCCCCACCAACACGTGTGTGTCGCCCAGCGTGGCGCTGTCCTGCTCGCTGGACAGTTGCAGCAGCACATCGCCCGCCTTGACGGCCTGGCCGTCGTGCACGTGCACGCGGGTGATCGTGCCAACGCCGGGCGCCGCGATGTTGAGCAGACCGGCGCTGGGCACCAGTTGTCCGGTGACGGTCTCGCGGCGGGTGTAATGACCGAAGAACAGAAACAGCCCGATCGCGGCCGCCAGCACCAGCGCCAGCGCGGTGAGCAGCCAGCGCGACAGCGGCGCCGCCACGATGATGCTGCCCAGCCATTCGCCGCGTTTGGCGTCGATGACTTCCTGGCGAAACAGCCCTTGCGACAAGACGTATGCATCCTTTTAATGACGGATTTTGTCTGTTTCCCGAAAGACTCCAATGCGTCGTCTTCCGGCAGGCGTGGTTTTATGGTCGACATCGGGACGGTGCGTGTCTATGGGAATGTTTCTGAGTTGCGGGCTACCGCAAGAACCCGCGATCACACGCACTCAATGTCCACGGGCGTTACCCCGCTGTGGCTACACAAAATGTAGGGGAAGGACTACGTTTCCCGGTGCAGCTTGCCTACAAGCCGCCGACGCCTGATGAAGGAAATTGCGCTCGACTAGCAGCCTGAAGCCGGGCTGCTTCAGACTCGCGTGCTTGGCCCGCGACGGGCCTGCGTTCTATCGGCTTGCCAAACGATCTCAAGCTGGTCAGCCGCTACACCTCGCATGCGCGCCGTGGCTCGATGTAACCGCACGTGCAGCCGTGCCAGCTCCCAGATCAGCGCGCCTTCGCGTGCGGAGTCTTGGCTGCCAGCCTTGCCGTAGCGATCGATACTACGCAGAACACCCGCTGGCGCAGGCCGTCGTCCCCTTGCTGGCCGTGAGCACTTGCGCGATGACACACACACATTGCCAAGCCGAACAGACGGTGGGGCGAAAGATGCGACGGTAGGCAAAGAACTGAAAACCCATGGCCACGGCGATGAAGATCGGCCGATACGGCGCCAGGGCGGTCAGATGGCCAATCCGTGCGTCTGAAAAGCCCAACAGGACCAGCACCAGCGGACCGAGGCAACAGGGTGGAGGCAAGGATCGCGGCGAGGCCGCCCATGGCCAGTGCACCCTTACCATGGGCGGATTCGGGCATGGGGACTTCTCCTTCCCGGCTTGTTGTCGATACGGTAAGGTACCCCCGCAGTCAAGTACGGGATCGGGCGCATGACTTCGGAACAGCACAACCTGCCCATCGGCACTTTTGCCAAGGCCACCGGGGGCAGCGTCGAGACCATCCGCTATCAACGCAAGGGTCTGCTGCTCGAACCAGAGCGCCCATCTGGTGGTATTCGCCGGTATGGGCGTGTAGACGTGGCCCGGGTGAAGTTCGTCACATCAGCGCAGCGACTGGGCTTCAGCCTCGACGAAGTCGCACAGCTGCTCTCGCGGGAGGACGGCACCCATTGCAGTGAGGTGGCGGAATTCGCCGCGCGGCACTTGGCCGACCTATGCGCGCGCCTTCAAGACCTCAGACGCGTGGAGACCGTTCTTTCCCGGCTAGCGGCTCAACGTGGTTCGCATCGCGGCACGATGGCCTGCCCTCTGATCGCCTCGTTATACAGTCATTGAGATGAGCGATTCGCCGCCGCTTTCGTCGATCGATCAATACCTCACCGCCGCCACGCGCGCCAATACCCAGCGCAGCTACGCCTCGGCCATCCGCCACTTCGAGGTGGAATGGGGCGGCCATCTGCCCGCGACGACCGATAGTGTGGCGCGTTATCTGGCGGACTACGCCGAACAACACGCCATCAACACGCTCCGGCAGCGCCTGGCGGCCCTGGCGCGATGGCACATCGAGCAGGGATTTGCCGACCCGACCCGCACCCCGCTGGTGCGGAAGGTGCTCAAGGGCATCCGGGCACTGCATCCGTCTGTCGAGAAACAAGCCGTTCCGCTGCAACTGACCGAACTCGGTGCGGCGGCCGACTGGCTCGATACGGCGGCCGCCCGAGCGGAGCTGCATGGCGATACGGTGCGCAGGATGCAGCATCGGCGCGACCGCGCCCTGATGCTACTGGGCTTTTGGCAAGGGTTCCGGGCGGACGAGCTGACCCGCCTACGTATCGAACACATCGATCTTCGGCCTGGCGAAGGCTTGACGGGGTTCCTACCGCGCAGCAAGACGGACCGCGACAACAACGGGCGAACGTTCAAGATTCCGGCGTTGTCTCGCTGGTGTCCGGTTGCTGCCATCCAAGCGTGGATCGCCACATCAGAACGAGCGGAGGGACCATTGTTTGTCGGCATCAACCGATGGGGAACGCTGGGCACCGCGCCGCTCGATGTCGACAGCATCGTGCCGATCCTGCGCCGGGCGTTTGCACAGACAGGCTTGTCTCAAGCTGATGCGTACAGCGGGCATTCGTTGCGGCGTGGTTTCGCCAGCTGGGCCAACGCCAACGGCTGGGACATCAAGAGCCTGATGGCCTACGTTGGCTGGCGCAAGGTCGATACCGCCATGCGCTATGTCGACGCGAGCGTGCCCTTCATGCTGCCAGCCAAAGCGACTTCGTCTTCGCCACAGCCCGCGGTGACCGCTGCACTCCCGGCGCCAGACAATATGGCGACGATTTCCTACGCGGAACTCATCGTGCAATTTGCGCTGTCCTCGTATACGCGTAGCGCCCGCCGACGCGCCAAGGCACGGCAGTTGATCGAAGAAGCTTGCTTGGCGCGACACCGCGCACAACGTGAGGACGCGGACGGCTACCGCTTCCACCTGCGTATTCTCGATGACGCCGACTTGGAAGAGGTGATCGCCACCGTGCTCGATGACATGTACCGCATTGCCGACAACAACGCGTGCTACTTGGAAGCTACCATCCGTGAGAAGAAGGGTGATCGCCGCTGGGAATAGACTGGGAACGACGCACCGATGACAAAGCTTGACGAGACCTCGTACCCCTTCCTCAACCTGAAGCCTTCCGATGCCGAAATCCACAACCATTACACGATCTCGCCCGAGGAATGGGCATTCATCAAAGCGTTGGCACAGACGGCCGATGGGCGATTGGCGGCGGCGTTCCACCTGAAGCTGCATCAACGACTGGGACGATTTGTCGATCTGATCAGCGTGCCGAACCACCTCTTGCAGAAAATTGCCGAGTCCGTCGACGTTCGACGAGTCCCGAACGCCGCCGCGCTCCGGCAATACGACGCCTCGCCAACCAGCCGGCGGCACTTGGCGCGTATCCGTCACTACATCGGCGTACAAGCCTACGATGCGAAGGCGGCGGCTTGGCTGGTCACCGTGGCGGAAAAAGCGGTCGAACTCAGGAGTCGTCTACCCGACATCATCAATGTGATGATCGAGGAACTGACGCACCACCGATACGATCTGCCTTCCTTCGATGCGCTGGATCGTATCGCGGCCACAGCCCGCGAGACCGTGCACGACCGGTACTACCGAGCCATCGAGGCCCAACTCACGCCGGAACTCAAGCAAGCCATTGACGGGCTGTTGGAAGCCCGCAACAGCCCGACCACTGGCTGGAACTCCCTGAAGCGTGAATCGCGCAAGCCCACGAACCAGGAAGCGCGACATTACCTGCAACATGTCGTGCGGCTACGTGCATTGGCCAACCAGATGCCCAAGCCGGTGCTGTCGGTACCCAAGTACAAGCACTTTCGTGACCTGGCAGCCAGTCTGGATGCCAGCGAGCTACGCGACCAGAAGCCGATCAAGCGTTATGCGCTTGCTGTCATCTACATCCGTTCGCAATACGCATGCACCCTTGATGACGCCGGCGAAATCTTCGTCAAGATGATGCGGGCGCTTGAGAACAACGCGACCACACAGCTGATCGCGCATCAGCTGGAACACACCGAGCGGGCGGAACGCCTAATCCTTCAGCTCAAGGACGTGCTGGAGGCCTTTGTGCGCAAAGGCTCCCACAAGGCGCGTCTGGCAGCCATCACCGACAGCCTTGACGACGAACCCGACGACATCATTACCCAATGTATCGAGCACCTTGCCTACGCCGGCAAGAACTACCTGCCGTTTCTCCTGCGGCCGTATGCTGTGCAACGGTCGATTCTGATGAACTGTCTGGACCTCATCGCCCTCAAGAGTGCGAGTGACGACAAGGTCATGGAGCGCATGATCGACGTCTTGAAGCGGTGTCGATCGGCCAAGACAGTCCATCTGGCACCCGAGGCGTTGGGGATCGACCCCGACCACGATCTCAACTGGATGTCAGCCCTTTGGCGCAAGCATGTGCTGATCGATGCGAACGGTGACACCGATTCGGTTCGGGTACACCGCAGGTACCTCGAACTGGCCATTCTGAGCCAGCTCAAGGACGAGATCACCACCGGTGACGTGTACATTCCGGGCGGTGAGACCTACGACGATTTTCGCGAGCAGCTCATTGACGATACCACCCTCGATCAGGAGCTCGCTGAATTTGTCAAAATTTCGGGGATGCCGGCCACAGGCAAGGAATTCGTTCAGAAGCTCAAGGCCGACCTGGTTGCGACAAGCGACCGTGTCGATACGAATTTTCCGAATATCCCGGATGCTCGTATCGTCGACGGCGTGATCGTCCTGAGCAAGCTCAAGAGGGCGCCTCTGGCGGAAGCCCTCCAACGGCTGGATCAAGAAATCAGCGACCGGATGGAAGCGACGACCATCGTGGATGTCTTGGTGGATGTCGCCAAGTGGCTCGGTGTCGAGAAGCACTTCAAGCGACTGGCGGGTACCGAAGGCCGCATTGACGACCTGCTGCGCCGTGTGGTGCTCACCCTGTTTTGTTATGGCTGCAACGTCGGCCCCACGGATCTGGCGCGTTGCGTGAAAAACATTTCCCGGAAGCAAGCCGCATGGCTCAACCTGAAATACGTCAACGAGGAGACCTTGCAGCGAGTCATCAACGACGTGATCAATGCCTACCACCTCCTGGAGCTCCCAGCCTACTGGGGATCGGGTGCGTCCGCTTCCGGCGACGGCACGAAGTGGACGATGCGGGACAACACCATCATGAGCGAATTTCACATTCGCTACGGTGGATATGGCGGCATCGGCTACTACATCGTGTCCGATACTTACATAGCACTCTATTCACGCTTCATCACGTGCGGTTCCTACGAGGGACACTACATCCTTGACCTCTGCTTGGAGAACACTTCGGAGATACAACCCACATACCTGCACGGCGACACGCACGCGCAGAACTACGTGGCCTTTGGCCTGGCGCCGTTCCTCGGCGCCAAGCTGATGCCGCGCATCCGCCGGTTCAAGGATCTCAGACTTTACAGGCCGACCCAGAAGAAGAGCTACAAGCACATCGACGCGTTGTTCCACCAGTCCATCAACTGGGGGCTGATCGAACGGCACTACCGCGACATCCTGCGCTACGTTGTCTCCATCAAACTCGGCCGCATCAGTCCTTCGACCATCCTGCGTCGATTCAACAACAAGAGCCGAAAGAACAAGATCCACGACGCGATGAACGAGGTGGGTGCGGCCTACCGCACCATCTACCTGCTGGAATACATCGAAGATCCCCACATGCGGCGGGCGGTCAGTGCAGCAACCAACAAGAGTGAGGCATACAACCACTTCATCAAGTGGGCGTTCTTTGCCAACGACGGCCTGATCGACGAGACGATTCGTCACGAGCAGCAGAAGCTCATCCGCTACAACCATGCCGTCGCCAACATGATCATGTACCACAACGTCCAGCAGATGCAGCGGGTACTCGCAGAGCTCAGAGGGGAAGGCTGGGACATCACGCCGGAAATGATCGAAGCGCTCGGCCCCTACCGAACCAAGCACATCAATCGCATCGGACAGCACAATGTCGACACCAGCAGACCTACCGAGCCGTTGCAACGTGGCTCCCAGATCCCGCTAGCCCGAGTTCTAGGTCATCAGCGCCCAGGGCACGGCAGGCCTTCGTGGATGGCGAAGGATCGTGTAACAACAAGGGCTTAGGCGCCAATTGAGCGTTTTCGGGCAAATCTCGGCCATCCCCCAAGCTCGGCGCGCACTTTTTCCACCGTGGGATTCTCGCCGGTGCCGAGGATGGCGTCGGCGGCCGCATTGACCTGGTTTTGAGTGATACCGCGTGGCATGGATCAGTCTCCTCGATCAGCGCCCTACCCGCTTGGCTTTATACTCGCGATAAGTGATGATTATCGTGGCTAGGCGCCCTACTTCGTAGTATACATTACATACTATGAAAGATAATTCGCTGATTCCGACCCTCGCCCAACCGGCCTCCAGCCTGACGCTGCCGATCCACCTGGCGCAGCAAGCCGCCGATGCCGTGCGCGAACTGCTGGCGGAAGCCGCCGCCGCCAACACCACGCGCAGCTACGCCAGCGCCCTGCGCTACTGGGCCGGTTGGCACGCGGCGCGCTACGGCATTGAGTTTGCGTTGCCGGTGTCGGAGGCCGCGGTGTTGCAGTTCGTGGTCGATCACGTCGTACGTCGCTCGGCCGAAGGCGAACTCGCCTGGGAGCTGCCGCCGGCGGTCGATCGGACGCTGGTGGCCGCCGGCCTCAAGGCCAAGCCCGGCCCCTGGAAACTGGCGACGGTGCGCCATCGGGTCGCGGTGCTGTCGACCGCGCATCGGCTCAAGCAGGTGCCGAACCCGTGCGAGCAACCGGCGATCCGCACCGTGCTGAGCCGCGCTGCCCGGGCGGCCGTGAAACGCGGCGTGCGGCCGCGCAAGAAAACCGCGATTGCGCTGGTCGAGCTCGAGGCCATGCTGGCCACCTGCGACGACAGCCTGGAAGGCCTGCGGGACCGTGCCCTGCTCTGCTTCGGCTTCGCCAGCGGCGGCCGGCGGCGAAGCGAGATCGCGGCGGCGGATCTGCGCGACCTGCGCCGGATCGGCCCACAGGGTTTCATCTATCGACTGGAACACAGCAAGACGCAGCAAGCCGGCGTCACCGCGTCCTCCACGCCGGACAAACCGATTCTCGATCGGGCGGCCCAGGCGCTGGAGGCCTGGTTGACCGCGGCCACGATCACCGAGGGGGCGATGTTTCGGCGACTGTGGAAACACCGGGTCGGCCCTTCCCTGTCGCCGGCGGCGGTGGGCGAGATCGTGCAGCGGCGGGCGCGGCTGGCCGGACTGGAGGGCGATTTTGGCGGGCATAGCCTGCGCTCCGGCTTCGTGACCGAGGCGAGCCGCCAAGGCGTATCACTGCCGGCCATCATGGCGATGACCGAGCACCGCGCGGTGGCCAGCGTGATGGGGTATTTTCAGACAGGTGGTGCTGCCAGTAACCCAGCGGCTCGATTGCTTGAGGATAGTTAGAGAGTTAGGGAGCTGGACGGCAGAGACAGGGAGCCTTATTCGTAGGAGCGAGTCATGTCGATCCCCGAATTGCCAATGACCACCTCGCCATGTGACCTTTCCCAATGTCGAAACGACGGCGGCGCGTTCAGGTATCGCCATCGGGAATATAGGAGCCCGCGTGGCGTACCGCGTCGATTGCTTTCAGGATGGGTGCGCGAGTCGCGTCATCTAGGCGCGTAACACCATCCTCCACTTTGCCCAGATAGTGGGATCCGCCGCGCTCCTTTAGCACCCTCTTGAAAATTCGGTCCAGTTCGCGCGTATGCCAAGCGGTGATGGCCAGATCCACCGGAGGCCAAGACGAGTGCATGAATGCGCGAACCAGATCTCGACGGGCGCTCTTGCACTTGTCCCATTCGACAAACAAAAGGGTTTTTACAATATCGAAACCATCACTGCTTTTGCGCAGTTCGTCATGCACCACGGGAAAAGACGCAATGATGATGGGTGAGGCAGGCTTCTGACGAGCAGCCATGGCAAACGGAAGAATCGTTCCGCAGGCCTTGACGAAACCAGCTTGATTCGCTCGATCGGGTCTATCCAGGAGATGTGCGAGCGCCCTCGCACCATCGGCGGTCAGATCAAAGGTTCGGCGGCTTACGATGAGATGCACGATGAGATCGACGTATCCCGCAAGTCGTTCTCGCACTCCCGGGGAAGTTCTATCGAACGCAATGAGTGTCCGGCTGACCTGGTTGCCGTCCAGCCCGAGAGTCACCCCTACTTTGATCATTGACGGAAGATCGATATCACCCGCAACGACGTCTATTACCTGCTCAACCAGGCCGCCCGTGGTTACGCCCTTATCTGCAACGACCCGGCCCAGCATGGCGTGCGCCAGAGCGACTCTCTCTGAGCCTTGAAGCACCGGATATAACTTGAGGCCCCAGTGAACATGTTCGGTGGCAGAAATAGTTGGCAGGACGACCAGCCGCGCTGCCGGTGAGGCGAACCGTGCGAGATCTTTGACGAGAAGGTTCAAACCCTCAGTTGCAACAGCTTCCGTTGGGAAGGCTTTGATCAAGTCCTCAGAACTGACCCGTTCAATAAAACCGGCAAGCAGCAAGCCCCGACAACGTTCGATGTCAGGACTCTCAAGCAGCCACTGCATGTCGGATACATCGTGGAAAAGCAATTGGTCTATGCATCGATTCGTTGGATCATCGTTGCCTAAGCGTGCAAAAGCCTCCCGCACGCCGAACCTCGCATCGCTCGCTCGAGCGGCGGTGCAGAGAACCTCACCGATCCGATCAGTTCGTATGCCGTTCTCGCCCCACACGACATTTACCGCGTCAACCAATTGAGCCGACGAAGCACCTGCAATGATGTGGGAGAGAAGCTCGGAATGCTGATCACCGCGGATGCGCGGCAGGAAACGCGGCCAAAAGCCAAACCGCTTCTCGGGTAGAACCGATCGAAACGCATCGATCAAATTTTGGACGAGCGCAGCGTTGGCAACCGCATCACTTGAAGACAGCGCGCGCGCCAGCAACTGGCCATCGAGCGACACGACTTGCAGCAGCCGATCGGAAGGCACGCTGACGAGAGCTTCGGTCAGCTCAGGTGCGGCGATCACTCCCAGGGTGGCCGCGATCGATCGGGATACATCACACTCTATTGGTTCGTTGGCTTCACCGCCTACGAGAAAGTCAAACGCGGAGCGCCAATCGCGCTGTGTCAGCTTGGCACTGGCGGAACGCAAGACATTGCCAAGGCGACCGCTTAGACGTTCACGCTCCAGCTTTCCGAGAAGCGCTGTAACAAATGCCCACGCGCTTTGGACATCCAAGGAATCGACCGCATTGGCGACCGCATTGGCGATGGCCGGTTCTAGAATGTTCCATGTTGTGCTGATGGCTCCGCGTGAGCTGGCGATATCGATCAGGCCGAGAACCGCTGTCGGAGACTCGGTAGCCTTGTCGCGCAACTCGTCCCACAGAAGAGTGAGCCTCAACGCGCTCTCGCTTCCCTCCTCGTCAGCCGCAAGTGCACCGATGCTATCCGCGTCCAGCAAATGAGGTGTGGGACTTTGGAAGAGTCTTTCTGCAACCTGTGATGTCCAGCGATGCCGTGGGACGGGGGTTTTCCCACCGACCTCGAGGCGCCTTCCCTCCCAATCCGAAAATCGTGAGCGCGCGCTTTTTGGCGCAAAGAGCAGATCGAAGGATTTACCGGAAATTGATCGAGGTGAAAGTGCGAAGGTGCACAGGCTGAAATTGCGGCGCATGCCTGGCCAAAAGGCAGACAGTAGCCGCAGGGCAATCAGCTTCGGACTTGGTGCCTCAAACATCACGATCGCACTGCGCTTTTCGAGAAACAAGGCTTCGACTAACTCGGTCAAACCTGGGCCATCGACTGCAGGTAACGTGAAGGCCGGCTGCTTCGACGGCGCCCCAATCGGCTCATCGTCGGCAGGGTCTTCGAGTAATTCGGCGAGAACCGCTGGCGCCGCCTCGGTCTCCCAATAGCTCATGGGCACGAGCAATGTCTTGGTCGTTACACAGCCGGCCCGTGGAGCATCGAGATCTTGTTCTGTACGCGCCAACACATAGTAGTTGAGCGAAGGAAGTGGATAAGCGCTCAAATAGGGATCGAAACGTTCGCCCGGGCTCAAAGCGCCCGCCATGTCCGACAAGCGATCGATCAGCTCCTGATCCTTACGATCCAGACGCACGGACGACCGAAGCAGTTGGTGTCCACTGCGATAGCCATGTAGTTGTTGTTGGATAGAAAACTGCATCAGAGCGTGGCTTGGGCTCTTATCGCCCAAGCGACAGGAAGCGTGAGATCGGTCGATTCTATAATTCCCCCATTAAAGTCGTAGCGAACATAGCCGACTGACTTGAAATCCGAATCCAACAGCACTTCGCGGAAGCCTTCATCCGCTTCGGGATCGCCGCCAAGGATGCTTACTGCGAATATTGAGACATCGAAGCGATCGAGATCGCGCAGGCGCCCGGCGAAGAGCGGGTACTGCTCTTGAAGGTAGGCTCGCGGCCCGGCGACTGAACGCTCAGGGTCAAGGAGGTCCCACGCCGTAACCAAAACCGAGATTCGAGGTTTTTGACCCGTTAGACTATTGGGGATTTTCAGTTCGAGAAAGCGCAGAAACTCACAAAGCATGACCTGCGTGGGTATGTCGGTCGGTTTAGAGTTGGCCCCTTGATACGCCATCAGCTCGGCAGAGGTCACCCAGTCCGGCGGGTCCCTGTTAAGTTTCGACAAAACTCGCACGAAGACCAGAGCGCCAAAAGCACTTTCGAGCTGAGCCATCCATTCCGAAGCAAGCTCGGTGGTTTCCACCGCATCTTTCCATACTTCACCGAAGATATCGGGGACGACTAGGTCCGCGCTGAATCGCTTGCCGTCCTCGGTCAACACCAGCGGGATAGTGACGGAGCTTCTGTCTGCTTCCAGATTTTGGTCGGTCCGAGGCGCGAAATGGCCCTGATGCAGATGAGCAACCGCGCCCTCGACATATTTGATTTCGTTGGGGGTCTCGGAAGTGGAAAGTGCACCACTACCGCCTCGGAGTGCGATCCATAATCTTCCAATGAAGTTTGTCTTACCTGAGTCGGGACCGCCAATAAGAATGACGTTGCGGCTGCTCATAGGCTTCCGCCCATGGGGACTCGTAGGGCATAGCGAGAGCCAGGCATCGCGATCGGGCCAGCGGGCCAGAATTCGTCGTCATAGCAAGGGCGCGCTAGCGTCTGGGTGACGAGATCGGCGATGCCCGTTCCGGCAGGTATGTCTGCGGACTCGGAGAAGGATGCGATGTTGCTAATTGCGAGATCAACACCCAGCTGAGACGCATGATCGCGAAGCTCCTGCAGCGTGGCCTCCCCTGGCTGGCCCTGATCAAAACGAGTGATGACAAGGCGCACCGTCGGGATGGCAGGAACACAGAGCGCCACGATGCGATCGATTAACAAGCTTGCCCGATGTATCGCACTCCGGCGCTGTAACCTGTCAGCTAGAGATCGGCCATCAACCATGATCCATATTGCGTAGGCGCCTCGCAGGAATTCTAGCCGATCGGCCCGGTTGCTATCGATCAGGCTTGTCGACCATTCGCCTGGCAAGTCGGGAATGAACAAGTTGAGTCGCGTACCATCGGATTGGCGAAGTAGTTTAAGGTGTAGAAACCCTGCCGATCGGTCATCGCCGAGTTCAGTATGTGCGGTCATCTGTTCAGGGGTGGCTCCGCGCCATCGGCGCGCCCCTCGCGACAATTCGTCGAATGCCATAAGGGACTTGCTATCGGCGAAGGTGAGGCCATCGACGCGATCATGGGCAAGCAGAAGATAGAGGCTGACGAGGCAGGCGGTCTTGCCAGAATCGGGCGCCCCCAGAACGCCAATGATGCGGCCATAGCTGCCGCCCATGATGGCGCGGACGTCCTCCACACCGAGAGCTGCGCTCGGTGGAAAGCGAGGGGTATCTTTCGGCGCAGCCAGCACCGGCTCACCCAACATCCCACTGGGATCGAGACCACCTTTTGCTTCGCTGCCGAGCATCCGATTGGGGCACTCGTCAGGTGCGTTGTTCAGAAGACAGATACCCGTCTGAGCGACCGTACACTCGCTATTCCGGCATGAGTTATCGCTCATATCTCTCGGTGCACCTTGTGTTGGAACTGCAGTACGGCTCGCTCCAGCAGCGCGCGAGATCCCCAATCCGACAGCGGTTTCGAGAGGTGGGCGCCCGATCCATTGGTGTTCCCCGTACGGATCGCAGACAACAGCGGGAACACCAGGGGGGCCATGTTAACTAGCGCCTCGTCTTTGAACGAGGCAGCGATCGGCAACCGATCCTCACCCAGTGCCGTCAGTAACTCTGAAAGAGTCAGCGATTCTGTCTCTTTCAGACCGCGCATCACGAGATTGCGATGCGATTGACTGGGCAGCGCGCGCATGAGTACGCCAATCTCAATACCGGTCGCGACGGCGCGGGTCGTTGGCGACAGCGATGTTAGCGGGCGATCGAAAATGTCGCTCATGCCGCAGAGGACCCACCAGAGCAAATTGATTTCTTCGCGATCGAGGGCCGTGTTGAACCGAAGCGCATCGACCGCCGGGGCAACTGCCGTCATAAATGTCTCCTTAGCTATCGCCTCGTCACCAAACACCCCTAGCGCAGGTACTATGCGACGCGTGCGGGTTTTGAGACCGGCGTTGACGATACGGGAGCGTGCTGCGTCGATCGCCCGAACTCGTAATTCTTCCAGCTTCGGCGCATCGCAAGCCGGCAGAAAGCTGAGCGCTGACCATAGAGCAACGGCCAAGACGTCTGAGTTTGTCCAATTGTCTTTCGCGGCAGCGCCCGCGATGACCATCTGCGTGGCAGCTACGGCACCACATACGCCTATTTCGAGCTCGTGGCCCTCCCGTACGAAGGATACGCTTTGCGCCCTGATCGCACTCTCGATCTGCATCTGGAGGGCATCCGGCATCGAGGATTTGTCGCGAAAAACTTCACTGACCGCGCTTCCAATCGCCATCAGGTTGGCGACATTGGTCTCTTCAGAAAATTGGGTACACAGATCCTTGACGGCTGCCCCTCGCTTGGTGACGAAATCGTCGTCCGGCTCCAATGCAAATATGCGGACATATTGCGCGATATCCATCAGCTCCCCCTGTGTCTGGCTCATCCTTTCAATATACCCTGAAGCAGGGCCCACAGCTCATCGCTCCGTCCAGCCTTAACTAGGCTATCGAAAGCGTTTCGTTCAAAGGGCTCGCTCAGCCTGCCCTTCCAGTTCGGTGGAAGGGCGCCCAGCGTGGCAAGGATGCCAATGCGCTGAGTGGGTGAAATATCCCGAAAGAAGCGCAGCAATAGCATCGGATAGGCATCAACCAATGTGTCCTCCCGTGCCTCTGAACTGTGATCGTCGGGTGGTACAATGATGATAGTGTCGGAAGCACCATCCATCGCAACCTTTTGCTCAGGTAGAACAATTGCCTGAGCGGCGCCGCGAAAATTTGGACAACCCAAAGTGCATGTAGGATCCCGGCGTCCTAGACGGGCTTCATCGGCTTCGAACCTCTTCTTTTCATTTACCCATGCTCGTGGGTGAACACGAACCGACAGTGCATCTTCCTCGGCGTTCCAGTCAAATTCGATGACGTTGTAACAATAGGTGAATTTGTCGTCGGAAGTCGGGGGGACAGTTGCACCTGCAGCAAGCATCATCAAGTCACAGCCTTCCTCGATCGCCTCGATCTTCACGGAGGGATTGTGTTCGTGCCCCGATATGAAAACACGTGCACGGCTTCGAATGAAGAGTAGAGCATCCGCAGAATCCTGGAACCAATGCAGTGGATGATGCGACAGGACGATAAGTTCTTCGCCAGGCCGTTGTTTCAAAACACGCTGGCGTGCACCGAGCAGAAGCTTCCCCTCTTCGTCTTTTTTCGAGCAGGCGAGTGCTGAGTTCAGCCGAATAAAGCGGATCGCCCGGCCTGGCGCCAACTCGACCAAACGGTCTTCAGCAAGCAAAGCATTGGTGTCTAGCGGACAGCGATAGCCTTCAGCGAAAGGCAAGTAAGCCGAGAAACGGCGAAAAAGCATCTCGCGATCGGCTTCAGTCCTCAAGAATCGGTCAAGGGCCGGCTCGCCGTCGGCGACAATCTTGCCGAGCATCATTTCGGTGAGTTCGGTGATCTCATTCCAATCGATGTCATGGTTGCCAGGCACGACCTGAATGTCAGTGATTTCGCAGCCAGCGGCTTGGGCCACCCGGTCGAGCCACGCCGCTGCCGCCTTATATTCCTCGGGACGCCCTCCGTAAGCGATATCGCCTGTGATGATGATGCCGGCGGTTCGGTCGATCTCAAGGGTCTTGGCCATCGCACGGACATCATCAATGAGTCGCTCTTTGACGTCATCGTTGATCCAAAGCTTCCCGTCCTTTTCCTGCCCAAAATGAATGTCCGACAAGTGCACAAATACAACACTCATGTTTGCCTCCGTTCTGGATTGAATCGAATCACAACCTACCGACTATTGGAAGCAAATAGTCAGCATATGAATAGTGTATGCACTGAACACATTTAAGGAGGTCTTTGAAGGTTCCCAGCGCCTTGATTGCCGCAACGGTCTTTTTCGCATTTGAGAGGCACTTTTTTGCGCCGCTGTCTGACGCAACGTGAACTCTTTCGCGGCGGCGTCCTCGAGACCCCTTTGAAAAGAGCTGCGCTCGTCGGGGGCCATCGGGCTTGATGGAGCGGTAGTCATATGCATGGATTAAGTAAGCCGAAGGCCCCACCATCATCCTCGCTATCGACTTTCATTGGCCATACGGGATTTGGGCGTAGTCCTGACTTCCATTGGTTTGCCAAAGCTCTGGGCTTTATGAACCACTCTTTTTGGTAGCTTTTGATATCTGCAATTTTCCCAAAACAAAATGCTGTCTTCGCTCAGTATGAACGCTGGAAGTACCAGATACTGATACAAGTCAACATCGATCCCATCGTTCATTCGCTTGGGGTTCTTCGGATCGTAAGGCTCCTTCGCTTTGACGCTTCTAGCCACTTGGCGGAAGCGGTAGCGAATCTCCAAATGTCGTCGAACGCTCATCGGTGGATCAATATGAATTTCCGAATCCAGACCCTTCTGGCAAGTGTCTGCAAGACGTTCAGCCGCAGTCAACGGATCCGATCCCGGTAGATCGATTCCGGCTAGCTTGACCGCGTCCGCAACGCGTTTTAGCCAACTCGGCCAGTCTGCGCGCTCCTCTCGCCGAATCTCTTCCAAGGATGCGCCTCGCGCCGAGAACTGCCAGAACGGATCGCAAAGCTGCCTCCACATTCGGCGTGCCAAATGCGTCGTTTCCTCTATAGGCGGCGCAGTCGAATACCCCAGGATCGTCATCACGTCGACCCCACTGGGCAAGCCCCGAGCAACCGGATTCAAGAACGTCTTGAGGGCTGTAATCATTCTCCTGTGCTGTATCGATGAGATCTGTCGATTCCGTACTTGCAGAATGAGCTCACCGGTCGTCGTATCACCCAGACTAAACGAATATCCGTTGCGGGACATTTCTTGAAGGACGGGCAGCCAGTCTGGGCGCGGATCATCGCCAAGTGCCCTGGCGACCAGGGTATCGAGAATGACGATCGTTTGATCTTCCGCAATTAGTTTTCGATGATTCATCCCGCTTCTCAAATAATTGAATAAGAAAAATTGCGCTTCGGGAACACGGTCGTTCGAGATCACACACGTTGCCATCGAAGCGTCCTATGCGACGCTGGTCGGCGTTTACGTGTCTTGTCACGTGAATGTCGGCCCCACCCCCGACAACAGCGCCCAATCGCGCTAAGAAAACTCTACGTGCGCTCAATGACCAAGACCCTGCGAAACTGTCGTCGCTGGCACCTGCACCTTCGTTACAGGTGCTTGCGCCGTGGTGATAGGCGACGTAGGCGCATCGACGCGCTTGGCTACCTCATTGGGTGTTGGCGCGACGCTTTGATGCCATGCAATGCTCAGCACGCATACCAACACGATGGCAATCAGACCAAGCACGCCATTGAGCGTGCGGTTCTGCTTGGTGACGCGCGTGCTGATGTCGGTGAACGCGCCGGCAAATCGCAAGGCGACCTCAGTAGGCTGTCTATCGACCAAGGCTTTGCGCAGCGTGACTTCGTTAGCGATTGAGCCGACCGAACTCTTTTGGTTCTCTACGAGTACCGCCATTAGGACTGCGAAAATCAGGAAACCGATGACGATCGAAAGGTTTTTGACGCCGTTCCCTGCTTCGAGGCTGCCTGCCGCCAGTATTAAAGCCGCCGGTAGTGCAAGGAGTTGATTCTGGATGTCGGCGAGCGCCTTGTTGAGGCGCAGGGTGTCGTCGAGGTTTTGCTTCTCGACCTCCGATCGAACCTTCTGGTAGGAAAAGTCGGCCGCGAAGATAGCGTAGGCACCTTTGACTTGCTGCACGAAGGGCTCGAACTGCTCGATCAATGCGCCGAAGGTGGTCCGACTGGATCCCGTCAACGTGTCGATCAAGGCCGCACGGACCATGTCGCGCTTCTGCTCGCGATGTAAATAAGTTCGGACAAAATCGCGACCAAATTCCTCCAGGCCCGGCAAGGGGCGCAGATTTATAGCATCAAAGTGCAGACTGATTTCGATCTTACGCGTAGGGCTTTCGATGAAGAAAAGCGAGAGAGGTACTCTGACGACGTGGTCCGCCAATTCAGTCACCAGCGACCAGAGCTGAACGGCTTGTAGGTAGCCATGGATCCGCTCGGGCACCGGCTCGGCGGGTGTGGTGTAGGCTAGTTCACGGACGGTAAACACCTCCGGGACGCGAGCCTGGTTAACAGGCGTGCCGACTAGTTGTTCGACTGTCTGATACACGTTGCCGGCGGTGGGATCGAATTCGATCAACCGGGTCGCCGACTGGGTAAGTGCACGTACCTTCGGCGCGCATCGCTCAAGCTCATCGACCACCGTATCGAAGTCATATGTGACAGGCAGGATGCCGCGATAGATACCGTTGCCTAGCTCCTGGACACCGGCCAGTGTAGTGAACAACCATCGGGCCCAATCGTGCGGCGATTTAGGTAGCGAGGACATTGTCTTCTATTCCCCGAATCAGCTCGACCGAAGGGTCGTGCAGAACGATGACGTTCGCGTTTGCATCGTAGGCGACGCGGCTTTGTTGCACATCTTCGACCGAAAAGCTGAGGGTAATCGTTTTGCCGATGCGCCCTTGGATGCGCTTGAGTCGATCGAACGTCTTACGGTCAGGCTGAAATCGGTGCGAGAGTTGATAGCGCTCGGTCAGAGCGGCGTCGCGGATGAAGTCCATGAAGTTGTCGGGGTCTTCCGGCATGATTGCCGCCGCGAGGGTTTGGAGCACGACTTCCTTTCTATTCTGCGCAAAACAGTCATAAAGGCGTGCGCGCATTTCGATCAGTTCCCGGCGTCGATCATCGTCGCTCGTCAGATCTTCACGCACGTCGACAAAGTCGTTGGCGGCCTGGATCAGTTGTTCCGTATGGAATTTGGCACTGGTGAAGTTTTGGCATGCCAAGGAGGTGCGGAAATACTCGGTCACGCTCCCGGCACGCGACTTGCCGCGAATAAAGGTCAGATACGGTTGCGTGCCGGCTACGTACTGACTGAGGTTGATGCGGGCCGCTTCGTGCAACAAGTTGATATCGATGTTGAGTGTTGGTTCGAGATCTAACGTCTGCTCATTGATTCCAGCTCCGGGCTTGAGCTTCAACATGGCGACCAGCAGGTAATCGTTGTTGTTCTGCTCGTAGCGTAGAAACAAGACAAAGCCACCACTGGCGAGCAGTGTCTTGGCCATTTCCTGTTCAATAAGTCCCAGGGCCTTGGTCGTGAAGTCCAAGAACGACATCGCCCCCTGGTGGTTTTGGGTCAGGAGGATTGGAAATTGATGAAGAGTGGGATCAGCGCCGAAGGTGCCGGTACTGTTCGAGCGGGTGGCGTACATCGCGAGTAAGTCTTGACTCACATTCCGTAGCGTGGTGTCGATCGGAAGCGGCGTGGTGCGCACATGCCGGGTGACCGAGTCCTCGCCGCGTGTCTGAACCGCCTTGCTCAGCTGATGAATGGTGGCTTCCTTGATGTCCAACCTGGCTCCCCCTGTTTGACCTCAAGCTTACGGTGTATGGGCGACAGCCTCAAACCTCTTCGCGGCTCAACGTGATCCGAAGCTTGCCATGTGGTTGTCGCGCGCACTGAGACGTTGGTGCTCCGTGCCTCTTGCGGGAGCGTCATCCCGTGCGCCTCCTTTCGGTAGCGCGTTCTTGGATCGGCGTCGTGGTGTCGCCGCCGAACCAATTGAGGGATGCCGGATTGGGAAAATGAGGCAGGTTGGCCATTTCCAAGCGCGACATGAGGACCAGTGGTCGCGGTTCCAACGCTGGTTCAAGAGGTGGATGGCGCGCTCAGGACCGAGAGCTTCGAGCGCTACCGCGTCTACTCGCACGGCCAACTCGCGCCGAAATGGCCACAACAAGATGGTCGACATTGGTCGAAAGCGGCCACTCCCCTACCCCCGATAACACGGGCTAATCACCCTGCCTGGCGTCCGTTTTCGGCTGACAACGGCCGGTCGCGAGGTTTGGAAGACTGGCGAATAGAGGCCAGTAGGAAACTGGTCCTGTTGGCGCTAGCGGCAGAGCGCGAAGGCCTGAGCCTGGCGCCGGCTGAGTCCAGCATAGGGACCTCGATTAACCGGACGGAGTTCCGTAAAGTTCCTTTGGCATACGGTAGTTACCAGTTTGCATATGATTCTGGCACCATCACGGCTACTATTTCGAGTTCAAGGCGGACCGCTACGTCGTCGCTTGAGTCCAGCGTTAGAGCGCTTTTGATAGGATTGGGAATCAATGTTCGAGGAATTCTTTTCTCGGGGCGACGTGAAAACGTTAACCATGGCAGTCCCTGTTGTCCTTTTGCTTGTGATCGGCATCGCCTACCTAGTTGTTCCTTTTAGGCTGCAGGGGGACCAGCGCACTGCATTCCGCAAGATTTCTTATCAAATTTATGGCCAGTTGATTGTCATGTTTGTCCTAATGTCTGTGCAGCTGTTTGCAGGCGCAAAGACCCGAGACTTCTCGTTCGTGATTGGTGACGCTCTCCCCGGTTTAGCTTTCCTCGCTGCCTTGGCCGTCTTGTGGGACGCCCGAACAACGCGTGTTGATATCAAGGAGGCCACGATTAGGCATGGTTCGAATCAAAAGCTACAGCTTCTTGCCATCACGAATCGCGCGGTCTGCGTAGTTGCGCTTCTATCACTCCTCGCTGCGGGGGCGATTCTTGTCGTTCAGTACTTCAAAATCCTCGTGCCCACGCCTACTTGGATGTGGTTCGTAAGCTTCGTGATCACAGGCCCGGCCATTTGCTGCATGGCATTGTCTAAGTCTGTCAGTTACTTTGCCGGACGATGGAATCGGTGAGCAGGATCGAAACATCAAATCTACACCAGCGTGTGGAAGTGCTCGGGGTAGAGAATAAGCTCAAACTTAGTCTTCTCTGAATTGGCAACAACCCTGTGCAGAAGCATAGGATCACGGTTGTCGGACTTGTCAACAAGCATCTTGAGCAGCGCGAGGTTATCGGTCTGCTGCGGGTTGAGGCGACCGAGCCACTCACCCAGGTGCTGATGACTGTGATCATCTACGAACTGCAGACAACGTGCGATCAAGCCGGTGACTAGGTCTGATACCCGCACCAACGGTTCGTCTTTTGAATCGACAAAGCGAAGGTTTAATCGGGTATTCAACTTCGTTGGCCAGCTGTCGAAGTGATCCTTTACATGCACTTCCATATCCATTATCAAGTCGTCTTTGGACCTGGTTTCCGCCGTGAAATTATAGAATGGCGTGAATGCGTCGACGAGCATGCCGTCGCCGTCCATTTGAACCAGCGTCATGTCGTCGATACCCTTGCTCACCTCTAGTAGCTCCAAAAGGCGAACCACCACCTCTCTTAATCCAACTTCGTCCAGCTCATCTTGATAGTCGGGCGAATCCAGCACCGAGCGAACGTGGTCAGCAAGCCCTGCAATAAAAGCATCAGTTTTGCCCTCCAAGTTCGGGTAGCCGAAGGAGTAGGCCAGGTCTAGGAAGGACGCCCGGCCCATCCTTATCACCCGGTACAGAGCATCTTTGAACTCATCTGGCTCACGTAGGGAACGCAACTCAAAATTCGCACCAGTTTCGTGACACCAAAGCAGGCAGTCATCGACAATATCGATGAACGCCCAGTATTCCAGATTGATATTGAAGAAATGGATATACAGATCGGAATTGATCACCCACTTGAGCAGATTTTCCACGCGTTGCGACTTCAAGCAACAATCGAAATCTCCAGTCGCGATGTGCTTGAATTTCACCTCTTTGAGATTTTTATCCAGATTGAGCGAGGCGATCAACGCAGGCACATCGGCGGAGGAGTTTGCGCCGTAGTGCATTACTCCACCGAGTACGAAATTGCGGCCCACCGGAATTTTCCGTTGCGTGTCCTTATCAATGTTGTACGCGCGTCGCTCGGGGTCGATCCAGAGCTTACGATGGTTGTTTGATTCGTCGTAATAAAACGTTGCCACAGGTGCCCCCCTGTATCAGCTCTTTTGAGCAAGCCGCGCGCCTCACCCGAGGCAACACGAATCCATCTTTCAACACCTCTGGGTCTTCCTCAGAGGGGCTGAAGCGTTGAAGCATACTCGTTGACTCGAGTCAGTCAGAAGCAGAGTTTTTCTCTCGAGGCAACGTCCCCCTGCTCTTGAGGGAGCGGCCCTCTACCCATCCCTACCCCCGATAACTTGACCTAATCACCTAGCTCTAGTGTCTGCTTTCGGCTTTGGATTCAACCGATAAGCGCAACCTTATTGAGGCAGCAGTCTTGCAATGTTGCGAACCGT
>Ga0307375_10001960_pt1 | contig 21685 bp, 6 predicted proteins | sample TR1MG_FD_202531 | JGI IMG/M metagenome (GOLD analysis project Ga0307375, IMG submission 202531) | Soil microbial communities from Risofladan, Vaasa, Finland - TR-1 | ecosystem: Environmental > Terrestrial > Soil > Coastal area > Acid sulfate soil | place: Finland: Risofladan, Vaasa | collected...
CACGACAAGTACTTTGAGGCGCGTGATCGTATGCTTGCCACTCGTATGCAGGAGGAGATTGCGAATGCGAATGATATTACGATGCACATCACGTTTAATCGTTCTTTGGTGCAATTGGGCTTGGCCGCGTTCCGCAAGGGCCGAATCGCGGATGCGCACTACGCGTTGGCCGAGATCGTTGGTCCGCGTGCTAAGGAGCTCTTGGCTCAAGGTATCAATGTTCGCAACTCTGATCGTACTGCCGAGCAGGAGAAGTTGGAAAAGAGGCGCCAGATGCCCTACCCGATGCACATCAACATCGACCTTTTGGAGTTCGTCTACTTGACCTCTGCGATGCTTTTGGAGGTGCCGAATATGGCTGCGAATGCGCACGATCCTCGCAAGCGCGTGCTCTCGAAGACATTCCGCAAGACGTTGGAGAACAGCGAGCGCCAGACGTTTACTGGACCTCCCGAAAACACGAAGGATCACGTGATTGCCGCCTCCAAGGCCCTCATTCAGGCGGATTGGCAACAGTGCGCGAATTTGCTGCTCAACTTGGACATTTGGAAGCTCATCCCGAGAGCAGAGGACGTGAAAACGATGTTAAAGCGCAAAATTCAGGAGGAGGCCATGAGAACGCACCTCTTCTCCAACGCACCGTACTACGAAACCATCAAGCTAGAACAGCTCGTGGAGCAATTCCAACTGCAAAGACACTCAGCGCACGCCATTGTATCGAGGATGATGATCCACGACGAGTTGGCAGCTTCATGGGACCAACCCTCGGACGCCATCATCATGAACGGACTTCACACACCTTCACACTTGCAACACCTCGCTCTACAGTACGCCGATAGAATCGCAGCCGTATTTGACAACTCTGACTCACAGGACGGCCAATCTGGCGGCTCGCAGAGATCCGGCGGCTCTGGATCTCAACAGGGAGGCTCTGGTTCGCAATCGCAACAAGGCGGAAGCGGAGGATCGTCACAAGGAGGCGGCTCAGGAGGATACTCAAAGCAAGGACAAGGCTCTGGAATGGGCGGAGACAAGCGCATGGGCGGCGGACAGAAGCGACACGACGGCGGAGGCTCCGGTGGAGGCAGATCTTCACACCACCACCACCACGGCCATCACGGCCATCACGACGGCGGAGGCAACAAGGGTGGAAACAGAAGCGGTGGAGGAGGACAACACAGCACTGGAAGTGGTGGAGGTGGTGGTAGCAGGGGTGGAAAGAGAAGGAACTGATGACTCGCAGCAACACTGCTGCTTCCTTCTTCCTTCTTACCCTTCTTCAAGGTTCACACCGAACGACAACAACAACAACAACAACAACAACAACAACAACAAAGAAGACATCACAACAGGCACAAACAGATGCCTGGTGAAGTGTCAAACACACACAAATGAAAGCCAAACCAAATCTCTGAACTTTGCGACTCTCCTTCACTTTCCTCTGTGTTTCACAATTGTCGAGGGGGATGATAATGTCACCCACTTTCGAAGCGGTCGCTGAATTGGCATCTCGTGCCTGTATGGGAAGCGCGTGTCCGAAATGGACCAGCGTACATCAGGCCACGGCAACTTTGTCCCGGCCAGCCACATGTCGTATCTCTGAGGAACCAGTTCAGTGGTACACTCACACGGCGATGGCGAGTATTCGGGGCAGCATAAAAGGGGTACGGAGAGCGCTTTGGGAGCTTTCCATTCTCCATAGTGGTAGTAAAGCACCCCGTACTCAAACGTTTCAACATCGTAATGCGCTTGCAAAACAGGTCATGTTACATTGGGCCACAATTCGTTCATTATTCGTCGTCATTTGGCAAGTCGCCTTCATCAGCAAACAGGCCCCAATCTACCTTTGCACCAGTCGATGGCGCAGCGGAAGAGGAGGCGACGGCAGCGGCAGAGGAAGAAGCCGGAGTAGGGGAAGACGTCTCCAATCGGTCCATACTTGCCGTCAAACCTTCCAAATCTACATTTGCCAACGCTCCACGCTCGAACAACTGCTTTCCGGTCAGCTTGGTGGATGCCACTGCATCGGCATTCCACTGCGGCTTCTCCGGATGAGAGGCTAAAAACCCAGGCCACCAAGCCTTAAAGTTCTCCAAAGTCACTGGAATACCATCTTTGTAACGTCTTGCATACTCCTACACAAACACAAGCAAACAAGGAGGGAGAGTGGTCAGATGACAGTTTGACGTGGCTTTCGATTGCTATTTTCTCCTCCGAGTTCAGACAGAGTGACCGAGGAATGCACCCCAAAACGATTGTCCAATTGAATTGAAAGCGGCTTGCTATTGAGAGTAGAGTGGTTTGAATGAGCACAAGGGAAGGAGGCACGTACTTCCTTCTCCTTCTCGATTTCCAGCTCTTCTTTAGCTTTGGCAGCATCCTTCTGTTTGGAGAGATTGTCCTTGTTTTGCTCATCGAGCCAATCCTTGAGGTACTGGGCCAATGGATACAACATCTGCATCCCCACGAGCTCCCTCGCCTGTTCGACCAACTTTTCGAGCAATTCCTTCGCCTGTTTTGATGTAACGCCCTTCAACGGTCTCACCATAAGATCGGGTATCTCATTAGGGTAGTCTTTCCTCAATGTAACCTCAAGAGACAAGCCAACTGAACGTGGAAAAAGCACGATTTGTACCACCGGGCATGTAACGAGGCAAGAACATATCACAGTCCCTAGTTAGTACCTAAATATGATAGATGTATGTATAAGGAAACAGATTGTCGTACCTTGGTTCTCACTGTTGTCCTTGGCATCGGGATTTGGCCACAAGATGATCTCTATGATGTTGGGAGCCTCTTTCTCTATCAGATGAACAGGAAGACACAACAAAAGGGTAAGAACTTGTACAAAAGCGAACTTTATGGTGGAACGTGGCATTGTGAGGGCAACATTGGGTGAGACAAGGGAGAGTGGACAAGAGGAAGTGCAAACGGCGTCAATCACCAATTCTAGAGGCATACGTTTGAGCTGATCCATGTAGACGGCTTGGAGCGTTTCGATCTCCATGAGCCAGTCATCTGGAAGTTGAGCCATCTTGGATCGAGGCCGCAGAGAGGACTGAGAGTGCATCTCCTCATTTCCCTATTTTTCTGCCGGGTGGCATACGATCTCTTTGTGGAGTTGTGAGCACCTATTTGTCCATGTTTGCCCCCAGAAGAGGCGAAATTGAAGCCCCTCTCAGAGATCAGTCTGGTTTAAGCATGTCTGCCACTCACGAGCCTACTGTTGATAAGAAGATTGAGGAGATCCCCTCGGACGACGAGGAGGCACCTGGATTGGAGCCCGTGGAGAACCCCGAGTTGGCTTCCGGAGGAGGCAAGCGTCAGAACAGAAACGAGAAGAAGGTCCGCAAGCACCTCGCCAAGACTGGTTTGGTTGCCGTTTCTGGAGTCACCAAGGTCTCCGTTCGCAAGCAAGGACAGGTACGAAAGACGTGTGCCCTCTCATTGCTATGTATCGTTGCGCTCTTCTCTCCTCTTCCACTTTCATTCTCCCCCTCCATCTCTCTGCAATTATCGAGTCAATCATCGCCAAGAAACGATTCTGCATGTCTTACATCATATGGAACTCGATTCTAGACTTCGAAGGGATGGGTTTGGAGTGCTCTAGAGGGACTTTCGTTCTGCAGTGTGTTTGTGTATGCGTCTCCTCCAGGATCCCTAACCCAACGACTGTTTCTTCCTTACCACTGTCTCTCTTCAAAAAACCCTTTTTGGCGATCTGGATGGACGTTGATGTTGGATCTCATTGAATTTTCCGTGTTTGCTCGTGTTAGGCCATCTTCTCCGTCTCTGAGCCCGACGTGTTCAAGTCGCCCTCTGGTGAGGTCTACGTGATCTTCGGAGAGCCTAAGGTTGACCAGGGAAACAACGCCTTGGCTCAGGCTGCTGCCGCTGCCGGCATGGGACCTGGAGCTGGAGCTGGAGCTGGAGCTCTTGGAGAGGAGGCACCCGCCCTCGTTGAGGAGACGCCCGCCGCCTCCGCCGCCCCTGCCGCCTCTGCTGAGGCCACCGAGTTCGCCGCCAAGGATATCGATCTCGTCATGACCCAAGGTAAGTGCACCCGCGAGAAGGCCATTGAGGCTCTCCGCCGCACCAAGGGAGACATCGTCACCGCCATCATGGAGCTCACTGTTTCCTCCTAAGCAGAGAGATGCTGCTATGTTCTGGATCGATCGCTCTCTTTTGATAATACTTCCTCCACATGATGTTGTAATCCGAATCATAGTAAACTCAGTACAAACTGAACCGGACAAGTGTTTCAACAACGAGACGCGTTTCAACTTTCTGTCCCCCCCTTTAAGTCGTAGGGCGACTCTCTTTTCTCTTCTGTTTGATCTATCATGAGGAAGATCAATGAGAGCCATCTACTTATGAAGCCATCGAACCTCTGAGTCGATCTCTGAGCTCGATATCCCCACGAAGCATGCCATACGTTTTTGGGGATCCCCGAAATGTTCCGCCGGCCCACTTTGTGATTGGCCTCTGAATCTCCCATTCGAATTTGGACTTCTGCCGTTAGCCATTTGAGTTCTTGGCTGCCGACTCTTCCTCTATCGACTACGTTGGGCGTTCTTAACCCATCAAGGACCTCCTCTGCTGCTCTCTCTGGACTTGAAGAGGTGTTTGTGTGTTTCGGGGCGAGCTCGCTTTGTGTGACCGTTTTCCGTCTTCTTCTTCCTGGTATTGGTGTTTTTGAATCTGACTCTGGTAGCCATGGTTGAGGAGACGCTCTCTGAGGCGCAATTGGCCAATCGTCGCAAGATGGAGAAGCAGTACAAGAAGTCTGCGAAGGCTCATTCCAATGATCGTCGTTTCCTGATTGCTGCCTTCCTCTTGTCTCTTCTGGTGAAGCAGAGTATTGATCTTGTGTTTGCGAGTGAAAGTACGCGTGTTTTGATTCAAGATTGGGCGAATAAGGCTGCCAATCACGCGGAATCGGGTTTGGATGAGTTGATGCGTGTGGCCACCGAGTGTGAATCTACTGGCTCGAATGGCCCTCTTTGTGTGATGTGCACTCGCTTTAAACATTGGAACGAGGTATCAGGCGCGCAGAGGCTAGTGAATGTGCCTGCAGGAGGTCACGAGGGCGAGTACGACGATTCAGGCACAATTCACGTCGTGGAGAACACCAACATGACTCGAATTCTGAAAGAGTCAGCGGAAGGCAATGAATTCGTGGCGACGATTGTGAAGACACACCAGGAGCTTAGACATGTCGAAGGAAGAGACCTGTCGAAGGAAGCGGAGAACAAGGAGCCCAAGTCCTCCACAACACAACAACAACAACCGCAACAACAGGCCGAGGCGGCACCGAGACGCTTCTACAAGCACCCGCTCCTCGAGAGGATCGTCCACAGCCTACTCTTCATACAGTTCATCTTGCCACTCATCACCGCTCTGGGTGCAGCCGCACTCATCAACTACCTTCCGAGCAGCAACAACACCGTGGTGATGTCCTTCTTCCTCCTCTTCACCTACATCATAGGAAGGATTTGCCTCCTATTGTACTAAATGTACCAAAGACATGATTTCTAGCATTGGAATTGGGCTGATATCGCACTCGTACTTCATGCACAAGTTCAGTCTCAGCCTGCGTGAGAGAGAGAGAGAGAGAGAGAGAGACTTGAAGCACTTACATTTGGCAATGTCTACTGAGATTGGGTAGTTGAAGCAACATTTAGTTGAGCAAAGTACTTGGGGGAAGGAGGGAAACGAGAAGATGCGCATCCTCGGACGTCCAGAGTTTCACCTTCCTGTAGGCCTTCCTTGAAGTTTCATCGTCATCAGAAGTACTCAGTAGTCTGCTGTATTGCTGTGTTGTGATGATATTGGATGCTTCAGATGAAGACGATGACGACGAGAGGATGAGGTACACGGTAGCATGGCCAGACGAAGAAGGCGAAGGAGGAGGGGAGTTGTGCGGTTGGACAACGTCTGGTCTTTCGAATGAGCAAGATGCGATGTTGGAGAGAAGAAGGATGTACCGAATATCGAGAGGAGATGAGAGCAGAAGTCCAATCTGGTGGATTCTCTCGATGGAGGAGTCGAAGGGCACGCCACTGCTCGGTGGGACGACCTTGATGAAGCACCGAGTCGTCAAGATGTAGTACGTATCGTGTTGTTCGGGCTCCATTGCAGCAGAAGAAGAGGAAGAAGAGCATGGAACGAACCAGTGGTGAACATACGCGCCAAGCATGGAAACGACTCCGTATCGGCCCACGTACGTCGGTTCAGCATTGTACTTCTCTCGACTCACTCTTGCGAGGAGATACGTGCCAATACTCCTTTGGGCATCATAGGAATCCCAACGTCTGGAGGGGAAGGCAATTGAGCTCTGCAGAAGGTAATTGAGAATGGATGAGACAGGATCCGAAGAAGAAGATGATGATGATGCTGATGATGAGGTGTTTGTAGATGATGAAGATGAATGTTGGGTTGCAACTACCATTGAAGAAGAAGAAGATGATGCAGAAGAAGATGCAGATGCGATTCCACTGCCTCCAGTGGATCCTGCAGCAGCTAATGAAGAAGATGGAAGGAAGGATGAATCTCCATCTGAATACGAGGACGAAGAGGTCGAGGGGGTAGAGGAGGCGGAAGACTGCTCAGAGCAAGGCACTCTCGGCGCTCTGAAGATGGACGGCGGTGGTCTTGACGCACCGCTGCGCAAATGCCCTGCGCTCTCGTGAACGATTTGTGCGATGGCGAGAGAAGGTTTCAGAGCCAAACCAGCGACACCCGAGGCAATGCCTCTCACTGCGCCTCCCGCACCGCTTCTCCTCCATCCTCTCCAGGGATCCATCAACAGCCCCGCTGCGCCGCCAACGATCGACTTTCCTACTTTCACGACGGAAGACAAGAGTAGGCCCTCTGAAGTGTTGTTATTGGATGACGATGACGAAGATGACGAAGGAGTGGAAGCATTGGATGGGTTGGAAGACGGGCCAGGGGCGGATGCAGAAGAGGATGATACTGCTGCTACTGCTACTGCTGCTGCTGATAATGATGCTACTGCTGCTACTGATGATGAAGATGACGACAAGGCCTCATGGAATGACAATGCAGCCTCGTATTCGGAACGAATCTGAGCGATCTGTGAGATCTCGTCTTCTTCCTCCATCACACTGTTCCAAGTTTCTCCTTCTCCATCACCTATCATCTTGGAATCATAATAAGAAGAAGACGAGGAGGAGGAGGAGGATGATGAGGAGTCATCGAAGACTAGAAGCGCCTCAAGGAACTTGGCTGCTGAGCCTGACGCGTTCGATGCTGAAGAAGTGACTCCAAACACTGATTTGATGACCAAATTCTGAGCGCCGTGGAATGCTCCTGATATGTAGCCTCCGCTTTCCGTGGGGGCAATGACGCCACCACCACCACTCCTACCAGATGCGAGAGGATCTCTCACCAAGTCCATCATTCCCTCGCTCAGATTCTCGACAATCAACCACGGCGATCCAACGAAGTTCAATGAGCCAAACACCTTCAGAACCTGAAGAGCAGCTCTTGGGACGTATGTTCGAACAATGACACGCGTGAGCTCCTTGGGCGTAAGCAGCTGGCGAGAAATGCCGCAACTTCCGAAACGCAGCTTCAGTCCATCAATGCCTCCAGCGCCCACTCCAAGGGCACGAATCAGGCGATTCACATGCAATACATCGAAAAGAGATGCACGAGACGCGTCGTAACCAGTTGATGATGTGGAGGAGGGGGAAGAAGAAGAGGAGGAAGAATTGGACGTTGTAGCCGTCAAGCGCAGTACCAAGGGGTGAACCACTAGGCTTCCAATGAAGAAGGGCTGCTTGAAGAAATCTAATCCAGAGGACAGAAGCTGCTTGGAATCGGTAGAGGCCATGGATCGGGTGGAAGAAGAAACGAGCGAAGAGGCGACGATTGTTGGGATGTTGCTCGTGATGCCGTACGTCAGCTGCGACGGATCCAAATGCATATTTCGTGTAGTTAGGCTGTTGTCTAAGGGGAGCAGGGATGAAGAAGAGAAAAGACTTGTTCCGACGCCCTTGGATGTCGCTCTGGGAGATGCACTTTGCTTAAGCAACGAGTCTTCTACGAAGTGCAGCAAGATCTCTATCAAAGATTGGTCGAGAGAGACTGTGAGGGGACGCAATTGAACAGAGAGAGAGTCGATGTGCTTGAATCCAGGATTGTGCCTTCTGCTTCTTGATGATGATGATGATGATGATGATGATGCTAATGATGCTGATGAGGCAGGATTCGATGTTGATTCTTGATCTGAAGTGTCAGGAATCGATGCAATGAGAGTGAAAGCGTTCTTGGGAATTGCGTCTGTTCCTGCTGCCGTCCATGTTCTTGTATTTCCAGTATTTGAATCTGAGACGTCGTCGAGTGTTGTAGTTAGCACAACAGGGTACGGTGTGTTGAGTTTGGCATGATCTGGACAGTCGAGTTGAATGGCATCAATGGTGGCTTTCACTTGCAGTCCTGCAATGCTGGACTTCTTCATATCGAGGCCAACACCAGAGACAACGAGGAAGAGCAACTCAGCCGAGTCTTCTAGGGGAGAGGTAGTGACGAGAGAGGAGCGAGCGTGGAACGGAGAGGCACTCAGCACGCCCTTCCTCGAGTGAACGAGAGAGACGCCCAGTCCACCAAGGTACGCCTTCACACTCACGATTGAGCTTAGCCTAGCTTGTTTTGAAGAAGAAGTGGATGATTGGGGTGACGAGACGAACTGTTCGAAGGTCTGGAAACACGTCTGTTGATTCACACCAAAATTCAGCACCTCCAGTACCCGCCTAGGGCCCTCGACTCGCACTTGCAAGCCAAGAAGCGATTTCGATGCGTTCCAGTCGCCATCTCCAGAGGAGAGAAGCTTTGAAACATCTTCCAACCGAACTGGAGAAACTCGAGGCTTTCCTGTGCCAATCGCATCCACTCTTGCAGCCAATTGCAAGAATGAAGAGTCGATAGAAACTTCACGCTGTAAGGGAACCCATTGAGATAGATCAGGCGATGAAGGCAAGGAGGAGGACGGAGATGAAGTAGCAGCAGCTTGATCAGGAGCCATCGGAGCGAACTGCGAGAACGCAGATATGTATACATCCACATTGTGAGCCAATTCAGGGTAGTCCCAAGTGAATGGAGCGGAAGAGAGAGGAGGCACAGGGACAGAAGATGGGGTGAAGTTCGAAAATCCGTATCCTGATTTATCGGCGTTCTTCTTCGATGAAGAGGGCTTTGATGATTCAGATTGTCTCACCATGATCCAATGCGACGATCGGTTGTGTATCAAATAGGGGCAGAGCTCGAAGGCGATCGAAGAAGAGGCAAAGGTTTGCTGCAACGCTGCGTTCCCCTCTTTGGCGACCAATGGATTCATATTCAATGAGGATACCATAATATTGCGGCTGGTGTCGAAGAATGCAGATGAGGTCGAGATGGTCAGGAGAAGGGAAGAGAGCACGCCCGATCCAACAACAGCTTCGATTCTTGATAGTTCCATTCTCGCCATGCCTACGACATCTCCAGTCGCGTGTCGCTTCAGATTGAGAAGATGAGATTGGGGCGAAGACAGAAGGAACGGCTGGGTAGAGAAGCAGTCGAGGAGATGGGTTTGCGTCGGACTTGCGACCTTCAGCTGGAACGACACCTGCAGATCCTCGAATCTGGAATCGCTTGTAGGAAGTAGGTACACGGGCACAGCAGATTGGGATGAATCAGGACCATCGGATCGAATGGAAGTGGAAACAGTGTTCTCGGAATTCCCAGGCGTGCACTCACCAGTTGAGACCTGTTGTTGCGACATCGCCCCCATATCTCGAGTCGAGTTGAAGTTGAACGTAGAAAGAATGCCCTTGGAGGAGACATTGGCAATGAAGAGGCGAGGAATGACCGCAATCTTGAATGACTTTCTGAATGCTCCTGTGCACCGCTCGATGGAGATGGCCAAGTGAATGTTCAAGCACGAAGAGTAAGGCAAGGTAGCAAAGATGGGCGATGAGAGTTCAGGCCTGCGCTTGCTCATTGAAGACGGTAAGAAGGAGGACAGATCAATCGCACGACTCCAATGCTTGTTTCTGCCTTCCAAGTCGTCCTGGGGCGCCAGCTGTTGGTCTTGACGGTTTGGAAGATTCGGTGGCTGTCTGATCCAGTGGATGAACATGGATAGCACCGGAGACTGAGATCGAGGGAAGGATGCGAAGATTGGCTGGAACAGGCTTGCATCAACCGCTGTGCACAATTCGTCTCTCGCCACAGAATTAGGTTCCCCTTGAGGATGTATGTTGTTGATTCCACCGAGATGGCGAAGCGAGGCTTGATGAGGGAGGAGGAAGCCAGGAGTTGGTCTCAGAGAAGTGCTCGAATCCGACAGCTTGGAGTTTGCAAGGGAATCGTTGCCAAAAGAAGCTGATCGAGATGAAGAGGAAGATGATGTAGCGCTGACCAGCGCAGGGGTTGAGTGGTGAGGTTGAGAGGACGAGGACGCAGTTGATCCAGTCCCAGAAGAAGAGGAGGACATTGACGAAGACGACGATGCTGATGATGAAGATGAAGAAGAAGGGCTTGAAGCATCACCAGAGGAAGGAGAATGGGTATGCTGAAGGGACTTGTCATCGTTCTTCATCGCAAACTCAAGAGGAAGACCGGTCCTGTTTTCGATCCAGAATGACGCGTAGAGAGAGACGTGCAATGTGTGCAGCTGCGGGCGCTTGTAATCTAGTAATACATGTGTCGTGCAAACGCCATATTTCATGTTCGAATCGTCGCGAATTGGGATGCTTTCAGCCAAGTGTTCGTCTGAGGAGTCCACTACGTGAATGAGTTGCTTCGGGCCTGTGGAGGGTGTTACTGATGAAAAAGAAGAAGAAGAGGAAGAAGAACTTGAGGATTTGGATGGGAGTGAAGAAGAAGAGGAGGAAGAGGAGGAAGAAGAGAGCCCAGAAAATGCGCTTCTCGTGTGACCAAACCACCACGTCTTGCTTGCCTTGTTCGTGTTGATAAGGACGTCGTCAGACCAATTGAATGATGGGTGGAAGCGGATAGAAAGAAGAAGTGGATGATGCATCATATCGTGGAACACCTCAACTTGCTTGCCCATCGAAACGTTGTACTCTTGGACGATCGGCTTCGCCGTCTCTCTATCCAGCACTCGGATGTCAATCGGCACCGGTAGGAGATTCTCAAGCACCAGCGATGGGCCAATGTGGACGGAAAGAGGCAGTGAAGAGCTACCAAAGTCTGGAAGCAGTTGGGACAACTCCTCAATTTCGCTGCCTGAAATACTCACCGTTTTGCGGTATTGTCCTTTAGAACTGGGAGAATTGTTAAGTTCACCACTAAACTCGTACTGAACGGCAATAGAGAATGGGGGATGAAGGAGTGGAGTGGAGGAGGGGGGAGAGGAGACTTGTGGCGGCTCAGGCACACTCTTTGAGGTGAGCATACCTATTAGAAGCGGGGAGGTCATGGTTTGGAAGTCGATGGTGAGTTGAGATGAAGAAGCAGAAGGAGCCTTGAGGCTAGGATGATTCAACGACGACAATGAGGAGGAACCTGAAGTCGGTCCGTTCAGCTTCAACAGCGCATAGCGCTTCTCCAATTGACTCATGTGATATGCATATAGCAGGTCATTCAAAATGCCTTCGTCGAGCCATTGGAATGGGATGGGCCAAGAAGCACCTGCGGGAAGGAGGTGATGTTCTCGGATGGACTTGAGCTTCGAGTGACCGATTCGAACATTCATCGTTCTGCAGTCGTTCACGAACATGGCAGTGCCTCGCATGGTGATAAATGTGATGAGGTCAACAGTAGAGTACTCTACTACCAAGATGTGGGCATCTGATGCTGAACTAGCGCCAGACGAAGAGGATGAAGTTGCCGAAGAAGAAGATGTCGCGCTGCTGCTGTTACCGCTGCCAGTGTTACCACTGACGTGTTGTGTTGAATCATCATTTACCACAGAAGACGAGGAGGAGAGCGAAGAAGTGGAAGAAGATGAACGTGTGACTTTGAAGAAGCGAGAGCCGCTGATGGGAGAGAATGAGGGGGGACCTCCACCTCCGCCTCCGCCGGTCGACTGACCTGCCCCAACAGACTGAGACGAGAAGGAGAGAGAGCCTACGGGTTGTTGATAGCCGCCAGATGGTTGATCCATGAGAGGAATGCCAAAAATGGCGTTGTAAGCACCGAATTGAACGGAGAGCGAGGACAAGACGACCGTCGGACTGCCGGGAGACACCCAGTCCGTGTGGAAGACTGCATCGGGCTCCAGTTCCAGTTGCGAGTCGATGGCAATGACCTGCATTGATCTTCCGTGAGATAGGATGTGGGAGGCCATCGTCTTGGGAGAGATGGGTGAGGCAGAGAAAGACGATGTCGAAGAAGAAGAGGAGAGGGAACACGAAAGCGGCAGACCAGTCTTGTTTACCAATACGATTCTCTGAGGCGGTGCAATAGAAGCTCTAGAGAGGCCGCCTGGAGTTCTGAGGGCGGAATTGAGGGCAGACGTGGTGGTAGAGGAGAGTAGCGAGTGAGAGCCGTTTCGCGTGCCACCACTTCGACTTCCTTGCAATGCAGACATCGGCATTCTGAATCCATAGGAGAGCAACGATGATGAAGAAGAGGCAATGGAGGACGAGCTGAGGCTGTAGCTCGATTGAGGGGATTGAGATGAGGAGGAAGGTAAGAGCTGATCTGCATCGTCACTTGTGGATTCCGATTGGTTTGGACTCGGCATTGCTTTAGACTTGTGCGATAAGCTTCTCTGTGCACTTGCGTTTGAATGTTTTTGGTAGGGAGAGTACGATTCGAGGGCCAGGCGCCATTCATCCAGCTTCCATTTGTTCTTCGATCTCTGCAGTATCTTCAGCAATTCAGAGGTCACAGTCAACTCGATACGGTTCTCAGCTCTCGCAAAAACGTCGATCGTGGGATTCAGTTCCGATTCGGGGACGACACGGAATCGCTGGCGGGAAACAGGTTTGCTCTTGTTCGCTGTGCTGCAGTCCTTCACCATCTTGTGCGCAGCCTTGTCAACGTGGACATCCAATCTCCAAGGATCAACGAGAGTTTCCCAAAACGAGCCTTTTGAGTCAAAGTATCCAGCTTTGAGCTCAAACGAGAGAGAGGCCGAAACTTCGTCTTTCCACTCCATGGGCTTTTGTTGGATATCGCCTAGCTTGATCGATTGAGATTCACGAAGGAAGAGTGAGGGAGATGACGACAATGTCGTGGAGGGGTAATCTCTGGCTTCAGACGACGATGGAGAAGGTGAGACGAGCAGAGAGCGGATGTGGGCCTCTGCGAGAAGAGCGCCGAGTTGCACGCTCAAGATTGGCAATTCGGAGCAAGAGACCGCGCTGGATCCATGTGGAGAACCTTCTTCAAGAATGAGGATGTGAACACCGCCGAGAGAGGCCTTGATCATTCTCGTGATGTGGCGAACGATTTGAGGGTCTTTGATACCGCTACCAGCCGCATTCTGTACACCATTCTCAGTTGATGCTGAAGACTCAGAGGTAGAGGTAGATGGCGTTGACGCCGAAGACGATGAAGAGGGGAGGGATTCGGTGATGGACTTGATGGTGGGAAGCAGTGCGGAAGAGAGGATTGACTTGACGATCGCAAGCCCTGCAATGGCATCCCTATTTGACACTTTCAAGTAGATGGGCTCTGCCAGAACGGACGCATCGAGCGAGCCTGAAGGGAGAAGATGAACAGTTGCTGAGATGGACAAAGGGTCGATGAGAGGGACTCTTGATCTCACATGACTGCTGCTGATGCTGTGCTGCTGATTCTGTTGCTGTTGTTGTTGAAGGTGTTGTTGCTGATCTTGGAAGAGAGAAGATGTCGATGACGAGGAGGAGGCACCAAAGTGTCGCCATCCCAGTTTGCCAGCGGATGGCCAATGAGACCTGTTACTTGCCTCTGATGCGTTGCTTGTAGCATCAAAGTGTGGTTGAGGGTGAATCGAGGGCATAGCGGTCTGACTGAAGAGCATACCGACGGCGCCAACGCTCTTGGAGAAAGTTGAAACTCTTGGCTTCTCTGACCTCCCATTCGTAGCAGCAGTGAAGGATGTCGTTGATGATGCAGTAGGGGCAGAATTCAATGTTGACACACCATTGTCAAGAGCTGGAGATAGAAGGATTTCGTTGAGAGATGATGGAGAGGGCTTTTGGAGGGAGGGTTGCTTCTTTGAACCAATGCTCAGCGTAGATAGCGCTGTAGGGACGGAACTCACGCCTGTAGTGTGCTTGGGAGTGCTAGTTGAACCTTGACCAAATGCAGTGCGATAGACCTGCAGGGAATGGAGAAGCATGCTCGCTTTGACGGACGGCTTTGCTTTCACTGACTTTCCTGATGCTTTGAGTACTGACGCCTCTACGTCTAATCCCAATTCTATGACAACGGAGGGAACGATGCTGCGAGGAGGCACGGACGTAGCCGTGGCAGAGGAGAGCAGGAAGGAGGAATCGGATGTTTCCGGAGGCAAACGAGACGTTGCTGGAACTTGAACAGTGATGGATGGTACCTTCACGAATGCCCTAAGATGCGAAGAGTCGTTGGTAGCGATAAGCGTAGACGAGTCATCGCCAGAGGAAGAGAACGAAGCGGGGACAATGTGGGAGGCTGGCGCCTTCTCGCTCTCCTGTTTCTCCTTTGTTGGCTTGTGAGAGACTTCATTAAGAGCAGAAGATACTGTATTCGCAATGGGGATGAGTTTTTGATGAGCGAACTGAAGGAAGAAGGTGAGAGATTCCACGTTGGCAACGATCCTGAGCTCGTCCAATTCGAGCGTTACTTGTCTCTCCACATGGGTCTTCCAGCTTGACGAACCTTTGGATTCGCGGGAATTTGCATGTGATTGGTAAGCTGTCGAAGAAAAAGATGGCTGTGAAGAGGAAGATGAGGTGGCTGGAAGGAGAGGCTCCGGGAGGTCTTCCTCATCCTCGAAGTCTGGAGCAGAACTTGATCGCGGAGCGTCTTGGTCGCTGTTGGTGTTGCCGTCTTGAGGAGCACGGAGGTTGCTGTTTACGAGGAGAGTGAACTTGTTGGAGACCAGGACGTGAGCCTTGATGAAGGAAGTCAAAGGACGTTCATGGGACGATTCGCTGGAGAACAGGAGAGGTCGAGGTCCCATAATCTGAATTAAAGGCGGTGAAAGTACAGAGCAACGAGAGAGCCAAGTGGTGCCGAAAGAGACCAGCTTGTCGGGGATGAACGCATCAATCTGTCCAGGAACGTGATATGGACACCAGTCGACATATGAGCTTGGATTGATATGGTGATGCTGTTGATAGCTACGCTGAGAAGAAGAAGAAGAAGATGATGATGATGACGATGGTACGGTGATCGATGGATGTTCAGATGCTCTCTTTCTCGTCTTCGCTCCCGTTTGCTGCTGCTGTCGAGTTTCCTCCATTCCTTCGGAAGGTTGCTGCTGCTGTTGCTTTTGATTGGATGATAAGGAAGTTGATGACGAAGAAGCATATTTCGCTTGCATGGAGGAGATGCTGTTTGAAACAACGTCTGTGATGGGATGAGCAGCCGTCAGCAACGAAACAGCTCCAATGTTCGCGTCCAGTAACATCAGAGTCTCTCTAGTGTTCTCCAACCTGCTCTCTTCCCCTTTTGCATCTGAAACCACACCCAAGAACGAAGCCAGAATCAAATGAACATCAGCAACGGAGATGGAGGCAACCTTTGTAATCGCCATTGGTCTTCGCTCGGGGATGATTGACAACGATGATTCGACGGAGGATTGGTTGCTCCATACTGATTGATAGATTTCCACGGATATGAGAAGCAAGTGAATCGATACGAAGACGGGGGAAGGCGTTGAAGGTTCTCCAACGGGCTTGGAACTCGGCCGGCTGTTCGAGGTTTCAGCCAGGGTTGATGGATCCATAGATGATGGTTTCTTCTTTACAGGCATGACTTCTTTCAAAGAGGACTGGAGAGAGTCAATCTGAGATCTGGCGTGAGAAACAATTGGGCGGAGATTCTGCAGCGAGACGTCGACGAGGTTGCGTATGATGTGATCGGCCAACCGTATTCTCAACTCTCCAAACCTTGCTTCAAACCGAACTTTCATCGAATCCAAGACGTATTGAGGGAGAGAGTCCATGGTGTGGGACTGAGATGAGAGATCAGACTTATCGAAGAACTGCTTCTTGGTCACGTGAATCAGGATGGGCGATTGTTGCACAAATAGAGCGTCCAGAAGAAGATAATCCATTGCGAAGGGTGTATCGGAGGTGGAGATCGGAATGAGTCGAGAGATGAACGCTGAACCTTCGTGGAACTTTCTCTCCGCAGAAACGTATGACAATCCAATGTGAATGCCCTTCAATGTGGCCATGACGTGCAAATCATACGGCCGGGAGACTTTGGATGACATGGAAGACGACCCAAGGGCCTGAGAGATGGATGATGACGTCGAAGAGTGGAGAGAAGGTGGCTCCTCCATTTTCGGGTTCATGTTCGCTTCAGAGGAGTACCCATCGGTTACAGAAAGAGTTCCAAGTTGTATGATGAAGCATCTTGCGAATGGTTGGGGTGCAGACGGAGCAATGGGTCCAGATTGTGGGGGTCTTTGAGGATGTTTCAGCTCAGCGAGTGGAATGATCACCTCCGGCAAGTCAATCTTAGCGTTGATCTTCGGTATGGCAAAAAACGATGACTTCGAAGGAACTCTCGCCCTTGCCTTATTGGAATTTTGGGTAACAGAGGGTGTGGAAGCTTGTTCAGTTGAGGTCGGTGTATCGGTCTCCAGAAGTACAGGTTCATCGTACTTGGTAGGTGCAGTAAGCGTCTGGATCAGAGGTTTAAGAGATTCGACTAGGGGAGAGACGGATTGAATCGCGAGAATGAGATGAGTGGGGGAGAAACAGATGGAGAGACGAGACATTCTGGCACTGAGCTTTCTCATCCAAGGTCCTTCGCTTTCCAAGAGTGATGTGTCGGGCACCTCCTCGATGAGTTCTTGCGGGTGTTCAGTATGTAATGTTCCATATTCCTCGATGTCCTTGGCTTTGGATTCAGCATGCTTTGAGAAGGCTCTTCTGATGAGTTGAGACCTCGAGATGAACTGCACTACGAGAAATTGAGTCCTAAGGGAGGCTTTCTTTGCCTTTGATGACGACGGTGATGAAGAAGAAGAGGATTTTGAGGAGGGAACGAGGACGTCGCGAACAGAGATGATAGACTGGGACATTGGAATCGCCGGGAGGGGTTTCACAGTGTTTTCAGGCAGTGAGTAGAGCGTATTCGCTTGAAGATCAATAGAACCAATACTCATCATGAGCTGAATGTCGCCCTTCTTGGAGACGGAATCGATGCTCGCTTTGACTCGAGAGAGGGAGAGAGACATGAACGGCGCCATTTCGCACTTTGGCGTCAACAAGAGAACCAAGCCAGAGAATGATACTCGAACGTGTACAGCAGGGGCGGATTCCAACCAAGATGCCAGTGAATCAGTCCTCTTCTGCTTCATCTTGAGTGAGTCCTCCTGATCTGAACTTTCCGGACCGACATCCAACGTTGGTTGCGGATTCTCGACAGAAACTTTTTTAGAGGAAGGCGAAGAGGATTGTAGGGAAGACAAGTAGGGGCCCAACACACCAGACAGGGTCTCAGCCAGGGTAGTGATGGATGGAGAAACCACGACTGCGCCAATGTTCACTTTGATCGCTGACACTGGACTAAGTATATCACCACCATCGACATCAAGTTTGACTGTAACCATTCGTTCGCTTCCATTACCAGAATACGCAGAAGATGACGCACAGAAGGACGCAATCCTCCAGAATGATCCAATCGCGTCAGGTGCCTTCAATTGAGTCACATTCGTTACGCCCGCTGAAGGAGAGTCAGTTCCATCGACATAGACACTATGCGGAAGTCCATACACTGCAGAACCCATCACCACCAAAGGAAGAGCTTGTTTCGAAACGGCAGCAGGTTTGATCTCCGTGAGCATCTTCATGGCACTCGAGTCAGAATCTGAATCGGAATCGGATCTCATTAAAGAACTATCATCTTCGCGGAAGCAAGCCGATAGCCAATCCAAGATAGGGTAGTGGAGGAGCGGTGTTTCCTCAACTCCGGAAGCTTCGGTCCTAGCCCACCTCCTTTCCCATCCTTTCGCCTGGTAGTGGCCCACAGGTATGCTTGTTGAGAATGGGAACGCAATCTCGTTGTTAATCGTGGAGGGAGTGAAGACCTGAAGAGATCCAAGGGACAAGTTGATCTCACTCTTTGCGTCGGGTTTCGAAGCCAGCGTAGCTCTGACATCAGTGAGTGACACTCCCAAGTATGCAAACGGAGGACGGACATCGTTTCTAGGTGGCAACGTTGAAGAAGGTGAGAAGACAAGTACGGACAGTCCACGCAAAATCGCCTTGAGAGAAAGCTTCGCTGCAAGCCACTTCCTCAGTCTCATCTTGACCTTCCTGGACGCTTTTCCTGATGCCTTAGTGGATGGAACGGTTTCCAAAGCCTTCGAAGGGGAAGATGGGGATAAGAGAGGTTGAACGTGATCGGCTGTCCCCAGCTCCTCTTCATCATCGCCCTCTTCGGTTCTTTCACTCGGCCTCCGGGTGCCATTCGATAGGGAAGACGTAGATGCAAACATGATAGATTGCCTGGAAGGCTGCATGAGGTGGGCATAATCGACATCAGAGAACTCGAGTGGATCGAAGAACTCATTTTCGTCATCTTGTTCACCAATACTCTTGACTAATTCGGCAGATTTTGATGTGCGCTTTCGTTGTTTTGGTTGTTGTGTGGGTTGGAAAGGAGTTGCGGACGGCTTGGAAGGCAAGATCTTGGGTAGAAGTGACAGCATCGAGGCGATGGTTGACGGCTCAACTTGAACTGTGATTCTCGCAATGCAAACGCTAACGTCCATCTTAGATAGTTTCTTCAGCTTTTCGCCGGCAGACTTCTTCGTTTGGTGTTCGGTGGCGGTGGTGGTAGTGTTCCAGATCTGCCCTGAGGTTGTGAGTGGTGGTGCATCGGTGTGTGACGAAGAAGGCGATGTAGATGGTATGCCGGTGTGTTTTAAATCGCTATCATGAGGTTGAGACTCCAGAGCGATGGCGGCTTCGTTGACAAACATGAGCGGATTGGATGCGATTTTGACGACGATTCTGGATGGCATCGTGGGTACAATGATGTATCTCGCATTGAATTGAGTAGAAGGAGAAGGTGCAAGCTGGAATCGAGTATGGAGCTTGTTGCATGCAGCGATGTGAGGGAGAGAAGTGGACCCAGTTGTGATACCGATGACGCTGCTCAGAGCTTCGCGTTCGCGCGCAAGTGGACAGTCGAAGACTTGAACATTGAGGCCTTGCCAAGAGAGGAAGACGGAGTTGGTCCAGCGGGCACAGAGATGAAGAGGAACGTGGCCAAAGACGTCGCGAATGACGCGCCTCGCTGCGCGAGTGTCGACTTCTCCTTCTAGCTTGTCAGCAGCCCGTTTCAGTTTCATCGTGTTTAGTGGATGTGGGGCAGGGGAGGATGGCAAAGAGACGGGAGGAGCACGTTGATGAGAGGCGGGGGAAGAGCCGGGTTTGGAATCTGTCTGCAAGACGCCAGGATGTGATGCAATTGGTGGCAAGTCTGGAAAGGTGATAGTACTCCTCACGTCTATGGTTCCTAAGTCCGCAATAATGAGCGATGAGGTAGGCGAAGCAGTAGATGGGGAGGAGGATGTTGAAGTTCCAGATGTCGGCAATGGAGCTGATGGATGTTGTGGAAGAGGGAGCAAGATCACAGATGGCAAAGTTAATGAAACATCGAGAAGGATGGCTTTGGAGATGGAACCGCTACTCCCAGTTGAGGACTCAGATGTCCTTCTCCTTGTTACCTTTTTCAGTCTCTCCAGAGTCTGCGAAGCTTGTAAGATGTGCTCAAATGAGCGATTGGCAGGCACAGAGTACACAGAGGCGAGAGATGTGACGAAGGGCAAGTTTGCGATGAGTTCCAGTTTGCTCAGATTCAATGCGACTGCCATGTCGAACGGCAACCTCTCTGCATCGTCTCTTGAGTACGGATTGATTTCCAAGCTAAGGTCTACCAAATTGGAAACCGGAGAAGAGGGCGACGTGCAATCGGTGGGAGACGGAGTACTCTCCCGCCTGTACAAAACGAGTGATGGTCGAGGGCATCCAGGCCTCAAATCAGCTAGAGAAATGGATCCGATAGCGACCCTCGTAGAAACTGACCTGTGAGTAGGCTTGACTTCCAAAGCAACGCGTAGAGATTGAACTTCGAGTCTTCCCAAAGACACTCTGCTCGCTCGCGTATCCGCGGCCTGTTGCTGCTGTTGCAGTTGAAGTTGCTGCTGCTGTTGTTGTAGTTGTTGTTGATGTTGTTGCTCTGGGCTCAGACTGGGGATGAGATGCATGAGATTGATTTGGATGCTTGGAATCGAGATACCACCAGCCAATTGGACGTAATCAGGATGAATGTGTTTGAATTTTGGATCTACGCGATTTGCAAAGGCGGAATGGGAATGGGACCAAGAGGAGGTCGGATCGGAGCTATCGACTGAGAGTCTCAACTTCTCGACCCATGCATCATCGTGATGTGGTAATGGCTTATCGTCCTCCAATCTCGAAATGTGATGTGAAGAAGATCTTGTATTCAGCGTCGCTGTGCCATGGTGAGAAGAAGAAGATGAGGATGATGATGCATTCGTGCCTGAACCCGTTGACCCACTGCTGCCTCTACCAACCCAGGAGAACATGCGAGAGAAGATGGACGAAGAAGATTGAGGCTTAACAGGCTTTTGAATGCCTTCACTCTCGATTTGCATGCGAGCGAATGCGCGAAAGAAGATAATGTCCTCCGCCTCCAGTTGTCCCTCTATGGACTCCAATTGCTTCTCCAGATATGTAGGCGTGGATCCAGATGCGAAGTTGTACGGTGTGGAGCTGGAGGTGTTCGGAATGGGGTCGGAAGTGAAGCCCCACTCTTTCAGCATCTTCTCTCTGTAGACGGCCACATACTTGATTCTTGTAGCACGCCGACGATCGATGAACGTCAATGTTTCCCGAGACTTCTGCTTTTGAACATCAGAGAAGAGAGATTGACGAATGAAGAGCCACCAAGCACGAGGATTCTCCACAGCACTCACCTTGGGTCTGAATTGTGCGAATCGGCGCTTCACAGCAAGAGCGCTCAATGTCGAAGAAACAGCGCCAAGGGAGGCCAGTTGATCTTGATCGAGGAAGAGCTCCACAGTGCCTTGGGAGGCAAGAGTTGTCGTCGATGTTCCAGCCTTGGCCGCAGTAGAAGTAGGTGATGTCTCGGCAGTTTTCGTAGTCACGATGAATTGAAGATTGGGTTCAGAGAATATGGGCTGTTTGGAGATGCGAGCGTGGGTCTTGAGCGAGATGTCCACAGAGAGAGGTTTCACGATGTACTGCAGTTGTGTAACAGTCTGTGACTCCGGCATCTCTGAATTCGATGACAAATATCCATTAGAGTCAGTTGCAATATCGGATGGCAATTCAGAAGCCTTTTTGATCATGGACAGCATGCGTCTGATGATTCGCTCAATACTGATCTCAGGAGTCGCTTTGTAAGACTTGGGCGCGTCATTCGGCAGTAAAGATGCTTTTGATGTTGAAGAATAGGTAGTGGAGGTATCAGACGATGAACTTCTCGAGTAAAGTGAGAGGGATTCCATGGT
>Ga0307375_10001962_pt1 | contig 21674 bp, 18 predicted proteins | sample TR1MG_FD_202531 | JGI IMG/M metagenome (GOLD analysis project Ga0307375, IMG submission 202531) | Soil microbial communities from Risofladan, Vaasa, Finland - TR-1 | ecosystem: Environmental > Terrestrial > Soil > Coastal area > Acid sulfate soil | place: Finland: Risofladan, Vaasa | collected...
AGGTGATGAGCAGGATCACCGATTCGTCCTTCGCGTACATGAAGCGCAGGATGCCGCGTTCGATCAGCGGTGCGAACACCAGCGTGATGATCACCGCCGAGGCCAACAGTACGAGGTAGGACAGCATTGGCGGATAACCATGCGCGAACCATGCGCCGGTAAACGACGCGGCGGCGTAGGCGCCCAGGGCATAGAAGCTGCCGTGCGTGATGTTGACGATTTTCATCACGCCGTAGATCAGCGTCATGCCAACCGCCGCGACAAACAGCCAAGCGGCGTAAAAGACGCCGTCTACGATGACGGCAGGGATTTGATCCAAGGAGAGAGCCGGAAAGACAAACGGCTGCCCGCTCTGGACAGCCGTTTATCGAATCGCGCTATTTCTTGAAGCCGCCCGATGCGATCCAGTCGGCGGCCTTGACGCCGTCCGGCGGATTGACTCTTTCGGCGGGATAGCGCTTCACGTTGGTCACGGTCATCTTCCCGTGCACAAGCTTCGTCATGCCGTAGGCCGTCTCCATGATCGCCTGATGGCCTTTGCCGTTGACCATGCGCACCTCGCCGCCGGGACCTTCGTAGGTGAGGTGTTCAAGCGCCGCAGCCACTTGTTCGTTACTCGGGCGCTTGCCGCCGTTTGCGGCCTGCGCCTTCTCCCATGCCAGCTTGACCCCCAGGATCGCCTGCGCCATCTGATAGGAAGGATAGGTCGGCGGCACCTGGTAGCGATCGCGGAAGATCTTGTCGAACCAGGTGTTCAGCGCGCTCTTGGGCGCATACGGACCGAACGGGCCGCGCGCGCCGATGATCGTGCCGTTGGGGATCACGGATGCGAGCTTCCACATCGCGGGCTCGCCTGCGGTCAATATTCCGGTGCTCTTCTTGAATAGACCGCGCGGCGACGCCTGAAGCAGCAGCGCCTCGAGATCGCCGTCGTAGAAGCTGGAGTGGATCACATCGGGCTTCGCCCCGAGCAGGGTCGAGATCTCGGTGTTGTATTGCCCTGCGAATAACCTGGGCATCTGCGAAGTCTTGACTACGACCTTGGGATCGAGCTGTTTCATCGACGCCTCGAAATCGGACCAGGAGTCCTGGCCCCAGGCGTAGTTCTGGTTGATCCCGGCGATCGACTTCAGCTTCGGCTTGACGTCCATGACGTACAAGGCCGCGCCGACGTTGTCCATGGTCGACGTGGGCGAGGTGCGGAAGACATATTTGTAGCTGTTGTCCTCGAATATGCGCGGTGTGCCGCAATCGAAGAAGTCGGTGAGCTTCTTCAGCTCTTCGGCAACCGGCGCGATGGCCAGGCAATTGCCGCTGGACACATAGCCGATCACCAGATCGACTTTATCGCGCTGCACCAGGTTGCGGAATTCCGTCACCTGCGTGGTGCTGCTGCCGGACTCGTCGATGACCTCGGTCTCGATCTTCGCGCCGCCGAAGCCCTTGGTCGCATAGGGAGCCGCCACCTTGCCCGCATTCAGCATCTCCACCAAGATCTCGGCCGCGTTCCGCGCCGGCACGCCGAACGGCGAAGCCGCCGGGCCGGAGAGGAAAGTGACGATGCCGATTTTTACCGGCGCCTCCTGCGCAAATACCGAAATAGGCGCCAGGGCCAGCGCCGCGGCAACTGCCACCGCCAGTTGTTTTAGCTTACGCATGATTTCTCCTCATTGCTGTTTGGGGGATGTTCGTCGCGCTTGCGGCTGCAGCCGCTGTTCTTATGCGATCGGCGAGCAATACTGCATCAATTGCCGCGGTCGGTCAAGCGAGCGCGGACCGGCGGACGCGGACCAATTGTCCGCGATGAAACGGCGCGCACCGCGCTGCTGTTTCGGCATTGTTCCGCGGCGCCGATCGGGGTACAGTGCGGGCGATGATACGACTCGAAAGCGACGTGCTGGTGATCGGCGCGGGCGGCGCCGGCATGTATGCCGCGATCGCCGCGGCGCGCGACGGCTGCCGCGTGCATCTGATCGACCGCAGCCTGATCGGGCGCGGCGGAGCCACGGTCATGGCGCAAATGACGGTCGCGGTCGCGCTGGGCGAACAATGCCCCGATCACTGGGAGCATCATCTCGCCGACACGCTCGCCGCCGGGCGCGGCCTGTGCGATCCGGCGCTGGCGCAACTGCTGTGCGAGAACGCATCCTCGCGCATACGCGAGATGGACGCGTGGAAAGTCGGCTGGGCGCGCGAGGACGGCCACCTGAAGCAGGTGCTTGCACCGGGACACGACAGGGCGCGCTGCGTCTACGTCGACTTCCTCAACACCGGTCCCGCCGTATCGCGCACGCTGCGCGCGCGGCTGAACCGCATCGACGGCATACGGCGCATCGGCGACGTGCTGATTACCGACATCGTGGTGCACCAGGGCGAAGCGGTGGGCGCGGTCGGACTGCATCTGCTCTCGGGCGAAGCAGTGGCGCTGCAAGCGAAAAGCGTCGTCATCGCCACCGGCGGCCTGACGCGACTGTACCGGCGCAACAGCGGCTCGCTCAACATGGGCGGCGACGGCTACGCGCTCGCCTTGCGCGCGGGTGCCGAACTGGTCGACATGGAGTTCGTGCAGTTCTTTCCGATCGGCCACCTCGCGCCGCGCATGATAGGCATGGACCCGATCATGTGGGACCCGTTCCGCTACAAGCTGGGCGGACGCCTGCTCAATGCGAAGGGCGAGGAATTCGCCGACCGCTACGGTCAGGCCGAGTCGGGCAACTACGTGCTGACGCGCGACGTCGCCACCTATGCCATCTTCAAGGAAGTCGAGGCAGGCCGGGGCAGCCCGGCCGGCGGCGCGTATCTGAGTTTCACGCATGTGCCGGAGGCGGACCTGCGCAAGGCATTCGGCCCGGTCATCGACCGCCTGGCGAAAAACGGCATCGACCTGACGAAAATGCCGGTCGAAGTCGCGCCGATCGCGCATTACCACATGGGCGGGGTGCGCGTGGATACCGCGATGGAAACCTGCGTCCCCAATCTGTTTGCTGCGGGCGAGGCGGTGGGCGGCTCCAACGGCGCGAACCGGCTTTCGGGCAACGCGATCACCGAAGCCTTCGTGTTCGGCGAGCGCGCTGGCAGCAACGCCGCGGCGCGGGCGAAGGCGCGTACCGCCTCCGGCTGGAACGATGCGGCCGCGGCCAGGGCTCTGGAATTGATCGGCAAGCGCAGCCAGACTGCCGCGGCGCCGAATACGGCAGCGCTGCTCATCGAGCTGCAGGCGCTGATGGCCGACAACGTCGGCCCGTTCCGCACTGAAGACAAACTACAGCAGGCCTTGGAGAAGCTGCAGCAAATGCAGCGCGAGCTCGGCCCCCTGCCCGCCGGCGCCGCCCAATACGACATGGTGTGCCTGGACTGGTTCGACCTGCGCAACATGCTGCTGGTGGCGCAGTGCGTGGTGCGCGCCGCGACAGCGCGCAAGGAAAGCCGCGGCGCGCATCAGCGCGAGGATTTCCCCGGCATGCTGCCCGAATGGGACCTGAATCAGCGCCTGAGCTGGCGCGACGGCGAGCTGAGCCTGGAGCGTGTGCAGGCCACACGCCCGGCCGCGAAAGCGGCATGACGACCAAGACCGCCCGCCTGCACATCCGGCGCGGCACGCCCGGCGCGCCGGCGCGCACCGAGACCTTCGAGGTGCCGTTCACCCCGGGACAGTCGCTGCTCGACGGCCTGCGCTGGATACGCGCGCAAGTGGACCCCAGCCTCGCCGTCCGCTTTTCCTGCATCAACGCGAATGCCTGCAAGGAATGCATGATCGAGATCGAAGGCAAGGCCGCCTACGCCTGCACCGAGCGCCTGCGGGAAGGCGAAATGCATATCGCGCCGCTACACAACAAGACTCTGGTTCACGACCTGGTCACGGAAATCGCGCCGCGCGACGAGCGGCTGCTGGACTGACTTCCGATCGACGATTCCTCGCTTGGCCTGTCGTCGATCGCAGCCCCCTTGAGAACCGGTTCCAAAATGAACGTCTTTATTATTGTCATTCCGAGCGAAGCGAGGAATCTGCTGTTGAATCAAACCTCAAGCAGATTCCTCGCTTCGCTCGGAATGACATGTCATTTTGGAACCGGTTCTTAGGGAACTCAACCGGAATGCCTCCGGCTCTGCCGGAGGCTCCTTACCGAATCAAATCGTCGGCGTAGCCAGGTAGGCGGCGATGTCGGCCAAGTCCTGGCTCGTCAATCCGGAGAATTGGCTCATGCCACCGAAATTGCTGGTGATGGCGTTCTGAATGACGTTCGGGCTGTTGGCGCCGGCCAATACATTCAGGTTGGCCGGGGGCGTCCCATGGCAAGCGCCACAATTATTGCTTACGTACAGCGCTTTGCCATTGGTAGCGGATGCCACGGCCGCGGGACCGGTTACTGCGAAGGTACGCGTCACTGTCGCTGCCGCGGCGTAACTGCCATTGCCGCCTTGATTGGCCGTTACGGTGCAATTGCCTGCCGCCACCGGTGTCAGCGTATCGCCGCTCACCGTGCAGATCGTAGGCGTGGTCGAGGCGAAGCTTACAAGCAGGCCCGAGTCGGCGCTGGCGGACAAGGTGACCGGCGTCCCCACTACCTGCGGGCCAGGCGAGGCGAAGGTGATGGTTTGGCTCGGCAATACGACCCCGCCTGCGGACGCGACAGTAAAGGTGTTGACCACCGTAGGCGCCGCGTTGTAAGTCGCGTCCCCGCTTTGATCTGCGCTCAGGCTGCAGGTACCCGCTGCCACCAGCGTCAGCGTGTTATTGCTCACCGTGCATACCGCCGGCGTGCTCGAAGTAATGGTCACGGGAAGCCCGGAAGTCGCCGTGGCCGACAAAGCCGGTACGGCAGCGCCCAGCGTTTGATCGCCGGGCGAGGCGAAGGTGATGGTTTGTGCCGTCAGTGCGGTGCCGCTGCCGCTGCCGACGCCGTTCGCCATGTAGGTGGCAATGTTGTCGGCGATGGCGCTGGTGATCGTACTCGCCAGAACGCCCATGCCGCCTTCGTTCTCCTGGATCGCATTCAGGATATTGGCTGAGTTGACCGCGTCCGGCATGCTCGCTCCGTGACACACTTGGCAGTTTGTGTCGTAGGCAGTCTTGCCCGCCGCTGCGTCACCCGGCTGGCCGGTGCTGGTGGTCAAACCACGGGTCTCGTGGCCGGAATGCATTTCGGTTTCGACATCGTGCAGGGTCTTCCCCTGCTCCTGCAGCTTCGCATGGATCTCATCGAGTACGCTGTCCTGCGCGTCGCCCGGACTTGATCCATCGGCAGCCTGCAATTTGCTGCGGATCGGGTCGTCGGGCAGCTTGGTGACGTCAATTCCCTGGGACAGCAGTTCGGTCTTCACCGTCTGGGCAGCGGTGCGGATTCGATCGGCCGTATAGCTTGCGACTTCGTTAGCGTCGAATTTGTCGAACGCATCGGCAGCGACACCGGTGGTGCTCAAGTCGGCCACGATCATGTCGGTCACCGGCGTGATGTTGACGGTGCCCGCAGCCTGAACCAATGAATGCAGTTCTTGCGGCGCGCCCGTGGTGGCGTCGTTATAGGCCACCCGCGCCACGCAGGGCAGTGTGAGCGCGCTGACATCGATGCTGTAGCTTCCATCCGCCAGCGTAGTGACTGGAGAGGCGTTGCCTGCGGTACATTTGAGGCTGACTTGCCCATTGGCGATAGCCAAACCTGTTGCGGCCACGCCGCTCACGGTGGCAGCCGCAACGGGGCTGCTACCGCCTCCGCCACTGCCGCACGCGGCCAGTACCGCAGCCAGCGCCGTGCTGGCGAGCCCCCCTGCCACTGTCTTGAAGTTGATTCGCATGTCTTTAACTCCCTGGTTGATTGCACTGTGCATGAATTGCTCGATCCATCGACGCCTGCCCGCCCCGCTTCGCCTGCACCACGAGCCCGACCTGGGGGCGCGTCGCCGGACTTGCCGACAGCCGTGCCTGCATTATAGCTGGGAATTAATCCCATGCTACAACTGCATTGTGTGATAAACTTCACGCCACCGTCCGAATAAACATGCCGCGTCCAACCCTATTCCCGCTCTAACCGCTATGGGTCGCCCACCCCGCAATCTGCCTCCCAACCAGCCGCCCGAGCACGCCGTGCCGCCGGCCGACGAGGTTTTGCGCGCTTTGGGGAGCGTGCTCGCGCCGCTGCTGCGGCTCCTGCTCGCAAGCGGGCTCGATTACACCAGGCTGGCCGCCGAACTCAAGCTCCTGTTCATCGAACAGGCGCGGCTCGAGTTGCTGCGTCGCGGCCAGGCGGACACGAATTCGGCGATCAGCCTGTTGAGCGGCGTGCACCGCAAAGACGTACGCGAGTGGCGCGAAAACAGACTGGGTGCGCGCATCGCGCGGGGCGTGTCGATGAGCTCCCAGGTGTTCGCGCGCTGGGTGCAGGACCCGCTCTACCGCGACCGGCGCAAGCGGCCAAAGCCCTTGCCGCGATCCGGCGCCGGCGCTTCGTTCGACAGCCTCGCGCGCAGCGTCACCCAGGACGTGCACCCCTACACGCTGCTGACCGAGCTCATTCGTCTGGGCCTGGTGAAAATAGAGAAGCGCAAGGGCGAGGAGTATGTGGTGCCCAATCGCGACGGCTTCGTTCCGCCCGCGGGCTCGCGCGAACTCCTCGAGCTGTTCGCCGGAAATTTGTCCGACCATGCGGGCGCCGCCGTCGCCAATCTCCTGGGCAGTGCGCCGCGCCTGGAGCAAAGCGTCTTCGTCGAGGGCATCACGCGCGAATCGGCGGAGCATCTGGGCGAACTCGCACGCAAACTCTGGGCGCAGGTCAGAAGCGAAATGATCGCCGAGGCCAGCCGCCGCTATGCGGCCGACCGGCATCGCGGCGATGCGACCTACCGCGCGCGCTTCGGCGCCTATCACTGGGAGCAGGACCACCAGTCCGAACAAACCGCCGCAGAGCCGGCGCAAAAGGGAGTAGAAGATGAGACTGATTAAGCGCATCGCCTTTGCGCTCTGTGCCCCACTGATCCTCGCGCTCAGCGCCTGCGGCGGCGCCGGGGTCGGATTGGCTACGGTCGCCGGCGGCGTGGGAACGGGCGGGACAGGCGTCGTCTTAGGCGCGATCACCGGCTTCGGCAGCGTGGTGGTGGACGGCACGGCCTACAGCAGTGCCACGCCGCAGTATTTTGCCAGCAGCGACCAGGGCGACGCCGTCGAAGTGTCTTCGGCAAGCATGCAACTCGGCAACGAAGTGCAGCTGCAGCTCGATGCGCAGGGCAATCCGACCAGCGTAATCATCGAACCTGAGTTAACCGGCGCCATAAGCCAAGTCGGCCAGGTCGGCCAGGGTCGGTTCGTCGTCAATGGCATGACGGTGCGCATCAACGACCAGGCCGCACTCGGCCCGGTGACCTATTTCTCGGGTCTGAGCGGGTTCTCCAGCCTGGCGGTCGGCATGCGGGTCGCGGTGCACGGCGCGTACGGTGTCGATCCCGGCAGCCAACAGGCATACATCCAGGCTTCGCTGATCGAACGGCTGCCCGACTCCAGCCCGATCAATCGACTGAGCGGGCTGGTGTCCAATCTGAACGCCGCGGCCGGAACCTTTCAGCTCGGCGCCAGCACGGTGCAGACAAGCAGCTCCACCAGCATCCTGCCCGGCGGCAGCGTATTGGCGAATGGCCTATGGGTCAACGTCTGGAGCAACACCGCTTTGGCGGCGGACGGGACGCTGCACGCAGGCGTGATCCGCGTGCGGAGCGTGTCGGGCATGACCGGGCCGGTGCAGATAGGTGGGGTCGTGTCCATGTTGTCGGGTACGCAGTTCCAGGTTGCGGGCATCGCGATCGACGCCAGCGCGAGCGCGCTGGCGTCGGTGGTGAGCGGTCTTGCGCCCGGCGAGTATGTGGTAGTGCAAGGGCAAGCCGATTCGAGCGGCAGGGCACTGGTCGCCAGCAGCATTCGCACTTACGCCGCACAGCCTGCTCAAGTGGAACTGAAAGGAACCATCACCGGTTTTGTGAACCAGGGCAGCTTCCTCGTTCGCGGTGTGCCCGTGGATGCTTCGCAGGCGCAGCTACTCGGCCCGGCCGCAGGCGCGAGCCTGCGCAACGGCATGTTCGTTGACGTAGTCGGCGCCGTCAACGGCAATGTGGTCAGCGCCAAGTCATTGTCCGAGGCGAGCGCGCCACCCGCGGGAGCGACAGTAAATTATGTCGGGACTGTGAGCCAGTTCGACGCCGCAAGCGGATCGTTCGTCCTGACCGGATCGCTGAACGAGGACGGGGCGAGCGACGCAGTCAGTCTGGCGCCGAACGTAGCCTATGCAAATGGCAGCGCGGCGCAGTTCCGCGACGGCGCCTACGTGGAAATCGAGGCGACGAACTCCGCCAACGGCATCGTCGCCTATGGCGTGATCTTTAGAATGACCGGCGCGGGTTCCGGCGGTCCTTCAGGAGGCACGCTGGAAACCGAGGGGCTGGCCTACGGTGTCACTTCAACCGCTTTCCAGGTCAACGGCCTCACGATCCAGGTCAACGGCGTGATTCCGCAAGGCGGCGCCCTGGTGGACGGTGCACAGGTGGAAGTCGAGTTCACGCAATCCGGCGGACACAACCTGGCGCAGGGCATTGCCGTCGACAACTGATCCAACACGGATTCGCGCGTTCGGCAATCAGCGGGTGCACGGCATCGTGATCCCCTCGTGGCCGAACAATTCATCCTGGGTCATGGTGCTGCGCACGGTGCCGGCAGTCGCATCGAACAAAACGTAAACGCGTTGGATGTTCCGGTCATTGACGCACGTGCGCCAGTCCCATACCAGTTCGTCGCGCGCTTTGAAATACGCGGTGCGGCTGTAGTCGGGCGGACCGAGGATACGCAACACCTGTGCTTTCGTCATACCGGGGCGGATCCGCGCAAGCCCGGCTTCATCCAGCACGTTTTTGATGCTCTGCAGGCGTCCGTCCGGACCAAGCCTCACCATGAAGGTGTCGACTCCGGCCGGACCGCGCGGATATGCAAGCTGAATCGAACCGTCCGGGTCCTGCCAGCGCATCGCCGGCTGCCCCATCAACCGTATCACATCCTGGAGTCGTGCTGTACCGGGCCGAAGGCCGGCACCGCTGTAGGAAGCGCAGGCGGCCAGCAGCAGGGTCAACAGAACCACGGACCAGCGCAGCGTGGAGCCCTTACGGACTATCGATGAAGGAGCACCCTGCCTCGTGTTCACTTGAACCACAGCGCATTTCCGTGCCGACGAAATTGCTCCTAGGCCTTCTTCCCGCTCACGCCATAGAAATGCCGGATCGCTGCCTCTGCGCAAGCGCGGTCCTGCTCCGCGGTGCCCGAGCTCACGCCGACGCCGCCGACGATCTCGCCGTCGACGCATACCGGCAGGCCGCCGCCGATGATGCTGAAGTGGCCGCCGTTCGTGATGTGGATGCCGAAGGTCTGGCTGCCGGGCACGCACAGCTGGTTGTACTCGTGCGTGCCTTTGCGCGCCACCGCGCCGGTTGAAGCCTTGTCGATGGCAATCGAAATGCTGCTGACCTTGCCGCCGTTCATGCGATCGAATTTGATCAGATGCCCGGATTCGTCCGTGACCGCAATGCACATCGGTATCCCGATCTCGCGCGCCTTGGCCGCCGCGCCTTCGATCAGAATTTGCGCTTCGTCGATGTCGAGCCGCTTAATGCTGAGCATGTTGGGTCATCCTTTTCGCGAGTACAGTAGTCTTGAGAAAGTCGGCCAGCGCCGCGGTTTCGCCGGCATCGAGCGAGACGTAAGGCGGATACAGATCGCCGACCGGCAGCCCGATCAGGCGCATCGCGGTCTTCATCGTCGCCGTCAGGCCGCGGTGCATCCACCGTGACGGGAACAAGGCGAACTGCAACTGGATCTGCGCCGCGCGCCGGTAATCCCCGGCTGCGAACGCGTCCATGACCTGCCGCGCGATCTCCGCGCCGGGCGGCGGCATGGTCGCGCCCGAGCCGCCGAGCTCCAGCGTGGCGAGCAGCATCTGCATGGTCGTAAAGTAGCGCGCGTGTCCGCCATGCTCGATTTCGACGATCAGGCGCGAAACCCGGGCGAGATCGCGCGAGCTTTCCTTGATGTAGCGCACTTTGTCGATGCGCGCGATGGCGATCGTGGCCGGGATCGACACGTCCGCGCCCGGACCGGAATTCAAATAGAGCGTCATCGGCAGCGGCGAGGCGTTCGCCACCGCCTCGAAATACGCTATCAGGTCGCGCTCGGTCGGCGGCCCGCCGAAAGGCCGCAGCGGCGCCAGCATCTGCACCGCATGCGCGCCCAGGCCATGGGCGAAATGCGCAAGCTCTATCGCCGTCTGGTACGACGGATGCGAGATGCCGACCATCACCGGGCAACGCCCTGCGACGCACTCCAGCGTCAGGCGGATCAGTTCCTTGCGCTCCTCCAGGCCGAGGTAGGTGTATTCCTGCGCCTCGACCCCCGCGGCCACCACCATGGTGGCGCCGCAGTCCGTGATCACATAGTCGATTTCGCGCTTCAGCGCGGCGGCATCGATTTTCCAATCGCTGGTGAAGGGCGTGAGCGGCGCCACCACCAGCTCGGCTTGGGTCATGTGCTTACTTCCTTTCTTGTGCCATACGTCGCCAGCTTATGCAATTGATTTTACGCCGACGGTGCGACTTACGCTGTCTGTTGAATGTGACTTGTTACCATTGGCGTGCAGTTTTGCCGCCGACCACTTAAATAGGACAAAAAAGACTGGCGCTGATTTGGCATTTATTCTTGATCTGGAATACTCACCTCGCGTATCATCGTATCGGCAGGGCATCCGTGGACCCACGCTACCGCAACGGGGGCTAATAAGCGAATGACACTGCTACGGTATTTTTGCCAGCGAAGGTATTGCGAAGGCGCGTTTACCGCGCAAAGGCCGCAATGTATCGTGCGAACAAGATCGCCCGAACGGATTGATGCTTTGGCCCAACGCCTTCGGCTTGAGTCCGAAGCGCAAATGGCACAAGGTATTAGCCCGGTAGTTAATTTTGCGACAGGGAAGTATTTGCAGGTGTCGCATGTTCCAGTAAACAGACCGGTCCGAGGGAGATCATGAAAAGCGAATTGCTCGAAAAGCGGACATCCCCTCGGGTCGCGATGGATTTCGACCAGAGCTCGGCAGGGACTGTTCCGCGCCGCCCGCGGATCATCGATCTGGGACCGGGCGGCGCCTGTCTATGGCTCAGCGCCCCACCCGATCCAGGTTGGCACCGTCCGGCGCTGGAATTCCATTACGCTGGTCAAAATCACGTTGTGCACTCCAGAGTGATCTGGTCGCAGGCGTGCGCGGCAGATTCCGATCTCAAGGAACTCGCATTCGCGGACGGCTGGTTCGCCGGCTTCGAGTTCGAAGAAGGCGTGCAGGACAACTGGAACAGCGCTGCCTTTCATGGCATCTTGCGCTCCGGCGATGTCAGCGTAAGTCTTCTATTCGACATTGGCGCTGCCGACCAATCGCCGAGCGAGATCGCGCGCGCGGGAGACCGCGGTGTGCTCACCTTCAGCAAATCGTCTGTCGAAGGCGTCAAGGCGGCGGCCGACGAACTTCTCCCGGTATTGGCAAAGCATTTTACCGATGTCAACATGGTTTTCACGCGAGACCGGATCGAAATATCGGCGCCTTTCCGCACGCCTGCCGAATTGAATCCGCCGCCAGCCCGGCGGCGGGACTACCGGCCCGCCCCGGTGAATCAGGTGGTGGAGCCCGCGGCGCCGCGGACGATCGAGCCGGTCGCCCTGCTTCAGCCCAAGGGTGCGCCGACGATGCATTGGCATCGGAAGGTACTTATCGGCGCAGGGGGCCTCGCCTTCGTGATCCTGGCTGCGCGCTTCCTCGGGATATTCCATTCGCCGGAACCTGCCCACGCCACGCTCGAAACTCCTGTGGCAATGCAGACCATTCCAGCATGGGCGGCGGGCATAGACCAATCCGCTTTGGACGGCTGGATCAAGCTACAGAAGAAATTCGGCCTGTCCGATTCCACGGTCCGCGCGGCGGTCAAGATCCTGGGGAAAAATGACAAGTACAGCCCGGGGCAGGACCTGTATGACCTGACGCGGTATCCGGCTCAGGTGACGCGCGCTTTTTCCCTGCTGGCAGGCACGCAGAATGGCCCGTCTTTCCAATTCAACCCGCTCGAGAGTGATCTGAAAGGACGGGTGGTGCAAGGCGCGCGATTCCCGGACGAAGCGCCGGGCGGGGCCTATTCGCCACTGGAGCGCGAAAGTTTCAATAACGTCGTGGTGCTCGCAGTCATCGAACTCCTTCAGCGCCAGGACAACGATCCTGACGTGAAAAACATTCTCGCCGCGATTGAACGGCATCGGCCTAGTTGACCTTAGTCGCGCCGGTGCCAGACCGAGCAGCCAGGGTCATCTGTCGAACTGCTCGAAATTGGTGTGGCCGAGCTCGATAGTGAGGCCGCGCAGCGCTACGGCGCGGTGATGAGCGGCCTCTGCCTTTGCGAGCTGAGCGAGAGCACCAAAGCGGTCACTCAGGCGAAATGTTCTTGATGACCAGCGACGCGGTGCGTCGTGTTCCCATTCCCGGCACTATCAGCTGCTGTGCCCCAATGCCGGTTCCGCGTCGACTTACGGTAAAATTGCGAGACGCTGCGAAGCGTCTTACTTTCACGACTTCCGACGCGCCGTCATGCACATGATCGGCGTTGGACGATCTCCGAACTCCGCCACGGTGCTACATGAAACCATACACACCCACCCACTTTGGAACCATCACGCAGGCCTTGCACTGGGCAACCGCCTTGTTGGTGCTGATCGCGTTCATCTACGGCCCAGGAGGCTCGGAAGAGCGAATATTCTCTTCCGCACGCGATCTCGATCGCCACATCCACGAGACGCTCGGCTTGAGCGTCCTTGCACTTACAACGCTGCGCATACTGTGGCGGCCTTTCGACCGACAGCCGGAGGCGCCGCACGCATCACGCTGGATGCGTACGGCCGCAACGGCGGTGCAGGCAATGCTGTACGTGCTTCTGTTCGCCCTTCCGATGACCGCCATCGCCGGATCCTGGCTCGAAGGGCATCCGCTGACGCTGCTGGGCGGAGTGGAGATCGCGCCTCTCGTCGGGAAGTCCCACGCTTTGGGCGCAACGATTGCGACAATCCACACATGGCTTGGCGATTCGATCATGTGGCTCGCGGGTTTGCACGCGCTCGCTGCCCTGTACCATCATTACGTGCTCAGGGATGAGGTGCTTGCGTCGATGCTTCCGCGCCGGCTTTCAATTTGGCGTCCACGCCGCGAGTGAGAGACAGGACCAAAAGCGGCCTGAGCGACCCCTTGTAACCCTCCTACCACCAGAGCGCAACCGCGCATATCGTGAGCGTGGCGAGCGTCACCGGAACGCCGACACGTCCGTGCCGTTGCCAGTTGATTCGAATGCCGCGCCGCGCCGCGGCGTTCACGACGATGATGTTGGCGATACTGCCGACGATGAGGAGGTTGCCCGACAAGGTGCTTACCAGCGCGAGCGTGGGCCCGGCGAGCGCATGCGAAGTGAGTGGAATAAGCAACATCACCGCCGGCACGTTGGAGACGACGTTGGACAGCACGAGTGTGGCGGCGAACAGGGTTCCGGCATGATCCAGGTTCAAACCGGCGGCGGCGAGGTCGGCGACGATTCCGGCGACGATACCAGTCCGCTGCAGCGCGTGATTCACTACGAACAGTCCGATAAAAAGGATCAGCAGCTCCCAGTCCACCAATCCGAGCATTTTGTTGGAATGCAGCTTGCGGCTCATGAGCAGCAGCCCGGCGCCGGTCAGCGCCGCAACGTCGCGCGGCCAGGCAGGCAGGAACAGGAACACCGCCACCAGCACAGCGGCCACCGACAAGCCCTTTGCCGTCTGCCAGCGATCGAGGGGAACCGGATCGTCGCGCCGATCCGGCGCCGAAGTATGCACGGCGTCGCCGTCCGATGAAACCCAGCCGCCCCGCGTCTGGTAGGCAATGATCCCCCAGGTTGCCAGCAGGCCCAGCAGCACCGGTCCCACCGCCTGTGCGAAATATCCGGCGAAGGACAGCTTCAGCGTCTCGCCGATCAGCATGTTCTGCGGGTTGCCGATCAAGGTCGCCGCCGAGCCGACGTTGGCGGTGCATGCAAGCGCCAGCAGGTAGGGCACCGGGTCCAGCCTGCGCCCAAGGCACACCTCGATCAGGACTGGAGCGACGGCCAGACAGACGATGTCATTGCTGAACACGGCCGAAAGCACCGCGACGACGACGATCAGCGCCGCCAGCAGCAGCGGCGGCGACAGCGGAAACGCGGCGAGCCGACGCGTCACCCAGGCATAGAAGCCGCCCAGGCGCATCTGCGCCGACACCACCATGAAGGAAAAAAGCAGGACCAGAGTCGGCAAATGGATCGATTGCGCTGCCTCCTCCGGACTAACGGCCCCGACCGCAATCAATGCGATCGCGCCCAACAACGCAATGCCGGTGCGGTCGAGCTGCAGGAAGGGCAGCCCGCCAAGGATCATGCCCAGATAGACGATGCAGAAGACGAAGAAAATGAACGCACTCATGGTGAGGGCGAAGGTTAGCGCATTTCCGCGCTTGCATCGCAGTGCCTTTGGATCTGTCGTGGTCCCGGAGCCCTCAGCGCAGGGACGGCATCAGCGACCAGGAGTTCTCGTCTTTTATTGCGTCACAGACTCGGCCTTGAACTAACGCGCATGACGCTATAATTCTCCTCTGATTTCGCAAACCCGCCCGGTGATGGGCGGCGCAGTGCAGAGGCAATTCGAGATCGGGAGAACCGCCATGCCCAGACATAACACCTACCTGCCGCGCGGGGTCATTCCGGCCGCGCTGCTGCCCTTCAACGAAGACCTGTCCATCGACGAGGCGTCCTTCCGTTCGCATCTGCGCGACCTGGCCGCCGTCGAGGGAATTTCGGCGGTCACCATCAACGCCCACGCGTCGGAAGTGGCTTCCTGCAGCTTCGACGAGCAGCAGCGCGTGCTCGCAATCGCGCAGGACGCAATCGGCGAGCGCCTGCCGATCGTCAACGGCATCTACAGCGAGGGCCCGTTCGAAGCGGTGCGCCTCGCGAAAATGGCGCATGCGGGCGGCGCTTCCGCGCTGCTCGTCTTCCCCACCGGCGTCTATACCTTTGGCCAGCGCCCGGAGATGGCGGTCGATTATTTCAGGCGCGTCGCCGACGCGACCGACCTGCCGCTGATCCTGTTCCAATACCCGCTTGCGGGCGGCCAGGGCTATCCGCTGACCACGCTCACCAAAATCATGGACGCCGTGCCCTCGGTGCGCGCGATCAAGGACTGGTGTGCCAATCCGCAACTGCACGAGCGCCAGATCCGCGTGCTGCAGTCGCGCACGCCGCCGGTGAGCGTATTGACGACCCATAGCGCCTGGCTCATGAGTTCGCTGGTGCTCGGATGCAACGGCCTGCTCTCGGGCAGCGGCTCGGTGATCGCCGACCTGCAGGCGCAACTGTTTCGCGCAGTGCAGGCGAACGACCTTGCCGGCGCGCGCAAGCTGAACGACCGCATCTGGCCCACGGCCGAAGTGTTCTACAGCGAGCCCTGGGTCGACATGCACAACCGCATGAAGGAAGCGCTGGTGCTGCTCGGCAGGCTGCCGCGCGCCGTGGTGCGCCCTCCCCTGATGAAGCTTTCCGCGGCGGAAATCGAGCGCATCCGCAAGGCGCTGGTCGCGGCCGGCTTGCTCGCGGACAGCGCTGCGGCGAAGAAGCAAGCGTCCCTGGTTTAGGGTCGGTTGACAGGGTGGGATGCCGGCCTGGACCGACTCTAATAGTTACCCGAATTCGTGGATTCCGGAACGAACGGTGGCGGCCCGGGTCCTAAAGGGAACGACAGCTTGACGATCGAGGGTGATCACGCCGCAGTCGAGCGACTCCATCCGGTATCCAATGCCCTCGACCCCGCGCGCGACCGCAACCGGGCACGAAAAGGAAATCGACATGAGCGCACCATGCTGCGAACCGATGCTGATGGTCATCCTCGGCGGTACCGGCGATCTGTCGCACCGCATGATCCTCCCCGCGCTCTACCGTCTGGCGCAGCAGGGGCGCCTCGATAGCAAGTCGCAGATTGTCGCCGCGGGGCGGCGGGCGCTGCCCGACGAGGAGTTTCGCAAGCACGCCATGCAGGCGATCCGGCGGGAGGTGGCGGACATTTCCGCGGACGCAGCCTCGTCGTTCGCGCGCAATCTGCATTACCGGCAGTTGCAGGAGCCCTACGCCGAATACATGACGGGCTTCGGCAGTCAGATCGCGGAGCTCGAGCAACAGTGCGGCCTTCCGGGGAACAGAATCTTTTACCTCGCGCTGCCTCAGGACGCCTTCGCTCCCGCGGCGCAAGCCATTGGCGAAGCGGGACTCGCCAACAGCCGTGGGTGGACGCGCATCGTGGTGGAAAAGCCGTTCGGCCACGACCTTCGATCGGCGCAGGCGTTGAACGCTCTGCTTCACCGATATTTCAACGAGCCGCAAATTTTCAGAATCGATCACTACCTCGGCAAGGAAACGGTGCAGAACCTGCTGGTGCTGCGCCTGGCGAATCCGATTTTCGAGACGCTGTGGAACCGCGACCGCATCGAGAGCGTGCAGATCACCGTCAGCGAAACGCTCGGAGTCGAAAGCCGCGCCGCGTTCTACGAGAGCGCCGGCGCGCTGCGCGACATGGTACAGAACCACCTGACACAACTGTTGTGCCTCATCGCCATGGAAGCCCCCGGATCCTTTGGCGCGGAGGCGATTCGCGATGAAAAGGTCAAGGTCCTGCGCTCGGTCACGCCGATTTCCAGCGCCAGCGCCCTATTCGGCCAATACCAGCGTGGCTATATCGACGGCGAGCCGGTGGTCGGATATCGCGAAGACGCGGGCGTGGCCCCGGACTCGAACACCGAAACCTTCGTCGCGCTCAGGCTAGGGATCGAGAATTGGCGCTGGCAGGGAGTGCCATTTTACCTTCGCGTCGGCAAACGAATGGCCCGGCGGCTGAGCCAGATCGTCATACAGTTCCGGCGGCCCCCGGTCATGATCTTTGAAGCGTTCGAAGGCTGCGACGTCCATTCGAACGCCCTGACGATCACCTTGCAGCCCGACGAGGGATTCAATCTCTGTTTTGAAGTCAAGGAACCTGGGCAGGACATCGCCGTGCGCTCGCAGCGCCTGCATTTCCAGTATGCAGAGGCGTTCGGACCGCTGCCTACGGCCTACGAAACCTTGTTGCTCGACATCATGAAAGGCGACCAGACCTTGTTTGTGCGGGCCGATTGGCTGGAACAGTCTTGGCGCCTGTATGCGCCTTTGCTGGAGTCGCCGCCGCAGCTTAAGCACTATCCGAGCGGCTCCTGGGGACCGGAGGCGGCCAAAGATATTCTGTACCCGGACCACGGGCACTGGCTGCCGTCATGAAATGAATGCTGAAGAGGAAAGTCTGAGCGGCAATTCCGCCGGCGTCTAGCGCGAGGCGCTGTCGGCGGCGGATTCGCCTTGTTTGACGCGATAACCGACGGGCAGCAGGCGCACGCCGAAGCGCTCCTCGACCGTGCCCCACAGGCCGCGCGGCAGATAGAGGGCGAATACGACTGCGGTCGCGCCGAGGCCGACGAGATACCAGACGCCGCTGGCGCCGAACACGCTTTCCATGACGAAGAACACGACTGCGCCGATGATCGGGCCTTCGAAGGTGCCGAGTCCCCCGACCAGCGCCATGAAAATCATGTAGGCCGTCCATTGCACGCCGAAGTAGGTCGCCGGCTGGAACGAGATCGCGGTCGCGAGATAGAGGGTGCCCGCGAGGCCGCAGCCGGCGCCGGCGACGACGAACAGGATGCGCTTGGCCGCGAGTACGCGCACGCCGAGCGAGGCCGCGGCGTCCTCGCTGTCGCGGATCGCCTGCACCGAGCTGCCGAGCCGGCCGCGTAGCAGCGAGAACATGAGCACGAGCAAGGCCGCCATCGAGGCGAGCGCGAGCCAGTAGTTGTAGTCGCGCCGGGCTTCCGGGGCGAAGCTGTTGAGCGCGATCAGCGAGGTGCCGGTCTCGCCCTGGATCAGCCGATCGAGGTTGACCAGTAAGTGGAACAACTCGGCGATCACCCACATGCCGATCGCGAACTCGCCGCCGCGCAGGCGCAGCGCGAAGGAAGACAGCGCGAGCGCCACCAACCCCGCGAACACCGCGCCCAGCAGCAGCGCCGGGTAGACGCCCACACCGAAGCTCGACAGCCGGATCGCGGCATAGGCGCCGATGCCGAAGAACGCCTGCTGCCCGACCGACACCAGGCCGCCATAGCCGGCGAGCGCGTTCCACATGGCCGCGAGAATGACGTAGATGAACAGCGTGGTCAGGCGGTCGACTGCGTTTGCGCCGAGGAACAGCGGGCCGAAGGCGAGCGCGACGCCGAGTGCGGCGAGCACGGCCACCGACGCCGCCGATAGCGGTGTCCAGCGCTGGATCGACAGTCCGGCGCGGCCGCTCATGCCGGTTTCCTAAGCAGCGCGCGCAGGCGGCGGCGCAGGTCGCCGGAGGCGAGCCGGACAGCGAGCACCGCGAGGAACACCACGTGGCCGGCGATCAGGAAGCCGTTCGGCGCAATCTGCGCGCCGATGTTCTGCGCCACGCCGAGCACGATGCCGCCCGCCAGCGTGCCCCACATCGAACCGAGTCCGCCGATCACCACCGCCTCGAACGCGAAGATGAGTTGGGCCGGCCCGGCGTAGGGGCCGAAGGTCGCACGCATGCCGAGAAAGGCGCCGCCGACCGCCACCGTCATGACGGCGATCGCCGCAGCGGCCGCATAGACCGAGCGCGCATTGATGCCGATCAGCTCGGCGGTATCGGGATCCTCTGCGACCGCGCGGATACTGCGCCCGAGCGGCGTGCGTCCGAGCAAGAGCTGCAGCCCGCCCAGCATCAGCACGGCAACCAGCAAGGTCAGCCCGGCGAGGTGGCCGATGTAGATATTGCCGCCGACCGACCAGCTGTCGAACGCGAGGTCGCCGATCGCGGGCGCGAGCGAGCGGGTGTCGGCGCCGAACTGCAGGAACAGCAGGTTCTGGATCACGATCGCGAGGCCGAAGGTGGTGAGCAGCGGCACCAGCATGCCGGAGCGCAGGCTGCGCTCGAGCATGAAGCGCTGCATCAGCCAGCCCAGCGCGCCCATCAGCGGCAGCACGATGCCGAGCGCAAGGAACGGCGACATCCCGCTGCGGTCTACGATCGCCCATATCAGGTAGCCGGCAAGGATGGCCAGGTCGCCGTGCGCCAGGTTGATGATGCGCATCACCCCGAACATGAACGACAGGCCGCAGGCGATCAGCGCGTAGTAGCCGCCGAGCATCACGCCCTGGATGATCTGGTTGACCCAGATCATGCCGGCTGCCCCGGCTGACTTTGGGCGCTACGGTCAAGTCCGAAGTAGGCTGCGGTGATCTGCTCGCGCGTCAACTCGGCCGCCGCGCCTTCGAGCACCACCTTGCCCTCGAGCATGCACGCCACCCGCGTCGCCACGCGCATCGCGCGCCCGAGATCCTGCTCCACCAGCACGACGGTCGCGCCGCCCGCGATCAGCTTCTCGAGGCACTGGTAGACGCGATCGACCGCGATCGGTGCCAGGCCGAGCGAGACTTCGTCGAGCAGCAGGACGCGCGGGTTGGTGACCAGCGCGCGCCCGATCGCGGTCGCCTGCTGCTCGCCGCCCGACAGGCTGCCGGCCTTGGCCTTGAAGCGCGGGCGCAGCATCGGAAAGGCGTCCAGCACACGCTCTATGTCCCACGGCCCCGGCCGGCCGTTGGCGCGCGCGACCAGCAGGTTCTCCTCCACCGTCATCCCGGCGAACAGCCGGCGTCCTTCCGGCACCAGCGCGATCCCCAGCGCCACGCGCCGATAGGCGGGCACAGCGGTGACGTCTTCGCCCTCGAGCAGGACGCGTCCGCCTGCGGGCCGGTGCGCGCCCGCGATCGCGCGCAGCAGCGTGGTCTTGCCCGCACCATTGGCGCCGACCAGCGCCAGCGTCTCGCCCTCTTTGACCTCGAGCGAGATGCCGCGCACGGCCTGCAACTGACCGTGGCGCACGTCGAGGTTTTCGACCCTGAGCAGGCTCACGCCGGGGCCCCTCTTCCGCCCGTCGGCGCCCCCTGCTCCCTCATGCCGCCGCCTCCTTGCGATTGTCTCGATTGCACATATCGCTTTGTCGGCGGCCGGCGGCAATCGCGGTCGGTCGCATCCCCGCTGCGCGAGGCGGCCAATGAGGCGGAGCAGGGGCCCCATCCACAGGATGGGGATGTGACCCGAATTCGGACGCACGGGGCCGCCTGCCGCCCACGGCCACCTCCGGGGTCAGATCCCCGGCTCGCGCCGGGGCCCCTCTTCCGCCCTTCGGCGCCCCCTGCTCCCTGCTCATGCCGCCGCCCCCTGCCCGAGGTAGGCGTCGATCACCGCGGCATTTTTCATCACGGCCGCGGGATCGCCGTCGGCGATGATGCGCCCGGCGTCCATGCACACCAGCCGCGTCACGACCTGCAGCAGGACGTGGACCATGTGCTCGATCCAGACGATCGCGATCTTGCGCCGGCGCAGCTGCTGGATGGCGGCGACCAGCTCGGCCGCTTCGGCGTCGGTCAGACCGCCGCCGATTTCGTCGAGCAGCAGCACCTCGGGACCTGTCGCGAGCGCGCGCGCCAGCTCGAGGCGCTTGCGGTCGAGCAGGCCGAGCGTCTCGGCGCGGCGGTTTGCCAGGCGCAGCATGCCGCACAGCTCGATCGATTCGATGCAGCGCGCATAGGCCGGCGCGCCGCGCAGGCCGCCGCCCGCGGTCGCGGCGACCAGCACGTTTTCGAACACCGTCATGCCGCCGAAGGGCTGCGGCACCTGGTGCGATCGCGCGACGCCGAGACGGCAGCGCTCGGCCGCTCCGGCGGCGGTCACGTTCGCGCCTTTGAAGAAAACGCTGCCGCTGCTCGGGCCGTAGGCGCCCGCGAGCACGTTGAGCAGCGTGGTCTTGCCGGCCCCGTTCGGGCCGACGATGCCTACGGCTTCGTCGGCGGCGACTGCAAAGTGGATCTGGTCGAGTACGGCCAGGGCACCGAAGCTCTTGCCGATGCCCTCGGCCGCAAGGATCGCCACCGTGTTACGCGTTGTACGGCAACAACTGCGCGCCGATCGGTACGCTCGGGTCGTCCGCGTGTTCGGTGAGCGGCAGGTCGAGCTTGAACCTGCTGCCGGCCTTCGCCTTGACCCACTGGCTGCCGATGATCGGGGTCGCCGAGACGTTCGGTACCGGCCCTTTGGTGAAATCGAGCGGCCCGACCGGCGTGACGACCTTGAGCATGCTCATCGCCTTGGCGACGTCGGCCTTGTTCTTCGGGTTGCCGCTTCTTTCCAGCGCGGCGAAGCCGGCATCGAGCAGCGCCATGCTGGGGCCGATCTGCTGCGTCCACTGGCGTTTGGTGGTCTTCTCGTAGCCGTCTCCCAGCGCCTGCGAGGACAGTCCGGTGAGCGGGGACTTGTACGGCCAGGTCGGGTGCCAGTAGCAGGCGGTGGCGAGCTTGGGGCCGAGCGAGCCGAGCGCCTCGACTTGCGAGGGGAACAGGCCGGTCTTCGCGATCTGCGCGATTTTCACCATGCGCGTGTAGCCCTGCTGCGCCGCCTGGCGCCAGAACGTCGCGAAGTCGGG
>Ga0307375_10001963_pt1 | contig 21673 bp, 25 predicted proteins | sample TR1MG_FD_202531 | JGI IMG/M metagenome (GOLD analysis project Ga0307375, IMG submission 202531) | Soil microbial communities from Risofladan, Vaasa, Finland - TR-1 | ecosystem: Environmental > Terrestrial > Soil > Coastal area > Acid sulfate soil | place: Finland: Risofladan, Vaasa | collected...
CGGGATCGCGCAATTGCCCGGAATTTTTCAGTGCCTTGACCAGCGCTTCCTGAACCAGATCATCAGCAAGCGCGGCATTGTGACTCCAGGAATAGGCCACACGATACAAATTTGGCCGAATTGCCTCGAATTGCTTCTGGAAGGAATCCGCGCCGCAGAGTAAGGAAAGAATTTTCATCTTTAACGTTCACCAAAAAATTGTGGGCATGGTTAACCATAAACTAATGACGCAGCAGCAGGCAAGAATATTCCATCATTTATTAAAAACTATAAAAATAAATTATTCCGGGAATAAATCGCATTTTTCCTGCGTCAATCTATGGCAGCAAACGGGAATAACAATAAATAGATTACTCAACAACTCGAGGAGAAGCACGACATGAAACGAATCCTTCAGCTCTGAGATTTACATTGTCCGCAGCAAGAGTCAACAAACATGTGTGTTGTTGAGGGTGGTCCTTTTGCCCTTGCGCACTCACATTCACCACTTTCACCACAATTCTGGAGAAAAGCGATGCCTAATCTTTTTCGATCTATCATTTTTGTCATGACATCCCTGTTCATGATGTCGGTTGCCACACCTGCCCTGTCGGCCGACGAAACTACTTTTGCCGATTACAAGTATGTCCTGCAAATAAGTGACATGGATCCGTCCAAACAAGTACTTGTTTTGAACAACGCAGCCAATCTGCTTGAGGCTTATCCCCCCGGTGCGGTGAAGGTGGAGATTGTTGCCTACGGTCCCGGCCTGCGGCTGTTGTTTGCGGAAAACGTGAATGCACAGCGGGTCGATTCGCTTTCCCAGAGCGGCGTAAGGTTTTCTGCCTGCAATAATACTCTTCAAGGGATGACGAAGCAGCTCGGCTATAAGCCGAAACTCAATCCGGATGCTGTTGTAGTGCCGGGCGGCGTGGTACGCATCGGCGACCTGGAACGAAAGGGATACGCCTACATCAGGCCATGAGACGGGCCAAAGCCCGTTCACTGTGTTTGTTCAGGGTGAAACCTGTTTGATTTAACAGCTATTATTAAAATACAGAGGAGTAACAAATGGGAGACAAGAAACTATTCAAGCGCACGCTGATCGGTGCTGCATTAGCATTGGGATTTGCAGCGACTAATCCGGCCAGCGCATACGACTGGCTGATGATACAGGGCACCGAGCCGGCTGCCGCTTCGGTACCCGCTCATGTCTTTGGCTTTGTCCAGGCTGGTTTCATGAAGGATTACAGCAGTGCGAATCCTAACGCGGGACCTGCTGCCGCCCCTTCGCTGCCAAACAGCTATGTTCCCCCAAAGATGCTCGGCCCAAATCTGAATGCGCAATCCGGCTTTAATGTCAGCCATGCCCAGGTCGGTGTGCGTGGCACGGGATTTCCGCTGGACGACCACATTAATTATTTCGTGTTGATGGAGGCAGGCAATACCGGACTTAACAATACCAGTACAGGCAAAAGCGGCCCCGTGCTGACTGATGCCAGCGTTACCCTCAATTACATCAAGGGTGCGCGCGTTCGTGTCGGACTGTTCAAGACGCCCGGTTCCGATGAGGCGATGCAGAGCACGATTGCAACGACCTATATGGATTTTTCTGAAGTCACCAATCAGTTGTTGCTGGAGCGTTATCCCAATGCGGTTTATACAAACAATATACTTCCCCAAACCCAGGCTCAGTTGCAGGCCTCTGGTCTACCTCTGAACGGGTTTACCAAGCCGGTCGGTGGTTTCCGCGATTCGGGTATCCAGGTGTTCAATAGTTTTGACATGGGCAAGGACTGGAGTTTGACCTATGCGGCGATGGTCGGTCAGGGCAGCGGCATAGAGCTCGGCAACCTTGATGGCAAATATGATACCTACCTGTATTTGGCAACCGAAAAAAATCTTGCCAGCACGGGTCCGGAGGATGGCCTGAAGTTCTATGTCTGGAGTCAGTCGGGTAAGCGACTTGCTGATATTACGAATGATGGCGTGGCCAATCCCCAGCTCTACAAACGGGATCGCTCCGGTTTGGGCGTACATTATCTGGCCAAACCCTACCGTGTTTCGTTCGAGTACATTACCGCCGATGGCATGATCTTTGAAGGTCCGGATAAACCCAGTTATTATTTTGCAGTACCGGCAAATGCAGCTAATGTTGTTAATAACGGTGTTACCCAAAAGGGTAACGGTTGGTATCTGGACGGCGGCTGGTATATTCCGGGCACCAAGTGGGAACTGGATGCGCGCTACGACACCGTCGCATTAAATACTGGCGGTGTAGACGAACACAAGTTCACCAAAACCACATTGGGCGTGCAGTACAACTTCAATCCCAAGGCTCACGTGACGTTGAACTATGAGCTGCGTGATTTCAAGTGTACGGCTTCAACAACGTTTTGCACCAACGCCAACAAGAACCTGACCGGTGTGGGCAACAAGGTTGGCATGCAGGTAACGACCGCTTTCTAAATTAGCTTTCCTGTTTCGTTGTAATCTCCTTCCCCCACCAGTAGTTCCGGTGGGGTTTTTTCTTCAATATTGAAAGTTGCAGGCCATTCGGCTTTGCAATGTGCCGGCATATTCGATAAGCCAGCGCTTGATTGTAAAAAGAACCCGTCTGGTCTGAGCATGATAAATTGTGTTGCGCTACAATTATTCGAATTATTCCGAGGAGTCAAAAATGTTTCAAAATGCATTCGTAGCAATGCTGCTGTTTGTCGGCATGGCCCATGCCGCACTGGCGGCGGATGATTACATGGTGGTTGCGACCAAAGCGGGCAACTTTAGCGATGTCAGAGACGATGTCGAAATGGCGATCACTGACCGCGGGTTGGTGGTCAATAATGTTTCCCATGTCGGCGATATGCTGGCGCGCACCGGCAAGGACTTGGGTGACAGCAAACAGGTTTTTATAAAGGCAGAGGCGCTGGAGTTTTGCAGTGCGGAGTGGTCGCGCAAGATGATGGAGGCGGACCCGGATAACATCGTGTTTTGTCCCTATGTCATCTCGGTTTACGTGGTGCCGGGCAAGCCCCATGAAGTGCGGATTGCTTACCGCAAGCCGCAGATAACAGGTTCCCCCGCTTCGAGAAAAGCGCTCAAAGCTGTGGATGATCTTCTTTCCGGTATTGTCAGTGATGCGTTGAAGTAGCTTGTTGCTTGCCCGGCGTGAAGGTGAATGCCGGGGTGCAATCGGCAGGATCGTACAAATGGCACAGAAAGGTCATGTTCAGCACTGACCAACCCCGATTGAATCATGCCGGTCTTGGCATAAAAGAGGGCGCATATTGCGCCCTTTTTTTCAACCTGGCTTATTCCGAGATAAATTGATGCTTTGTGCTGAACTCAAAATAAAACCAACTTTTATATGCAGGAACAACGCGCGTTTTATCGGGATGATTTAGCGGAAAAATCGAACCGCGCATATTATTTTGGTTCTGCTTCTGCAAGACGTTCTTCAAGCAGCCCCAGTGTCAACGTGCCCGGCTTGATTACGCCATCCTCAAAAACCAGGGTTGGCGTGACGCTGACACCTAGCTTTTTCGCCTCCATGGAAATTTTAGCCAGAGCCGAGGTATCGCACACCCTGTTCATTTTGGGCTCGACTCCCTTCAGCATGTGATCCTCCCAGGCCTTGAGCCGGTCGGGTGCGCACCATATCGCTTTGGCTTTTTCTTCCGAGCCGGGCAGGATCGGATAGACGAATATATAAACAGTTGCATTGGTCAGATTGACCATTTCCTTTTCCAGCTTTTTGCAATACCTGCAATTCGGGTCGGTGAACACCGCCAGTCGTCTTTTGCCGTTGCCCTTGACGTTCTTGATGGCCAGTTCGAGAGGCAGGGCATCGAATTTGATCGCATACAGTTGCTTTTCTCTTGCTTCCGTCAGATTCTTTAGTGTGTGCATATCGAGAATGTTGCCGGAGAACAGGTAAGTCATGTTCTCGTCGGTATAAACCAGCTGGTCATCGAAAGCCACTTCGTACAAACCCAAATAAGGCGTTTTTTTGACGCTGATGATCTTTGAATAGGGGAATTTCTTTGCCATCTCGGCCCTGATGGTGGCTGTGGCTTCGCTGGCAAAAGCCGAATTGACCATGAAAAGAACAAGCAGCACAAAACAATATAATGGTTTCATCCTTGATTCCTGTTACACACTCGTCTTCCTGACGGCGGGTTGGTCAGATTGGTGCAAACGTAATCTATTGCGTTCGCATTTCGCCCGGCTTTGGCCACACAAGTGCAGAGTGTATCCGCTTGCCGATTATTTTAAACAGGATTCTACTTGATTCCCAAGTGCGGTATACCGGTCAGCATTGATTTAAATCACCGACATGCAAGTATTGTTTACCTGTGCCAAAAAAGAGCGTAGTTTGATCGTTGTGATACCAATTCTCGAAGCGGGAATTGTGCCTGATTTGAGGAATAACCCTAACGGGTTATCCCTTAAACTCTAAGTGGGTATGGACACTGAATGGTTGCATATTCCTATAATGTGATGGCAAATTTGTAACGCTTTGGTAACACTTTTGTGCGCTTATTTTTTTAATTTATTAGAACCAATATCAAATTGGCGAATATCTTATTAACCTGCAGGAGATGAAGATGAACTTTGACAAAGAATTTAATGCGAGCGGTCTGTCCTGCCCTTTGCCTATCCTGAAGACCAAAAAATCACTTGCTGATATGGCTTCCGGACAGGTGCTCAAATTGATTGCGACGGATTGCGGCGCAGTCAAGGACATGCAGGCTTTTGCCGATCAAACCGGCAACAGCCTGCTGTCCACCGAGGAAGCAAATGGCGTTTACACGTTTTACATGAAGAAGAAATAACGCAGTATTTCTTCACGACTCAAAACATACACGAGGGGGGAAAGCATGAGCAAAAAAATGGCGATCATCGCCACCAAAGGTACGCTGGATATGGCTTATCCGCCATTTATCCTTGCTTCCACTGCCGCTGCACTGGGCTACGAAGTGCAGGTGTTCTTCACCTTCTACGGATTGCAATTGCTGCGCAAGGACTTGTCCAATGTGATGATCAGCCCGCTGGCCAACCCGGCCATGCCGATGCCGGTGCCGATGCCGGTAATGGTGCAGATGCTGCCCGGCATGGAATCCATGGCGACCATGATGATGAAGCAAAAGCTCAAGAAGCACGGTGTAGCCTCGCTGGAGGAACTGCGCGACCTGTGCCTCGAGGCAGAGGTGAAATTCATCGCCTGCCAGATGACGGTCGATCTGTTCGAATTCGACAAGAGCGAATTCATCGATCAGTGCGACTACGGCGGTGCCGCAATGTTCCTGGGCTTTGCTGGCGATACCGATATCTGTTTGTTTGTTTAGTAGCTGGGTAGTGACGGGGGTTTGTTTAATAAATCAACTTGGGGAGTGTAGTCATGAAAGTGAATAAAATTATGTTTTCGTTGCTGGCTGCCGGCGTGATGGCTTCGCCGTTGGCACATGCCACCGACGGTTATTTTCCGACCGGTTATGGCGTACAAAACGAAGCGATGGGCGGAGCGAGCATCGCGCTGCCGCTGGATTCCCTGGCTGCGGCCAACAACCCGGCCGGGATGGTGATGGTCGGCGACCGTGTCGATTTCGCGCTGACCTGGTTCAAGCCGAACCGTACTGCTGAGATCACAGGTAACACTATTGGTTTGAATGGTACTTATGACGGCAATGGCCGAAGCAACTTCTTCATTCCCGACTTTGGCTACAACAAGATGATCAGCGCGGACACCTCGCTGGGCGTGTCTGTCTACGGCAACGGCGGCATGAACACCCAGTACAACACCAACCCGTTCGGCCCATACGGTAATCTCGGCATCAACCTGTCACAACTGTTCGTTGCACCGACCTGGGCGATGAAAATCAACCCGACCAATGCGGTGGGTGTCTCGCTGAACCTGGCTTACCAGATGTTCAGTGCGACCGGACTGGCTCCCTTTGGGGCTATGGGTTATTCAAGCAATCCTAACGCCCTTACGGATAAGGGCACGGATACTTCCACAGGTTACGGAGTAAGGGTGGGCTGGACTGGGGAAGTCACACCAATGGTGACGCTGGGTGCGACTTATCAGAGCAAGACATCAATGAGCAAGTTCAGCAATTACAGTGGACTTTTTGAAGGTCAGGGCAGCTTTGATATTCCGTCCAGCTACGGTTTGGGCATCGCAGTCAAGGCCATGCCGGCCACTACGGTTGCGTTCGATGTGGTGCGCACCAATTATTCGGATGTTCCTGCGGTTAGCAATACCTTTCCGCAAGCGGTACAGTTTGGAGCAACCGGCGGCCCAGGTTTCGGCTGGCAGAATATCAATACCTACAAACTCGGGGTAAGCTATGCCTACGATTCATCGTTGACGCTGCGCGCCGGTCTGAATCATTGCGACCAGCCGATACCGAACAACCAGACGCTATTGAACATTGTGGCTCCGGCGGTGGTGCAGAACCACCTGTCGCTTGGCGCGACCTGGATACTGGCAAACAAGTCTGAGTTGTCGGTTGCCTATGTCCATGCCTTCAGTCAGACCGTGAATGGTTCCGGATCGATCCCACCCGGCTTTCCTCCTGGCGGCTTGGGTGGCGGCAATGCCAACCTGACCATGCACGAAGACTCGATCGGCGTTTCCTACGGCTGGTAATCGATCAGAAATTTGAAAGTTGTAGTAGCTTCAAGCCCGCCTTCGCAATGATGGCGGGTTTTTTTTCGGCAAAATAGTATTCTGAAGAGCAGGCTGGTCAGCTTGCCGCGATACGCTCGTGATAGCGCGCACGGTACAGCAGGCGCGGTGCGGTCGCGTCATCGTCAAAGGCAGTGCGGTCGTGCAGCACATTGTTGCACAACAAGCCCATGCCGGGTTCCAGCCTCAAGCCGTGGATGTGCGGCAAGTCTGAGGCGAGCAGCTTCTCCAGCGCAGCGACAGCTGCCAACGTGGCCAACAACCCGATACGTGACAAGTACATGAACCCGCTGTTCCCGGCAATCGCCAAGAGCCAAGAGCCACGTGACCCTGGGTGCGGGCTATGTCATCAGCAAGGCATCAAGAGTGGATTTCTCCTACGTGTATGTGCCCAAGACGACAGCTACCGGCGGTTCCGGCGTGTCTGTTGATTTCGGCGGATACAGCATGCAGGCGATGTTCAGCTACAGGTTCTAAAAGTAACGACAGATGTTGGAATGAAAAAGCCCGCAGCGATGCGGGCTTTTTGCTTTACGTCTTTAGAAAAAGGCTATTCCACTGCGTTGTTAAATTAAAGCTTGTAGCGCAAAGAAACTTCAAAGGCGTGCTGGGAGTGTGTTGTGGTATTTGTTGGAGCACCAAGGCCACCACTCAGACTGCTTATTCCAACAGCTTTCGTAACTTCTGGCGTAAGCACGGCTGCGCCTTCCACAGCCAGCGACCTGGAAATATCATAGCCTCCACCAAAGGTATAAGAATTCGTCACAATGGCCGGGAAGAACATGTTGTTAAAAACATTGATGGCAGCATTGCGGTAGGTGTTGTCTGGAAGTACGCCAATTGGATCGTTGGCATGGTTGTAGCCGAGACCGAGCCAATAACTGCTGGCAGTATATTTAGCACCTACAGCAAGGATATTCTGATCATTCCAGTTAAAATCCTTGTAACCTGCAGCAGCGCTCCACTGGATCAACTTGTAATCGGCCGTCAATGTAACGCTATCGGACGCTGCAAAGGCAACACCCAACTTCATTTGCGCTGGTTGATCCAAATCGTCGCCGAAGGGCGCGCCAGCGCAACCTGGACCACTGCATAGTCCAAAGCCATTTCCGCCAGCAGATATTTGGTTTCCATATTTCGCAGAGATCTTGGACTGATACGCGGCCGCTACTGTCACTGCAGGTGTGGCGTTGTAATAGCCGCCCAGAGCAACGCCGAAGCCTGTACTGGAATCTTTATTCTGCCCTGCATTGTATGGTGCTCCACCAATGGCGGTACTGTCATAACTAAGCATTAAAGAGCCATACTGAAATATGGGCTCAAATCCCAAGCCATATTTATCAGTGTTGTATGCAATGTCCGCCACCACTCTCAGAATGCTCAGAGTCGATTTCGATTTAATCAAAAATAACGCTGGGCTGGCGCCGGTATAGTCAACCCCCATACCGGCGATACCGGCCATTGCCACACCATAGCTCAGGCTGTCGCTGGTTCTGCTGGAATAAGACACATCAGGAATGTAGCTCGTGTCCGCAGTGCTGTCTCCAGCTGCGCCGCCACCCATACCCGTATTAGCAACTTTCGGTTTAAACAGATTAACACCACCTGTTAGTTCCGTTCCATTGGACTTGCCCAGCATCGCAGGGTTTGCCCATAAACTATCCGCGCCTATAAAGTTGGCTACCCCAGTCCCACCCAGAGCAGTGCTTTGTGAGCCAACAGCCATCATTTCGTCGCCGTTGGTCGCATACGCGAGCGGTGATGCCATCACACCTGCAGCCAACAACGCTGCGACAATTTTATTCGTATACATTTAGAACTCTCCCAGTAAATTATAATAATTCAAACCCTGTTACTGCACTTTCACTAAACAAACAGATATTGGTATCACCCGCAAACCCCATGAATATCGAGGCACCGCCATATTCGATATCATCGATTCGCCGCGATCCGGTCGTGATAGCGCGCCCGGAACAGCAGGCGCGGGGAGGTCGTATCGTCTTCAAAGGCAGCGCGGTCGTGCAGCACATTGTTGCACAACAAGCCCATGCCGGGTTCCAGCCTCAAGCCGTGGATGTGCGGCAAGTCTGAGGCGAGCAGTTTTTCCAGCGCGGTGACAGCCGCCAGGGTGATCGCGTCCTGTTTCCATTCTATGCTGCGGGTGCGGGCGGTGTAGCGCATGTGCAACGCGCCGGTCGCCGGATCGACTGAAAACACCGGACCGCTTTGCGCGGGGCGCGCAACACCCTGTTCATCGGTGCGTTCCGGTATCGTCATTGCATCGGCTGCGGACAGCGCGCTGATGAAGGCGGGGTTTGTATCGCGCAGCATCAGATAGGCGATCTCATTATCCAACAGGCGATTTTCGCCGCCCTGTCCGGCGCTGTGCATGCAGTGCAGTACGAAGCTGCGTATCTGCCGTTCGGGGGGGTTGTAATAGCCGTCGGTATGCCATTTGATCGCGCGGTCGGTATAGGGAATGTAAGCCTGCCGCAGTCCGTCCTCGGCGCATACGGTGATGCGGGTGATGCCCTGTTCGCCCGCCAGCCAGTTCGCATCCAGGCTGGCCAGTCCGAACTGCTGCCCGAATTGCTGCACCGTTCCTTCATCGACAGGATCGGCGCGAGTGGTGTAAATCACCATGTTGCTGCGCCGGCAACGGTTCAGCAGGGCGTCGTGTTCTGTTTTGCTCAGGTTGCGCGGATCCCTGATCTCGACGATCAGCTCGCCCGCGTCGGTGATGGCATGCGCAAGTTTTTGGTCGCGCCATTGCAAATAGGCAGAATTATTGTCTAGGTCAAATGGATTTTGCATGTGCGGGTTGTTGCCAAGTGGTTAAGGGCGTCTCGGAAAACTCGATTTTTCAAGCCAGGCAAGGCGCGAGCAAAAAATTGCGACGACACATTTAATTGATATGTTGGGAGTAATTTTTTGTGTGCAACACAGCATGGCGACAAAAACCGGGCTTTACGGGATGCCCTTCAGTCGCCGCTGGTAACCTTGCGGATACGTGTCTGCGCGGGTTCTTTTGTGTACAGGTTCTTCATGGTTTTCTCCACCATGTCCACCGCATTGGGCGCCTCGATACTCATCATCTGGTCGATCACCCATTCGACATCCTTTTCATCCATCACTTCGCGCATACAGAACGCGAGGTAGCGGGTGAAGGCGAATTCCGGACCGTCGGGGCCGTAACGGAATTCGGCATACTCTCCGGCGCGCTGGTTGAGCCTGTCGATGAACAGCTGCTTGAAATTGGTAGTGCTGTCATCCATCAGGCGGCTCTGGTTTTCAGTCAGGGTTTCCGCCACGCGATTGGCCAATGTGCTGGTAAATGCAAAGCGATCTTCTGCGGATAGCTGGCTGTGGGCGATGCGGTCTGCAACCTGGATCAGGAACACCAGGAATTCGGTGATGAATGAAAAATATTGCGGGCCGATCGCAATCTCGAAATTCGCCTTGCGGGTATTCTTCAGCGCGTTGTCGGCGATGCGCCAGATCGTGAACGCCATTGCGCCGGCAATCTCCTGCGGGGATTTTTCGCGGTCACCCTTGAACCATTGGCTTTTGATGCGCATGTCAGGTGGGCCGGTGGTGCCGGTCAGCCCTTTTGCAGGAAGAATTCATAGTCGCCAGCGCCCGCTTCGACGGTACTGATGATTTTCACGCCGGTCGTTTCCGCCCAGCCGACGATGTCGGAACGGATGCCGGGACAGTTGCTGACCAGTTTGAGGATTTCACCCTGTTTCATGCCGTTCAACAGCTTCTTGGCTTCCACGATCGGTCCCGGGCAATGCACACCGCGGATATCGAGTATCACGTTTGCATGATGCGATACTCCCTTGCCCTTCATTACGTAATAGCCGGTGCCGCCATCCGGCATCGCCTCAGTCTTCAATACCTTGTTATGGGTCTGTTCCGCCCATGAAAAAAGATCGTCACTGGTGCCTGGGCAGTCCGAAATCAGCAGCAGGATCTGTTCCTTTTTCAGGTCGTCGACCACGCGCTTGGCTCCGAGCAGTGGAGCAGGGCAGGTCAGGCCGCGCATATCCAGCTTTACATTGGCGTGCAACTCTTGAGTGCTCATGTTAGATGTCCTGTCAATTTTGGGAACGTCCCCGTTTCAATACCCGCCCTTGCCATAAGGCTGCGGCAGGCCGGCAACTTTTGCACCCTGTTTGGCCGGGCCGGTCGGAAACAGATCATACAGTGCCTTGCTGTCCGCTTCGGGCCAGAATTCATTGATGCCCTTCAGCATATTGCGGAAATTGGGCGTGTGGCCGTGTTCGCGGTACTGGTCGCGCATGTATTTGACGACTTCCCAATGCTTGGGTGTCAATTCTATGCCTTCTGCCGCCGCGATGATGTTTACTATTTCATCGCTGTAATCGGGCTCCAGCAAATAGCCATCATCATCGGTTTCGACTTCATTGCCTGCAACTGTATAGCTCATGACTGATCTCCATTAAAAAACAAACAAAAAACTCAATCTTCACTCAAACCCGTAATGACTTTGTACGGCACAAATATGCCGCAACCGAATTGACGGTCAACGCCGAGGCCGGCATATTGCAACAGCAGCGATGCCTCGGGTTTCAGGTCATGCAATACCAGGCTGTAACCGTGGATGGACCGCTGGCCGTCATTGACGGTTATGCGCTTGCCACAGATCAGCTTTCCCGCAACGCCCAATTCCGTCATCTGGTTCCTGATGTCTTCCACGAACAGAACTTCGTTATCGGAACCGGTTACCAGCTGGGCATGAATTGTCGGGTAGGGCTGGATAGTTCGTGCTTTCGCGGAACCTATGCGTATCGTACTCCCTGCGATATCGATTTGCTGACCTGTCAGGCCGGCTACGGCAGACTCGGCAAGCGTTGATGGCACACGCACTACCAGCTTGGCACGTTTGGCAAGCAGCGTATCCTGGCTGTTTTCGGCCGAGCGCAACGGCAGGACACCGACCTGCTTTTCTTCGGCGAGACGGGGGGCCAAGTGCAGCAGTATGTCCCAAAGCGCAGCGCGATACGAGGCGGGTAATGTGCTGCCCTCAAGATCGAACACCATGTCGACCATTTCTGGAGTATTCTTGGTCATTGCTTTGGATTTTTCTGCGATTCCGCCCAGTTTTGCATCGCCGCGGCCCACTGCTCGGCTGTAGCGGGGTCGATGTCAAAAATCGTAAAACGTTTGCCCTCGCGAATACGGATGCGCATCAAACTCATCCCGCCTTCGACGTGATCTATCTGATGCAGTTCAATCTCCTGGCTCCCTAAAGGAACCTTGAATTTCGCCAATTCGCTGATTTGTGCCATTTAATTTCCTCTCGTCCAGGTGGATCGCAAAATTTCCAGGAATATTCCTGAACGGAACTTTAATTGGTATATTTAATCGGTATATAAGTCTATCGCTAATGTACTTGATTTTGAAATACTACTAGGGGAAGACAAGCACTACCCATAAGGGTTATTGAAGATAGCCGCTAAGGGTGATGGAATGGTCTTGGTGATATATCGTAGTATTCTAATACACCGAAAGACATGGACAGGCCATAAGTGCGGTAAAGTCCAGATACATTACACGTTCCCGCCTCTGCCGGGTCATTAAATCGTTTGCCAGCAGTAAGCCCCAGGCAACGCGACTGATAGGAGAATTGTTATGGCTAAGAAGATGCATGATACCCCGAACCTTGATCAGCTTGAGTCTGGCGAGTGGCCCAGTTTCGTGACTGGCTTGAAGGAGCTGGCCAAGGATAAAGATTATGTTGTGGATTTGTTGGGACAACTCGAGACCTCTTACCGGACCAAAAAAGGTTACTGGAAGGGTGGCACGGTCGGTGTGTTCGGTTATGGCGGCGGTATCATTCCGCGCTTTACCGAACTCAAGGATGAAGCCGGCAAGCCGGTTTACGAAGACTGCACCGAATTCCATACGCTGCGCGTGATGCCGCCTCCCGGTATGCACTACGATACCAATACACTGCGTGAGTTTTGCGATATCTGGGAGAAGCACGGCTCCGGCCTGATCGCATTCCATGGCCAGTCTGGCGACATCATGTTCCAGGGCGCGACCACCGAGAACGTGCAGAAGGCCTTCGACGAGATCAACGAGATGGGTTTTGACCTCGGCGGCGCAGGTCCGGCAGTGCGCACCTCGATGTCCTGCGTGGGTGCAGCGCGCTGCGAACAGTCCTGCTACGATGAAGCCAATGCGCAACGCAGCGTACTCAATACCTTCCTCGATGACATTCATCGTCCTTCCCTGCCATACAAATTCAAGTTCAAATTCTCCGGCTGTCCGAACGACTGCATGAATTCCGTGCAGCGCGCCGACATGGCGGTGATCGGGACCTGGCGCGACAACATTCGCACCGATGAAGTGATGGCCAAGCAGTGGTTTGCAAAACATGGCATGGACGAATTGGTAAACGACGTTGTAGCGCGTTGCCCAACCAAGACCTTGCAGCTCAAGCAGATCAAGGATGTGAAGAAGGGTTCAAGCATCTCCAGCGTGGCGATCAATGACACCCACGCGATCGAGATCGACAACCATGATTGCGTGCGCTGCATGCATTGCATCAATGTGATGACCGGTGCGTTGGCTACCGGCGTAGACAAGGGCGCAAGTGTGCTGGTGGGTGGCAAGAGCACGCTGAAAATCGGCGGTCTGATGGGAACGGTGATCATTCCGTTCATGAAGCTTGATACGGAAGAGGATGTGCAGAAACTGGTCGATCTGGGACAGCGAACCATAGACTTTTTCGCAGAAAACGCGCTTGAGCACGAGCGTACCGGCGAGATGATCGAGCGTATCGGCCTGATCAACTTCCTTGAAGGTGTCGAGGTTGATGTTGATCCGAACATGGTTTCCACCCCGCGCACCAATCCGTATGTGCGTACCGATGGATGGGATGAGGAAGTCGCCAAGATCAACGCCAAGAAGCAAGCTGCCTGAGGAGACATAAAATGAATCAAGCCGTTCAAGAAAAGCCTGCCGCAAAGCGCAAGCCAAAGGAAACCGGGGTACCGGAAAACAAGAAGTATCTGCATCCGCTGATGGTGAAGAACTACGGCAAGTGGAAATATCATGACCGTCCACGTCCCGGTGTGCTGCGTCACGTGGCACACAGTGGCGACCAGCTGTGGACGGTACGCGCCGGCACGCAGCGGCAGATGGATGTGGGAACCATCCGCTTGTTATGCGATATCGCCGACAAGTTCGCGGAAGGCCATGTGCGCTTCACGATCCGCTCCAACATCGAGTACATGGTGTCCAAGGCTGAAAAAGTTGACCCGCTGATCGCCGAGCTGGAAAAACACGGCTTCCCGGTGGGTGGTACAGGCAACTCCATTTCGATGATCGCCCATACCCAGGGCTGGCTGCACTGTGACATTCCGGGTACCGATGCATCCGGCGTGGTCAAGGCCTTGATGGATGACCTGATCGTTGAATTCAAACGCGAGGAAATGCCCAATCGCGTTCACCTTTCTACTTCATGCTGCGAGATCAACTGCGGCGGTCAGGCTGATCTGGCGATCATCGTGCAGCACACCAAGCCGCCGGTGATCAATCACGATCTGGTTGCAAACGTGTGCGAGCGTCCTACCGTGGTGGCGCGTTGCCCGGTCGCGGCGATACGCCCGGCCATGGTGAACGGCAAGCCGTCACTGGAGATTGACGAGACCAAATGCATGTGCTGCGGCGCCTGTTACCCTCCCTGCCCGCCGATGCAGATCAATGATCCGGAGTATTCCAAGCTGGCGATCTGGGTGGGCGGCAAGAACTCCAATGCGCGCGGCAAACCGACTTTCATGAAAATGGTTGCGTCCGGCCTGCCCAATAATCCGCCAAGATGGCCCGAAGTCGGCGTGGTGGTGAAGCGGATATTGAGCGTTTACAAGGATGATGCGCGCCCATGGGAGCGTATGGCCGACTGGATCGATCGCATCGGCTGGCCGCGTTTCTTCGAGAAGACCGAATTGCCGTTCACCAAGTATCTGATCGACGATTGGCGCGGTTCTCGTTCCACGTTCAATGCTTCGACGCATATTCGTTTTTAACCGGGGGCGACTGGATGAAATTTGGAATTGTCGTTAACGAGGGGCCGTACCAGCATCAGTCCAGCGATTCCGCCTATCTGTTCTGCAAGGCGGCGATAGCAAAAGGTCATGAGGTGTGGCGCGTGTTTTTTTACCACGATGGGGTGAACAACGCGTCGAAACTGACCGAACCGCCGCAAGATGACCGGCATATTGTAAATCGTTGGGGAAAGCTCAACGAAGAGCATGGTGTGGATCTGGTGGTTTGCGTGGCGGCGGCTTTGCGGCGCGGCATCAAGGAAGAGAATCTGGCCAAAGGCTTCAGAATTTCCGGTCTCGGGCAGATGGTGGAAGCGGGCGTCAAGACAGATCGTTTGATCGTGTTTGGTGATTAAGGGGAGCGGGATGAGTGATATCAAAAAATTCATGTTTGTTAACCGCAAAGCACCATACGGTACGATTTATGCACTGGAGTCGCTTGAGGTGGTGCTGATTACGGCCGCATTCGACCAGGATGTTTCGCTGGTTTTTCTGGATGACGGCGTGTATCAGCTGAAAAAAGGCCAGCAGACCAAGGGTATCGAAACCAAAAACTTTTCTCCTGCTTATCGTGCACTGGAAGGCTATGACATCGAGAAGCTGTATGTTGAAAAAGAGTCCATGGAGGCGCGCGGCCTCAGCGAGGAAGATTTGCTGGTGGATGTGACCGTGATGGGGCGCGCAGAAATGGGCGAGTTGATGGACCAGCAAGACGTCGTCTTGAGTTTCTAGGAGAGCGCCAAATGCTACATATCATCAACAAATCTCCAATGATGAACAGCGCGCTGGACAGTTGCCTGCGCGTTGCTCAATCCGGGGATATTCTGCTTATCGAAGATGCGGTCTATGCTGCAACATCCGGCAACGCATTTGAGGGTAAGATGCGCGAAGCGATGAAGCGGTTCAAGATACATGTTTTGCAGCCGGATCTTGAGGCGCGCGGACTCGCAGATCGCATCATCGCGGGAATCATGCCGGTGGATTACGGCGGCTTTGTCGAGCTCACCACGACCAATAAAAACTGCCAATCCTGGCTATAACTTTCATTGATATTTAAGGAGAATTAACATGTCCACCATCGAAGTCGACGGCAAAACATACGAAACCGACGAAGAGGGCTATCTGGTCAACCTGTCAGACTGGAACAAGGATATCGCCGAGTACATCGCGAAAACTGAAAGCGTCGAAATGACGGAACAGCATTGGGAAGTCATCAATTTCCTGCGCGAATATTTTGAGGAGTATCAGATCGCCCCGGCGGTTCGCGTGCTGACCAAAGCAATCGGGAAAAAACTTGGCGCCGACAAAGGCAACAGCGAATATCTGTATGGCCTGTTCCCGTACGGGCCCGGCAAGCAGGCTTGCAAGATCGCCGGATTGCCCAAGCCGACCGGTTGCGTTTGATCCGACTGATCAACGGATAGACTACAGCTGACTCATGATGAGTACCTTTTTCGCAATCCTGTTTTACTTTGCCTCCTTGGTGTTTGTCGTGGGTACGCTCTACCGTATCAGCGTTTATACCCGTACTCCGGCCCCGCTCAAGATACCCACCACCCCGGCGCCGACTACTGGCGGCGGGGTGGTGTTGCGCATGACGCGCGAGGTATTCCTGTTCGAGAGCCTGTTCAAGGCTAATCTGTGGACGTGGGGTTTGGGCTGGTTGTTTCATGTCAGCCTGCTCCTGGTTCTGTTGCGTCACCTGCGCTACTTCACCGAGCCGGTCTGGTCCTGGGTGGCGATGATTCAACCGTTCGGCATGTATGCCGGCATCACCATGGTGCTGGGCGTGGCGGGATTGTGGGCGCGGCGCCTATTTGTCGAACGCATCCGCTACATATCCACCCCTTCCGATCACTTGATGCTGGCGCTGTTTCTGGCGATCGGACTGTCCGGATTGACGATGAGATTTGTGGTGCATGGCGATGTGATCGCCGTGAAGGGATTCATGCTCGGGTTGATGCATTTCGATTTGCAAACCCTGCCTTCCAATATCTTGCTCTACCTGCACCTGTTGCTGGTTTCGCTACTGATGATGATCTTTCCGATCAGCAAGTTGCTGCATGCCCCGGGATTGTTTTTCTCACCAAGTCGCAACCAGGTCGACAATCCTCGCGAGAAACGCCATATCGCAGCCTGGGCAAAACGTATGGAATCGGAGAACTAGCATGGCGGATATTACTGCACCGGCTTACCGTGTCATCCCCATCATTCCCGCATTGAAGCCGGGCGCGATGGAAGGCAAGGGCCCTTATGTTTCCAGCGAGAAAATGAATGAGGACCTGGGCTTTCCGGGCAAGTTGGTGGATGACTGGCACGACAAAGCAATCGCCAAAATGGGCGACCTGCTTGGCAAGTACCGTTCGCTCAAAGTGTACATGGATGCCTGTGTGCACTGCGGAGCCTGTTCAGACAAATGCCATTACTTTATCGGCACGCAGGACCCGAAGAACATGCCGGTTGCGCGGCAGGATCTGATGCGCAGTGTGTACCGGCGCTATTTTACCCTGCCGGGAAAGCTGTTCCCCAAACTGGTCGGTGCGCGCGACCTGACCCGGGAAGTGCTCGACGAGTGGCACAATTATTACCATCAATGTTCCGAATGCAGGCGCTGTTCGGTGTTTTGCCCGTATGGGATCGATACCGCCGAAGTCACCATGGCGGCACGGGACATACTCGATTCAGTCGGCTATGGCCAGAAGTACGATATCGAAATCATCGCAAAAGTACACAAGATCGGCAATAACCTCGGTTTGCCCGCTCCGGCACTGATCGACACGATGGAAGGACTGGAAGAGGATGTGAAAGAGGCCACCGGTATCGACGTGCGTTTCCCGGTCGACGTAAAGGGTGCGGAAGTATTGTTGATCACTCCTTCGGCAGATTTCTTTGCGGAACCGCATATCGACAGCCTGATCGGTTATGCCAAAGTATTTCACGCGACCGGAACCAGCTGGACGCTGTCCTCCATGTCATCCGAGGCCGCAAATTTTGGAATGTTTATCGGCAATTATGAGCAGTTGCGCAAGGTGGCGTTGCGTATTCGTCAGGCCGCACTTGATCTGGGCGTCAAGCGCATCGTGGTCGGCGAATGCGGCCATGCCTGGCGCGTGGCCTACAGCTTCTGGAATACCCTGAGCGGCGTGGGTGAGGGTGCCGACCCTGACGACAAGTTTGCCCAGATGCTGCAGAAGCAGCTTGATCATCGTTACAGGCAGCCGACGCATATCTGCGAGTTCACCTGGGACATGATCGAGCAGAAGGTGCTGACTTTCGACAAGGAAGCAAACGACAAACACATCATCACGTTCCACGATTCCTGCAACGTGGCACGGGGCTCCAGCATGGGCGGATATCCCGGTGGCCAGTTCGACATCCCGCGTAACATCATCAAGTCGGTGGCCAATCATTTCGTCGAGATGGATCCGAGTACCACTCACGAAAAAACATTCTGCTGCGGCGGTGGTGGCGGACTGCTGACTGATGATTTGATGGACCTGCGGGTGAAGGGTGCTTTGCCGCGTATGGAAGTATTAAAACAGGTCTCTGATGAACACGGTGTTAACTTTATGGCAGTCATCTGTGCAATCTGCAAGACGCAGTTCAGCAAGGTCATGCCTATTTATGGGTTCGACAGAAAAATGGTTGGCGGTGTTCACCAGCTGGTCAGCAACGCGATCAAGCTGGGCGAGAAATAACAATTAACTGGAGGCTGGTAATGTCAACAACAACTGAAACTACTCAACCAAAAACGTTCCGCCGCTATAAAGACGGCGACAACAAGGTCGGCCGCTTGAGCGAGAAGATCATGCAGGCGAGCTTTACGCACAAGTGCCCGACCTATATCCAGTCCACACCACCTTGCCAGGGAAGTTGTCCGGCGGGCGAGGATATCCGCGGCTATCTTGCCATCGCTCGCGGCACCGAAAAACCGCCGGTCGGCGCCGATGGCAAGCCGGCCTTGCCCTGGCAGGAATATGCATTTCGTCGTTTGACTGAGGCCAATCCGTTTCCGTCGGTAATGGGCCGTGTCTGTCCGGCACCCTGCGAGACGGGATGCAATCGCAATGCGCTGGAAGACCATGTCGGTATCAACTCGGTGGAACACTTTCTCGGGGAATACGGAATCAGCAACAACCTTGCATACCATACGGATGCCAAGCCCACCGGGAAAAAGGTGGCGGTCATCGGCGGCGGCCCGGCAAGTTTGTCCTGCGCCTATCAGCTTACCCTGAAAGGCCATGAAGTCACCGTGTTCGACGAGCACGAACATCTCGGCGGTATGATGCGCTACGGCATTCCGGGTTTTCGTACCCCGCGCGAAGTGCTGGATGCGGAAATCAAGCGCATCATGGATCTGGGTGTCAAGGCCCGGTTGAATTGCCGCGTGGGCACGGACATTACCCTGGAGCAGATTCGCAAGGACTTCGATGCGGTTTTCCTGGGTATGGGTGCGCAAGCCGGACGTGCGTTGCCGCTTGCGGACAGCGAGGCTCCAAACGTGGTGACGGCTACCGCCTTCCTCAAGGCGTTCAATGACGGCCGTCTGCAGCACGTCGGCAAACGCGTTGTGGTCGTCGGCGGCGGTGATACCTCCATCGACGTGGCGACAGTCGCGCGGCGTCTTGGTCATCTGGAAGAATCAAAGCCGACCGATTTCGAGCAGGCCATCGCGGGACAGATCGCGCATGATGTGGCAGAGATTTCGGCCAAACAGGGCGCGGAAGTGACGCTGACCTCGATTTTCGCCATCGACAAAATGCAGGCCAACAAGCACGAGATCGAACAGGCTCTCGCGGAAGGTATCGCGATTCGCGGTGGTTTGGCTCCAATAGGAATCGTGCGCGGTGCGGATGGGCGAGCCACTGCGTTGCGTGTTATCCAGTGCGAGGCAAAGCTGGTTGGCGGCAAACTGGAGATCAAGAATGTCGAGGGAACCGAGGAAGATATTCCCGCCGACCTGATCGTGTCGGCGATCGGCCAGGCTGTGGACTTTACCGGGCTGGAAGAATTCAACAACGGCAAGGGTGCGGTCTCTACCGATCGCAACTATCTGGTTGCCGGACAGAAAGGCGTGTTTGCCGGTGGTGACATCATACGTCCGCATCTGCTGACAACCGCTATCGGCCACGGCTCTATCGCGGCGGATGGTATACACAGTTACCTGAATGGTCTGGACCTGGAAAAACGTCCCAAGATCGATGCGCACCAGTTCGACCTGATGCGCAAGATGATGGAGAAGGGGCTCGAAGTCAAAGAGGTTCATGAACCGTTGCGTGGCACCTTCGAAACCAATGTTGCGGTGCATAACTTCGACAATCGCTCGGATCGTTATGTGATCCCGCACGACAAACTGTTCCTTGGGCACTTTTCCATCGTCGCGCGCAACAAACGCAATGTTATTACCCTGAGCAAGGAATCCGCGCTGGGCAATTTTCAGGATAGGCTGGGTGTGCTCAGCCAGGATGAAACAGTAGCTGAAGCAAAACGCTGCATGAGCTGCGGCATGTGTTTCGAATGCGACAACTGCGTGGTGTACTGCCCTCAGACCGCCGTGTTCCGCGTGAAGAAGAATCAGGCTACCCTTGGGCGTTATGTGGATACGGATTACAACAAATGTATCGGCTGCCATATTTGCGCGGATGTGTGCCCGACCGGGTACATCCAGATGGGCTTGGGCGAGTAATACGCCATGAACCTACTGAGCGATCAATATGATGGAACTGCTAGCCATTCCCCTTGGTTGCCACACAACGGCAACCAAGGGGCTGGTTATGTTGTATTGCGTGCTCGCGCAATCCTCGAAGGTCTGTCTCGCGGTTCGTTCCGCCGTTCCCTGCACCTTGATCTGCTCGTGACGGTTCTTGCCCGCGTTACCATGGTTCTTGTTGCATTGTTGTGCCTGTCAAACATCGCAAGCGCCGCGGAAAGCAACGGCAGTGTCGCGGGAAGCTACGGCATGCCCAAGCTGGATATCGGCAAAGGCGGACACTGTGTTGCACCGCCAGAGTGGATGCGCATTAACCATATGAAGGTGCTTTTCAAGCAACGTGATGAAACCGTGCACCAAGGCATACGGGCCGGTGGCAAGTACAGTCTCGAAAACTGCGTCGAATGCCATGCCAGTCTGAGCGATAACAGCGTGATCGGGCGTCCCGACAGCTTTTGCGAAGGCTGCCATCGTTACGAAGCAGTCAAGATCGATTGTTTTGAATGTCATTCCAGCAAGCGAAGTGTCGCTTTAGTACAGGAGGTGCCCAAATGAGCGATACGAATGAGATGAGCGGCACGAGCGAGCAGCGCAGGCAGTTCCTGAAAACCTCAGTCGGTGCGGCTGCAGTCGCCATTGCCCCGGGAATGTTGATGTTCGACATGGCGCACGGAAAGACTGAGGCTGTTTCAGGCAAAGTGCGCTGGGGCATGCTGATCAACACCGCGAACTGTGCGGACTGCGACAAATGCGTGAAAGCCTGCAACAAGGAGAATGGCTTGTCCGGCGGGTTGAGCCCGACCGATTCGCAATGGATACGCAAGGTCGAACTCAAGGACTTGCGCACTGGACGGTCTCTTGCACTGCCGATGATGTGCCAGCATTGCGCGGAACCCCCGTGTGTCGATGTCTGTCCGACCGGCGCTTCATTCAAACGGGCAGATGGCATCGTGCTGGTGGACAAACATATCTGCATTGGCTGCCGCTACTGCATGATGGCCTGTCCCTACAAGGCACGTTCTTTCGTGCACGAACCGCTGCATGACCAGAAACCGGATGTCCCCCGCGGCAAGGGTGTGGTTGAGAGTTGCACGATGTGTGTGCAACGTGTCGATGTGGGCAAGATACCGGCCTGTGCCGAGGCATGCCCGAACAAGTCCATCCTGTTCGGCAATCTCAACGATCCGAACAGCGAAATATCAAACAAAATGCGCA
>Ga0307375_10001966_pt1 | contig 21666 bp, 21 predicted proteins | sample TR1MG_FD_202531 | JGI IMG/M metagenome (GOLD analysis project Ga0307375, IMG submission 202531) | Soil microbial communities from Risofladan, Vaasa, Finland - TR-1 | ecosystem: Environmental > Terrestrial > Soil > Coastal area > Acid sulfate soil | place: Finland: Risofladan, Vaasa | collected...
ACCACTTCTTCTATCTTGCGCAACACCCGCATTACGTTGGCGAGATGCACGCGGTTTTCCACTTGCAGGGTAAACAGCATGGTGGTGTAGGCGCTGCCATCGACTTCTTCCATGCTGACGTTGTCGATGTTCGAGCCGGCGTCGGCGATGGCGGCGGCGACCTTGGCGAGCACGCCGCGCTGGTTGGCAACCACCAGTTTAATGCTGACGTCGTAGGGCTTGCGGGGGGCGTCGGGGTCCCATTCCACATCCAGCCATTTGTCGGAGTCGGCGCGGCTCTTGGTGAAAGCCGTGCAGTCATGGGTATGGATGACCAGCCCCTGGCCTTTTTTGATGAAGGCGATGATCGGATCGCCCGGAATCGGCTGGCAGCATGAGGCGAACTGGATTGCCATGCCTTCGGTGCCGCGGATGGTGATGGGGGCCATCATAACGTTTTTGCGTTCTTCCGCGCTCTCGGTTACGGCGAGAAGATGGCGCGCGACAACGATGTTGAGGCGCTTTCCCAGACCGATGTCGGCGAGGATTTCCTGCTTGTTCTTGCCGCTGCATTCATTCAGCAGTCTGTCCCATTGGGCTTCGCTGATTTCGGACGGGTTGGCTCCCAGCGCGTGCAGCGCCTGGTTGAGCATGCGCTCGCCCAGAATCGCGGATTCATCGTACTGCATGGTCTTGAGGAAATGCCGGATGTGTGAGCGCGCCTTGCCGGTGACGACGTAATTGAGCCAGGCCGGGTTGGGCTTGGCGAGAGGGGCGGTGACGATTTCCACCTGATCCCCGTTCTTCAGTTCGGTGCGGAGCGGCCTCAGTTCGTGGTTGATCTTTACCGCCATGCAGCGGTTGCCGACATCGGTGTGCACTGCGTAGGCGAAATCCACCGCGGTGGCGCCGCGCGGCATGGCCATGATCTTGCCCTTGGGGGTAAAGACGTAGACTTCGTCGGGAAACAGGTCGACCTTGATGTGTTCCAGAAACTCGGTGGCGTCCCCGCTTTCGGACTGGATTTCAAGCAGGCTTTGCAGCCACTGATGGGTTTTCTGCTGCATTTCGTTGATGCTGCTGTCGCTGCTTTTGTACAGCCAGTGGGAGGCGACCCCGGCTTCGGCGATCTTGTGCATGTCCTGGCTGCGGATCTGGACCTCGACCGGTGTGCCGAAAGGCCCGAATAGCGTGGTGTGCAGGGACTGATAGCCGTTCGCCTTGGGGATGGCGATGTAATCCTTGAATTTGCCGGGTATCGGTTTGTAGAGCTGGTGCAGGGAGCCTAATGTGAGGTAGCAGGTGGGGACATCCTTGACGATGACGCGAAAGCCGTAAATATCGAAAACCTCTGAAAATGTCAGGGATTTCTCCTGCATTTTTTTGTAAATGCTGTAAAGATGTTTCTCCCTGCCGCTGATGGTCGCATCAATATTGCAGCTTTTTAGCTTTCCCTTGATCGCCTCCAGCACCTTCCCGACCACTTCGCGGCGATTGCCGCGCGCAGCCCTGACTGCCTTTGCCAGCACCTCGTAGCGGTTGGGGTAGAGATGGTAAAAGCTCAGGTCTTCGAGTTCGTCGTAAACGTTGTTCAGCCCCAACCGGTTGGTGATCGGGGCGTAGATTTCCAGGGTTTCACGCGAGATGCGCTGGCGTTTTTCAGGTGCCATTGCGGTGAGGGTGCGCATGTTGTGCAGGCGGTCGGCAATCTTGATCAGGATGACGCGTACATCGCGCGCCATCGCCAGCAGCATTTTGCGGAAGTTTTCGGCCTGGGCGTGAACTTCGGTCTGGAACTCGATTTTGTCGAGCTTGGAAACGCCGTCTACCAGTTCGGCTACTGCCTTGCCGAATTTTTCGCCGATTTCTTCCTTGGTGATGGCGGTGTCTTCCATCACATCGTGCAACAGGGCGGCCATCAGCGCCTGGGCGTCAAGGTGCCATTCTGCCAGAATGCCGGCGACTGCCAGCGGGTGTGAAATGTAAGGCTCGCCGCTTACCCGGAACTGGCCGGCGTGGGCGGACTCGCTTAAACGGTAGGCGGCCTCGATTGAGGGAATGTCTTCCGGTTTAAGGTAATTAAGATGGGATGTGAGCTCCGAGATGTCGGGCATTTGCTCAATCCCGGGTACTGAGACCTGAGTTCCAGGTTTCAGTACCCGGAACCTGACTAGGCCAATCCGCGGGCCAGGATTTCCAGCCCGACCTTGCCTTGGGCAATTTCGCGCAGGGCAATGACGGTTGGCTTGTCGCGGTCGGGGTCTACCATCGGCGTGCCGCCCTGGGCGATCTGGCGGGAACGGATAGTGGCGACCAGGGCCAGCTCAAAGCGGTTGGGAACGTATTTCATGCAGTCGTCTACGGTAATGCGAGCCATGGCTTTTCCTCTGTAATGGTTTTGGGTTACTTCATTTTGCCGATCATTTCGGCATGGGCGTCGATCTGCCGACGGGCCGTCAGCCTCCGTGCGCGGATGACGGCGAGCAAATCCTGCAGCGCCGTTTCGAATATGTCGTTAATGATAACATAATCAAATTCTTCCACGTGGCTGATGTCTTCGCGCGCGGCGGCGAGGCGGCGTGCGATCACCTCGTCGGCATCCTGCCCGCGCCCTTTGAGCCGGGCAAGCAGGGATTCCAGCGAGGGCGGCAAAATGAAAATTCCGATTGCCTGGGGAAAGATTTTCCTGACCTGGGCCGCGCCCTGCCAATCGATTTCCAGCAGGATGTCGGTGCCTGAGCGCATGGCATCCTCGATCCAGGGTTGCGAAGTGCCGTAACGGTTGCCGTAGACTTGGGCGCTTTCGAGGAAATCGCCGCGTTCCAGCATTTCCAGAAATTTCTGCTCCGTGACGAAATGGTAGTCCTTGCCGTCCGTTTCGCCGGGCCGTGGGGGGCGGGTAGTGTAGGACACGGACAGCTTCACCTTGCTGTCGTTTTCCAGCAGTGCCCGCACCAGACTGGTTTTACCCGCGCCGGAGGGGGCGGTGACGATGAAAAGATTTCCCTGGCTCATAATTCGATCATTCGATATTGGATATATTGTCACGCGAACCGCTCAAATGGCGGTAAAGCCATTCTGCGGCTGTAAAAAACCGGTTGCCCATGATGATAGGGCGCATAAATATCAGCCCGTAGATTTGTCTCGGGGTGCTATATATAAAATCATATCCTGGATAAATTAAATTCAAGTTAATTCCGGATGTGCCGATAGGATAAAAGGATAAACTTAAATAATCCAGCCAAATTCAAAGGGAGTAAAGAATAATGAAAAAACTTGCCTTAGTTGTCTTGATGGGATCCCTGTTTTTAGCGGGTTGCGCAATCAACCAGCCAGAGAAGCCGGCCACTCAGGCAGTAGCAGTAGAGGCCAAGCCGCAACCCACGATCAGGTTGACTGCAGTGGGCTATGGCGCATCCAGTTCCTTTGATGGCTACACCCAGGGCCAGCGGCGTTTGATGGCAATGCGGGCATCGAAGCTGGATGCCTATCGCGCATTGGCCGAGCAGATTTACGGCGTAAGAGTGGTCGGCAATAGCACCGTTTCCGCTTTGGCCACACAGAATGACGGTTTCAGGGTTTATGTGAATGCCTTCGTGCGTGGGTCCAGGGTGATCAGCGTGACACCAATGGCGGACGGCAATTATGAAACTGAGCTCGAGATCGATGTGAGCCAGAATTTTTATGATTATTTCCGCTCGGGCACGGAGGTTCCTGCGGGGAACTCGGCACCTCCAGCCGTGGCCAGGGGGAGCGTCGGCCCCGGCAGCTCTTATGGAACCAATTTCTACTATTCGGAATAATAGCTTCGGCCCGCCCGTTATATGAAAAAATGGCTTATATGCGCCATCCTCAGCCTTGCATGCTTGACAAGTCTTGGCGCAGCCGAGGTTGAGGGTTTCGCTGTCTATGAGGATGGCGGTATCGATAAGGCGCGCCTTTTGGCCGTGAGAGATGCATTACGCCAGGCAGCGCTAAATTCAGGCGCGCTTGTCGAGGCAAAGGAAGGGCTGAACCGCCGGGGCGAACTGGAACGGGAAATTCATCTCAGCCCAACAGCCGGCCCAGCAAATAGTGCGAAGAATTACACGGTATTGCGGGAGTGGACGGAGGGCGGGTTATTCCATGTCAGGTTGGATGTAAAACCGGCTGAAACCAGCCAGGATGTCGATAGCAGCGGTGTCGGCAATGAAGAAAAAACGCGCCTTAAAAGAAAAATTGCCGCATCAAAATTCAAGGTCAATTACCGCCCGGTAGACCTGATTCCGAATATTCGGTCCGGCTTCCCGGAAGAATTGTTGCGAAGGTTGGAGGCGAGCGGCGAGTTCCTCGCGAGTAACGTATCGACAGGAATTGGACATCCACCATTGAAAGCCCATCCGGACGCACTTTCAAGCAAGGATGACGCTCGTGAAATCGCGTTTGAAACGGGCAGCCAGTTTGTGCTGTCAGGTGTCATCGATGCCGGTGTCGGACGTGCCGATTTTGGCCGGTGGATTGAGGTCGAAATAGATGTATATGACGGACTTACCGGGGTGCTCATAGCGCAAAGACGCCGCGGCATGGCCATCAGCGGAGCGAATGAAATTGAAACCAGATCGCTCTTTGGCAGTGCCCGATTTTTTGGTACGCCTTTTGGACAGCGGTTCGATGCCTTTATGAAGTCGCTTGTTGAAGATACCAGGAAAGATCTTCGCAGCCTGCCTTTCATGGCAAAAATCACGGATATCGACAACCGGAAAGTGTATGTGGACGCTGGCGCTGTTTCCCGCATGGAGCCGGGCGATAAATTCATGGTTTATCATTCGGGAAATCGCCCGCAGTCAGGGCTCGCGTCCAATAAAATATTGGGATATCCAACAGTTCCCGTCGCATCCTTGACGATCAAACAAGTGTTTCCGTTGTTCTCAATAGGGGATTTATCCGTTGACCCCAAGAAAATAAACCTTCGAGTGGGGGATTTCGTTAATGCGGAAAGTGCGAATCAAAGAGCGAGCAGCGTGGCCGCCAAATAAGGCGAGATAAATCTTGTTTGCAATAATTGACGCTAAGTGGGCGAAACAATGAAAACAATTTTAGTGGCGGTGTTTTCCGGCATCTTCTTTCTGGTGGGTGCAACCTGCAGTGTGGCGGAGGCGGGAGTCGAACGGGCTCCCGTGGTGAAGTCTGTCAAGCCGAAACGCAGCTCGTACAATCGCTGGTCCAAGAGTAAGCGGAGGGTTGTGGCGCCAATCAGCCCCGCGCCCGCCATAACGATTCCTGTTCCCCAGAACAACGACAAGATTTCAGGAGATGTAACCCAGTCCTGGCAACCCTACTCTTATCCTTAATTAACCTGTCATTGAATCGAAAGAATTGATGTGAGTTCTTCATTTGCGTGAGCCGCCCCATTTATACGGCTCCCGTTCGAGAAATTCGCGATAACTGAAAGCGCCCATCATGAATTGGATACATGAAAATCTGCTGGCTATTTTTTCGTTGCTTCTGAACCTGGCTGCACTGGCGTTGATCGGACTCATTTTGATAAATCAAAATAATACGATGTCCAGCATTCACGATGCTTCTGCGCAGATGAAGGCGATGGGGGCGGGAGCCATCAATAAACCGGAGGATCTTGGGCCACGAATTAATCTATTGGATACATCGTTAAATAAAATCGACTCGAAACTGGGTCAACTGGGTACAAAATTGAATGAAATTGGCGTGAAATCAACTCTCCCGGATTCGACGAAACCTTCCAGCACTGATGCAAAACTGATAAAAAGGATTAACTCAAAACTGGATAAGATTGATTCGCGTCTGACCGATATTCAAGCGGAATCTCGCAAGCTTGACTCCAAAGCCACTCGGGTCGAGGATGCGATCAAGGAATTGAAGAAGCAGGCTCGCAATAACCGGGGATATGTATTCCCCTGAACCCATTTGGCCGATTCCCGTTCCGCCGGATGTAATAAAAAAGCCGCTGGTCAGCGGCTTTTTTTGTGTTCTGCGAGGCTTCGCGAACCGGGGCGCTATTCAATATTCTGTATCTGTTCCCGCATCTGTTCGATCAGAACCTTGAGTTCCATTGCCGTCTGCGATATTTCAGTCGCAACTGATTTGGAACCCAGCGTATTGGCTTCGCGGTTGAATTCCTGCATCAGGAAATCCAGCCGCTTGCCCACTGTGCCGCCTTTTTCGAGAGTGCGTTTCATCTCGGAAAGATGGGTTTGCAGGCGTGACAGCTCTTCGTCCACGTCGATTTTCTGGGCGAACATGGCGATTTCCTGGCGAATGCGGTCATCATCGCCCGCTACCATAGCCTCCTTGAGTCGGGTGGAAAGCTTTTCCTGATAGGCTGCAACCAGCCGTGGAATGTTGGGCTGCACGCTTGCCACCAGCTTATCCATTTGGCCGGCACGTTGCAGCAAAAAGGCTTTCAGTTTCTCGCCCTCGCGCTGACGCGAAGCAGAAAACTCGTCAAGGCCCTGGCGCAACAGGCTCAGGCAGGCTTCCTGCCAGTCTTCAGCGTTGATGCTTTCGCTTTCGATTACGCCGGGCCAGCGCAGCAAATCCGCCACACCGAGAGGGGGGCTGTCGGGTAGCAGTCCATGCAGTGAACGGCCCAGATATGCGAGCTGTTCGGCCAGTGCGGTGTTGAGCCGTAGAGGTGTTTGCCCCGCGTGGCGTGCGGTGAAATTCAGCCGGCACTCCACCTTGCCGCGGCTTAAGGCCGCGCCGATTTGCTCGCGCAAGGCGGGTTCCAGTGCCCTGAACGGTTCATCCAGGCGGAAGTGGACTTCCAGGTAGCGCGAATTGACCGAACGCAGTTCCAGGCTCAGGGAGCCCTGTTCTACTTCCTGCGTCACTGCGGCAAAGCCGGTCATGCTGTGGATCATGGGGGACCTGCTCTTTCTTGGGCGCCAGGGCCCTTTACTTTGCCGGGCCAAATCAGAATAATGGCTGGAATCGACAATCATACAGATGGTGCAATGGCCCCACAACCTAATCAGGCTCTTCCCGGCGGCTATCAACTACTTAATTACCGCATTGAAAAGCAGATCAGCGCTGGCGGCTTCAGCCTGGTTTACCTGGCCTCCGACGAAAACGACAAGCCGGTAGCGATCAAGGAATACCTGCCCAGCGCTCTGGCGTTGCGTGAAGAGGGCGTCATGGTGCAGGCCACCTCGGCGGAAAATCTCAATATATTCCGCTATGGCATGAAATGTTTTTTCGAGGAGGGGTTGGCGCTCGCCAAGATTGCCCATCCCAACGTGGTGCGGGTGACCAATTTCTTCCGCGCCAACGAAACCGTCTATATGGTGATGCAGTATGAGCGCGGCCGTACGCTCCAGGACTACATCCTGCATCGCAAGAATGAAATCAAGGAAAATTTCATCCGGCGCATTTTCGCCGAACTGCTCGGCGGCTTGCGCGAGGTGCACGCCCACAAGATTCTGCATCTCGACATCAAGCCTTCCAACATTTACATCCGCCTCGATGGCTCGCCGCTGCTGCTCGACTTTGGCGCGGCGCGGCAGACCCTGACTCTGGAAAAGACCAGCCTCAACCCGATGTACACGCCCGGCTTCGCCGCGCCGGAACAATACGGCCATGATCGCGATGCACTCGGCCCCTGGACCGATATTTACGGCGTTGGCGCCAGCATGTTCGCCTGCCTTGCGGGGTTCGCTCCGCAGGCCGCCAATATGCGCGTGGAGGAAGATAAGCAGGAATCGGCGAAAAAGCTGTGGGGCGGCCACTATTCCGAGCATTTTCTCGAGCTCGTCGACTGGTGCCTGAAGCTGGACCCGCTGGAACGGCCGCAGAGCGTATTCGTAGTGCAAAAGGCGCTGCTGGAGAAGGGCAAGGTGCCTGAAATGCGGAAAAAACGCTCGCTGTTGCATCGTATCCGCAATAAATTCAGAAAGGCGGGTGGCTGATGAAATTCTCGATTTTCCAGTCCAGCCGTCAGGGCGGGCGCAAATACAATCAGGATCGACTGGCCTATTCTTACAGCCGCGACGCGTTGCTGATGGTGGTGGCTGATGGCATGGGCGGCCATTTTCATGGTGAGATCGCATCCCAGATCGCCGTGCAGTTTCTGGTGGAAAGTTTTCAGAAACAGGCAAAACCCGCATTGAAAGACCCGGTTCGTTTTCTAATCAACACCATCAACCACGCTCACGAGGCCATCGGCGATTATGTCCTGGCGCACGGCCTGAGCGAGCCCCCCCGCACTACCTGCGTGGCCTGCGTGGTACAGGGCGAGCATGCCTACTGGGCCCATGTAGGGGATACGCGGCTGTACTATTTCCATGACGGCAAGCTGGCATCCCGCACCCGCGATCATTCCCTGGTGCAGCAACTGTTCGAACAGGGCAAGATCACCGAGGCGCAGATGACCACGCATCCCGAACGCAACAAGGTCTACAGTTGCCTGGGCGGCACCATCCCCCCCGATATCGAGTTGTCGCGCAGGACACTGCTGCATGAGGGGGATACTCTGCTGCTTTGCTCCGACGGCTTGTGGGGCCTGCTTTCGATTGAAGAAATCGCTTCGATTCTTGATGCTTATCCGGTTGCCACTGCGGTTCCCGAGTTGCTCGATCATGCCGAATTACGCGGCGGCGAGGAGGGCGATAATCTCAGCGCGATTGGCATGAGGTGGGGCGACGAAAGCCGCCTGCGCGACTCGCGCTCCGTTTCATCCGCCACCATGCCGCTGGACAGCTACACGGTGCAGCTCAATACGTTTAGTGTGGAGCGGGGAACGGCGGAGGGCGATCTGGATGTCACCGAGGCGGATATCGAGAAGGCGATTGCCGAAATCCATGCGGCGATCCGGAAATATTCCAAATAGAATTGGCGTTATAATGGCGCTATTTCGTCGAATCAGAGGCATTTCATGCGCCCCAGCAAACGCAATCCGGACCAGCTCCGCAATATTTCCATCACCCGCAACTACACCAAGCACGCCGAAGGCTCGGTGCTGATCGAATGCGGCGATACCAAGGTGATCTGCACCGCCAGCATCGATGAAAAAGTGCCGCCCTTCCTGCGCGGCAAGGCTCAGGGATGGACCACCGCCGAATATGGCATGCTGCCGCGCTCTACCGGCTCGCGCATCGACCGCGAGGCGGCCCGTGGCAAGCAAACCGGCCGCACCCAGGAAATTCAGCGCTTGATCGGGCGCTCGCTGCGTTCCGTGGTGGACCTCAAGGCACTGGGCGAGCGCACCATCCAGATCGACTGCGACGTGATCCAGGCCGACGGCGGCACCCGCACCGCCAGCATCACCGGCGCCTACGTCGCGCTGCACGATGCCATTTCCTATCTGCTGAAAGAAGGCAAAATCAAGGAATCTCCGTTGCGCAATCTTGTCGCGGCCGTCTCGGTCGGTATCTATCAGGGCGTGCCGGTGCTGGATCTGGATTATGTCGAGGACTCCAACTGCGACACCGACATGAACGTGGTGATGACCGGCAGTGGCGGTTTCGTCGAAGTGCAGGGCACGGCTGAAGGCGTGACGTTCTCCCGCATCGAAATGGAAGCCATGCTCAATCTCGCCGAGAGCGGCATCGCCCAGCTCATCGCCAAGCAGAAAGTGGCGCTGGGAGTGAATTGATTCGCTGTTTTTAAATATGGAGGCGCCGTATGAAAGGAAGTATCAGTCTGGGCGAATTCATCGAGGAAGTGAAAAAGGAGCTGCGGCAAGCCCAGGAAACGAGCAAGGAGCCGATGTTCCAGCTTTCCGAGGTGAACCTGGAGGTGTCGTTTGGCGTGGATGCTTCCGCCAAGGCGGAGGGCAAGATGTTCTTCGTCGACCTCAGCGGTGAAGCCAAGGCGTCCCAACTGCACAAGGTCAGCCTCAAGCTGACCCCATTGGAGACCGAGATGCCAATGTATTTGGACAAGAATCCTGGCCGTTACATTATTCAGAAAGGCGGTATCGCCCTGGATAATCCCCTGTCGCCTTCACCTTCTACGCCAACCGACCTCGGCGATTTCAATCCCGACAAGTGACCCTCTGCTTGCCGGAAACGGCGTTCAAATGAATGCGGTAGGCTCAGCGGCCAACGGGCTTTGACGGCGGCTCCTGCTTCTTCTCCTCTTTCGGCATGAAGCCGGCGACGGCCTCCCTGATCGGGGTGACCTGGTCGTCCGCCTTCTTCAGCAGATCGATCAGCGCCACGCGCAGGGGGCGGAAGCGCTTGTTGCGATCCAATTTGGTGTCGATCACCTCGAGTTTGAAGGCATCCACCATTTCGGCAATCACCTGGTGGTGGGTGTGGGTCAGGGCGATGAACAGGATTGGGGCTTGGGGTTCGGCAATTTTCATCTGTCCGCCTTCGGTCTTGACGATGCTGCCCAGCGGCCGCAGGGTGGCGATCAGGAAAGGTCCTGCATCGCCGACCAGGCGTGGCAGAATGGCTTTGTCACCGGCAAGCAGGAAGCGGAAATCGGCGAGATATTGCTGGGCCATCGGAAAGTCGTAGGTTTCCCGGTCGGGTTTGGGCCTTGAGACGAAGCGCTGGTTTGCCGGCAGACAGAACAGATTGGTGGCGCCCCGTGTTTGCGCTGAGGAGGGATAGCTGGATTCTGGCAAGGACTGGCGCAGCACGGCTTCCAGCGTGGCGTCGTAGCGGGCGCGAATCGCGCTATCCAGGCCGGGGTCTGCCGGGTCGCTGCCGAACAGCACGTAGGTGTACATGCCGAAACCAGCAAAACCCGTCGTTTCATCCCCTTTATGCAGGATCGGAATCCAGTGGTGTTCATGGATGCTGGTCACCATCAGCAGTCCCTTTGATGGGGCTGGTGTGGCGGCGTAAGGAACCAGCAGTTCGGCCAGTCCGTAGCTGCCGTTTTTTTTTGCCGCTTTCTTCCCGACGTTTTTGGCCTTGCTGCTGGGCGGCAAGGCAGGTCCTGCCCTCGGCGCCGGCATGGGGGCTTCCATGCGCGGTGCGGGCTTGGGTGCAGGGCGTGGCTGCTCGACCACAGGGGCAGGGCGTGCTGCGGGAGCTCCTTTCCTGATCAGGTCGGGGTCGCATTCGGCAATCGCCTGGGCCGGCGTCCAGGAACCGGTGCGCCAGCATTCGCCATAGCTGTTGCGCACCACTGCGCCGCTCGAATCGACCAGGTAGCCGCCGCTGGCGGGAATGGCGGCCAAGGTGCCGGCCAGCAAGGCCAGCATGAAGAAGCGGCGGGTTTTCATTTTTCCTTCCCCTTGCGCTTGCCGCGTTCCAGCCAGTAGTCCACCGCCCATGCGATGCCCACCGCCACCAGCGCGATCAGCAGATAGGGCGGACCAATTTCGGTATGGGTCATGGCATTGAACAGCAGCGTCAGGAGCACTCCTGCCGCCACGGCGATCAACATCCCTCTGCCGGCTCTGTTCAATATCGTACCTCCCCGATTCACCTGTCGATTGTCTTGGCCACCTGGCGATCGCCCAGATGGCCGTTATGCCTTTTCGGCCAATCCGGAAGCCATGAACCACCTACTCTGTCTGGAAGCGCATGGCAAACGCCTCCCTGGTTTCGCACGGTGCCTGCCCGCATACGAGGCTGCCAATCCGGTAGCCCAGTTCCCGATAGGCTTCAAACTGCGCTTCGTCGAAAAACTGGTCGGCAGTCGACTCGTCCGGGAATTTGCGGTGCTCACGGCGGTAACCGTAAATGTCTTCGGGTAGCCCGTCCACGACTAGTGTGGTGACATAAATCATCTGGGCCTGGCTGCCGTCGGCATAAGTAACCTTGCCGCGGACAAAGGCACAGGGCGAACGTCTATCCTCGCCTTGAGGCATGAGGGGTGACACATCCAGCTCGATCGCAGCGCCGAAATCCACCCGCACCAGCCGGATGACCCTGGCTAAATCCTCGAAGCTCCAGTTCGGGTCGGCACCGGCGTCGGCAATGATGATGTAGCGGCAGCGCCGCCTGATCAGTTCGTATAACCCCAGGTTTTCGAAATGCCCGCCATCGGAAAGATGGATGTATCTGTGGTTCTCGTTCATGCCGTTGCCCAGCATTTCGGTGAACATGTACCAGTACCAGGAAGGACGGAACCATGAACCCAGGCTGCCCGACGGCCGTTTCGGATTGCGTGCCCAGTAACCCAGCCGGACATTGAACAGGGTCATGAGAAAGTTGAGCGGCCTGGAACGGGTGGCGTAGGTGTTCGGGTCAACCGCTGCCCCGGAAATGGCAAAGGCGGTGGCGAGATTCATGCGCCCACCCGCGTAGGTGGCAGTGCGGACATAGCCTGTGCTGGCGGCACCGCAAAACAAGGGCGACAGGATGAAATTGTCGCCTCCCCGTCCTTTCAGCTTGGGGTTTTTTGATCCCACCATGTTGGCGTTGGCATTGATGATGTGATAAGGCGCGCTGGTTTGCTCAATGCGGCTGAGGGGGCAACTGTCCGCCGCTTCCACGCCGACATCGGAACCCAGGCCGAGATTTTCCAGATTGTGGGGCAGGTAAGCTTCCATCAGCCGGTCACGGTAATAGCGATGCATCGAAACGTGGTTGACGTTGGCGAACGCGGCGAGCAGCAGCGATAGCGCGGTGCCCCAGTAAAGCCATGCAGGCAGCGTGTCACATTCGGAAAGCAGCTGATAGCCCCACATGACCAGGCCGTAGATCAATATCCCCAGGCTCACGGACAAAAATACCGGGCGCATTCCCTGTATCTCGTTGCCCTCTTTGCGTCCGCGCCAGGCGCCAATCAAGGCGGCCAGTCCGGTCATCGAGATCGCCGGCCGGATGGCCTTGTCCAGCCACTGCAGCAGGTTGTGGTGCAGATAGACGGAGACATGCGGAATGCTGCCAGCCACGATCAGGAAAACGCCGAACATGAGCAGCTTCCCGATCCATTCGTTTTTCCCCCGCTGCGCTCGGTAGCTGCGTACGCTGGGCAAATCGCTGGTCAGGGCGGAGATCGTGACAAAAACCAGGAATACCGCCAGCAGCCCGGCGCCAAGGTAGCGGAGACAATCGAAACCGGTTCCGCCCCATCCGACATTGCGTGAAAGCAGATAGATCGCCAGCAGGAAAACCGGGACCAGAACCAGCAGGTTGATCACGATGCCGGACAAGGTGGCGGCAACCAGGCTCCAGATGGTGAGCCCGCCGCCTGGCGTCAGATAGTTGCCATGCACGCGCAGCCAGTGCAGCACGTTGCCTGCCTGGCAATAGTCTTTACGCTGGACCCCGAACGGAAAGGCGAGTTTCAACCTCGACATGAACCAGGTCAGCGATGAACCGATATATCCGCCGCCGGAAACCGTGGATAGGTAATCCACGTGTTCGAGGAATTGAAAACGCTGGAATGCCTGGAGCAAGCCGAGATTGAAGGTGGCGGAACGAACTCCGCCGCCGGATAGTCCCAATCCGACTGTATCGCGGCCATCCTGCAGTTCAGGGGTGTCGGGATAGGCTTGTTTGCGCCGCGCGACGACACGCTCGCTTAATTCGTGTTCGAGTACGGCATCGAATGCTTCCGTGCACCGCTCGATTTGTGCCTGGTCTGGCGTCACGATTTTCTCCATCGCTTGGGTCATCGGGGGCTAGGATTTCTTGGCCAGTTCAAGGCATCTGACATAATTGATTATGGCATGGTCCTTGATGCCGTCCAACCCCGGTTTGGAGTTGAGGATTTCCTTGATGTTGCCTTTCATCCGGTCGACCACCTTGTCCCACCAGTCCATCTGGTCGTCCTGGTTGCCATTTTTGTCGAAATACCGGAATGAGCCGACATGGCTATATCCGGAAGAACGGGGAGGGACTCTTGCGACGATGTCATTATTGTTGACGTAGCGAAAGGTCTGGCCGCCGAAATCCGCGTCGAAATCGCTGGCGAAATCGCGGTTACCGGTGCGCGGCTGGCCGAACGTGTAGAGCCCATTGACCGGCTCGTCACGCTCGAAGCGCAGCTTGGCCACCGCCAGGGTTGCCAGCGCAGCTCCCAGGCTATGCCCTGTCACCCAAAGCGCGCGGCCGCGACGCTGTGTGGCAAGATATTGCCAGATGTCGCGCCAGATACTGTTCAACGCAATCATAAAGCCCTCATGCACCATTCCTCGCGGACCATTGACGAAGGCGGCGTCGAAGTCGGTGAGCCAGTCCTTTGGGTCCTTTTCCGTACCGCGGAAGGAGAGCAGGAGCATGGCCCCATTCCCGGCGGCAAAAGCCTGGGTTCCGGTATCCATGCTTTCAAAGGACTGTAATTCGGTGAATCCCCATTTTTCCGTTTCCTGCCGGGCAGCATCAAAGGATCCATAGGCAATCTGCGCCGCCCTCCCCAACCAATAGGCATTAGCCCTGGAATAGTCCCGTGTTCTGGCATCAAAATCAAAATTGCTCATTGATCCCGCCCCCATATGGTTGTTATTGGTCTGTATGCCTGTACTGAATTACGCTATCTAACTATAGAGCGCTTCTTCCCGGAGTCAAATCACCGGGCAAGATTGCGCTGGCTGCGGCGAAGACGGATAATCCGGGCCTGAAAAGAATTGAGGTCAGCCATGAAAAAACTCGTTATCGCCTCCAACAACGCCGGCAAGCTGCGCGAGATCGGCGCTATCCTGGCGCCGCTCGAATTCGAGGTGTTTCCGCAATCCGCCTTCAACATTCCCGAGGCGGAGGAGCCCTACTGCACTTTCATCGAAAACTGCCTGACCAAGGCGCGCCACGCCTCGGCGCATTCCGGCCTGCCCGCCCTGGCGGACGATTCCGGGATCTGCGTCGATGCGCTGAACGGCGCGCCCGGCGTGTATTCCGCCCGTTTCGCCGGCGAGCCGAAATCGGACGAGCGCAACAACCAGAAACTGATCGAGTCGCTGCAAGGCCACGTCAACCGCAAGGCGCACTACTACTGCGTGATCGTACTGGTGCGTTGGCCGGAAGATCCGCAGCCGGTCATCGCCGAAGGCGCGATGCATGGCGAAATCATCGACTTGCCGCGCGGCAGCGGCGGCTTCGGCTACGACCCCTATTTCCTCATCCCCGAGCTGGGCATGACCGGTGCGGAAATCCCGCTCGAGCAGAAGAACAGGATCAGCCACCGCGGCAAGGCGCTGGCCGAGCTGGTGACGAAGCTGAGGGTAACGGGGAATGAGTGATGGGTAAGGGAAAACCATCGGACGTAGACATTCCCAGCCCCCCATTCCCCGTTACTCATCACCCATTACCGCTTTCCCTCTACATCCACCTGCCCTGGTGCGTCAGGAAATGCCCCTACTGCGACTTCAGCTCGTTCGAGTCGCGCGAGGGAGTGCCGGAGCAGGAATACGTCGCGGCCCTGCTGAAAGACCTGGAAGCCGCGCTGCCTCTGGTGTGGGGGCGCAAGATCATCAGCATCTTCATCGGCGGCGGCACGCCCAGCCTGTTTTCGGCGCGATCGATCGATACGCTGCTGACCCAGGTGCGCACCCTGCTGCCGGTCGAAGCCGCTGCCGAAATCACGCTGGAGGCCAATCCCGGCACGGCGGAGGCGCAGAAGTTCGCCGACTTTCGCGCTGCCGGGGTGAACCGGCTGTCGCTCGGCATCCAGAGCTTCAATCCGCGCCATCTGCAGGCGCTGGGCCGCATCCACGACGACCGCGAGGCACGCGCCGCAGTGGAGATGGCGCTGCACCATTTCGACAACGTCAATCTCGACCTGATGTACGGCCTGCCGGGGCAGAGCGTGGACGAAGCGCTGGCGGACATCCGCGCCGCCATCGCTTTCGATCCCCAGCACCTCTCCGCCTACCATCTCACGCTGGAACCGAACACGGTGTTTTACAGCAGGCCGCCGGTGTTGCCGGACGACGATGTCGCAGCGGCGATGCAGGAAGGTATCGAAGCGGAACTGGCCGCCGCCGGCTACGAGCACTACGAAACCTCCGCCTTTGCCAAAAAGCGCTCTCCTCTCCCCAACCCTCTCCCGCGCGCGGGAGAGGGGGCAAACGAATCGCTGCGCGATTTTCGCGTTAATCGCTGCCGCCACAATCTCAACTACTGGCTGTTCGGCGATTACCTCGGCATCGGCGCGGCGGCCCATGGCAAGCTCACGCTTCCCGACCGCATCCTGCGTCAGGTTCGAAACCGCCAGCCCAAGGCCTACATGGAACGGGCCCTGGCCGGCAATGCCGTGGAAGAAGAATATGAAGTCGCGCAACGGGAACTGCCGTTCGAGTTCATGATGAATGCCTTGCGGCTCACCGAGGGTTTTCCGTTCGAGCTGCTGGCCGCCCGCACCGGCCTGTCCCAGGCCGCCACACTGGCCGCGCTGGAAGAGGCGCAGCGGCGCGGCTTGATCGAGCGCGACGCATTGCATATCCGCCCGACATTGTTGGGGCGGCGCTTTCTCAATGACCTGTTGCAACTGTTCCTGCCGGAGGAAGGTTAGGGAAGCAGCAGTAAAGGCTGTGTGGCTTTCTGCACCAAGGTCTTGGCGAGAGATTTGAGGCTGGGGCGACCGCTTACCTGGAATACTTGCCGGCTGACGATGATCAGGTCGGTTGCAGGTTCCTTTGACAGCCGGACGAGTTCCCCGGTCGGATCCCCGCCCAGTAGTTCGAACTTCGCGTCCCCCAGGTCTTTAGTGGCGGCTTCAAACTGGCTGTGTGCGGCCCGCGCCTGTTCTTCCTGTTCCTCGCGGATGTGATCGAGAAAGCCTTGTCTGGCGCCTTTGGAGGATTGCCAGTCGTTACCGATAAAATCTGCCCAGTTCCCATCCAGCACAAAAACGCCCGTCAGGGCGGAGCCGCTCTGACGGGCGAGTTGGACTGCCTGATTGAGTGCTGCTTCCGTGGCGCTAGATCCATCCACGGCGACGACGATCTTCTTGTACACCTTATTTCATCGTCATCACAACGGCTGCTGCTATTACCAGGATGCTGAGGATAATTGCACCGATATCCTCAGCGCGATCATCCTTGAATAGCGTCATTTTGCTTTTTTCGCCGGCGGCGCCGATGGTTTCGCTTCCTGCTTTGATTTCCGAATTCATAATGATTCTCCTCGTGGCTTTAGATTGCTACCAGATAGTCTTTGATTAACAGCACGACGATCAGTGCCAGTACATATTTGGTAATGCCGACGATCAGTCCCAGCTTGAGCGGTGTGCCGCCGGCCTTCGCCAGTTCCTTGAAGTCGATATAGCCGCCCAGACCGACCAGGCCGAAGCCGAAAATCCAGGTCATCCAGAGACGCAGCAGTTTGATGGTTTCGGAAGCGGGTGGGCCACCTTTGATACCAACGTCACCGAACGCACCCATGCTGGTAATGATCACCATGACCATAAAGCCGATGACGAACACGGGAAATTTTTCTACCAGTAGCGTGCCCAGCCCTTTTTTCTTGCCGCCCTCAACCTCGGTTTTTCCTGCCCAATACCAGATGGTCACGGCAAACACGGCGAAGGGAATGGAGATGACGCGCATGATGTTCCAGATTTCCGCCACCGAAACCGCTGTGCCCGGTGCAACATTGGGGTTGAATGCAAGCGCGGCTGCCAGTACCTGGCCGGAGTTGAGAATGCCGGTGCCGATCCATGCGCCATACTGCATGTCGGTAAGCTCCAGTGCATGGCCAATGAAAGGGCTGATGAACATGGTGAGTATGCCGAATCCAAGGATGGTGGCGATAGCATAGGCCACATGGCTTGCCTTGGCTTCCACTGCGGGCGAGGTGGCAACGGCCGCCGATACGCCGCAAACGCTCAGCGCGTTGGCCAGCACTCCGGTCATCGAACGATCCAGGCCGAAAAGTTTGCCTAGCCATAACACCATGATGATGGTCAGGATCACGAAGCCGCCGATTAGGAAGATCGCCATGGCACCTAGTTTGACGATCGCTGACACGGTGTAGAGCGAACCAAGCATGATAATCCCGGTCTTTATCATCAGGCGGGACAGCTTGAAACCATCGCTGAAAATTTCCGGTATTTTGCCGCCGAAGAGAATATTACGGTAGAGCATCCCACAGATAATGCCAAGCAGGATGTAATTAAGGTGGGTGACTTTAACCAGCCAGCCCTTCAAGCCAAAAACTACGGCGTTTGTCATCCACGGTTCAATCCAGTTTCGGATCACTACCATGGTGATGATGATCAACGCGAGTCCCGGCAGGGCGCTGGGAAGTTTGCGAAAGAAACCGACGTCTCCATCCATGTTGCCTCCTTTTTTAACCTGTTTATATTATTTATACTTGGATTAATTATTATTATGGATCTGTTTATAACACAATATTTTTGGTACTAAAAGAATTTTTATATTCAGAATTTGCGGGGGCGTACAGCGCCGCAATCTTCCGGTGATATACCCCGGCCATTTTGTTTCCGCTACCCGGGCCGTTCCTCTTGGCGAGGGAAGGAATTCCTCGCTTTTCATGGGCGGCCTGAATTAATCAGGTACGATTATGCTTGCACATTCCATTACCGGGACAACCCTCCGATGAACTATCGTCACGGCTATCATGCCGGCAATTTTTGCGACGTATTCAAGCACCTCATCCTGATGCTGATGATCGAGCATTTCAAGCAGAAGGAAAAAGGTTTTACGGTGCTCGATGCGCACGCCGGAGACGGTACTTATAGCCTGCACGGCGAGCTGGCCACCAAGACCGGCGAGGCCGAGGCCGGCATCCTGCGCGCACTGGCGCTGCCCCAGCCGTCGCCGGCGCTGGCGGCCTTTTTCAGCCTGGTGCGCCGCCTCGGCCTGCCGGATGCCGACGGCAAGCTGACCTGCTATCCCGGTTCACCGCGTCTGGCGCGTGCTCTGTTGCGTCCGCAGGACGCGCTGCTGCTCTCCGACATCCATCCGGATGCGCTGGATTCCCTGAACAGGCTGTTCCGCGACGACCGCCAGGTACGCATTCAACCGCTGGACGCCGAACTTGCGCTGAAATCGCAGTTGCCGCCGCCAAGCCGGCGCGCGCTGGTGCTGCTCGACCCGCCGTTTGAAGTGCCGGACGAGTTCCGCCGCCTGCTGGCGGGTTTGAAAGAAGCGCACAAGCGTTTTCCCACCGGCACTTACGCGATCTGGTATCCGATCAAGAGCCCGGAGCCGGTGCGCCATTTCCACCGCCAACTGGCCGCCAGCGGCATCAAGCCGATACTCACCGCAGAAATCCAGCTCGCGCCGCTGACCAACTTCAAACTCAATGGCTGCGGCATGACGATCGTCAACCCGCCATGGAAGCTCGAACCGCAATTGCGCGATTTGCTGCCGGAACTGCTGATTGCACTGGGGGCTGAAAAAAGCGGAGAAACCCGCCTGGTATGGACAGTGCCGGAATAGGGCGCCTGTTATTTGTCGCATCAGGGGAATTTGTTACCCTTCCTGGAGTCGTACCCCGCTTGCGGTGAATTTCATCTGGTTACGCTTGATCCTGATCGCGCGGGCGGAATTTTTGTGTCAACTCGTCGGTCAGCCCACAAGCATTGCCAAAAAATGTGGGTAAACTATGTCCACAGTCCCCGAATCGCTGTTGCGTGCCCCTTGCTTGATCGCACAGGGGGCACTGGAGAATAGAAAATGAAACTCACCCTGTTGAAAGAATTCTTCGCCGGCTTCCTTCGCTCTCGCCATATCGCCCGTCACTTCCGGCGGCTTGCCTTGCTGGACATGCTGGCCCAGACCGGCGTCAGCCGCGAGGTGCCTGCCACGCTCGCGCAATCGCTCGTCGCCGCCGCCAAGAGCGATACGAATTCTCTGTTGATAGCACTCGACACCCATGCTGATGGCCTGAGCGAAAGCCAAGCCGAAGTCGTGCGTGCGCGCGTTGGCCTCAATGAGATCGAACACGAAAAGCCGTTGCCATGGTGGCTGCACCTGTGGCATTGCTACAAGAACCCTTTCAATCTGCTTTTGACCCTGCTGGTTGCCATTTCCTATTTCACGGAGGACATGAAGGCCACTACTGTCATCGGCACAATGGTGGTGCTATCCACCTTGATGCGTTTTTGGCAGGAAGCCAAGTCGAACAAGGCGGCCGATGCTCTTAAGGCGATGGTGAGCAATACGGCAACCGTCATGCGGCGCGATCCATCCGAAGATGCCGCCGAGGATGCTCAAAAATATTTTGATGTGGCTTTGCGCCCCAAAGCGGCCCATCGCGTTGAGTTGCCGATCAAGCAACTGGTGCCGGGCGATGTGATTGTGCTGTCGGCGGGTGACATGATCCCGGCCGACTGCCGCCTGCTCTTGGCCAAGGATTTGTTCGTCGCGCAAGCAGCGATGACGGGTGAGTCGATGCCCGTGGAGAAGTTCGTCCAATTGCGCGACGCCAAGGCCGTCAGCCCGCTTGAATTCGACAACATCCTGTTCATGGGAACCAATGTGGTATCCGGTTCGGCCACGGCAGTGGTGGTCTTGACCGGCAATGACACCTATTTTGGCGCGTTGGCGACTCGTGTCACCGCCACAGACCGCGCTCCGACCGCGTTCCAGTCAGGCGTGAACAAGGTGAGCTGGCTGCTGATTCGTTTCATGTTCGTGATGGCGCCTCTGGTGCTTTTCATCAACGGTTTTACCAAGGGCGACTGGATGGAGGCGCTGCTGTTTGCGCTATCTATCGCCGTCGGTCTTACGCCCGAAATGCTGCCGATGATCGTTACCTCGACGCTGGCCAAGGGTGCGGTGATCCTGTCGCGCAAGAAGGTCATCGTGAAAAGGCTGGATGCAATCCAGAACTTCGGTGCAATGGACGTGCTGTGTACTGACAAGACCGGCACGCTGACTCAGGACAGGATTTTTTTGTCGCGCCATACCGATGTCTGGGGCGAAGAGTCGGACGATGTGCTGGAGATGGCCTACCTCAACAGCTACTATCAGACCGGCTTGAAAAACCTGCTCGACGTGGCGGTGCTGGAACATGTCGATGTACATCAGGAACTGAACCCGGTTCGAAACTATCGCAAGGTCGATGAAATTCCATTTGACTTCACCCGCCGCCGCATGTCGGTAGTGGTCAGCGAGCGCGAGGATCATCACGAGCTGATCTGCAAAGGCGCGGTCGAGGAAATACTGTCTGTTTGCACCCAGGTGCGCCACGGGGAGTCGATCGAGCCGCTGACGCCGGAATTGCTGGAACGTATCCGAACCGTCACTGCCGACCTGAATGAAGAGGGTTTGCGGGTAGTGGCAGTGGCGGCGAAGGAGCTGCCGCCGAGGAAAGAGGTCTATGGCCTGGCTGACGAGCGTGAGCTGACCTTGATCGGTTATGTTGCCTTCCTCGATCCGCCGAAGGAATCCACCGCGCCGGCGCTGCAAGCATTGGCCGAGCATGGCGTGACGGTGAAGGTGCTGACCGGTGACAACGAACTGGTCACGGCCAAAATTTGCCGTGAAGTGGGGCTGGAACAGCAGGGAATTATGCTGGGTAACGATATTGAACGTATGAGCGACGCCGAATTGGCCAAGGTAGTGGAAACGCACAACGTGTTCGCGAAACTCACGCCGGCTCACAAGGAACGCATTGTGCGGCTATTAAAGGGCAACGGCCATGTGGTCGGTTTCATGGGCGACGGCATCAACGATGCCCCGGCGCTGCGTGCGGCCGACATTGGCATCTCGGTGGATACAGCGGTGGATATTGCCAAGGAAGCCGCCGACATCATCCTGCTGGAAAAGAGCCTGATGGTGCTGGAGGAAGGTGTTCTGGAAGGTCGGCGTACCTTCGTCAACATGCTCAAGTACATCAAGATGACAGCCAGTTCCAA
>Ga0307375_10001968_pt1 | contig 21665 bp, 12 predicted proteins | sample TR1MG_FD_202531 | JGI IMG/M metagenome (GOLD analysis project Ga0307375, IMG submission 202531) | Soil microbial communities from Risofladan, Vaasa, Finland - TR-1 | ecosystem: Environmental > Terrestrial > Soil > Coastal area > Acid sulfate soil | place: Finland: Risofladan, Vaasa | collected...
AAGCGCTTAATTTGGTTACCGGGGTATTTTTGCACTTTGCCCTAGGTTTTAATTTGTTTTCCTGCAATATTGGTCAGAGGGGCTGGGCTCTGTGTGGCTGTCTGGCAACCGAAGTTCAGACCCACGGCATGTTCATTGGTCCTCATCGGTCTACTTGAACCACTCTCCTCAGCTCAACTTCATTTTCGATATACGATTGGCTATACTTATGGATTTGGATCCGGAATGAGTACAGACACTTTCAAGCTAGTAGAGGCGATAGGATTGATCAAAGCTTCAAAACGACATGGCTGCGCCCCCTCTGTGATTGTTCAGCAACTCAAGTTGGTCTCGGAAGATGTGATTGTCGATAACCTATCCGATTTTCGCCTGTTATGTCCAACTCTCGCTGCTGCACTGGAGCAATCGGACTCCTTGGTCTTCGATGAGCAGAGCTGCAAGTTCTTCTTCAAATTCGCCCAACAATTCAAGTCTGCCTATGAATTCGATATTGCCGTGAAAGAGAGAAGCCCAGTGATCATCGTAGATCCTGATATATCCTTCGAAGGTCTCCTGGAACACATAGAGGTACGTTTTTGGAGTGAATGATTTGCAGCCGGTTTACCCTTCCTTCCTGTTCCTATAGTAGAACTAACGCTAGTGGTTCTCAATTACTGTTGCATCTACAGGAGAGAAAAGAGGAAGGAGAGTATCTCATTGTGCGAACAGAGGTTGGAATTGCCCGCGTCTATTTGAATCCCTTCATGGACATTCCCCTGCTCGATTTCCCGTTACCTGATGGAGATATCTTGACGTTTCTGCTGGAATCGATTGTGCTACCTCAAGAAGGAGAAGTTTTGCAAGATTTGAGGGTGAAAAAGCTGCTGATTAACCACCTGGATTGTCTGACGAAGCCGACGGAGGCAAAGCAGAGGCAGAGGACGACGACGATCAAGGCCAAGGCCGCCTCCCATGCCCAGGACGACTTAGTATTCGCTGCACTGGCAAAGCAAGTTTGGGAGCACGACGGAGTGCCATTGATGCAAGCGGCAGTCGAGAACCCCGCGGCGCCGAATTCGTCTTCATCGACAACCTCTGCTGCGACGTCTGGACTCAATACCAAGCAGGCTTCTAACTACTCCTTGGTATTCGATAAGAGAACGAACCCAGACGAGTGGGAATTGGTCAGGAAAGCCGCCTACGCGATTGGCAAGTGGTTTGGCGATGACTTGGCTCTCGTGTGCTTGGGAGCGTTTCTCGAGCTCCGTGAACGTCGTGAATCCGAGCTTCTCAAGTTCCTTGGCTTCCTTCCTACAACCACCGCCGCAGATAAGGAGTATTTCGCATCCAGTGGCTTCCCCGATATCCCTGACATCACCGCCAAGAAGGAGAAGAAGGAGCTCAAGACAAGGCTGAACCAACTGCATGCAAGACACATTCTACGCTCGCGCCATATGGCAGATCGCGAAAACATCATCATTTGGAGCATCGATCTACTCAATCTCTTCAATTCAGCAGTTTACCGCATGGACAAGCTCCGAGCACGAATCCTGGACAGCATCTCCGCGCTCAAGACCGATCTCATGTATTGTCCTCACTGCAACTCCAAATACGCTGCCCATCACATTCAGTCCCTTCAAAGGAAGGTAGATCACTACTTGTGTAACCCACCCTGCAACATGATTCTGCAGATGATCGACACTCAGGATCTCATGGAGAAGTACACCAACTACCAACGCAAGGTCCCTCAGTTCACGCCTCTGGCTGATCTCCTCTCCAACTTCCGCAACCGGGACCAACCAAGGACTCAATCTACGAAGAAATCTGGAGGGACATCAACCTCCAGCGCTCCTGCACGTACTTCCGCCGGTGTCAGAGGGAAATCCATGACTGGTCGCCCTTCAGGCGCAGGAAGCACTGGTCCACATACACACGCATTTGGCTCGTTTGCTCGTTACGAGCCTCCAAGCTTCATGGCCGCGCTTGTAAACACCCAGAGCGCAGAACACCATCGTATTCAGGAATCTGAGCAAGAGCCCTTTGACGTCCACCCCATCTCCTTTGGAGACCCTCGTATGGAAGATTATCGTGTATTCATTCCCGTAATCGACGATCACAAGAAATCTGAGCATGAAGTTGGCTTCCGCTGTGCGAAGTTGCTTCTCGACAACATCGCAGACTTCTTGCACATGACAAAGCTGGAAGGCTACAGTCACTATCATTACTGTTACAACATTAGCTTGCAATCCCTGTTCATTGCCCACAAACGAGGATTCCGACCGATGGAGATACTGCGCTATCTCAACATACTTTCGAGTGGTGTTCCTCCTTGCATCATGGATCGTGTGATGAATTCCGACAACTACAAGAACTACTACCCTGCAGCGATGGTTTTAGTGAACTGTAGGTACTTCATCCGATCTGACAACCTCGAGATCATAAAGACCGTCCAAGGCATCAGTGGACTCCGCTCCATGTTTGTTCCTCCTGGAGACATCATCAAAACCGAAGATTCTGCGTTAGGTGAGATATTCTATTGGTTGGAAGTTGAACGACAGAAGAGATCGCTAGTGAAAGAGAAGGCGTTTGAGCATGGTATTCCGATCGTAGATGAGTACTCTTTCGTGAGTCAAACGTCCTCCTTGGAGTCAGAAATCGAAGCCCCCGCTAATGTCATTCGAATGAGAAAGGTGCCGGTGGTGTTAACGATGAACACAATCGTGAGAGACTATCAGAGCATGTCTTGCTCCAAGCTCTACTGGGACTCGTTCCGCTGTCACTCCGGTATCCTCATCTTGCCATGTGGAGCCGGTAAAACTCTCATTGGCATCACTGCGTTTGCGACTCTTCAACAACCCTGTATCATCTTCTGTCAGAGCACCCTTGCAGCCACTCAATGGACCGAACAGATCAAGCTCTGGACGAATCTGTCCAAAGCTGCCGTTTCTGCCATCACCTCGATGCACAAGGACCGAAACCCGGATGCCGAAGTTGTGGTGACCACATATGCAATGTTTGCTGGCAATGAATTGAAGAGGAAGGACGAATCGATGCGCATAATCGAACGGATCCGCAAACGCGAATGGGGTCTCATGATTCTGGACGAAGTGCACCAAGCACCTGCTGATACCTTCCGCCGCGTTACAGGAGACTTGATCTGTCATTTGAAGCTAGGACTCACTGCTACCCTCGTACGAGAGGATCAAAAGGTTGCGATGCTCCCTTCCTTGGTTGGACCCACGTTGTACGAATTGGACGTCTCTACATTGCGAAAGCGCGACCATATCGCGCCCATTGAATGCCACGAGATTCGACTGCCGTTTACACCCTTCTGGAAGAAGCACTACCTGCATCCGAGCGCTGAGACATGGGCATCCACCAAATCGCCGCCTTCTGTCGTAAAGGAGCTTCTATTCACGACCAACCCCAACAAAATGATCGCTTGCATGGCCCTCATCACCAAACACATTGCTGCAAAACACAAGATCGTCATCTTCTGCGATGATCTGATAGGCTTGGACTGTTATGCATCGACCCTAAGCTCCCATCATCCCACCAAAATCTGCCCCATGATTCAAGGAAAGACTCCTGAGATGGAAAAGGAGGAACTGGTGAAGAAGTTTCGAGACGCACCAGGTGGCGACTGGCTGCTCTTCTCCAAGGTCGGTGACATGTCCATCGATTTGCCTGAAGCGAGAGTTCTCATTCAGATTGCTGCCTCACAAGGGTCTAGAATGCAAGAAGGACAGCGTGTTGGACGCATTCAGCGCCGATTCCCTGGCAAACAGATCGCGTATGCGTACAGTTTGGTGTCTGGCGAGAGTTCGTCGGAGTTGGGCTTCTCGTATCGACGCCGAAGGTATCTGGAGGATCATGGTTACTCCGTGCAGATTCACGAAATGGAAGAGGCGCCAACGTTCATGGGTACAGCCAAACTGAAAGCGGAGACGGAATCTGGGCTGATCGAGCTGATCCGAAGAAAGCTCATAGAGCGAACCCACTCGCGCACTGCAGAGGGGAAATCCAAGCTTAAAGAAGAGCGAATGGCACGGAAGCAGGCGGGTTTCAAGAGACAGCACAAGAACATCACCGCAGTGCCCCAGACGGCGCTCTCTCCCGCGGCCGACTTCTCCATGATGAAAGCACTGAAGAAGGCGAAGAGGCACTGAAAATCGAAGCCTGTGGCGTTGTATGCCCAATGTACCCCACTTGGGCTGTGCAGAACTGTTGTCTATGGGGGTGTTGGTGTTTCTGCGCCGGTGCAGAATCAAACCAAAACGGCGATACCAGGGTCCACAGCAGGGGTCGAGTAGATATGAGGAGGTACATGTACTTGCGAGATTTCACTGTTGCCAGCAAAGAGGGAAGCAAAGTCCACTTACTGGCGCTCATCGCACCATTCGTTCTCCTCGCGGACCTTCTTCTCTTCTTCGGGGGTAAACTCGTTCTTAAGGTGGAAGGTGACGCGGAGTTCTGAAGGAAATGGGGACCCAGAGGTTAGAGATATGGCCAAGAGGGGAGCAAAGACCTGCGAAAATGGGGGGAAAGAGACGCACCTTCAACCGACTTGCCCTTGATCATGTTGGCGACAGTCTTGCAACCCAGGTCGAGCAAATCCTTGAACTCAAGATAGTTGGCAGCCTGTATGGAAACAGAAATGAGACGAAGTATGTTAGAGAAGAGAGGAGGAAATTTGGCGACTCTCACACCATCTTCTTGGCTTCTGCACCGAGAGAACATCAACAACATACCATGATAAGATCGAAGAGGGTAGATTGCTCAAGCTCAGCCATAAAATCTTTGTCCCAAGGGAGGATGTCGTCCGTACGGCGCTCGTCCTTCTTGTCCTCGCTGGGCGGGGGGTTGGGGTTCTCCACCTTGTACTCAGCATACAACTTGACCAACAACATGATCTGCTCGGTAACGCTGGGAACGGGGACGGCATCGCCGGAGCCAAGATCTGCAACACAAGGACAAGACAAGGAGAAGGTCAGGGTTCAGAACACAAACTTACACACGTCACATCCTTTGGCCTTCACATCTCCTTTAGAGACCACGTACCCTCGATCAAGTTGTTGATGGTCTTCGACATAGCAGCAGCCTGAAGTCAAAAGCACAATCGTCAGCGTTCAGTAACGGGATGCAGTTCAAAAGCAGTCGACCTTTCGTACCGCCTTGGTGAGGGTGACAGTCTTGCCGTCGCTTGTCATAACAGTAACTTGTTCAACTGAAGCCATGTTGAGGAGCGTTGTGGATCCGAGATCTGTACACGAGGCACTGCCCGCCGCTAGGATCCTGATTTTCCCAGCTCGAGCTCCAGGCCAACCTGTGCCCCTTCCATTCTCTGGAGGGCCTGGAGACCCCTTTATCTAATGCAACTGAATTCCCACAAAGCGGAAAATAGCTGATATTGGCTGAATATCAAAGCCCTCATTGCAGCGAAGGCAATGCGAGAAACAGCTGCATATCCTCCCTCATACCTCTACCAACCAACTTGTCCCTCTGTAACTGACACGAATTGAACAGAACTTGCACATCCCCCCTCCAATCACCATCTCAGACCAGTAGTGAAGGGCAGTGCAAGCAAAGTTCCGGAACTTGCCCGTGCCTCCCTGATCGCAATTGCATATGCGTAAGGAATGTAAGAGTCTATGCGTAAGTAATTGCGATTTACAATACATTTGTCACAGATGGGGCGGGGAGATCAACCTTGTCTCTAACTGGCGTCTTGCGAATCGATTACGATGACTTGCGCAGAATCATCGGTCGTCTCAGACGTGCTGCCGATTGGAATCGATCTAGAATCATGAATTTCGATGAAGTCGCTACTGGGCGCGGATGAGGGCTTCTTTGAAGGAGACGGAGAGGCGATCTCGGATGTTGAACGTCGCTTCTTGTCAGGCAGTTGGTGAGGCGGGAACGCGCACCCATGCGCTCTTCCAAATGAGATCTCTTCGGAAACGGTGATCCAAGTGTTGGACAGGGTCGGATCACTCTGTAGGAGAGAACGGCGTTCGGCCTCCAGGGGTCGGAATGACGGTTTAATTCGCGTCTCTTCGTCCTGATATCGATGCAATGTGTTGTGTGTGATTGTTTTGGGGAGTACGGGTGCGAGCCATTCAGGTAGAGATGAGTTGGAGAGTGAGAATTGTCGAAGTTTGCTGGCCATGTCCCATCCACCGGTGGGGAAGAATTCGGTAGCAGAAATGTAGGATATGCCAAAGGGGACAGTGTGAGGAGTGTTTTTGGGGCAGGGAGCCACCCAAAGTGAGTTGGAGAGATCAAGTCGATGTCGACGGAGAAGCCAGCTGACGGGCCCAAGGGATGCCAATCTGTGGAAGCTTTGGGCATCAAATGCCCCATATTGAATGTGGTAGTAGTATATCGGGGTGAGGGAATGGAGGTTGGCAATGTTGGCGACCATCTGTTGATGGCAGTGGTGAATGAGGTGAGACTGAGTTTCAGGCGAGTCGGCCTCTGCAGCGATCCTTGAAGGAAGCACAGTGTCGTCATCGATGAGGATGATAACTCTGCTATCTGGATTCAGTGACTTCCACTCTCGAATGTTCTCCAGTACTCCAGAAACAACAGAAATGTCAAAGGCCATCTCTCGCGCGTGGAAGTTCAACACCGTTTGTGCGTCCATGAACAGAGCAGGGTGAAGCGGCCCTTCCACATCTAAAGCAGGATCTTGGTCTATGAATTGAATGAGCTGGAAACCTTCAGAGTACGCCAGGCCATTGGCAGAGGCTTCCCAAGTCTGAACGAGAGGCGAGGAACAACAGGGACCTTGTGGTGTCAGACGATGTCCTAGAGGTAGGTCAAGAAGCAGAAGAGAAAGTCCCGTACCTTGAGGATATCTTCCCGTCTGCGTTCGAGTAGGGTATGATCCTGGACCGAAAGGAGGGACAGGAGAGAGCCCTTGGATTGAGCCGCGTGTCTTGTTCCGTCTTCGTCGTCGCCTGAATCGCTTTCATCACTCGAATCGATATCAACGGAGAGGGTGAGGCGCTCCCCTTCAATGCGTTCCGCTTCGGCGGCAGACATGAACTGAGCCACAACGCGACACTGTAAGAGGCCTCCCTTGGGCCTGAACTCAACGCCCTCAAGAATAAAGTCAGCTCCTTGTTTCCGCAATGCTGCCATTAATGATGTACGGGCACCAGCCGTCGGATTACAGTCATCCAATACCACAGAATCACCATCCTTGAGTCGCTTGGCCAGGCGACGAATTCCACCGTGCAACGTGGCTTCTGAAGTCTTCTCCATCCACTCTTCTAGTGAGAAACGAATGTGCGTCTTTTCGTAGTGTCGTTTGTAGTACAGACTCTTTCCCTAAACAAGGTCACAACGTCAGAACGACAGCTTCAAATGGGAACTGGGAGAGGACCGCTTCTTCAGCAACCCTGCCAACATACAGAACATGGAGGCCCATGAAACACAATCTAAATCAAGAGTATAACTTGTCAGCAAACCTAACTAGAAAAGAAGACAAAGGAGGAGCAGAGCAGACACAACGCACCAGCGACGGTTTCAGAACCACGAATTGCTCATCTGCATCATCGTCCGACATTGATCACCCAAAATCAGGAACTAAAGGTACAGTAGAAGAGAAAGATGCGGGCATGCAATAACTGAGAGCCAGAAGTGCACAGGTACCACTGCCTCTGCTTCAACAGGATCAGCAGTCCTCTTTCCACTGCTCTAGCTGACCGTCATCGTCTCAACCCCCGTTTGGCGGTCCCTCATGAAGCCTAAAGTCAGCTCCGGGCACTTAACTACTCTAACAGGAAAATGGCATGAATACACAGTGTGGAGCACGCGCAAACTCATCCCCCCATCTCCACTCAGAGTATCTCCCTCTCTCTCAGCGTGTGCTCGATTCAAATGCCTCTCTACAACACCTCCGTTGAGGAAGACCACCACATCAAGCCAGGCGAGAGCGTATTTCACTTCCCTTCTGTGCCGTGCCAAGTGCGTACTTCGTCTCTCCTTGATCATGACTCTAGGGAACCTCAATGAGCTAACGTGGTCATCTTTACAGTAACGCTTTCAGCCAGAATTCATTTGAGTCAGATGTAGCGGGATATCAACGTGTCGTGAACCAAACGATGAGGGAACTGACGGAGAAGTGCGAGGAGTTGGAATCTAGGGGCATCGCTGGCTTTGATGTCTCGGAGAAGGACGGTGTGTTTGAGCTCAACTTGGGTCAACATGGTACATACGTGATCAACAAGCAGGCACCGAACAGGCAGTTGTGGTGGTCATCTCCGATCAGTGGCCCCAAACGATACAACTACGATTACGAGCAGCAAGCCTGGCGAAATTCGCGTGATGGACATTATATGTATGATTTACTGAACCAAGAACTGTCCCAGTCTCTGGGAGAAACCTTCGACATCTACACCGTCGCTCGCCCTCCAAAGCAAGGTCCCACGTCGTTGTAAGGGGTCCCATCACTGTTGAACCTTGTGACAACCAAAATGTATCATACAATCCTGGATGTTCAGAGTTATGTCGTCTGAGATCGCCCAGTCGAGCCCCGCCTGGTTCTGTGTGATTTGCCTCCGAGTGCTTCCGATAATAGACACCGAAAGTGGCTGGAGACCCTCAGGGTGAACTTGCAGGTTCCCCTCTGGCATTCCCTCCCATCGTTCTGTGGTTGGCACCTGTGCTCATTTGACCTTTTCGCAGTTGTGGAATTCTGCAGCGAGTTGACGATCCGAGTTTGTAGCACGCCAAGGACGGAATGGGAGACGAAGAACGATCGGGTCTTCTAAGCTCGATTGAGGCTTTCAAGAAGGGAAAGCTCAAGAAGGCTGCCACGAATGATCGTTCTGCGCCTATTGTCGAAGCCCGTACGTAATCAGTTTCCCATTTAACCGAGGCAGTGAAGTCTGCCAGCTTCCAAATCCGTCGTTGTGCAACTTTACCACCCAAACACTGTCTTTTCTGGGATCTATGGCATATTTGAATCGCCTCTCGCTGCTACATCAATTTACACCAAGCCATATTGCAGAAGGATTCGCCATCAGCCAGAGACAGCGCTCGTGCTGGTGACAGGCCAGAAGGCGCGGTTATGTTCGCTTGCTCCGGTCATGACATCGAAACAACGTTGTGATTGTGGTTTCATATCTAACCTGTTGTACATTTTTTGCACGATTGGCGGTATAGCGAAAGGTGGCGCTGGTGGAGGCGGTCCCGTGATGGGTGGTCCAATGGGTGGTCCTATGGCTCTTCCAAAGGTACGATCTTGCAATGACTCTTCCTCCATGTTTGATGTCCTGTACTCTTCTCTCTTATGAAGTGTTCTCTGACCCAAAGAAATTGCGTGTTTCGGTGATTCCTTGACTTGCTCCCTGGTCCACGTCTCCTTTGACATGTCGCCTTCCAACACCAATTCTACAGAAATCTGTGGCTGCTCCACCTCCTCCTGGACCCAGAGCTGCTCCATCACCACATACTCCAACTGCACCAGTGGCGAAGATGCCTCCCATGATGCCGCGCGCTGCCCCGTCCCCTCCGGCCGAGCCCGTTCACACGGCGCCCCCACCTGTTGCTCGCGCACCCCCTCCATCAGCTCCCTCCGCGTCGTTTGCTGCTGCGCCACCATCAGGCGGCGGTAACTCCAAGTGGTCCTTCCAGTCCGACAGTGAGCTCCCCGTCCCTCCATCATTCAGCGGTGGGCCTAAGAACTATCCATCTGGTGCATCACGAGGCAATTCGTACCCTGCCTTGAGTGCAGTTTCTACTGGCGGAGGTTATGCTCCTTCGTCCGGGTATGGCGCCCCTCCGCCTCCTCAGCCCAAGATGTCTTCCCCTCCGCCCGTTCCAAGCGGTCCCTCTCTCTCTACGGTTGGTCCGCCTCCCATGACTGCCAAAACTCCTCCTCCTCCCCCTGCGAAGACTGCCCCTCTTCCACCGCCCAAAGCATCACCTGGTTTGCCCCCGAAAGGACCAGCTCCCGTGCCTCCGGCCAAAACGGCCCCTGCCCCTCCCGTGAAAATTGCGCCTTCTGGTCCACCCAAGGGTGCCACCTTCCCTCCCGCTCCTCATCCCAAGACTGGTGGCCCTCCTCCGGTCCCCGTACACAAAGCTCCGCCGGTGCCAGTCAAGCAAGCCCCTCCCGTTCCAACTTCTTCCGGTGGTCCTCCCAAACTCCCGCCGAAAGGACCTGGCTCTGCACCTCCCAAACTCCCCGCCAAAGGTCCAGGCGGACTCCCTCATGCAACTGGTGGACACCCTCCTGCACCTGGCGGCTCCGCTCCACCCAAGCTTCCACTGAAAGGCCCGGGAGGTCCCCCTCCCCCTGCTGGAGGAAAGGCTCCAGTCCCTCCCGCCAAGAAGAAGGGCCCACCTCCGATTCCTGCTGGCATGTAAGCCTCTTCACCACTACTTGTTTGGCCTCCTCACTTCCGAAAAACTGGCCTCGAAATCGCTCCAGTCGTAGAAGGAGCGCTGCTTCCTGTTAAAAGTGTCCCCTTGGACCTCTGCGCACTTGTATTTGTACAGAATATAGATCAAACCGTAGTGGAAGTGACTCTTCTCCATTATCTCACTCAACTTTGTCATCAGAACCAATGATGGCCCACAAACGACCGAACTCTGAAAGATCAAGCCAAGTTTGCGAAATTTCGGCCGGATTTGGAGACGCTTGTTGCCCGCACCAGGTGCCTCTCAGCCGGCCGCCCGAATTTGCTAGTCCGCTCTTGGGCCTCGTTGTGTATGTGTTGTCAGATCTAACCTGGTATAGCATACCTTGCAGTTTTTCGAGGCTCAAGAGGTATCATTGAAGTCAAATGGCGCAAGCTACGTCGGCCTCCATCCCCCAAACTCAATCGGGCCAGCGTTTGCTTTCTCAGGCGTCATACGCAGCTTGGGCAGCTGAATTCAAGGCCACTAAAGGTACAAACCCATTTGAAAATTGAGTGCGCTCCTATTTTCGAGTTTTGTAAGTCGTGGTAAGGAGACCGGGTGAGAGATGGTGCCTCCAAATGTGTTCGGCCACCGCCGCGATGGAATGGCCAATTATGCCTCTTGGAAGAGGGATTTTTGGACGATGTACCTCCCAGGGTGAGAATGCAAGTTGGGGCATATGATGCCACCTGAATACTTGGATTGGATCTTGTGCCCCGCCCACACGAGCTGAAGGAAAGCGCCCGTTGCGCGCTCTTCATGGGTCTGCCCTTCATCCTGTCTGTTCTTCTTAGAACCAGCATACCATAATTATCTAACCCTTGTTTGTTGTGAACCTGAATATGGTGCCATTGTGCCTCCTCTGCACTGGGTTTGGCGTCCTCTCTTCTGCTGATGTGTCTGTGTCTGTTCTACCCTTCGTTCTGGCCCCCTGTCCGGCATAGATGGAGCGAAGCAAGCTAAGTTCCTTCAGGACCTAAAAGATCATGTGGACACGAGAGCTGGTGAGAATCCTGCCGAGTTTTTCAGCGAGATCGTCGCTGGGGTGTTGTTGCCTCGTCTCAAGCTTGACGCCGTGTTTGTTGGTAATGTTGAGCACAAAAATCGCGTAACCTGTTTGGAAATTCTAGAGAGGACCCCGAGACCTGATCATGCGAAGCAGTACTTGCCCGACATCTTCCAGACTCTCATTTCGTTGCTGGAGCGTGACACCGAGGAGGTGGCGATTGTTGCGTTGCGCATATTAGGAGATCTGCATCGCGGTAGTGGCTATGATATTGAGGCGCCCGCATTCTTGGAAGTAATCAAGCGAGCACATCGGCAACTTCCTTCGACTGTTGGCGTCATCTTCGCCACCAAGCCATCGACTTCTGCTCAAATTTCCGCTTCTGTAGGTGCTCCAGGTTCATCTGCACCTGCTGCCGCCCCTGGCACTGTCGATCAAGCGAAAAAGGAGAGCGCAAACGAGCCGAAGGTTCGTGCTGAACACAGTCTGAAGATACTCACCGAGACCTCCAATAGCATCCTCTTCCTCTTCAAGAACTTGCCTGCGATCTTCAACTTGACTGAATGGGTCCATCTCATGATTAACACCCTCCAAGTCGTGGCTCCGGAGAACGCTGCGGTGACGAATCGCCCTCTCTACTCCGACCTGGTGTTGGCCCAAACGAAGACATTCTCCCTCCTTTGTCACTTCTTGGTCATGGTACTGCCGCGAAAGGATGAGCAACAAACCCAAGCCAAACTGATGGAGGTGGCGAATGCGCTGCCTCAGCTGAAGGTCCTTCCCCAGTGTGTCGTCAAACTGCTTCGCACTTGCCCCCCTGAGGCCATCGCCACCCGAAAGGACATCATCGTAGCTCTACGCCAACTCATCACTGCCCAAAGCTCCTATCTCACCCATCAGACGAGCATTCAACCCAACAGCTTCGGCAACCCCGCCATCAGCAATCCAGGCTGGCTTGAGCTCTGGTCGAACTTTCTGGCCCAATTAGACTACTTTTTGGACGAAAAGATCCTCGTTGGAACTGGCAGGACAGCTCACGAAACGTTGCGCAGCTATGCTTGGAGCGTGGTAGCTGAATACGTCAACCAATCTCGCAACAAGCTCTCTTTGACTCAACTCACCAAATTAGTCGGTCTCTATGGAAAACACATTCACGATGCGACTCTTCCTGCTTCTTCCATCTCTTTTTCTCTGCGACTGCTCTCCAAACTCGCCGAAGTGATCGCCATGCCGGACCCGAACGAGGGCCCCACACGTGCTCAACTCCTCACCAAGATCTTGGACATCTTCGTCAACAAACTCTCCACAATGAAACGCCAACTTCCTTCCCTCCTGTTATCGGTTGCCCAAGCATCTCAGAAGGCGCAAAAGACGGCCAAAGGATACGACACTGTCTCCAACACCGCTTCCGCCGTGAGCATCGATCAGACCTTATCTGAATCATCTGCTGAAGGTTCTACTCAATCAAGTGATGCAAAGCCAAAGGAGCCTCCAACTGAAAAGACATACGAAGAGAAGCTTGCTGAGGAGGAAGCCAAATGGAGTGCTGCCCTCGAATCCATCAAAGACTCTGCACTGGCCAAGGACGAACCCCCATCCCCCATGCTTCAACTCACCGAGATGCGCTCAATGGTGAGTACTACCATCAACGTCATCAAAACGGCTGTCACTCAGTTACAAAACCATCACATGACATTCCGGCCCTCCAAGTTCGCGCTCGTGGACGAAACCTACATCCTCAATCGCCTTGTGCGCAATACCATGCGTTGCCTATCTGTCTACGACGCACCCAAGCTCATAGAGTCGAAGAAAGAAGAGACTGGGTCACACAAGTCTCCCGACCCCGCGCAATCCACTCCCTCCGCGGCCCTGCAATCCGCTCTATCTCCCAAACCATCCAATGGATCTTCTTCTCCATCAAAGCCCGCGCTGCAGCCAAACTTGACCTGCGCACCTGGAACATCCGAGCAGTTCGAGAAGGACTGTACTACCATCAGCGGCTTCCTTATCAATCTGGACACCAATACGTTGGAAGACCTCCTCACCCACAACCTCCCCTACATCTATTCATGCATTTTGGAGTTCCCATTCTTGGCAGTTGTCCTTCAAGCTCTGATGAACACGAATTTGCCCGCTCCGAGTGCCTCAGTCCCAACTCCCCCGAGGCCGTACATCCGCTCCCTCAATGACATCGTCCTCAACTTCTTGATATCCAAGATTCCAACCATGGGTAACGCTGAGCCCGTGGAAGCCGGTATCATCCAACGCCTCTTCAAGGTGAACTTCCAAACCATCGGTAGACAGCTAGACGATCCTCCAATGAGTCCATCTTGGGCCCCTCTCTTGTCTGGAGTCGTATCTCAGGTTCTCAGATTGGCTACGGAGACCAAAGATCCACTCAACTTGTTCATCCTTCTCCGATACCTCTTCAGGAACATTCCCAAGCATGATATCTGGTCTAAGGAGCTAGCTCATCAATTGCCGACCATCATTGACACCATCAACCGCATTCAAGAGAACACCAGCTCGCAACAGCTGAAGGATCTGCTCATCGAGTTGCCGCTCACCCTCCCGCTTCGTCTGTCTACGATGCTCCCTTGCTTCAAGCTGTTTCTCAAACCTCTCCTGGCTGCTTTGGAGGCACCAGAAAGCGAAGGCTATGTGTATCAAACCAAACTGGTGCATGCTCTGCGGTTCTTGGAAGGTTACATCGGTCAATTCACTACCGAGTTCTTCGAACCCCTCATCGCCGAACACAAGGCTCGACTTCTTCGCGCTCTCTGGAGACACATGCGACAACCTCCAGGAACCTTCACATCACAAGTAATGCGAATATTGGGAAAGATGGGAGGTAGAATACGACCATACGCCATCCCGCTTCTCCCAATCTCGGTGGACGATGCCAGCACTCTCACTCTCGCTCTCACCTTCGATTCTTCGTCTCAACTGCAATCTGGTACTACCTCCACAATCTCTTCTTCTTCCGAATCCGGGCCCACGATTCAAGCCGACCCTTCTCTCAACCGCGAAACCAAAATCATCGAGCTCCCTCTTCTAGATGCTATCCTCTCTGCTCGACGTATCCTCTTCTTCGTCTCACCTGTGGTCTCTGCTCAGATCACTGCTCGCAAGCTGAGCGCTTTCAACTTCCTCAAAAGTTGCCTCTTCGCACTGCTCCGTCCCTACGCCGACTCTCCTTCCCCAACCAAGAATCTGAAGACCTTCTCCTCCGAAGATTTGTGTTTATTGGAACCCATTGAGGCTTCTCACCCACTCAAGCTGCTGACCCAACCTCAATACCCGTCTTTCGTCAAGATCAAGGATCCCTCCTCTCTCGCCACCGACCGTCTCACAGAACGTGTCAAAACCGTTCACCAACTCAATAGCGAGCGCCATTCTCTCAAGATGATTCTGAGCAGCTTGATCACTTCTGTCTCCACCGACTCACTGCGCAACGCAGCGACCGAATTGTTGGAGATGATAACAACCCACTTCGCCGTTCTCTTCCTCAGTCATTCTGTCCCCAATACATCAAATTTGCTCGAATTGGACCCGTTGACATTGGTAGACGCCATCACCGACGTCCTGGCAAGCGAAAACCGTGACCACGCACCGGCTGCTTTGGCTGCAATCGACATGCTCGTCGAATCATGTTTGAAGATGGATCCTGAGTACGTGGCACCCAAGGATGAGAAAAGAGTCGGCGGAAAGCATTCTACTGCTTTCAGTATCACCTCAACAGGTTCGGGCAAGAAGGAGGCCGAGAAGGACGAGCTCAATGAGGGCCCAATGACTTCCTTCATGCTTGGATTGCCTGTGTTGACTCATCTGGTTCAACGATTGTGTGACGTTTGCTTTAAGCGGGAGTGGTATTACAAGGTTGGCGGATGTCTTGGTATCAGGCATTTGATGACGAAGCTGCCAACCGCTTGGATTCGACACCATCAACTCGCCTTCCTTCAGGCTATCCTGTTCGTGCTGCAAGACTATCCCCTAGGCGCCACTGTATCTGTGACTGAAGATGCCTCCCAAACGTTCTTGAAGGTACTCCGTGCTTCCAACTCCATGGGTGGACAGATTGTGGATCAGAGCATGCTCGACGACGCTCTCTTATTCTTGGCCACCCATCTCACCTCAACAAACGCATTAGTTCGCAAGAATGTGCAATCTGCGCTCGATAAGCTCGCTGAATGGAGTGGTTCGGAAGTAACAGAGCTGTTGGAACCCCACAAGAAGCTTATTCTCGAACCCATCCTTCAACATCCTCTCTCTCGAGTGAGCGCCAAACTACAACAAGCCCACCTGGATGCCGTTGCGTACTGCCTCAGCTTGAGGCCTCCTCTCATCCCCGATCTCCCCGAGCTACATATCTTCCTCGTTGAAGCCCTCGCCTTGGCCGAGAGCGAGGAGACGATTCGCAATGTCCCACTGGCCACAGCCCTCGTCGACTCTTTGGCGGCCGCCGTGGTTGGTTGGAAACCATTCCAGTCTCCTGAACACATGGATTTGCGTACGAAGACCATCGCTATGTTCTTGAAGACACTCAGCTCTCAGAATCGTCCTCTCATCCAATGCGCCAAGCGAGGTCTTGAACAGGTAGTTGCAGCTGATCTCATGTCACGCAAGACGCTACAAGATGTTGTGAGCCCGACACTCACGAGTTTGACTGCAGGAAAACTTACAGAGCACATGCTGGAATGTCTTGGCCGCTACCTCTCCCTGTTCCCCAAGTTCTTCACGCACGAGTTAGGCAAGAAGCTATTGGATCAATTGGCGCCATACACTTCGTCAGGTGACGCATCAGACGCAATGACCAACATCCCCAAGTTGGAACCCAACGAGTCGCCTCTCCGCGTCACCGCCGCTGTCATGGAACTGTGTCATCTTCTTCCTCAGGCCAACAAACTTCTGGAGCGAGTAGTGGAGTGCACATTGAGTTTGGAAGCACGCTCAGCGTCATGGACGGCGCCTGGAGAGCGCCGGCGCATCTCACCGAAGGAGCTGACGTCCGTCTACCGTGCCCCGCTCGCCAAGTACCTAAATCGTCTCCCTCAAGAAGCTCTTACCTTCTTCCTGGCCAAGCTCCATGATCCCGAATACACATCTCTGTTTGTGCGTTGTCTGAAGTCAGAGCACGCGCCTGCGTTGCGCGAAGAGCTCAGTCGCTCTAGCTCGCGCCTCATCGACGCCGCCTTCACACCCCAAGCTTCAGCTCCGACTGCCGAAGAGGCTTTCCAAATGCAATACTCGGGCATTCTTCTAATCAAGGCCCTGCTCAAGTTCTATCCCGATTGGCTGAGCCAACAGAAGGACATCCTCAACAAGCTCTACTCCCTCTGGAACGCTCCTCAACGACTTGAACGTTTGGCCCAAGAGTCACATCTATCGCTACGACACTCGAGAGAGACCACCTATCTGATCAAGTGCCTGTTGCAGTACCTGCGCCAGAATCATCATGACTCCACCTTGTTCCTCGACCTCATCTCTGCCCTCTCTACCCCTTACTGTCATGGCTTGTTCGAGCTTCAAGAGTTCTACCAAAAGTACTCTCCAGAACACTACACAATCCAGGAGAAGCGTACACTCTTGGAGAGAGTCCTTGCCGACTTTGCCGCCGATTCTCAGTCACCGAGCTCCAGCGCTCTACGCAGTGGTCATTCCTTGCTTCACAAGCAGCAAATTCTGAAGTCATTCGTCATCCGAGTCTTCGAAGTCGCTGTGGAGAAGAATCAGGACTTGCTCACGAAGGAGCTCATCAGCCTCTTCCTCTCAAACCTCTTCACGTTGGAACAAGATGGCGGTGGTGTTCGCTCATTCCTAGCCCACGAACTACTATCCATCCTTGGCTTAATGCTCAAAAATGCCCCATCTGATCTCGAAGAACACTTGAAGGACCTAATCCGCTTCGGATGGAACTTCCAACGCAATGAGGATCCCTATACCAAGCAGAATGCCAACTACCTCTTCTCGGCCATCATCAAAGATCGCACTGCAATCGCCCCGCCCAGAATTCGCATCACCGTCTACGCAGCGCTTATGCGCAGCTATCAGAGTGAAGTGCGCGCTTCAGTTCGAGAAGCTCTCGACATGCTGGTGCCCGTTCTGCTTGCCCCTAGCGCGACGCCGGATCAACAATACATCAAATGGACTCGAAAAGTGCTCTATGAAGAGAGCCAAGTACCACACCAACTCTTCCACATCCTCTACGTTCTGGCCAAATACGAGACCTACTTCCGACCTTGGCGCTCCATGTTCTACTCTTCCCTGGCGACATCATTCCCCAAACTGGCTCCTCACTCCCCCAACACACCCACTGACCAAAGAAAGCTGGCCATTGCGATCATTGACCTTCTGTTGACTTGGGAGCGCATGCGCATCAAGAACTCTGAGGCGCCCAAAGATACTGCCTCTACTCCATCTCTGGCTTCTCCTACCCCATCTTCAAGCAGTGCTATGGATGCTGATGCCCCTGCACCTTCCTCTGCGATTACTTCGACCGACGAGCCCCAGAGAACCTATTCGACTCCTGTCTCCACGGTTCCGCCGATTCCTGGTGAAATCCCAGTCCTCGACTATGGTGATGGCAAGCTCCCTCTCTCGCAGACTGAACACATCTTGAGTACTTTGATGACTGCTTCCTTGTTGACGGATCCCAACCGCGCGGCAGCCGCTGCTGCTTCTGGAAGCTCCTCATCGGTCGACTTGTCCTTCGTCTTCATGAAGCTCGTCAAAGAGGCCTTGGAAGTATGGCCTGCTGCCAACATGAAACTCAACTTCATCTTCGCTAGAGTCCTCGACAAGCCCGAGTCCACGGCCGCTCCACATGCTCGTGCTCTTCTTCTCCTTGACACCATCTTCCGGGCTCAACCGGCGACTATTGTGAACTACTCCCAAGAATTGGCTCGATCTTTGCCACAGCTGCTATCGTTGGAGACGCCAGATACAAACCGCGCTCTCTGCCAACTTCTCCAACTTCTCCTCTCCAAATACCCTATTCGGGTCCCTGGAAGCCCTCTGGAACCCCTTTACAACGCTTTGTTATCGGAGTTGGATAAGGTGATGCAAGCAGAGAAGCCTGCTGTTGACAACATCCTTGCTGTGCTTGATGTTCTTCTCAGACGCCCCTCCCTGTCAGCCTCTCTGGTTGAGCCAGAAACGAAGGAACTTGAACCTGCGTCATCTTCGGGACAGACTTCGACCGAACCGGAGGTGAAGAAGGAGTCTTCAGGAATGGATGTGGACGAACCGAGCATACCCGAGTCGTCGGAACCCTCCGGCGAGCCTTCGAACGCTGCTGCTCCTGCCGCATCGACTGCCAATGCTATGGACACCGACAGTGCTCAGCCGACAACGTCTGCTTCTCAGACGCAGCAAGAGGCAATGTCATCCATCCCTCAGTTCAAGCCTCAACCCGAACCCGATCTTCTCCACCCTCTCACCATGCCCCTGTTGAAGCTCAGTAGCCGATTGAAGGACATCGCTCTTGCTAAACCTGAGACTCAAGATCCTTCCATGGCCATCAAGAGACCTGATAGCACACCACTGCTCACGATCTTCAAAATCCTGGCTCGTCGACTGGAATCGATGCAGGCTGACTTCCGCCGCTTCTTCATGTCCCTCATCTATGGTCTCTTCGACAAGTCAACTGATGAACAGTTCCTTCTCTCCCTGATCTCCTTCGTCGAGTCCCTTCCATTGGATCAACGTGAGGCCAACACACTACTGCAGAGGATGAGGAGGTTCGATCGCAGCCGCACAGGTCCCATCAGCGAAGCATACTTCAATCTGATCTTCTCCTTATACAGTCGCTTCAAATCAGCCGAAATTGCATCGCTGGAACCATCATTCATGTCAGTACTGACGGCGAGAGACCCTGCAATTCGTTCCAAGTTCATCGCCAAGTTCGAATCGAGACTGCCCAAGGGATTCGTTCCTCTTTTTGAATCCCTTCTTCGCCCACAGACCTGGGAAGCTCTTCCTCACCTGTTTTGGGTTCAACCGAGCGTTGAGATCCTCTTGTCGCAAGCTGATGCCTCCCTTCCTGCAACTCTTGGGTGCGCTGCCGCCCGCGTCACCCAACCCCGCTATGCCCCTCAAACTGGAAAGTCATCTGCAAAAGGACACTCCCAAAACTATCAATCCGTGTTAGATGCCGAAAAGACCTTCATGGAGGCTCTGAAGTCCACCTCCATCTCCGACTTACTTCGCCCTCTCACCGATCTCGTCTACCAAGACCCAGAACTGGCTGGTTCCGTTTGGTCCTCCATGTTCCAAGGCGCCATCTTGAGCGACCAAAGTGGTGCTCTAAAGCGCAGGTGCTGGCAACACATCCAATCGCTGCTTTCTCAGGACTCTGGCACCAGAGGTCAACGTCTCAATCCTATGGTCGCCAACTATCTGTTACGTTCAGCTCATTTGGCAAAGCTTCATCTTCCTCCTTCATTGGTGAAATACGTGGGCACCACGTACCATGCGTGGCACTTGGCAATGCACATCTTGGAAGAGAGAATCACCGCTGGCTTCAATGGAACCTCTCCTGATGCTCCTCCTGGCGTTGTTGTGAACTTCCCGAACCATCCACCGCTTCTCTACCAGTCTCTGGGGGACATGTATAGTCGCCTGTATGAGGAGGACTTCACGACCGCACTGCTCATCAACCAATCCGTGATGGAAGACACACGCTGTGGTCTGATTCTCCAACAACAAGGTGCCTTCTCTCGTGCTCAAGAAGTGTTCTTCCAAGGCATGCAGGACTCCTCCAAAGGCCTCATCGAGAACGTGCCAGAGGCGGAGCAAACCCTCTGGGAAACTCAATGGATCGAATGCGCGAAGCGCTTGAATCAATGGGACGTGGTCGCCTCATACTCAAAGTCTATTGGAACGGTAGAACTGGCTGCTGATGCAGCATGGAAGCTTGGTGATTGGGAGACGCTGAAACACATGCTCGGCAAGTTCCCCAGCACCGACACCCCTAAGAGCGCCGCATTGCAAGCATATTCCCTGTTATCGGACAAGAACCCTGAAGTCGACTCGTCTCATGCTATGAATCTCGTGTTAACACAATGGGTGAACCTGCCGCGAATGCCCTGTCCCGCCTTCACCCCTCTCCTCGTGACGTTGCAACGCTTCATCGACATCCACGACTCCATCAAGATCGTGAAGGACCTCAAAACCGACTTCATCAGTAAGATCATGGACATCAAGCAAACCCAACTCCGTCTGTGGCGTGAACGACTCCCCCATGATTGTGACGATATGACCCACTGGCACGACGTCCTTCAGTGGCGCCAGCACATGTTCAGCATGCTCACCGCAGCTCTCTCTCCCATTCACACACCTCCTCAACAGCAACCTCCTCCCGTACTTGGACTTGGACACCACGAGGCTGCTTGGGCGATCAACAAGATGGCTCATATCGCCCGTAAGCAAGGTCTTGTAGACATCTGCTTCACCTCCCTCCCGAAGATCTACGAATTGCCCAACATTGAAGTCCAGGATGCCTTCACCAAGGTCTGCGAACACATCAAGTGCTACTTCCGTCTTCCTCTCCCTGCAACTCGTGGCATTTTGGACATCATCAACACTACCAACTTGAACTACTTCTCTGTCATCCAGAAAGCAGAGTTCTTCCACTTGAAGGCAGATTACTACGCGCGCACTGGAGCGTTTGAGGAAGCTGCGAAGGCCTACTCCACTGCCGTCCTGCTCTACCCCTCCCTTCCCAAAGTTTGGACCGGCTGGGGAAAGTTCTACGACGAGCGATTTGAAGCGTTATTGGGAACAATGGCAATCACATCCACATCTGACGAGCGACTCTTGGCGTCTCACCCTGCCCAGCTGTCTGCAGGCTCTTTTTCTCTCGCGACGAAGGCAGAAACCCCATCAATGGATATCGACGAGAACGCTCCCACGGCCACGGCTGCAGGAAGCGGCCCTGCGTCTATGACGGCACCACCAAAGTCCCGACTGACCGCGGCTCACTACGCACTCTCTTGCTACCTCCTCGCTCTCAAGGCCAACCCTCAGATCTCTTCTCGTAAGATGCTGGTGCGAGTTCTTTGGCTATTGGGCTATGACGATGAATTGTGCTGTGAAGAAGCCACGTTGGCCGCCGAAATTGGCGCTGCTGCCTCCGCTGCTGCCGCCGCCGCCACTGCCGTCACAAGTGCACCCGCAACGCCCTCTGTTACCCTCACTTCCTCTTCGGCAAACATCCCGGGCAGCAACCTCGCCTCAAGCACAGGAACACTGGCAATCGGGTCTC